>PJUC01000008.1_pt1 | contig 351084 bp, 306 predicted proteins | sample 1512161 | NCBI WGS metagenome assembly PJUC01 (sample SAMN08177676, study PRJNA422409) | Soil metagenome, whole genome shotgun sequencing project. | isolation source: Soil enriched on filter paper | place: USA: Madison | collected 2015-01-15 | reverse complement strand
TTTGGCCATATCATCGGGTTTTGGGGAACTAAGTTCGGTATTTTCCCCCTTATATTCCCTGACCCATCTGGAGACCGTACCGCAGGAGATATCAAAGGTGTTCCCCGCCCGGTAGGCGCTCATACCGTCCTGGACCGCCCTGACCACTGAACGCTTCAGCTCGGTGGTATACCGCTTTGGCCCAATGGGCTGTCGCCCGAACTTCTTCATCCAGCGGATAAGGCTCAGTTCGGACACTCCGTACTGTTCCATCAGGTCCCGGCGAGGGACCCCAAGTTCGATCTGATCCAGCATGTGGAGGATCAGACGCTTGTCGAATGGCTGCTTCTTACTGGTCCGCTCAGCGAACTCAAACTCTCTTTCTATTGTTTCCATACACTTTGTTTTTGTGTATAGCTTTTTTAGGATTGGACAATCTGAAAAAAGTTTGAAGAAAAAATGGGTTTTAAACATTAAATTTCAAGGGATTATGTAATTTATTTGTCTAAAAAACGTAATTTAACTAGTACAATGGTTGAAGATAGTTGTGCATCTAGGGTAAATTAATATATTTGAAGCAATGACGACACAAACTACATCTGGCGTGAAAATTTCCGTTGAGTCTACTTATCAATCCGAGTATTCCAATCCTGATAACGAGCATTTTATGTTTGCCTATCGTATCACGATTGAAAATAACAGTGAATACACGGTGCAATTATTAAGAAGACATTGGAACATCTTTGATTCTACCGGCGACATCAAACAGGTGGACGGCGATGGTGTAGTTGGCGAGCAACCCATTTTAGCTCCGGGTGAAAGCCATCAATACGTGTCGGGCTGCAACCTCAAAAGTGACCTTGGTTTTATGGAAGGATACTATGAAATGATCCGGGAGATCGACAATTCCATTTTCCATGTTCACATCCCTCGTTTCAACCTGATTGCCTCCTACAGGCTGAATTAATGGAACACTTTTATCAGTATAAGTACACATTTCATATTTAAGAGTTAAGGAGTAACAAATATTTAATAATTTTGTGCTTGGAATTTTACGTCAAAACATCTAGGTGAGTATTTTAAGCACAGAACAAGTTAGCCATTCATTTAATGATCGCTGGTTATTTCAAGATTTACATTTTGCTTTACAGAAAGGCGACCGTGTAGCATTGGTCGGTATCAATGGTACCGGAAAATCTACCTTATTGAAGATATTGGCCGAACTGGTCGTCCCTACAAAAGGTAGAGTCGTTAAAGAGCGCGGACTGCGAATTGGTTATCTACCACAAGAACCCGATTTCTCCAACCTGAATACCATCAATGATTTCATATTCAGCTTGGATAATGAGCAGCAACAATTGATCAAAGAATACGAACAATTAGTTGAAAATCAAGATTTTAACTCAAAACATTTCATGGATATCACCGAAAGGTTGACCAACTTGAACGCTTGGGAATATGAAAACAACATCAAGACCATCCTGAATAGGTTCCAGATCAAAAACTTCAATCAGCAGATCGCATCCTTGAGTGGAGGCCAAAAGAAACGCTTGGCTTTGGCGAAGCTCTTGATTGATGAACCGGATATCTATGTATTGGATGAGCCGACCAACCACTTGGACATTGAGACCATTGAATGGTTGGAAAAACTATTGACCACCGGACAGAAAACAGTATTACTTGTTTCCCACGACCGTTATTTTCTCGATAATATCTGTACAGAAATTAGGGAGTTGGATAAAGGTCAGGTCTATTCCTATAAAGGAAATTACGCCTACTTCTTGGAGAAGAAAGCCGAGCGTGAAGCAACAGAAATTGCGGCGGCGGATAAGGCCAGAAACCTATGGCGGAAGGAGCTCGATTGGATGCGCCGTCAGCCACAGGCAAGGGGTACTAAAGCGAAGGCGAGAATTGAATCTTTCTACGACTTAGAGGAGCGATCCAAGGGTCCGAGGAAGAAAGATAATGTGGAGCTTTCGGTTAAAGTTTCCCGCCAGGGAAATAAAATCTTGGAGCTGGAGAAAGTTGGATTTGCCGTTGCCGGTAAAGACATCATTAAGGATTTTTCCTACATCTTCAAGAAGGGAGACCGTATTGGTCTAGCGGGAAAGAACGGTAGTGGTAAGTCTACTTTTTTGAATTTGATCACGGGCATCCTCCCTCCTACTTCAGGTAAGATTGATGTGGGCGAGACGACCAAATATGGTTACTATAAACAGGAAGGTTTGAGCTTTTCCACAGATGAGCGCGTGTTGGACATTGTCAAGAATGTGGCCGATTTCATCGAGATGAAAAATGGCGAAGTGATCACGGCTTCACAATTATTGACTAAATTTTTATTTCCACCGGAAAAGCAATTTGGTTTGGTAAGCAAGCTGAGTGGTGGAGAAAAAAAGAGGTTGCAATTGATGCGGGTGTTGATGGCTAATCCGAACTTCCTTATACTCGATGAGCCATCCAATGATCTGGATATTGATACCTTGAATATCCTGGAAGAATTTTTGGAGGAGTACCCTGGGGTATTGATCTTAGTTTCCCACGACCGTTACTTGATCGACAAACTGACGGAACAATTGTTCGTCTTCAAAGGTGATGCTGAAGTAGTGATCTATAATGGTAACTATGCCGACTTCAAATTGGAGCAGGAAGCCATAGAGAAAAAGGTAGAGAAGAAGGTTGAAAAAGTTCAACCGGTTCAAGAGAAAAAGAAGAAGCTAAGTTTCAAGGAGCAGCATGAGTTCGAGTCTTTGGAAAAGGAAATCGAAACCTTGGAGAACCAGGTAAGTGTGTTGACCGAAAAACTTTCGAGCACTACGAACCATGTGGAGCTTCAGGAGATAGCGGAAGAGATAGAAAAGAGCAAGACCAGTCTTGACAGCAAAACAGAACGCTGGATGGAGCTGGCAGAATTTATATAATACGTTTCACGTGAAACTCCTTTATCAGTTCCACGTGAAACTTGAGAATAATCTATGTTTAAAAAATATAATGTAATTGTAGTTGGGGCCGGCCATGCCGGATGTGAGGCAGCAGCAGCAGCGGCTAACCTGGGTTCCTCTGTTTTGCTCATCACCATGAACATGGGGGTGATCGCACAGATGAGCTGTAACCCAGCTATCGGTGGTGTGGCAAAAGGTCAGATCGTAAGAGAGATTGATGCCATGGGTGGATATACTGGTATCATTGCTGATAAATCTACTATACAATTCCGCATGTTGAACCTATCAAAAGGACCAGCCATGTGGAGTCCGAGAACACAGAATGACCGTATGCGCTTTGCTGAAGAATGGCGTTGGCAATTAGAATCCATTCCTAATTTGGATATGTGGCAGGATACGGTAAAAGAAGTCATCGTGGAAAACGGAAAAGCAGCAGGTGTGATTACGTCGATGGGTATCCGTATTGAAAGTGATGCAGTAGTGCTTACTAATGGAACGTTCCTTAATGGAGTAATCCATGTTGGAGAAAAGAAATTTGGTGGTGGCAGAACAGGAGAAAAAGCTGCAACAGGTTTGACCGAACAGTTGGTGTCTTTAGGTTTTGAATCTGGTAGAATGAAGACCGGTACTCCTCCTCGCGTAGATGGAAGAAGTCTGAATTATGAACGAATGGAAGAACAATGGGGTGATGAAAATCGCGGACGTTTTTCCTATACCAACGTAGAAGTTCCAACCGAACAACGTTGTTGTTGGATTACCTATACGAACGATAAAGTACATGAGGTTTTGAAAACAGGATTTGAAAAATCACCCATGTTCACCGGAAGAATCAAAGGTCTGGGACCACGTTATTGTCCATCGATCGAAGATAAAATCAACCGTTTTGCGGAGCGCGAAAGGCATCAGATTTTTGTTGAACCCGAAGGATTCCGTACGGTGGAAATTTATGTAAATGGATTCTCTACTTCCCTACCGGAGGACGTTCAATTAAAAGCGTTGCAATTAATCCCAGGATTTGAGCAGGCAAAAATGTACAGACCGGGATACGCCATTGAATACGATTTCTTCCCACCGATGCAATTGGATCTAACCTTGGAAACGCTAAAGGTAAAACACCTTTTCTTTGCAGGACAGATCAATGGCACCACGGGATATGAAGAAGCCGGAGCACAAGGTTTTTTGGCAGGGATCAATGCACACCAACGCATCAACGATCTGCATGAATTAATATTGAAAAGATCGGAATCTTATATTGGCGTATTGGTGGATGACCTGGTAACAAAAGGTACAGACGAGCCTTATCGGATGTTCACTTCCAGGGCAGAACACCGCCTATTATTAAGACAGGATAATGCGGATATTCGCCTTACCCCTATCGCCCATAAATTAGGATTGGTATCCGATGAAAGATTACAGATCGTAAATGATAAAGTAAAAAACTCGGATGATATCGTTGAGTTCCTAAAAACAAATTCAGTTTCTATCGACAACATGAACCAGGTGTTGGCGGAAAAAGGAAGCAGTTCCATCAGTCAAAAAACAAGATTGTTCAATATCCTAAGTAGACCACAAGTCGAGATGAATGACATCATCAGAGCGGATGAAACCTTAGCAAACTACCTATCCCAATTTGATAAGGAAACTATTGAACAAGCAGAGATCAAAGTGAAATACGATAGTTACTTTGAGAAGGAAATGGAAATTGTGAACAAGATGAAGAAAATGGAGGACAAAGAAATCAATCCAGAATTTGATTATAATTCCTTAACTTCATTATCGATCGAAGCAAGACAAAAACTATTAAAGGTAAAACCTAGAACATTAGGACAAGCTTCCCGGATTTCGGGTGTTTCTCCTGCGGATATCAGTGTTTTAATGGTACATATGAGTTAAAATACTGAATATCAGTTATTTAATTAAATAAAGAAACGAAGTAAAATAAAGCGATTTAAGACATTATTTTAAAATTTATGACTCAGGATTCAAAAAAAGATAAAAACCCGTCAGATCAATTAAAAAGCACCTTATTTCAAAGAATAGCTTTTTTATGCTTTATTTTTATGCTGAGTTTGAGTTTTATGCAATGTGCGAACATGCAAAGACCAACTGGAGGACCCAAGGATTCCATTCCACCAAAAATTCTGAATGAGTCGCCGGCAAACCTTTCCCGAAATTTTAAGGATAAGGAAATCGTCATCACTTTTGATGAATATATCAAATTGGCCAATTGGCAGCGCGAGTTCAACCTCTCCCCCGATGCCAGTACTTCTATCCAACCAAAAGTCAAGAAGAAGAATCTGATCATAACCCTACCAGATTCGTTGGATGCCAACACCACGTATACCATTAATTTTGGAAAAGGTCTGGTGGATTATAATGAGAGCAATCCTTTGATGAACTATACCTATGTTTTCTCTACAGGTGATAAATTGGATTCCTTAACCATAGAAGGATCGGTGATGAATGGCTATACCAAAGAATTCGATCTGAGCAAGGACAAAGAAGTGATAGCTATTTTGATCCCGACGAGCAAAGATTCTATCTTCGGAAAGAAAAAAGCCTCCTATTACACCAGTGTGGATTCATCAGGAAACTTCAAGTTCAATAACCTGCGAGAAGATACCTACCGGGTATACGCTATCAAAGACATCAACAACGACAAAATCTTCAATGGGGATGATTGGATAGGGTTCCAGAATGATAGTATTGTATTACAGGAGAATGTATCAGGCATCAAACTAGAATATACCCAAGCCCATCCGACCATCTTCAGAAACCTGGATAAAAAGATGGATACTGATGGTTCCATGTTATTCACATTCAATAGAAGCATCAATAATCCTACGGTGCGGATCTTGGAACCCGCTAACCTGGATACGGATAAGATCATCCGATTAAGTCCCGAAAATGATACCCTGAGAATATATACCTCTTCTATTGATTACGATTCTGTGCGGGTTGAATTATCCGAAAATAACCAGGTATTGGATACCCTGAAGTTTAGAAAGGCAAGAAATATCAAGGTTGATCAGCATATACAGCCAATCCTAAACATCAGTACAAAAGTAGATCGGGTAAAGCATATCCAATTGAGTGCTAAAACACCCATTGCATCCGTTGATAAGAACAAGATCCTCCTGACAGAGGACTCGGTATCCCGTAGAAATTTTCAATTGCAACAGGATTCTATTGATAAAGAACTTTATCATATCCGTTTCAATTGGCGGCCAAATAAGAATTATGAATTAGTTCTACAGGAGAAAGCCATCTTAGGACCTTTCGATGAATTCAACAAAGAAAGTAAGACAAGTTTCACGTTGAACGAAGCCGATAATTACGGGGATATCAACTTGACGTTCAATGGATTGGATACAGGCAAAAGTTATATTATCGAACTTATTGACGAGAAAAAGGATAAGATCTTTGATAAGAAAATATTACCGGCCGATCATAAGCTTTCCTACATTAAATTTCCTGGAGGTAAATATAGTCTCCGGATAATCGAAGACAGCAATGCAAATGGAAAATGGGATCCAGCGGATGTATATGCAAGGAAACAGGCGGAAAGAATATGGTACCTGGATAGGACGTTTACCATCAGGGCAAACTGGGAACAGAATGAAACCATTGAAGTAAACTTTCCTTAGCCCAAATCAATGGTTCCGATTCAAAAATTAGTTTTCTTCCTGGAACCAGGAAGAATATAGCACGTAATTATGTGGTAATTTTTTTAAGAGATTGAGCTGCTCCTCCGTGAGTGGCTTTATTTTTTTGGCAGGAACACCAGCATACAGGAATCCCGATTCACAGATACTGTTCTCCAAAACCACAGCTCCAGCTGCAATGATCACATTGCTCTGAATATGGGCTTTATCCATGACTATAGCCCCCATCCCGATAAGTACATAATCATCTATGATACAGCCATGTACAATGGCATTATGCCCGATGTTCACATAATTTCCAATATCGGTACCATTCTTCAGATAGGTTCCATGGATGGTTACATTATCCTGTATATTGGAATACTTGCCAATACGTATATAATTCACATCCCCTCTAATCACGGCATTGAACCAGATCGAGCAATGTTCCGCAATTTCCACATCACCGACAATGGTACAATTGGGCGCTACAAAGCAGTTTTCAGCAATAATAGGTTGTTTGTCCTTAACAGGAAGTATAGTTGCCATAGATTGGGTTTAAAGGATTGTATCTTCTAATATATTAGCATGTTGCGGATAATCCGTGGTGTAATGCAATCCCCTACTCTCTTTTCGCTGTGTAGCTGATTTAACCACGAGATAAGCCACCTGAATGACATTCCGAAGCTCGCATAGCTTGACCGACAATTTTGTGTTCTTATAGAAGGATTCCGTTTCTTCATGGAGTAATCCCAATCTACGCATCGCACGTTCTAACCTAAAATCAGAACGAACAATTCCCACATAATCGCTCATCAGCTTCTGTGTTTCACGCAGGTTGTGGGTCACCAAAATATCTTCATTACTCAATTGGGTATTGGAATCATCCCAAGAAGGAATGTCTTCCTGATAGTCGATAGATCCAACAATTTTACTTGCATCTTCAAAAATCCGGTGAGCATAGACAGCAGCTTCTAATAAAGAGTTGGATGCCAACCGATTAGCTCCGTGTAAGCCTGTTGAAGAACACTCTCCACATGCGTATAAACTCTTGATACTGGTAGCTCCGTATTCATCCACCATAATACCACCGCATAAATAATGCGCAGCAGGTGAAACCGGAATAAAATCCTTGGTCATATCAAGACCAACGGACAGGCATTTTTCGTAGATATTAGGGAAATGGGATAGAATATCGGCTTTGGATCGATGGGTAATATCTAAATACACATAATCCAAACCGGATTTCTTCATCTCCGCATCAATAGCTCGGGCCACAATATCCCTTGGTGCCAGCGATCCCCGTTCATCGTATTCCTCCATGAAGGATTCCCCGTTTGCACGTCTCAAAATACCACCGAAACCACGCACAGCTTCAGAAATCAAAAATGCGGGATATTCCCTTGGATTATATAAAGCCGTTGGATGGAACTGTATAAATTCCATATTACGAACTTTACCTTTTGCGCGATAAACCATGGCAATACCATCACCTGTGGCAATGGTAGGGTTCGTTGTACTGGAATACACATGTCCAGCTCCACCAGTTGCCATCAAGGTAACCTTTGAAAGGATCTTTTCCACCACCTTGCTTTTCGTATTTAACGCGTAGATACCATAGCAATTGATGTTTTCTGACCGTTTATCCACATGTATACCCAAATGGTGTTGAGTAATTAGATCAACGGCGAAATAATGTGTTAATATCTCAATATTAGGATTCGCATGGATCTGATCCAATAGCGCCCTTTCGATCTCATAGCCTGTAATGTCCTTATAATGAAGGATCCTATGCATGGAATGACCACCTTCGCGGGCCAGATCATATTCGCCGGAATCCTCCTTATCGAAAGAAGTACCGTAAGCAATCAACTCGTTTATACGAGCAGGCCCTTCTTTCACCACGTTTTCCACAACCTGGGTATCACATAGACCATCTCCTGCGATCAGTGTATCTTCAATATGTTTTTCAAAGCTATCGGTTTCATCCGTTACGACGGCAACCCCACCCTGTGCATATTTTGTATTCGACTCATCCTCATTGGCTTTCGTTACGATGAGCACTTTTCCTAACTTAGCAGCTTTGAGCGCAAAACTCAAGCCTGCAATTCCTGATCCTACGACTAAAAAATCAACTTTTCTATCCACAACCTATGTTTACTGTTATATCCTTTATTAATACCTAATAAACCAACAAATTAACAAAATATGTGGAAAACCTGTAAATAACTCGTGGAATAAAATTGAAAACTTCTCAAAAATCAACATCGCTATCTATTTCCACACAATTATTACCAAAATATTAAGAGCAAATGAATGTAATATTAACAATTCCCAACAAACAAACATTTCACAAAAAAATATGGAAAAAATAAAGGGTCAAAAATGAGCGGACTGAAAATCAAGAGATAAGGCTTTTAGACCTGTGGATAACTTGTGAATAAATAGAGAATATCCATTAAATAAAATTAAAAATCTTAAAATTATCCCCATTATCCACATGCTAATAAACAACAAGATTCTTCTTTTAAAAAAAGAGTTATTAATTATTGAAAAAAAGGAATGTGGATTTCGTTTCATTTTCTTTGTTTACTTTTGTGTAATCGATCAATGAAATCACATTTGTCAATTAATCGAAACCAAATGAATAAAACTTTTGAATACGACTTGGAGGCGAAGGGCTATATTGATGTGGCGATAGACCCGACCATCGATCTGGTTGCAGAAATCAATAGGCTGAAGAAAGAGAAGAATGCCGTTATCCTAGCCCATTATTATCAGGAATCTGAGATTCAGGATCTTGCTGATTATATTGGCGACAGTTTGGGCTTATCGCAACAGGCTGCAAAGACGGATGCGGAGGTGATTGTATTTGCCGGTGTTCATTTCATGGCAGAAACAGCGAAGATACTTTCTCCAAGTAAGAAAGTATTGTTACCTGATTTAAAGGCAGGATGCTCTTTATCAGATAGTTGTCCGCCACATTTATTTGCAAAATTCAAAGAGAAATATCCGGATCACTTGGTGATCACCTATGTGAACTGTACGGCTGAACTGAAGGCTTTATCCGATATCGTTTGTACATCGAGCAATGCGGTGCAGATTGTGGAAAGTTTACCGGAGGATCAGAAGATCATCTTTGGTCCTGACCGTAATCTAGGCGATTATGTGAAAAAGAAAACGGGTAGGGATCTAGTGCTTTGGAACGGTGCGTGTATGGTGCACGAGATCTTCTCGCAGGAAAGAATCGATGCATTGCGTGCAGAATATCCAGATGCGAAGTTTATTGCACATCCAGAATGTGAGGAACACATCCTTGCACAGGCGGATTATATCGGCTCTACATCAGGGATGTTGAAATTTACGATCGAGGATGCGGCAGATACCTTTATCGTCGCTACAGAATCAGGAATCCTTCATCAGATGCAGAAGGCCTCTCCTTCTAAGACGTTCATTCCAGCGCCACCAAACAACATGTGTGCTTGTAATGATTGTCCACATATGAAATTGAATACCCTGGAAAAATTATACAATTGCTTGTATTACGAGCAACCAGAGATCATTCTTCCTGAGGATATCATCAAACGGGCTCAGCGACCTATTGAAAGGATGTTGGATATTTCTGCAAAATTGGGATTATAATATGTTCGATAATATTGAAAAAACAAATCTGAATGAAATGGGTGAATTTGGTCTGATCGAGCATCTGACCAAGAATATTCAGCTTACCCAAAAAAGTACCATCAAGGGTGTAGGAGATGATGCCGCTGTATTGGATTTTTCCAATCAGAAGGTTTTGGTTTCTACGGATCTCTTGTTGGAGAATGTTCATTTTGATTTAAGGTATGTTCCGCTTAAACATTTGGGATATAAGGCTATACAGGTAAACCTGAGTGATATTTATGCCATGAATGGTATGGCTTCGCAGGTTACTTTTTCGATTGGATTATCCTCTAAGTTTCCCTTGGAAGCGGTGGAGGAAATTTATGAAGGTGCTTTGATCGCTTGCCAGAATTATAATGTGGATTTGATTGGTGGGGATACGTCTACTTCAGCGCAGGGATTGGTGATTTCGGTGACCAGTATAGGTTATGCAGAGGAAGCTAAGATTGCTTATCGTTCTGGAGCGAAGGAAGGCGATTTGGTTTGTGTTTCTGGGGATCTGGGTGGTGCGTATGTTGGCCTACAGTTATTGGAAAGAGAAAAGCAGATTTTCTTGGAAAATCCTGGTATACAGCCTGATCTGGAAGGAAAGGTTTATATCATTGAAAGGCAGTTGAAGCCGGATGCAAGGAAGGATATTGTGCAGTTGTTGGCGGATCTGGAGATTCAGCCGCATGCGATGATTGATGTTTCGGATGGCTTGGCATCGGAGATCTTGCATATCTGTAAGGCTTCGAATGTAGGTTGTAAACTGTATGAAGAGAAGATTCCTATTGATCCGATGACCTATGAAACGGCAAGGGAATTTGGATTGGATCCTACGGTTTGTGCGTTGAGTGGTGGTGAGGATTATGAATTGTTGTTTACCATTGCACAATCGGATTATGAGAAGGTAAAAGGACAGCTGGATATTTCCGTTATTGGACATATTACGGAGGCATCGGCAGGATGCCAGATGATTTCTAAATCAGGTAATGTTCATGATATAACAGCTCAAGGCTGGAATGCTTTCGGGGGATAGGAATTGCGTCATTGCAAGCCCGCGTCATTGCGAGGAACGAAGCAAACTTTACATTAATCGAAAGATTGCTTCGTCGTACCTCATCGCAATGACGCTAAACTACACCTGTATCACCCCAACATTATATTTTCCCATATCAGCATTATGACTAGCTGCTTCTATCCCCAGAGAAATGATTTTCCGAGTCTCTGCGGGATCAATTACCCCATCGACCCATAATCTACTAGCCGCATAATACGGACTCAACTGCGCCTTGTATTTCGCTTCTATATCCGCCAATAACTTATTCTTATCCTCCTCCGAAAGGGTAACATTCTTTGATTTCAATGCTGCTTCCTGGATCTGCAATAAAGTCTTTCCTGCAGATGCTCCACTCATCACCGCAATCTGCGCTGTCGGCCAAGCATAGATCAATCTTGGATCATAAGCTTTTCCACACATCGCGTAATTACCCGCGCCATAGCTATTCCCTACCATAAATGTAAACTTCGGAACCACCGAATTCGCCATCGCATTCACCATTTTAGCACCATCCTTAATAATTCCGCCATGTTCCGATCGCGATCCCACCATAAAACCAGTAATATCTTGAAAGAATACCAAAGGAATCTTCTGCTGATTACAATTCATGATAAACCGAGCTGCCTTATCCGCAGAATCCGAATAGATAACCCCGCCCATCTGCATTTCCGTTGCATTTCCTGGTTTCTTCGCCTTCACCACTTCCCGTTGATTGGCAACAATACCTACCGCCCAACCATCAACCCGTGCCAATGCACAGATCAAGGTCTTTCCATAATCCTTTTTATATTCCTCAATACTTCCCTCATCCACAATAGCCTTCAATATTTCCAACATATTATAGGGCTTTAAGCGGTCTTCCGGTAAATATTGATAGATCTTTTCCACCGGATATTCCGGTGGAAAAGCTTCTGTTCTAGAAAACTTATACCTAGGTTCTTCCCCAAATTTATCCACGATATTCCGAATGGCATCCAAGCAGGATTCATCATCCGGATATTTATTATCTGTAACACCTGATATTTCAGAATGGGTAGAAGCCCCACCCAATGTTTCATTATCGATTACCTCACCAATGGATGATTTCACCAGGTAAGAACCTGCCAAAAATACCGAACCGGTACCTTCCACGATCAAGGCATAATCCGACATGATCGGTAAATAAGCCCCACCGGCAACACATGATCCCATGATTGCTGCAATCTGAGGGATTCCCATTGCCGAAATCTTGGCATTATTCCTAAAAATTCGGCCAAAATGTTCCTTATCCGGAAATATTTCATCCTGCATCGGTAAATAAACCCCGGCAGAATCCACCAAATAAATGATGGGTAAATGGTTTTCCATCGCTATTTCCTGCGCACGAAGGTTCTTTTTACAGGTCATTGGGAACCATGCCCCTGCTTTTACGGTTGCATCATTGGAAACCACGATACATAACCGGCCCTTTACATAGCCCATCACCACGACAACACCTGCATTCGGGCAGCCTCCATGTTCCAGGTATTGCCCATCTGCTGCGAAGCTTCCAATCTCTACATATTGGCTCTCATCGTCGATTAAATAGGCAATTCGCTCCCAAGCAGACATTTTTCCCTTTTCCTTTTGTTTTTGGATTTTATCTAATCCTCCACCTAAAACAAGGTCCTCGTGCTTCCTACGAAGTTCATCTAAAAGTTGTTGCATTTCGATTGAAATTATATAAAATATAAAGGTTTATAGCGTTAAATTATTTTAAATATCATAAAATATAATTTGTTTTTTATAATATTTGTAAAAAATAATTAGAACCCAAATATAAACTAAAATAAAATAATATTATGCATTACGTTGATTCTGACGAACAATTGTCAATGGTAAAGGAAAGTGCGCGTAATTTTGCGAACACCTACATTAAGCCCCATGTGATGGAATGGGATGAGGCACAGATTTTCCCTAAAGATTTATTCAAAAAGCTAGGTGAACATGGATTCATGGGTATTATTGTGCCTGAACAATATGGTGGTTCAGGTCTGAGTTACCAAGAGTACATCACGATTTTAGATGAAATATCTAAGGTTTGTGGATCGATCGGATTATCCGTTGCTGCCCATAATTCCCTTTGTACAAACCATATCTTAAGTTTTGCGAACGAAGAGCAGAAAAAGAAATATTTACCGAAGTTGGCAAGTGGCGAATGGTTAGGAGCTTGGGGATTAACAGAACCTGGATCAGGATCTGATGCAGGCGGTATGAATACCGTAGCGGTTGCTGATGGCGATTATTTCGTATTGAATGGCGATAAAACATTCATCACCCACGCTATTTCAGGTGATGTAGCTGTAGTGATGGCGAGAACCGGTGAAAAAGGAGATAAAAAAGGAATTTCTGCGTTTATCGTTGAAAAAGGAACTCCTGGATTTTCTGCTGGAGCTAAAATGGATAAATTAGGCATGCGTGCTTCTGAAACAGGAAGTTTGTTCTTCGAAGATTGCCGTATTCACAAAGACCAGTTGATCGGTGAGATTGGAGATGGTTTTGTGCAGGCCTTGAAATTATTGGATGGAGGTCGTATTTCCATTGCTGCTTTATCCTTGGGTATTGCCCGTGGCGCCTACGAATGCGCGTTGAAATATGCCAATGAAAGAGAACAATTCCAGACGAAGATTTTTGATTTTCAAGCGGTTGGTTTTAATTTAGCGGATATGGCGACCAAGATCAATGCTTCTGAATTATTGATCCGCCAGGCAGGTTATCTGAAAGATCATGGTAAAAAAGTAACAAAAGAAGGCGCTATGGCGAAACTTTTTGCTTCTGAAGTTGCTGTTGAAGTATCCAATGATGGTGTTCAGATATTGGGAGGATATGGTTTTACCAAGGATTTCCCTGCTGAGAAATATTTTAGGGATGCAAAATTATGTACCATTGGTGAAGGAACAAGTTCCATTCAGCGGATGGTGATTGCAAGAGAAATCAAAAAAGATGCTTAATCAATCCATTAGTTTGGTAGACTGTCCTCGAGATGCCATCCAAGGCATGAAGGTGCAGATTCCTACCTCAAAAAAGATAACATACATCAATAGCTTGTTGGAAAGCAAGCTATTTGATTGTATTGATTTTGGAAGCCTCGTCTCTCCGAAAGCAGTACCGCAAATGGCAGATACCCAAGAAGTATTGGAAGGATTGAACCCTTCTGATACGAAGTTATTGGCCATTATTGCCAACTATAAGGGCGCTGAAAGAGGCGTAGAATTGGGAAGGATAGATTATTTAGGATATCCCTTCTCTATTTCCGAAACCTTCCAAAGGAACAATACGAACAGTACCATCGCGCAAGCTTTTGATACCGTGAGAAGCATACAGGATTTATTGGCTTCCAAAGGGAACCAAGAGTTGGTGGTGTACATATCGATGGCCTTTGGTAATCCATATCAGGATCATTGGGATACCGATCTGGTATTGGATTGGGTTAATAAGCTGAAGTATGCAGGGGTGAAGAATTTCTCCATTGCGGATACCACTGCCGAAGCCACACCAGAGGTGGTAAAAGATCTTTTTTTGAAGTTGAAACAAGAATTTCCAGAACTTCCATTCAGTGCGCACCTACATTCTGCCATAGAAAATGCCCTATTGAAAGTCAATGCGGCCTATGATGCGGGATGCAGACGTTTTGAAGGAGCTATTTTGGGATATGGTGGATGTCCTTTTGCCAAGGATGATCTGGTAGGTAATATTCCGACGGAATTATTGATTGATCGTTTCCAGAAAGGTACCTTTGAGCAGGCAGCGAAATTGATGCAAGGATTCCAAGATTTGATAAATAATGAAGTATAATTTTATTTCCACCAAGCAGGAGGGCCATGTTTTCTACCTGACACTGGATAGGGAGGCCAAGCGCAATGCCTTTACCCCTACGATGGTCAATGAGGTGGCACATGCGCTAGAAGAGGCTAAACAAAACCAAGCGGTCAATTTATTGGTATTACAGGCCAATGGACCTGTTTTCTGTGCTGGAATGGATTTGAAGACCTATCAGGACAGAAGCTTGGATCAGTTGAATCCGGCTATTGAAAATAAAAATATATCCTTGGGTGAGGTTTTTGATCAATTCAACAAACCATCCATTGCTATCTTGGATGGGGATGTGATTGCTGGAGGATTTCTTTATATTTTGGGCTGTACCTATGTATTTGCTAAAAAAGAGGTGCAATTCAAACTCCCAGAACTATCGTTTGGTATATTTCCTTTCCAGGTCATGGCCAGTTTATCTCGGGTGATGTCTGAAAAAAAGATCATGCAGCTATGTCTTGATCCGAACGCTTTTGGAAGTGAAAAGGCGATGGAATTCGGCATATTGGATGGTATCAAATCCGATCAGGAGATACAGGAATTCATAGCATCATTTGCAGAGAAAAGCACCTTTGCAATGCAGGCTGGTGCCGATGCCCTTAAAGCGATCCGCGATTTGGAAAGTGCTAAGCAATACGATTATCTGTTGTCTTGCCTAGAGCAATTGAAAGATCGGGAAGAAGTGAAGCAGCAGATCCAATCGGGAATCAAGAAATCTTAGGATACGCGTTTTTCTATCCAGAAATTATTATAGCCCAATCCGATCTGAATATCCAATATCTTTTGTTGGAGCATTTCCAGCACCGCTAGGAAATTATAGACAAATTGAACCTTATTTTCAGAATTAGCCTTTAGGGCAGAAAAATCCATGGTATTGTTGATGTCAATGAGCTCAGCAATGGCTTTTTTCTGCTGTTCAATGGTATAAGGATATTTGATGACGGTATGTTTTACCTCTTGTATCTTGTGCGAATAGGTATACATCAGGCGTTCGTAGACCAACATCAATTTGTACAGGTCAAAGGAAGCCAGATCTTCTTCAATGGAACGAACACCAGTATTGGCCAATTTAAGGTCGAAAGCCGTATTTCCCCGTTCATAAAGTTTCGTGCGATCTTCCTCCATGATCTTTAGCTCCTCACAGACTTCTTTGAACTGTTTATAGAGCAAAAGTTTCTGCACCAATTCCTTTTTAAGATCGATTTCATTCTCATTCTCATCAAGATCTGGTCTCGGCAGGAGCATCTTGGCCTTGATGCGCATCAAGGTAGAAGCCACAAAAATAAATTCGGAAGCCAATTCAATGTTCAGGGACTGCATATGCTGGATATATTCCAGGAAATCGTCCGTTATTTTTGATATGGGGATTTCATGGATATCCAGTTCATCGCGTTCGATGAAGAATAACAACAGGTCGAAAGGACCTTCAAATTGTTCCAGTTTGATCTCGTAGTTTGTCGTATCCATGAATTGGCATCAAAATTAAGAAAACAAACAGGATTATAAAATTGTATATATATACCGTATGTTAATGGAATTAATTGTTACTTTGTAACTTATTTCGAAAATTTTCACGTTATGCAGGTAGAAGCAGGACCGCTATTACAGAAAATTCAATACCCTTCTGATCTTAGGCAGTTTAAAGAGTCTGATTTAGAAGAGGTTTGTAAAGAGTTAAGGCAATATATTATTGATATTGTATCAGTAAATGGCGGACATTTTGCGGCGAGTTTAGGTGTTGTGGAGTTGACCGTAGCATTGCATTATGCCCTAAATACGCCCTATGATCAGGTACTTTTTGACGTAGGCCATCAAGCTTATGGTCACAAGATATTAACCGGAAGAAGGGATAATTTTCATACCAACCGCATATTGGGTGGTCTCTCCGGTTTTCCGAAACGTAGCGAGAGTGAATACGATGCTTTTGGTGTTGGCCACTCCTCCACTTCCATTTCTGCTGCTTTAGGAATGGCGGTTGCTTCGGCATATAAAGGGGAAACAGATCGCCAACATGTGGCCATCATTGGAGATGGTGCATTGACTGGTGGTATGGCCTTCGAAGCCTTGAACCATGCCGGAATCGAAAAATCCAATCTATTGGTAATTCTGAACGACAACTGCATGTCGATCGACCCCAATGTTGGGGCCATGAAGGAATACCTGACCAGTATTACCACTTCTAAGAGCTATAATCGTTTTCGGGACGATCTGGTAGCTGTATTAGCGAAGATCTCTAAGAATGGACCAAATGCTTATGGATGGGCGAAAAAGCTCGAGCTGAGCATCAAAGGTACCTTATTAAAGAACTCCAACCTTTTTGAATCCTTAAATTTCAGGTACTTCGGTCCAGTTGATGGACATGATGTGAATAAATTGGTTAAAACCATTGAGGATTTGAAACACATCAATGGACCTAAACTTTTACATGTTGTTACGGTAAAAGGAAAGGGTTATGCCTTGGCTGAAAAGGATCAGACTAAGTGGCATGCACCAGGTCTATTCGATAAGATCACCGGTGAGATCAAGAAATCGGTTAGTGATAAGCCACAGCCACCAAAATATCAGGATGTTTTTGGACATACCTTGGTTGAATTGGCGGAGAAAAATGATAAGATCATGGGTATTACCCCAGCAATGCCTTCCGGTTCATCGATGAACATCATGATGAAGGCGATGCCGGAAAGGGCCTTTGATGTCGGTATTGCAGAACAACATGCCGTTACATTCAGTGCGGGTCTTGCTGCCCAAGGCTTGGTACCTTTCTGTAATATCTATTCCTCCTTTATGCAAAGGGCATTTGACCAGGTGATCCATGATGTGGCCTTACAGAACCTGAACGTGATCTTCTGTTTGGACCGTGCCGGATTGGTAGGCGCTGATGGTCCAACCCATCATGGTGCTTACGATATTGCTTATATGCGTTGTATACCTAATATGGTAGTTTCTTCTCCTATGAACGAAGAAGAACTACGCAATTTGATGTATACTGCACAATTGCCGGATAAAGGACCATTTACCATCCGTTATCCTAGAGGTAATGGGGTGATGCCCGACTGGAAACTTCCTTTCAAAGAAATTGAAGTTGGTAAGGGACGTAAAATATGCGATGGTGAGGAGATTGCTATCCTGAGTTTCGGAAGTATCGGAAATGAGGCCTGCAAAGCTATAGTAAGATTAAGAGAAGACGGTATACATCCTGCGCATTACGATATGCGTTTTGCCAAACCGTTGGACGAGGAATTATTGCACGAAGTATTCAAGAAATATAAAAAGGTGATTACGGTAGAGGACGGCTGTTTACCGTGCGGTATCGGATCGGCGATTCTGGAGTTCATGGTAGATCATCATTACCAGGCCGAAGTAGTACGTTTGGGTATCCCGGATGGCATCGTGGAGCATGGAGAGCAAGCCGAGCTATGGCAGATTTGTGGTTATGATGCCACAGGCATTGAATTGCAGGTTCGTAAAATGACAAAAGGAATAAAAACGGAAAGTTTGGTCGGATAATTGCTTAAGTTTAAGAGGTTATTCAAAGAATTAGACAATATAGGAAGGGGTGCCATTGGCTCCCCTTTTTTAAGTTAAAAGTTTTCCACAATCTAAATCTACAGCCTTAAATTTTCATCTATAATGTAAAAAATTTCTTATCGGAATTCAATATGTTAATAAAATAATTTTGCTTAACATTTTAAGGGGAAAATTGCTAAAAAATGCTTCTAATTCATTGAATAACAACGATATCTTGTTTTTTTGATTTTTTAATTTTTTAGCTCAAATTTTTTTGTCATATTCGTTGTAGGCAAAAGTTATAAACAAGATTTTTGTCAAATATTGGTTATCAAGTTATTAACAAAAACAGAATGGAAAAAACGTGTACAAGTGTTTGGGAAAATTGTCTTTCAGTCATAAAAGATAACATTCCAACGCAAAGTTTTAAAACATGGTTCGAGCCCGTTAAAGCTGTACGTCTTGAAGGAAACGTTTTAACTATTCAAGTACCAAGTTTGTTTTTCTACGAGTGGTTGGAAGAGCATTATGTTGGTATCCTCAGAAAAACAGTTAAAAAGTTCTTAGGAGAGCAAGGTCGTTTAGAGTATAATATTGTGGTGGAGAAATCTTCTGCCAACACACCTTATACCACGAACATGCCTTCTAATGGAAATGGTGCGGAAGGAAAGAAACAATCTATTCCAATCCCTGTAGCAATCAATAAGGATTTCAAGAATCCATTTGTATTCCCGGGGTTGAAAAAGATGCATGTGGATCCACAATTAAACCAAAACTATACATTTGATAATTTTATTGAAGGCGAGTGTAACCGTTTGGCGCGTTCTGCCGGATTTGCGGTAGCAAACAAGCCTGGAGGTACTTCTTTCAACCCGCTGATGGTCTATGGTGATGTAGGATTGGGCAAGACCCACCTGGCACAGGCTATTGGTAATGAGATCAAACGTAATTTACCGGACAAATTGGTTATCTATGTATCTTGTGAGAAATTCTGTCAACAATTTGTGGATTCCCTGAAGAACAATACGATCAACGATTTTGTGAACTTCTATCAAGCGATGGATGTGATCATTATGGATGATGTGCACAATTTTGCGGGTAAGGAAAAGACACAGGATATTTTCTTTCATATATTCAATCACCTACACCAAACTGGAAAACAGATCATTTTAACATCAGATAAAGCACCTAAAGATCTATCTGGATTAGAGGAGCGTTTATTGAGCCGTTTTAAATGGGGATTATCTGCCGATATTCAGGTTCCAGATTTGGAGACCAGAATGGCGATCTTGAAAAAGAAAATGTATTCGGATGGTATTGAATTGCCGGAGAATGTGGTAGAATATGTGGCTAACCAGATTGATAATAGTGTAAGGGAATTGGAAGGGGCCATGGTTTCCTTATTAGCCCAATCGACATTGAATAAAAGGGAGATTGATCTGAATCTTGCCAAATCGATGTTGAAGAACTTTGTGAAGAATACGCATAAGGAGATTTCTATGGAGTATATCCAGAAGTTGGTTTGTGAATATTTTGAGGTTCCTGTGGAAATGGTGAAATCGAAGGTAAGGAAGAGGGAGATTGTACAGGCAAGACAGATTTCCATGTACCTGGCGAAGAACCATACGAAATCATCCTTGAAGAGTATTGGTAATTTCTTTGGTGGAAGGGATCACTCGACAGTTATTTATGCTTGTCAGACGGTAGAGGATCTGATCGAGACGGATAAGAAATTTAAAACGTATGTTCAGGATATACAGAAAAAGCTGAAAGCTTCTTAGGTAAGAGAATAAAGAATTGAAAGTCCTTCAGTAATGAAGGACTTTTTTTATTGGCCATCGTTGAGAGGTATATGCGTCATTGCGAGGAACATGCGTCATTGCGAGCCTACGTCATCGCGAGCTTATGTCATTGCGAGGAACGAAGCAATCTTTCGATTAGTGTAAAGATTGCTTCGTCGTAACTCCTCGCAATGACGCATGAAGACACGCAATGATGAATGAAGACAAACAATGGCGGACAAAATCCTTCTATCACGAGCAAAATCCCCTTATCACGGAGAAAGGTCCTTCAAATTTGAAGGACCTTTCTTTATGAAACATGAATAATAGTCTATAAATTATCTATTTCAATAGTCAAACAGTCAAGAGGTTATTATTTTTGTTCTTGTTGTTGTTCTTGCTGTTCGTTTTGTTCTTGTTGTTGCTCCTGCTCTTGTTGCTCTTCCTTTTGTTCTTCTTTAGGCTGAACAACCGGCTCTTGCATTTTTTCTGATTTTTTCGCTGCACGTTCCTCTACAATCTTAGCATAAAGAGGTTTTTGCTCATCAGACAACAATTCACTTACTTTTTTATCCATATCAGCTGTCAATGCAGCGATTTGGGTTTGCTTAGCATCCTCTGCTTGTGCAGTATCTGCTTTAATAGCCAATTTTGCTTTTTTGTGCTCCAATACAATGTTATATACTTGAGCTTGTTGTTCTTCTGTCAATTTCAGGGTTGAAGTCCATTCAGTGACAGTTTGTTTTGCTTTTTCTTCAGGGTTTACATCCTGTGCAAAGGTCAGAGTTAATGAGAATAATACTGCGGATACTGCTAAAAATAACTTTTTCATGATTTAATTTTTTTGTTTAACGTCTAATTATTTACTCCGTTTTTGTAGTATAATAACAGCCAAACCCACCACTTTATTGTTTATTTGTATCAGGTTTGTTACTTTTTAACATTTCTTAACAAGTAATATTTACGAACAATAGGATATAAATTAGCCAAAAAGCCCATTTAATTACCTCTAAAGGCAATATTGGAGGATAAGTTTAAAAAACTGAAGACACAACAATTAATCTTATCGTTAATTATCCATTTTCTCCATGTAGTGTCTAAGCAAGCACTTCAATATATGTTTGATTTAGGGTTAGAATCGTGCTTTAAGTAGGGATAAAGCATGGTTAAAGTAGTGAGGTAGTATGTCTAGCATACATTTTAGTTACTTTTAGGTTACTTTCAGTATGCTTTTACACCGAAGCCAACCATAAAGTATAGAATCCCTATAGCAGCCCATTTAACCATAAAAAAAGCCTTCCAAATTTTGGAAGGCTTTTACAGTTTATTTTATAGGTAGTTTTAGTTCTGTACTCTACGTTGTCTTTGTTCTGGACGGTTTTTAGCCATTTCCTCATATTTAGTACGTTGTTCAGGAGTCAAAATGGCATTGATTTTCTTTTGTTGTTCCTCACGCATTGCCTTCCACTTTTCCATTTTTACTTCTCTGCTTTCCTTTTCATCTTTGAATAGCTCTTGCTGTTTTTTACCACTTGCCAAAAACCATTTGTTTAAGGAATCTTTTTGAACAGTGGTAAGTTTTAATTCCTTATCCAAGCGTTCAACTTGTCTTTTGGCCATATCTTCCGGATTACGCATTCCTTCGCGTTGCGGACGATCCTGTGCTTGACTGAATGTTACGGCAGCACATAATAATGCAGCTGATAATATTAACTTTTTCATATGATATCAATTTATTGTGCTATAAATTTGATAAAATATTTCCGTAAGTATCTAATATTTAGCCGTTTTTAACCTCTGTTAAGGTTCATTAACAGTCTTTTCCAATAATTGAAGGAATTCAGTCTCTTTATCGATCTGAAAAGTGATGGGAAGGTAATAAATAGATAGGAAGGAAAGCTTCAACAGATCAAGCCGCTGGGCATCCTTTTCCGTGGTCAGGATGATCTTATTGTTGGAATCTAGGCCTTTATATTGCCGGATGATTTCCTTGTAATCCTGTTCCTTAAAATCATGGTGATCCTTAAAGGCCATATGGACACGTTTTTTGGATGAATTGGAAAGTTCTTCCAATAAAGGTTTTGGATTCGCAATGCCGGTAATAAGGAGGATATCCATATCCTGCAAAGAAAAGTGTTTTCCTAAAGGATTGGAAAGCCCTACAGGTTCCAGGTATTGCAATTTGGAATAATAGATCGGCGCATTACTATATCGCCTGATCTTTTTTTCGATCCGCAATCTCTGCTCTTGGGAAACCTGTTCAGGACATTTGCTGATCAATACCACATCCGCCCTCTTAGTTTGGTTGAAGGTATCCCTGAAGTTTCCGGTAGGCAATAGGATGATCGGATTAAGAATGGAATGAAAGTCGAACAATAGGATATTGCATTTCGCGGTTATCTTTCGATACTGATAGGCATCATCCAGAATAATCAGGTCATGGTTCCTTTGCAACTTTTCGATGCCTTCGGCCCTATTTTCATCCACGGCTACCGTAATAGCCGGGAAATTCTTTTTAAACTGCAAGGGCTCATCCCCTACCATTGCCACATGATCATCCGGGCCAACCAAACGGAAACCTTTGGTTTTTCGACCATATCCGCGGCTTAGGGTGGCCATTCTGTATTTATCGCTAAAGTATTGGATCAGGTATTGGGTGAGGGGGCTTTTTCCAGCGCCACCAATCGCTAAATTGCCGACGACGATGCTCTTAACTGCAAATTCCCGGGTTTTGAAAATACCAAGGTCATATAATTTGTTTCGAAGCCAAATTATGAGGGTATATAGGATGGTAACCGGAAATAATAACCACCTTAGCAATTGCATAATTATCTTTTTATGAGCTTGATCCCCACATCGTTGACACCTCGAAGGGGGTTCTCTGCCATGTTCTGTTCAAAAGAAAAACTATATTTTCCGGTATCCGGAAAGGAAAGACCTTCTTTTAACAGTTTGGTCTGTTCATAGAGATTGCCGGCGGATTTACCTATCCAGCGGCCATCTGGCTCCGCCAAACTGAATTCATACCGGGTGGACTTGTTGGCCATCCCCGGTCCTTCTTCATGTAAAAATACATAAATGTTGGAAAAGGGATAGGACACCGCATGCCTCAAATTGATGTAAACATCGTATTGGGCATCCTTATCCGTTATCTGCACGGTATAGGCGGGTTTAAAATTGTAATCCCAACTGACGTTGGGAATTACTGTGTTTTTTTCATAGAAAGGAACATTTTCCTGGCAAGAGGCAAGGAAAATCATCGTAATAAAGAGCATGATTACTGCTTTCATCTTCAATGCCATTAACCTTCCTTATTCCCGTCCTGGTTTTTATTATTGTTCGGTTTTCTGTTCCGATTGTTCGGTCTTCTGCGCGGTTTATTAGCATTTTCCGCAGAAGGATTCCCTTCCTTCGTATTCGAATCTTTAGGGCCTTCTTTCGCATTCACCTCCTTCGGACCATCATTGTTCCTCCGCTGATTTTGTTGCGCTCGCTGCTCCGGTCGCTGGCGCTGTGCATTATCCTGCTGACCTTGACCTTGTCTTTGACCGGCCTGCGCATTCTCACCAGTAAGTTTCTTTTTAGGTTTCTTTTTCTTCTTCCTACGGTTTTTATCATCCAAACGGGTAAGACTATCCTGGCCGACCACATTTTCGTAATCTGGCGCAGCTGCCTTAGGCTCTTCTATTTTTTCAGTATTGATCAATTCTGGTGCTTTCCGACCCTGAGCATTGATTTCTGCGATTTCCTTCACCCTATCTACAGGAAGAGGAATCCAACTTTCCGCATGCGGATAAGAGAACCACATGGTTTTCTTGAAGATATCGGTTTTTTGTAGGTAGGCCACACCAGCTACCGTTTCAATACGGTCCACATTGTTCGGGATATCCTTCAGGGCATCCATATAACTATCCAGCTCATAGTTCAAACAACATTTCAGTTTACCACATTGTCCTGCAAGCTTCAGGGTGTTCAACGAAAGGTTCTGATACCTTGCTGCTGCCGTAGATACGGTCTTGAAATCCGTAAGCCAGGTTGAACAACATAGCTCACGCCCACAAGAACCAATACCACCTAGGCGGCTTGCTTCCTGGCGCATACCAATCTGTCGCATCTCGATACGAATCCGAAAAACTTCGGCCATTCTTTTGATAAGTTCGCGGAAATCGACACGCCCTTCTGCGGTATAGTAGAAGGTTGCCTTTGTCTTATCACCTTGATAATCCACATCTGAAATCTTCATGGATAAACCCAATTCCAGCGCTAAATTTCGCGCACGGTGCATGGTTTCCCATTCCAGATCCTTCGCCAGGTTATACTTAGCAATATCGTTCTCATTTACCTTTCGGTAAACTTTCTTCACGACATCTTCTGGTTTTACGTTGTTCTTCTTTAATTGAAGCCTTACCAACTCGCCGGTTGAAGCCACATGGCCAATGTCGTATCCCCCGGTATTGGGTTCTACGGCGACCATTTCGCCCATTTCTAAGTAGAGATTATCTGAATTCACATAAAACTCCTTTCTAGAGCCTTTAAAGCGAACTTCAACAATATCAAACGGTTTATAGTTGGAAGGAAGGTCCATATCGACCAACCAATCGTATATATCTAATTTATTACATCCGCTGGTCATACAAGTACCGTTGTTATTACAACCTGCAGGTACTGTACCTAATTTACTGCTGCTTCCGCAACCACCACCGGATGAGCAACTGCCACATCCCATATTTTGTATTTTATATATATTGAGTCCCCTGAGGGAACGTATTGTATTTAAATAATAAAACTAACTGCAAAGATAAATCTAAAAATAATATTTTAGGATTTGCATTTCTTTCCACAGAATAATGTGTTTTTTCCAGCATTTCGATAGCTGCTTCCAGTTTTTCCAGGCTGCTGATCTCACTGAACTTCTGTACAAATTCCAATTCTGCATCCTTTAAAAAGACCAGATTGGGCATTCCTTGGTTTAAAAGCACGATCTGCCGTAGGACATTGATGCTGTACAATAAGAACAGTTTTTGGTTCTCACGACCTAATTTACTGATCTCCTCATCACAGATCTGGATGATGTTCAATCCCGAATCCGTTACGATAAACCTGAACCATCGGATCAACAGATCGAAATTGGTATTGTCCTCCTCGTGCAATTGTTCGAAAGCAGACTGCATATTCCCATCGGCAATAAAAGCGATCTCGTTCGCTCGAGCAGGGTCAATTCTTTTCTCGTTGATCAGGTATTCCGCGATATCCTCTTGGGGCAATTTGTTCACTTTGACCAATTGCGTCCTGGAGATAATGGTATTCAAAATCTTATCCTGGTTTTCGGCCACCAACAAGAACAGGGTTTTTTCTGGTGGTTCTTCGATAAGCTTTAATAGCGCATTTCCCTGGGTATCCAAGTATTCGGGCAGCCACATGACCAAGACCTTATATTCGGCCTCAAAAGACTTAAGGCTTAGTTTTTTGATGATGGAATGGGCTTCAGCAATATTGATGTTCGCCTGTTTGTTCTCGGCTTCCAATTGGTTCCTCCAGAAGCTAAGCCCCATATAAGGGTTCGCCAGAAAAGCTGTACGCCAATCTTCCATGTAGGTGCTAGAGGTCTCTTCGGATTTTTTAGCAAAGAATGGATAAGAAAAGTGAAGATCCGGATGGATCAGTTTTTCATATTTCAAGCAGGAGGCACATGTTCCACAGCTATCAGCGGCGGATCTGTTTTCGCAATTGATATATTGGGCATAGGCCACTGCAAGAGGGAGCGCACCGGAACCTTCGGGACCTAAAAATAACTGCGCATGACTCACTCGATTCTCCTGAACCGTCGCGATCAATTGCTGCTTTAGTGCATCATGTCCTATTATTTTCTCAAACTGCATACCTGATTGCACAAATGTACAAATTTAAACCCGTTGCTTTTTAAGAATGTCCCTCTTATATCGAATTAGGATTGTAATTATTTAGATTCTTTTACGTATTATTGCATATAAAAATCTATTAAAACAGAAATGAGATTTATTGTATCCACCTCTATATTACTCAAACAATTACAAGCTATTAGTGGGGCTTCCAGTTCAAGCACCGTATTACCGATTCTGGAGAATTTCCTATTTGAAATAAAAGACAATATCCTGACGATTTCGGCTACGGATCTACAAACCAGTATGGTTACGAATCTTCAGATCGAGGCGAAAGAAGAAGGTCGCGTGGCGATGCCTTCCAAAATCTTGATCGAGACTTTAAAAACCCTACCGGATCAGCCGGTCGCTTTTTCGGTGGATACCAATACCTTGTCGATTGAGATCTCTGCTGGAGATGGTAAATATAAATTGAGTGGAGAAAATGCGGATGATTTTCCAAAAATTCCTGTAGTTGATAATATTTCTACGGTAAATATTCCAGCAGGAACTTTATTGGAGGCCATCAATAAAACCATTTTTGCGGTAAGTAATGATGAATTGCGTCCTGCAATGTCGGGTGTTCTGGTTCAATTGGCTGAACAATCGACTACCTTCGTGGCGACAGACGCGCATAAATTGGTGAGATACCGTCGTACAGATGTTACGGCAGAAAAAGCGACTTCCATTATCCTTCCTAAGAAAGCCCTTTCGCTATTGAAATCTTCTTTACCATCGGATGATGTGAATGTTTCTATGGAGTACAACAATACCAACGCTTTCTTCCAATTTGGAAATATTAACCTGATCTGTCGTTTGATCGATGAGCGTTATCCGGATTACGAAGCGGTAATTCCTCGTTTGAATCCTAATAAATTGACCGTAGATCGTTCTTTGTTCCTGAATACCCTTCGTCGTGTGGTGATTTTTGCGAACAAGACCACGCATCAGGTACGCTTGAAGATCAATGGCAGTGAACTGCACATCTCTGCAGAGGATCTGGACTTTTCGAATGAAGCACATGAACGTTTGAGCTGCCAATTTGAGGGTGAAGACATGGAGATCGGATTCAATGCGAAATTCTTGGTAGAGATGTTGAACAACCTTTCCTGCGAGGAAGTTGTTCTGGAAATGAGCACTCCAAACCGGGCAGGATTATTGGTGCCAGCGGTTAAGGATGAGCATGAGGATATTTTGATGTTGGTGATGCCAGTGATGTTGAACAATATTTAATTAGCAGAAGACTTTGGATTTTATATACGCGATCATTGACTTTATTCTCCACATTGACGATCATTTGGTGGAGATTGTCAACAACTATCAGACCTGGACATACCTGATCCTATTTTTAATCATCTTTGCGGAAACGGGATTGGTGGTTACCCCATTCCTTCCTGGAGATTCCTTGTTGTTCGCTGCAGGTGCCATTATTGCTAAACCGGAAACGGATCTGAATATCTTCGTTATGTGGATCTTGTTGATGGTGGCTGGGATTATTGGTGATATGGTCAATTATCATATTGGAAAATACATTGGTCCAAAAGCCTTCAGCGGAAAATATAAGTTCCTGAAAAAGGAATATTTGGAGAAAACAGAGAAATTCTATGAGAAATATGGTGGCAAGACGATCATTTATGCGCGTTTTGTGCCCATCATCCGAACTTTTGCGCCATTTGTGGCTGGTGTAGGATCGATGTCTTATGCGAAATTCGCTTCTTATAATGTTATCGGAGCGATCCTATGGGTTACCTCCTTTTTATTCATCGGTTATTTCTTTGGTGGATTGCCTATTATTAAAGACAATTTTACCATCGTGATATTTGCTATTATATTCTTATCCATGCTGCCTCCGATCATTGAGGTGGTTAAGGAAAAATATGGAAAAAAGAAGGAAGCTCAATAAGCTTCCTTTTATGTTTTAATGGCTAGGTAATTGGTGCAATTGTTGTGTAGTCAATACTACTTTTTACTATTATGGAAATCATATCTGCCCTCATTGATTTTATTCTTCATATCGATAAACACCTGATCGAGATCACACAAGAATATCAGGCTTGGACCTATCTCATTTTATTCCTGATCATATTTGCCGAGACGGGTCTGGTGGTGACGCCATTTTTACCGGGAGATTCGGTTCTGTTTGCAATGGGCGCTTTGATCGCAAACCCGGAAACCAACCTGAGTTTAGGGATCATGATCCTGCTGTTGATATTCGCAGCCATTTTAGGGGATTTTGTGAACTATGAAATTGGGAAGCATTTTGGGAACAGGGTGTTCAAACCGGGTTCGAAAATATTCAAACCCGCTTATTTGGAGAAAACGCAGCAATTTTATGAGAAGTATGGATTGAAAACCATTATCTATGCCCGGTTTGTACCCATCGTGCGCACATTCGCACCGTTTGTGGCGGGGATAGTCAGGATGCCTTATCGCAAGTTTGGGCTATACAATATTGTGGGTGGCATATTATGGGTATCTCTATTTCTTATTGCGGGCTATTTTTTCGGACAGATTCCACTGGTGAAGAATAATTTTTCCATCGTTGTCCTGTTGATCATCTTTATTTCCCTCTTACCAGCTATTATCGAGATCTTCCGGAATAAGAAAACGGCTTCCTAATTCCTTTTTGAATTAAACGCTTCGTTTGCAAAACAGTCTTTATAGAAAATACATGCCTATGCGATTCATTTTACTTGCACTCCTATTGTGGGTGAACCCTATTTTTGCGCAAAAATCCATTAAGACCGACCGTCGAGAAGCGAAGAAGGCTTTCGAATACCTGAATGATTTTCGGAGTAATCCAGATCGGTATGCTCGGGATTTGGGAATATCCAGGTTAAAGAATGTGACAAGGACGAGGTTGGTCTGGAACGATCGATTGGCAAAAGTGGCGGAGGCTAGGGCATACGATATGGCCAAGCGGAATTATTTTGACCATGTGGATCCGGATGGTTATGGCCCGAACTACCATATTCATCAAGGAGGCTATAGCCTGAATCCTGATTGGTTGAAGAAGCGGCGGGATAATAGTTTTGAGTCTATTGGAGCCAATCATGAAACGGCCGTGGATGTGATCAAGTCTTTTATCATCGGAAGGGGTTCTCCCGGATTTATGCACAGAAAACATGTATTGGGGATGACTGATTGGTATGGATCTTTAAAAGATATCGGGATAGGCTTTGTGCGCGTTCCGAAAGGGTCTACCTATAAAACCTATATGGTGGTACTGATCGCCAAACATGATTGGTAATTAAGAAAAAACTTTAGGCTAAGATTTTATACCTTTGCATATGATAAAATCGATGACAGGTTATGGTATGGGGACCTCCGAGAATGGTTCTGTAAAATATACCGTAGAAATAAAATCGCTAAATTCTAAATTCTTAGAGCTTAATCTGCGTTTACCGAAAGCGGTTTCCGATAAGGAGCTATTCCTTCGTGGGGAATGCAGCAAATTGATCGAACGCGGAAAAGTGAACATCAGTGTTTCTACTGAATATGTAGACCAAACCGCCAAGGCAGCTAGCATCAATGCCGATCTACTCAAAGAATATTACCAACAATTACAGCAGATCGCTTTTCAATTGGGCGATAGCAAAGCCAATATGTTTGAACTTGCCTTGAATATGCCGGAGGTGATCAGCAACAACGATGAGGTGGATGAGGAAGAGGGAAAAGTATTGGTTGCAGCTTTCCATGCTGCCGTAAAACAATTCAATAATTTTCGGGAAGACGAAGGTGTTGTTCTGAAAGCAGACTTGGCTCATCGTGTGGAATTGATTTTATCTCACCTGACGGAAGTTGAATCTGTAGAAGGAAGCCGTATCCCATTGATTCGCGAACGCATCAACCAGTATATGGAAGAAGCGGTTGGGAAAGAAAATGTGGATATGAACCGTTTCGAGCAGGAATTGGTTTTCTACATCGAAAAACTGGATATTACGGAAGAAAAAGTTAGGCTGCGCAGTCATTGCAACTATTTTATCCAAGCCTTGAATTCCAACGATTCCAATGGTAAGAAATTAGGCTTTATTTCGCAGGAAATGGGCCGTGAGATCAATACTTTGGGTTCAAAGGCGAATAATGCGCAGATCCAGCAGATTGTGGTGAAGATGAAGGATGAGCTGGAAAAAATCAAAGAACAATTATTAAACGTTTTATAGCATGAGCGGGAAGCTATTGATATTCTCTGCCCCTTCTGGCGCAGGAAAAACCACTATCGTTAAAAGATTATTGGAAAAACATGGCGATAAGATCTCCTTTTCCATTTCGGCAAGTACGAGGGCACCTCGTGGGCAGGAAGAAAATGGGGTGGATTATTACTTCATCTCTACCGATGATTTCTTGCATAAGGTAGCGAAGCATGAGTTTATTGAGTTTGAGGAGGTTTATTCGGGCACCTTTTACGGGACCTTACGTTCTGAAGTAGAGCGTATTTGGGAGGCCGGAAAACATGTAATTTTTGATATTGATGTGGTTGGTGGCTTGCGTTTGAAGTCTAAATTCCCGGATCAGGCATTGGCGATATTTGTGAATCCACCTTCCTTGGAGGTCTTGAAAGAGCGCTTGAAGGGCAGAGGGACAGATTCACAGGAAAAGCTGCAGGAACGTTTTGCGAAAGCGGAATTGGAGTTGTCCTATGCGGATAAATTTGATGTGATCTTGCAGAACAATGATCTGGAGACCGCTTGTTCGGAGGCCGAGCGATTGGTGTTGGATTTCATAAATTCATAAGCATGGCAAATAAGGTTGGATTGTTTTTTGGTTCATTCAACCCCATACATATTGGGCATCTGATCATTGCCAACTATATGGCAAATTATACTTCTTTGGATGAAGTTTGGTTTGTGGTCTCGCCACAGAACCCTTTCAAGGATAAAAAGAGCTTAGGGAATATCTACGATCGTTTGGAAATGGTGAATCTGGCCATTGAAGGCGCGGATAATCTGAAAGCGAGTGATATTGAGTTCCATTTGCTTCAACCTTCCTATACGATTGATACCTTGGTACATTTGGCGGAGAAATTTCCGACGAAGGAGTTTGTGTTGATCATGGGTGAGGATAATCTGCAGGGATTCCATAAATGGAAGAATGCGGAAGTAATCTTGAGGGATTATAAAATAATTGTTTATCCAAGGCCGGGTTATGATGGTGGTGCATTGAAGAGCCATACATCTGTCACAATGACCGAAACCCCTGTCATGGAACTGTCATCTACTTTTTTGAGGCAGGCGATTAAGGAGAAAAAATCGATTAAGTTTTATACGCCGGATTCGGTGATTGATTTTATTGATAAGAAGGGGTTATATTCTTAACTTCGCATATGACAAAAAAGAGACCTACCATCTTGGTAGTTAACGATGATGGCATCACGGCTCCAGGCATCAAGGTGCTATTGGAAGTGATGCAGGAATTGGGAGAAGTGGTGGTTGTGGCGCCTGATAGCCCACAATCGGGAATGGGACATGCCATTACCATTGGCAAGCCACTTCGATTGGATAAAATCGACCTCTATCCTGGAGTAGAAATGTATAAATGCTCCGGTACACCTGTAGACTGTGTTAAACTTGCTGTTAACAAGATATTCAAGGGTAAAAAACCTGACCTATGTGTATCGGGAATCAACCATGGACTAAATTATTCCATCAATGTTCTTTATTCCGGAACGATGTCTGCTGCGGTAGAGGGGGCAATAGAAGGGATTCCATCGGTTGGCTATTCGCTAGATGATTTCGCCTACAATGCTGATTTTTCCCATACCAGACCTTACGTAAAAGCGATTGCGATGCAGGTTTTGGAACATGGACTCCCTAAGAACAGCCTACTGAACGTGAATTTCCCTAATGTTAAAAAGGAAATTAAGGGCATTAAAGTATGTCGGCAAGCGAATGCGAAATGGTTTGAGGAGTTTGATGAGCGCCTAGACCCCTACCAAAGGGAATATTTTTGGATGACCGGTAAGTTTGATCTACAGGATCGTGGCGAAGATACCGATGCTTATGCCATCAACAATGGTTTTGTTTCGATCGTTCCTACGCAATTTGATATGACGGCACACCATGTGATTCCGGAGTTGAATTCATGGAGTTTTGATATTAAATAGATGAAGAATAATTTATTGATCGGCTTTGCGCTGGGCCTGATATTTCCGGTCTTGGCCTTTGTCCTGACTAAGCATACGGATGTTCAGATGCAGCTTTTCCCCGATAAGCCAACAGGATTATATGTTATTGCGGGAGCCATCAATTTGATGAGCTGTTATGTTTGCTATAAAAAAGGATTGGATAAAGTTGGAAACGGTTTTGTGTTGGCTACTTTTCTAGGCATGTTGCTGATGGTCTTCAGCAAAACCTTGTTCATTCCAACGGAATAAGATGAAGAATATGGAATTAACATTAGGGTTTTCACCCTGTCCGAATGATACATTTATCTTTGATGCATTGATTCACAACAAGATAGCTTGTGATGATCTGTCGTTTCACGTGGAATATCATGATGTGGAGACCTTGAATGAAAAGGCTTTCCGTGGAGAGTTGGATATCACCAAGTTGAGCTACCATGCATTTGCTTATGCTACAGAAGATTATGAACTGTTGGACTCGGGAAGTGCTTTAGGCTTTGGTGTTGGACCTTTGCTGATCAGCAAGGATCCTGCTTTGGCCGAAGAGCTGCGTGCTTATGCTGGCAAACCTCTTCCAGAACACTTGCGTGGGCTGAAAGTGGGCATTCCTGGAAAATTTACCACCGCCAATTTTTTATTAGGATTGGCCTATCCGGAGCTGACCAACAAACAGGAAATGGTTTTTTCGGATATTGAAAAATCGGTATTGGATGGGTCCATCGATATTGGTCTGATTATTCACGAAAACAGATTCACTTATATGGATCGTGGGTTGTATAAAATTCAGGATCTTGGCGATTATTGGGAGAAAACAACAGGCTCCCCTATACCATTGGGCGGTATTGTGATCAAAAGATCATTGCCTGAGGAGGTAAAGCTCCAGGTGAATCGGCTATTAAGAGAAAGTGTGGCTTTTGCATTTGCCAATCCCAAATCAGGGATTGATTATATCCGCTCCCATGCGCAGGAAATGGATGAAGCTGTGATGTACAAGCACATCGAACTGTATGTGAACAAATATTCAGCGGACTTGGGAGAAGAGGGTAAAAAAGCTGTAATTGAATTGTTTGAACAGGCTAGGGCCAACAATTTAATTCCTTCGAGCACTAAAAGTATATTTTTAGTAAAATAATTGATAAAAAAGGTTTTGGGTTTTGTTAGTTATCAACCTTAATAACTAAATTTGCCCGATTAGTGTCAAAATGTCTGCATCTTTTGTTTGGAGTCATTATTGTACAAGCGATTACAGAAATAAAAAATTATGTTAAAGTTTTTAAGTAAATTATTCGGTAGCAAGTCTGAGCGAGATATCAAGGCTATCATGCCTTTAGTAAATAAAATCAAGGAAGAGTATGAGAAATTGGCTGGCTTATCACATGATGAGCTTCGTGCGAAAACTCAAGATTTTAAAAATAGAATCAGCACTTACTTGCAAGACATAGATAATGAAATCGCAGATTTAAAAAAGAATGCAGACTCGACAGAGGATATGGAAGAAAAAACTTCCATATACGATAAGATCGATAAATTAACAAAGGACCGTGATAAAAAGCTTGAGGAAGTATTGTTAGAGATATTGCCTGAAGCTTTTGCTGTTGTTAAGGATACCGCACGCCGTTTTACCGAAAACAAGGCAATCGAAGTTACGGCTTCAGATTTTGATAGAGAAATTGCTGCCCGCAAACCGAACGTGACCATCAATGGCGATAAAGCTGTTTGGCAGAACTCTTGGTTAGCGGCAGGAACCGAGGTAACCTGGAACATGATCCACTACGACGTACAGTTGATCGGTGGTATTGTGTTGCACCAAGGAAAGATCGCGGAGATGTCTACGGGTGAGGGTAAAACCTTGGTAGGAACCCTACCAACCTATTTGAATGCATTGGCTGGTCAAGGTATACACATCGTAACGGTGAATGATTACTTGGCACGTCGTGACTCGGAGTGGAACGGACCAATCTTTGAATTCCACGGAATGAGTGTGGATTGTATCGATAAGCATCAACCGAACTCCCCACAACGCCGTCAAGCCTACCTGAGCGATATCGTTTATGGTACGAACAACGAATTTGGTTTCGATTATCTACGTGATAACATGACCAATACGAAAGAGGCCATGGTTCAACGTAAATTGCACTTTGCGATGATCGATGAGGTGGATTCGGTATTGATCGATGATGCGCGTACGCCTTTGATCATCTCTGGTCCTATCCCAATGGGCGACCAACATGAATTCCATCAGTTGAAACCAAGGATCGAACGTTTGGTAAATGCACAGAAGGCATACATCAACACGGTATTGAACGAAGCGAAGAAAGCGATCGCTGCTGGAGATACGGATGTGGAGAAAGGTGGTTTAGCGTTATTACGTGCTTACCGTGGTTTGCCTAAGAACAAAGCGTTGATCAAATTCCTATCGGAAAGTAATCACCGTCAGGTATTGCAGAAGGTAGAGAACTACTATATGCAAGAGCAGAACCGCCAGATGCCTAAGGCTGATGCGGAATTGTTCTTTGTGATCGATGAGAAAAACAACCAAGTAGAACTTACGGAGAAAGGTATTGAACTGATCACGGCTACAGGTGAGGATCCAAGCTTCTTCATTCTACCGGATGTAGGTTCGGAGATTGCAGAGATCGAGAAAATGGATGTTGCTTTGGAAGAGAAAGCAGCTAAGAAAGAAGAGTTGATGCGTGAATATTCCATCAAATCGGAACGTATCCATTCGATTAACCAACTTTTAAAAGCGTATACCCTATTCGAACGCGATGACCAGTACATCGTGGATGAAGGTAAGGTGAAGATCGTTGATGAGCAGACCGGTCGTATCATGGATGGCCGTCGTTACTCTGACGGATTGCACCAAGCGATCGAGGCTAAGGAAAATGTGAAAGTAGAAGATGCTACGCAGACCTATGCAACGATTACCCTTCAGAACTACTTCCGTATGTACCACAAATTATCAGGTATGACGGGTACTGCTTCTACAGAAGCGGGTGAGTTGTGGGAAATCTACAAGCTGGATGTTGTTGAAATTCCAACGAATAAGCCAATTCAACGTGATGACCGTCAAGATTTCATCTACCGTACAGCACGTGAAAAATATAATGCCGTAGCGCAAGAGATCCAAAAATTGACAGAAGAGCATAGACCGGTATTGGTTGGTACTACTTCGGTTGAGATTTCGGAATTGTTGAGCCGTATGTTGAAATTACGTGGTATCAAGCATAATGTCTTGAACGCGAAATTGCACCAGAAAGAGGCTGATATCGTTGCGGAAGCTGGACGTCCGGGACAAGTAACGATTGCTACCAACATGGCGGGTCGTGGTACGGATATTAAGCTTATTGAAGAAGTAATCAATGTGGGTGGTTTAGCGATCATCGGTACAGAGCGCCATGAGTCTCGTCGTGTTGACCGTCAGTTAAGAGGTCGTGCGGGACGTCAAGGGGATCCGGGTTCATCCCAATTCTTTGTATCCTTGGAAGATCCATTGATGCGTTTGTTTGCATCGGAGCGTATTTCGAACCTGATGGTAAAAATGGGTGTTGAAGAAGGTGAAGTAATGCAACATAGTATGTTGACCAAATCTATCGAACGTGCGCAACGTAAGGTAGAGGAGAACAACTTCGGTATTCGTAAGCGTCTATTGGAATATGATGACGTGATGAACTCCCAACGTTCTGTAATCTATACCAAACGGAAGAATGCTTTATTTGGAGAGCGTTTGGATGTGGATTTGAACAACACCATCTACGACGTTGTTGAAGATGTGGTATTACAGGCGAAAGAAGATAATTCTTACGATGAGTTCCAAATTGAGGTGATCCGTATTTTTGCGGTTAACCCTGAAATTTCACAAGAGGAATTCAGCAGCAGTTCGGCTAATACCTTGGTAGAGAAATTATTTGATCAGGTGATCAATTTCTATCACCGTAAGGCGGAGCAAGTGGCTACCCAGACTTTACCTGTGTTGACCAATGTGCTTGCTGAGCGTGGTGGAATGATCGAAAATATTATAATTCCATTTACAGATGGTATTCGTGGCATCCAAGTTGCTACAAACTTGGTTAAAGCTGTAGAAACTGAGGGTAAAGAAGTTTTCAAATCATTTGAGAAGGGAATTGTGTTGGCATTGATCGATGAGGCTTGGAAAGAGCACTTACGTGAGATGGATGATTTAAAACAATCTGTTCAGAATGCGGTTTATGAACAAAAGGATCCGATCATTATTTATAAGATGGAAGCCTATAACTTGTTCAAAACCATGTTGGCAGGTATGAACAAAGATATCGTTAGCTTCTTGTTCAAAGGAGAGATCCCTGGACAGGAGCAACAACCGCAGAACATTCAGGCAGCACGCCCAGAGCAAAAGGTAAAAGTGGTGGAATCTAAAGCGGAAATCAGCTCTCCGACCGGTGTGAGTGAAGAGGATCTGAACACTCAGGAGCCTCAGGTAACTCAGCCGATCCGTAAAGAGCAAGCGATTGGAAGAAACGACGAATGTCCTTGTGGTTCTGGTCAGAAATATAAGAACTGTCACGGAAAACAAGCATAAAGAAATGATTAATAAAGGATTTATTGTAGGTTGCATCATCTTATTGTCTACACAGATTACGAAGGCACAGGATGGAAAAGTAGAGGTAGTAAAGGACACATTAATTAGCCTATTACAAGACTTCAGAGCATTTCATTCAATAAATCCAACTGCTTCAAAAGCACCAGTAAGTTTGGAACCTAAAATCTTGGACAAATCGAAGGCACGTCGGGTGAAAGTGCGAGGTTTTAGGGTACAGATTTATTCTGGTGGCAATAGGAATGAAGCAACCAATGTTCAGAATAGCTTTATTCGCCAAAACCCTGATATGAACGCCTATCTTGATTACGTGGAACCGAATTACAGGGTAAAAGTTGGTGATTTTACCAGCCGTTCTGAAGCTACAGCATACATGAGACGTCTTCGTGGTACCTACAGCAATGTATTTGTATTTGTTGAGGATGTCTGGACGTGGCAATAGTGGAGGAATATCATGTCATCAATCAAATCCAGGATTCAAGAGCTAGCGCAATCCTATTTTCAAGATACGGTCAATAACCGTAGGTTTTTACACCAAAATCCAGAACTTTCTTTTGAGGAATACCAAACATCTGCCTTTGTAAAAAGGGTTTTGGATGATTTGCAGATCCCTTATGAATCCATGGCCAACACGGGCGTGGTAGCCTTGATTAAAGGTGATTTACCGTCTGACAAGGTCTTGGCCTTGCGTGCGGACATGGACGCCCTACCGATCACTGAGGTAGAAGGGCGCAGCTATGGTTCACAGAATATAGGTGTAATGCATGCCTGTGGGCATGATGTGCATACTTCTTCCCTATTGGGTGTTGCGAAGATTTTATCAAGTTTAAGAGGTGCCTTTGGAGGAACGGTTAAACTTATTTTCCAGCCTGGAGAGGAACGTTTGCCGGGTGGAGCTTCCCTGATGATCAAAGAAGGGGTGTTGCAGAACCCAAGCCCTCAAGGTATTGTTGGTCAACATGTGATGCCTTTTATCGAGGCAGGTAAAGTTGGCTTCCGATCGGGTAAATATATGGCCTCCTGCGATGAGTTGTTCATGACGGTTCGCGGAAAAGGAGGTCATGGCGCCCAACCCCATCAAAATATCGATCCTATTGCCATTACGGCACAGATTATCACGGCGATGCAGCAGATTGTTAGCCGCAATGCCGATCCACGTACGCCTTCAGTTTTATCCTGGGGTAAGATCGTAGGTAATGGCGCGACGAACGTTATTCCAGATGAGGTTTACTTGGAAGGGACCTTTCGTACGTTCGATGAAGCTTGGCGTGCGGATGCGCATGAAAAGATGCTGAAGATGGCGGTAGGTATTGCGGAGAGTATGGGTGCAAGTTGTGATTTTGAGGTCCGTAAGGGCTATCCTTTCTTGATCAATGAGCCGGTTATTACGGAAAAGGCACGTTCCTATGCCGTTGAATATTTAGGGGCAGATAATGTGTTAGAACTGGATCTATGGCCGGCAGCGGAGGATTTTGCCTATTATTCCCAGGAAACCAATGCCTGTTTCTATCGATTGGGCACTGGAAATGTAGAAAGAGGAATCAATTCAGCGGTGCATACACCGACCTTTGATATCGATGAAGAAGCATTGAAAACCAGTATTGGATTGATGTCTTTCATCGCGGTTTCCTATTTAGCGGATTAGGCCATGTCTTCCCACCACATCGTTCGAGAAAACCAGGAACCCGCTTTATTTATTGGAGATCCACATCTTTTGGCGGATGATTATGTCAACCAACTGTTGGAGTGGAGCCCAACCATCATAACTTTATCTTCCCATTACGAAACGCTTAAATCCAGAGGCATCAAGATCGATGTGCTTTTGAATTCGGAGGAGTTGATCCGGGAGGAATTAGAGGAAAATCTAGTCGTTATTCCTTATTCAGATGATTATTTGGTGGTGCTTTTCCAATATTTGAAAGAGCGGAAGAATTATGCCGTGAACCTGATTATGGATCAGATAGGTTGCGAGGATCTTCTGCCCTATCTGCCTGATTTTAATATCAATGCCTTTAATGGCGGCTATAAGCTGATCTTCATCAAACAGTATGAGAAATGGTTGCCGCAAGGCTATCAATTGTGGATCCCCGATTCGGAGGCTATTCGCATTTCGAACGTGCGATGGCTTAAGGAAAGCCTATTCGAGGTTGAATCGGATGGTTTTGTTAAGATTGCCCCTTTGTCGGATTACATCATGTTAGGAGAAGAATTATGATTAAGATTATTCCAGCGACCGTAAATGATGCCCGGATCATCCACGAATTGGCCCTTGCCATCTGGTATCCGACCTATAAAGATGTGATCAGCCTAGATCAGATTGAATTTATGTTGGAGAAATCCTATACGGAGGAAGCGCTTATTGCGGCGATGGAAGCTGAAGTTTCCTTTTATTTCCTATTAGAAAGGGGCTTTCCGGTGGGTTTCATGTCCTTGGAACCGCAAAAGGACTGTTTAAGAATCGGGAAACTTTATCTTTTGCCCAATACGCAGGGAAAGGGATATGGTAAAGTGTTTATCGATTTTGCGGCACAACAGGCTCTGAAAGCTGGAATTACTGCGCTTGAACTGAATGTCAATCGAAATAATCCGGCTTATGGCTTCTACCTAAAACAGGATTTTGAGGTAGTAGAGTCGGTGGATATCCCCTACTACCAATATGTACTGAACGATTATGTGATGCGCAAGCCGCTCCACCCTTAATGTATTAATCTCTTAATTTTTCTACACGAGAAGGCGTCTGTTCGCCTTTGATGATCCCTCCCAATCCTGCTGCAATAGCTTCAATACTCGATTTGATATTCTGGATATCCAAGGTTTCTACTTCATCATCCACGGTATGGTAATAAATGTCCTTATCGATCTGGGATGTGGAGAAAGTATGCGCAGGTACGCCCAAAGCAGCTAGAACAGCATTATCACTGCGGTAGAAAAGGTTCTGTGTTTTGTAGGGATCCGGATGGAACGTAAAAGCGGAGCCCTTAAGGTTTTCCTGCATCAGTTTGCCTAAATTGGACGCATCATAACCGGTGATGTAAAGGCTGTTCGGCCCAAACTTCGAATCCTTTCCGATCATTTCGATATTGATCATCGCAACGACCTGCTCCGGATTGATGTTATTGGAGAAATATTTTGAACCAAACATACCGATCTCCTCCCCTGTAAAGGCCACAAAAATCAATGTTCTTTCGTTGTTGTCCAGCTTTTTGTAATATCTCGCCAACTCGATCATAGCCGTTGTGCCGGAAGCATCATCATCTGCGCCATTAGCAATAGAATCCTGGTTAACTGCCGGCAGGATGCCAATATGATCATAATGTGCAGAAATCACCACATATTCATCTGGTTTTGATTTTCCTGGGATAATACCGGCCACATTAAACATGGGATGTTCTGATTCCGTAATTGTTTGGGTTATTTTACGAGGCATTGGTAATTCATCAGCAATGATGAATACCTTTCCTTTTGTGGTCTTCGGAGCCTGTTCCTTGAAATAGATGTTTTCTCTGCCCATCATCCGTTTGAATCTGGCCAAGAAAGCAGCATGCGCCTTATCGACCAGGACAATGGCTTGGTTGGTGTCTTGCTGTACGATTTCGCGGAACCTTTTTGAGAAATCCTCAACTGGAGATATCCTCAGTTGTTTGACATCCACATTATCCTGATGATTTTCGGAAGGATATTTTCCAACGATCAGGAATTGCTCAGGCTTAAGGGCTTTTCCCTCAAATTCAACCAACTCTTCCCCCATTTTTTTACGCATCACCTTGAAGGATTGTCTGTAATTATCTTCCGCATAAGGCTTAAGGCCAATACTTTTGAATTCTGAGGCAATAAAATCGGCTGCTTTCTCAATGTCCGGAACGGAAAGAGATGACCTTCCGCGCATATCGTCAGAGGCCAGGGTATTCAATATTCTGGTAATATTTTCTTTGCTGCTGATTTCAGTGGTTTGGGCTAAGGATAGCTGGCAGGCCAATCCCACGCCTAACAAGGAAAGAAATAGTTTTTTCATCTTTAAATTTAAAAATTTGGTCAGACATTTGCTGTAAAACTAGCTGTAAAAATAATTATATTTGATAAAAAGCAGATCATGAAAGAAATAAGTGTTCAAGAATTAAAGGATATGATGGATCACAACGTTGAATTCCAATTAATCGACGTACGTGAGCCATTTGAATATGAAGTATCGAACTTAAACGGTGTAAATATCCCATTATCGGGCGTAGTGATTGAAAAGGACAAGATTTCTAAGGATATTCCTGTTGTTATTCAATGCCGTTCCGGAAAGCGTAGTGCACAGGCAGTTATGCTTCTGGAGCAAGAAGGTTATACCAACCTTTCCAATCTTTCTGGCGGAATTTTGGCTTGGAAGGAAGCCTTTGACCCAGAAATGGATATTTATTAAGAAATAATATTCAAAGGAAATGCCCAAGTATACTTGGGCATTTTTGTTTTTATAGATTTTCATTGAAGTTCTGTTAAAATAATTTAGGCTTTATTAAAAAAAGATTAAAAATGATGTTTTCTGAGGCTTTGTTGTTATAAAAATTTTAAAAGAACTAACTTTATAATATTATACAAAAATGTAAACAAATACATTATTTATGTCTAAAGAAGCCAATATAACACAGAGTTTCTTCCAAGGAGTAGCACGTAATTTTGACAAGGCTGCAAAATTCACCAAATTCTCTCCAGGAATCCTAGATCAGATCAAAGCATGTAATTCAATTTTAAGGGTAAAGTTTCCGGTGAAGATCGGAGATGGCATCGAAGTGATTGAAGCCTATCGTGTACAGCATTCCCATCACAAACTGCCATGTAAAGGCGGTATTCGTTTCAGTATGGAGGTAGATCAGGATGAAGTAATGGCTTTAGCCTCTTTGATGACCTACAAATGTGCCATCGTAAATGTGCCTTTTGGGGGTGCCAAGGGAGGTATTAAGATCGATGCCAAGAAGTATAGCGAATATGAGCTAGAAAAGATCACACGTCGTTATACGACCGAATTAGTGAAAAAGAATTTCATTGGTCCAGGTACAGATGTTCCTGCTCCGGATTACGGTACTGGCGCGCGTGAAATGAGCTGGATCGTGGATACCTATACCACCTTAAATCCAAATGAAATCAATGCCCAGGCCTGTGTTACGGGAAAACCTATTTCCCAAGGTGGTGTTCGAGGTCGGACAGAAGCTACCGGTTTAGGGGTTTTCTTCGGTGTTCGCGAAGCATGTAAGGTGCAGGAGGACATGGATGCCTTAGGTTTGACGGTAGGTGTGGAAGATAAAAGAGTAATTGTTCAAGGCTTAGGCAACGTGGGCTATTATGCGGCCAAGTTTTTCCAGGAAGCAGGGTCTAAACTTGTCGGATTGATCGAGTACGAAGGAGCGATCTATTCAGAAGATGGATTGGATTTGGAGGCTGTTGTGGCGCATCGTAAGCAGACAGGGTCTATTTTGAACTTCCCAGGAGCAACCAATATTGAGGAGTCGGCAAAAGGATTGGAATATCCATGTGATATCTTGATCCCTGCGGCTTTGGAGTCTGTTATCCATAAAGGAAATGCGGATAAGATCCAAGCGAAGATCGTTGGTGAGGCGGCAAATGGTCCATTGACGCCTGATGCGGATGAAATCTTCTTGAAAAAAGGAATCATGGTTATTCCAGATATCTATCTGAATGCTGGTGGTGTGACGGTTTCCTATTTTGAGTGGTTGAAAAACCTGAGCCATGTGCGTTACGGACGTTTGGAGAAGCGCTTCAGCGAGAATATGTATGCAGAGATCCTGAACATCATTGAGTCCATGACGAACCAAAAGGTATCTAAACTGGAAAGAAAGATCATTCTAAGAGGACCTGATGAGGTGGATTTGGTGTATTCGGGATTGGAGGACACCATGATCGGATCATACCAGGAAATCCATCAGATCTGGAAAAACACAGAAGGAGTGGAAGATCTACGGACTGCTGCCTTTATCTGTGCGATCAATAAAGTAGGCGAATCCTATAAAGAATTAGGCATCTTCCCGTAGGTAAGCGTTATTATCCTTACCTTTGTTCGTATGAACAAGATGTTTCACCAGACTAAGCAGGCATTTATGTTTAGTCTGGTTTTTTATGCTTTATCTTTTCTATTGTTACTTTTTAAGGTAGGCATGGCCCCTATTATGTTCAGCATTTCTATGTTGTTGTCTTTGGTATGGGTAGTGCTGGTGCTCATGGAGATTATGAAATCAGGGCGCATATCCAATTCAGAAAGACTTTTATTAGCCCTATTTATCATCGTATTCAATATTATCGCCGGAATCGTTTATTTTTACCTTTTGAGGGAACGGGTTACCGGCATTAAAATCATAAAAGAGAAATGACAAAGAAATTTATATTAAACATTGTACTGAATCTATTCATCGTATTCTTGGTGCTGAGCGGCTGGGCGGCTTTTAACAGCGGGAATATGTTGATCCTGGGGATTTCCATCGCATTAATGGTTGTTCTGATCTATTTAAAAGTAGTTTTATTGAAGCAGGTAAAGCGAGAGGTAAAAACGAAGCAGAATGAACGCTTGCAGCAGCAACAGCAAAGTGTAAAGCATAAAAAAGGGGCTAGAAAATAGCCCCTTTTCAGTTATATTGTAATTCTATTTTACGAAAGGAGGTTTTTTAACCACCGCTTTGATCGGTTGGTTACGGATCGAAATAAAGATCTCGGTTCCTTCTTTTGTAAATGCCGTATCCACATAGCCTAAGCCAACAGATTTTTTAAGGGAAGGAGATTGTGTTCCAGAGGTAACACGACCGATTTTATTACCTTCTGCATCTACGATCTCATAATCGTGACGAGGAATACCTCTATCGATCATTTCAAATCCTACCAGTTTTTGGGATACACCTTTTTCCTTTTCTGCTTTCAGGTTTTCCGAGTTTACAAAATCCTTGGTGAATTTAGTAACCCATCCCAAACCTGCAGCTAATGGAGAGGTGTTATCGTCGATATCATTTCCATATAAGCAGAAACCCATCTCTAAGCGTAAGGTATCCCGAGCACCTAAACCGATCGGTTTAATGCCATAAGGCTTACCAGCTTCCATGATCGCATTCCATACTTGTTCTGCATGTTTATTGTCCACATAGATCTCGAAACCACCTGCGCCAGTATAACCAGTTGCAGACACCAATACATTCTCCACACCAGCAAATACCCCTTTTTGAAAGGAGTAATACTCCATTGGTGCCAATTCGATATCCGTTAAACCTTGAAGTGCATCCGCAGCTTTTGGTCCTTGAACGGCAAATAAGGAAGTTTCGTCGGAGATGTCTTTCATCTCTACACCAAATTCATTGTATTTGCTGATCCAGTTCCAATCCTTCTCGATGTTTGAAGCATTGACCACCAATAGGTAAGTCTGATCGTCTATTTTATAGGTTAAGAAGTCATCAACAACACCACCGGTTTCATTCGGAATGTAGCCGTACTGTACTTTTCCATCATAAAGTTTGGAAGCATCGTTTGAAGAGATCTTTTGGATAAGGTCTAGGGCTTTTTCGCCTTTTAGGATAAATTCTCCCATGTGGCTCACATCAAACATACCTACGCCCGTGCGCACGGTTTCATGCTCTTCGTTGATACCTGAATATTGCACAGGCATATTAAAACCAGCAAAAGGAACCATCTTAGCACCCAAAGCGATATGTACGTTTGTTAACGCAGTATTTTTCATGATAATTCAATGAGTTTTAGTTCTTACAAAAATAGGAATTTAAACGACAAAAGGACGTTGTTTTACTAAAAGTTAAGTAGACTATAGGGAAATATTCAGGATTTGGAGAGCTTTTAGGAATTCAGGTTGCAATTCGGCCTGTATAAGGATCTCTATTCCGGTTTTTGGATGTATAAACCTCAACTGGCTCGCATGCAAGAGCATGCTGTCATGGTTAAAAGTTTCTTTCCAAAGTTTGTTCTGTTTGTTGCAGCCGTGTGGCCGATCTCCGATAATGGGATGGAAAATATGGGCAAAATGCCTTCTGAGCTGATGCATCCTTCCTGTCTCGGGCATCGCTTTGACCAAACTGTATCTTGATGTGGGGTGTTTTCCGAAAGGAAGATCGATTTCTGTTTTTTTTAGCAGCTGATAATGAGTCAATGCATCCTGCAGGACCCCGTTCTCCTTTTTCAGCGGATAATCAATGGTTCCCTGATCTTCTGGATGCCCGCGCAATATGGCCAGGTATTCCTTTTTGATCTGGTTATTGGCGAAAGCCTGTTGGATAAGGCTATCCATCTCCTTGTTCAGGGAAAACAAAAGTATGCCTCCAGTTTTTCTGTCGAGGCGATGGGCCGGGTAAACGGCCTGTCCAATCTGGTCGCGGAGTTTTTGCAGGGCAAATTCTGAGGTGTCGGCAGCAATGGATGAACGATGAACCAAAAGACCATGCGGTTTATTGATCGCAATCAGATCCTCATCCCGATAAAGAATCTCTAACATTATTGGTTTTTGAGTACTTCGATCAATTTATCTGCTTTTTCATCCAGTTTAGGGCTTATCCAGACTTGGCCAAAGGCCCCTCCGCCCACTATGACTTGCTCTCCATTCCAGTTGATCTTCGACAAGGAAAAAAGATAGTAATTGGATGTTGTGGTATAGGAATTGACGAATTCGCGGATCACTTGGTCTCCGAAAAGCATCATACCCAGTTCTACAGCACCTTTATCTTCGTATTTCAATTGCTTTTGCAAGATATCCTTGGCCTTGGTGGTCAGGGCAGCCTCCATTTTTTCTTTGGAAGGGTTGGTGAATACGGCGGCCAACATGATCAGCACTAAGGTTATCGCGAAGATTCTGGTTTTACTCATGGGGCAAAGTTAATGCTAATTGGGCAGATAACTAAAAAATCAAACCAATTAACCAAACGGTCAGTGCATACATCAGGAACAGGAAGACCAACACGAAAGCAAATAGGATGATGCCTATGGTCAATAGAATGCCGACACCAGATCCTTGGTGCTTGTTTTCATAATAATGTTCCCGCAGTAGTTTGATGTTCTTTTCATTCGCCTTATTGAAAAAATCGAAGATGTTTCCAAATAAGGGAATGGATCCCAAAATGGCATCATAGGTCACATTGAGTAACATTTTAATGGTCAGTTTTCCACTTGCCCCGTTTCGGTACATGACCGTTACGAGCACCAGGGAAATGATCAACGTGGCTGCCTGTCCAGCAAATGGGATAAAATTAAGAATGGGGTCTAGGCCAAACTTGAAGTTTCCAACGCGGAAACGACTATCCATTAAAACAGATAGCCGTTCCACCCATTGGAAATCCTGGGATATTCTCTCTTGCTTACTTACGTAGCGATTTTCCATATTATTTTAACTCGAAAACTGCATCAATGTTGCAGGTCAATTTTATAGGACGAATGTTCAGGTCCAAGCCCTCACCTGCAGCATCCATCTCGGCATTGGCAGTTTTGGCCATGCTGTACATTCTTGGTTGCGGCATGATCTCGTTCCAGTTTACATTACTGTTATCATTGATCATTAAGGCCTTCCCTACCGAACCACCATCAGCATTCGCCAAGATTTCGGCATTCGTACGGGCATCTTTAACCGCTGCGGTTTTCAGTTCCTTTTCGATCTGTCTTTTTTGCGAATGATCATAGCCTGAAATCGATGTGCTCTGTAATCCTTTAGGGTCAACTTCGTCCATCATGGTGTTCAGGTTGTTCAAATTAGTTACCTTAATGCGGTACTGTCTAGATTGCAAAAGCTCATTGTTCTTCTTTTTGGTCTCTGCATTATAGCTATAGATGTTCTGGATGGTAAAATCATCCTTTTTAACCCCATTTTTCATGGCCGCATCAAAAAGTTGTTTTTCCAATGTTTCGATACTAACCTTCTTCTTGCTGTTGCCATCCTGGTAATATTCTTTCAATGACATGGATAAGTAAATGATATCCGGGGTTACTTCTTTTTCCGCATAACCACGAGTTGAAACTCTTCTGCTATTTTCCATAAGTGAATTTTGTGCTTGTGTACTAACAACTGCGGTTAATAAAACAAGGAGTGTTAATATTTTTTTCATATTATTTTTTGTTTCTTTAAGGTGATTGACAAAAACCTTTCCAAAATAGACAGATAAAAATTTAGATTGTTTAAAAGGAAAGGGAAAAAATTAATTCATTTTTAGAAAAAATATAATATCTTTAAAAAAAACAATAATTAATAACATGCAAGAAGGAGTAGTAAAATTCTTTAATGAAGCCAAAGGTTTCGGTTTCATCATTCCAAATTCTGGCGAAGGTGAAATCTTTGTTCACGTTTCAGGATTAGTAGACAAAGTTCGTGAAAAGGATCATGTGTCTTACGAAGTGGAACAAGGCCGTAAAGGTCTTAACGCGGTAAATGTAAAACTTATCTAAGGAATAGATTCAAATATATTTATTGTGGCAAAGCTCATTGGTTCATCATCAATGGGCTTTTTCATTTGTAGGGAATGGAAAATTTAACTAAAGATTTCCTCCAAGATGTACAAAGCATTCAATTCGCCAAAATTCTCTGTGTGCAAACGATAATAATCGATTATTTTCTGTAATAAATACGATCGATCCTCTTTATGTAGTTTTATTTTGTTACAATCGTTAAAATTTGATAGCAGTAAATCCCTTAGGATCTGGCTGAAAGGTTCCTGAACGACCTGTACATGCCCAGGTAAAACAGAGGTAAATACCCCTTCTCGTAGATCAAAATAAGGTTTATTGCTGATGGCCGGCCGAAAGCCGAGGTAATGGCTCAATTTCAGGAGGAATACCAGATGGAAGTTGCCAAGTCCTTCAGAGCTTTCATCCAACCAGATGATGGCGTTTTCCAGAAAATGAAATAATTGGGGGTCAGAATGCTGATGGCGCAATACTTTATAAAGCACCTCATTGAGGAACATGGCCAGGGAACTTTTTACGATATCCAAAGGAATGGATCGTAAGGTAGGCACCTGATGGGCTTCCTTTATCCGCTGCAGGCTCCCACCCTCTTTATAATAGACCACCAATTCCAATAAATGCAGGGGTTGCAGCATATTCGTAGGAATCTTGGCCTTAGGCTTGCGGGCACCATTTATTAAATACGATTGAAGCCCGAGTGCTTCTGTATAAATCTGGGCAACGACAGAGCTCTCCGAATAATTGGTGATCTTGAGTGGGATACCCTTGGTTTGGATCAGCATATCCTCTATTCTTTCTCTTGGTTCTGTTCTTCCTGTTTTTTATTCCGATCATCGATCAGGGTTTTCCGGTCGATCTTACGAAATATGCGGTACACCAAAAGAACAAATCCGTATCCAAACAAGATCACTCCTACGGTCATGAGAATCTTATACCAATGATTTTCGGCTTCCATCAGGTCGTAGCTGATGTAAACGGCGATTATCCCGGTAATTGCGAGTGATAATCCTTTAACTAGATATTTATTCATTGTGAATTGTTGAAAACTATTGTTGGCAATAGCTATTAATGCTTATGCAAAATACAGTATTTTTGTTGACTTCTACAGACTCCACAGATATTTTTAAAATATTTCCTAAATTTCTATTGTATTTCCCAAAAGAAATATAGATATTTGCACACTCGTTTCTAAGAGACGTTTACAAATAAGAACAACAATAAAAAATCGAATATCATGTCAAGAATTTGTGATTTAACAGGCAAGACGGCATTAAAAGGAAATAACGTATCTCACTCGAACGTTAAAACTAAACGTAAATTCTATCCTAATTTACAGACTAAACGTTTTTACATTCCTGAAGAAGACCGTTGGATTACATTGAAGGTGTCTACATCAGCAATCAAAACTATCAATAAGAACGGTATTACAGCAGCGATCGATAAATTCATCAAAAAAGGTCATATTTAATAGATAGACGCCTGTTGTATCAACAATAATAAGAATCATGAAATTCACCCGTGAGGGTATAAATAAGTAAGACAATGGCAAAAAAAGGAAATAGAGTACAAGTTATCCTTGAGTGTACTGAACACAAAGAAAGTGGTCTTCCGGGAATGTCTCGTTATATTACCACGAAGAACAAAAAGAACACAACTGAGCGTTTGGAATTGAAAAAATTCAACCCAGTATTGAGAAAAGTAACTGTTCATAAAGAAATTAAGTAATTAACTTTGGATAGCGCGCTATCCTGATAAAAATATAATACCATGGCAAAGAAAGCGGTTGCATCATTACAAAAAGGTGGTGGTAAGGAATACACTAAAGTAGTTATCACTACTAAATCTGCAAAAACTGGCGCTTATACTTTCAAAGAAAGTATGGTACACAATGACAAAGTAAAAGAGGTTGTTGCTGCAGCTACAAAATAAGCAGATCGATATTCCTTTTTTTAAAGTTTTTCTTTAAAAATCTTATTCATAGCCGTTTTGGTATATCCAAAAGGGCTTTTTTAGTATCTCGTATTTCAGTATATTTGGTTCAACATCATCCGGTATTATAACACATTAACATCATGGGATTATTTGATTTTTTCAAGAAGAAACAGGAGACCGTAGAGGCACAAGAGGCCTTGGATAAGGGCTTGGAGAAAACCAAAGAGGGGTTCTTTTCCAAGATCACAAGAGCCGTAGTAGGGAAGTCGACCATTGATGATGATGTGTTGGATAACCTGGAGGAAGTGTTGGTGACTTCTGATGTAGGGGTAACCACCACATTGAAGATCGTGGATCGTATCCAAAAAAGGGTAGCGGAAGATAAATATGTATCTACGGATGATCTTAACCGTTTATTGAAGGATGAGATCCAAGGTTTATTGGCCGAGAACAACAGCAATGATTTCGAAACCTTTGAGTATGGAAATCAGAAACCCTATGTGATCATGGTTGTGGGTGTGAATGGCGTTGGCAAAACAACGACCATTGGTAAGTTGGCTCACCAACTGAAAGAAGCAGGGAACAAAGTGGTGCTCGGTGCTGCCGATACCTTTAGAGCGGCGGCAGTCGATCAGATCCAGCTTTGGGGAGAACGTGTGGGTGTTCGTGTTGTTGCTCAACCGATGGGCTCCGATCCGGCATCCGTTGCCTATGATACCGTTAAATCGGCGGTAAGTAATGGCGATGATGTAGCGATTATCGATACGGCAGGACGTTTGCACAATAAAGTAGGCTTGATGAACGAACTGACAAAGATCAAGAATGTGATGCAGAAGGTCATTCCTGATGCTCCGCATGAGATCTTGTTGGTATTGGATGCATCGACCGGCCAAAACGCGATCGAACAGGCAACCCAGTTTACCCAAGCTACCGATGTGAATGCACTGGCATTGACCAAATTAGATGGAACAGCAAAAGGTGGGGTGGTCATCGGGATTTCAGACCAATTCAAAATACCTGTAAAATATATTGGAGTAGGGGAGAAGATCGGTGATTTACAGTTATTTAACAAAAAAGACTTTGTAGATTCTCTATTCAAATAGGCTACAACATTCATATGAAAACAAAGAAAGCACAAATCGGTTCAGCGATCCAAAAACCACGAGTCAATGTGGTTACTTTGGGCTGTTCCAAGAATATACACGATAGTGAAGTATTGATGGGCCAATTGAAGGGCAACCAACTAGAGGTTGTTCACGAGGCCAGCAATATCCAATCTTCGGATATCGTGGTGATCAATACCTGTGGATTTATCGATAATGCCAAGCAGGAATCCATCGATACGATCCTACAATTCTCTGAACTGAAAGATCAGGGGAAAGTGAATAAGGTGATTGTGACAGGCTGTTTATCCGAGCGCTATAAACCAGAGCTGCAATCGGAGATTCCAAACGTGGATGCCTTTTTCGGCACCAATGACCTTCCGGAATTATTGTCCAGTATCGGAGCGGATTACCGCCACGAATTATTGGGAGAAAGATTATTGACCACGCCTTCCCACTATTCTTATTTCAAGATCGCAGAAGGCTGTAACAGGCCTTGTTCTTTCTGTGCCATTCCTTTGATGCGCGGAAAGCATGTGTCCAAATCCATCGATGACCTGGTAAAGGAAGCTAAATTTTTAGCCTCAAAAGGCACCAAAGAATTGATCCTGATTGCTCAGGACCTTACCTATTATGGGTTGGATATTTATGGCAAGCGTAATCTTTCGGACCTGATGCGTCATTTATCGGATGTGGATGGAATCGAATGGATCCGTTTGCAATATGCCTATCCTTCCGGATTCCCAATGGATATCCTGGATGCGATGAACGAGCGTTCCAACATCTGTAATTACCTTGATATGCCTTTACAGCATATCTCCGATCATATGTTGACTTCTATGCGCCGTGGTACCAATAAGCAAAAACAGATCGACCTGGTGAACAAAATCAGGGATAAAGTACCTGATATTGCGTTGAGAACAACCTTGATCTGTGGTTATCCAGGTGAAACGGAAGATGATTTTCAAGAAATGTTGGAATGGGTAGAAGACACCCGTTTCGATCGTTTAGGATGTTTTACCTATTCCCACGAAGAAAAAACCCATGCTTATTCCTTTGAGGATGATGTTCCTGAAGAGGTAAAACAAGAGCGTGTTGACCAGATCATGGAGGTGCAGCAGGAAATTTCCTACGACATCAACCAGACCAAAGTCGGAAAGGAATTTAAGGTGCTGGTGGACCGTGTGGATGGTGGTTTCTTTATCGGTCGTACCGAATATGATTCTCCGGAAGTTGACAACGAAGTGGTACTGGATGCAAAAACAAATTATGCTCGAATAGGAGATTTTGTGCAAGTGAAAGTGGATCGGGCAGAGGACTTCGACCTCTACGGATCGATTGTCAGATAACTGAAAGAATTGAAGGCAGGTAACTGCCTTTTTTTTATTTTTCGTATTTTGGAAAAAGATTACCTATTCAAATTAAATAAGACCAGGATTAGATGAAGGCCACTTATATAGATTACAGTGACACCAATAGTTTTTCAAAAACCCTATTGGCCTATTTAGGGAACAATGAAAAATTGGTGCCCTTTTATGGCAATAAACCCGATATAGCCGGGTTTGGGGAACAGATCAAGCTGAAGCAGGGATTTGCACACCGAGAATTATTGGTCAATGAACTGAAAGAACAGTATAAGGACCTGCTGGAATCTTCTCCACAGGTGGCCCAACATATTCAATTATTGTCCGATGAAAATACCTTTACGGTGACCACGGGCCATCAATTGAACATTTTTACAGGCCCCCTTTATTTCATCTTCAAAATCGTAACGGCAATCCGTTTAGCGGAGGATCTGAAGAAAGCATACCCCGACAAAGAGTTTGTCCCGGTGTATTGGATGGCTACCGAAGACCACGATTTTGCAGAGATCAACCATACGCGGGTCTATGGCAAAAAGATCGAATGGAACGAAGATGGAGTTTCCGCTACGGGCAGGATGAACACGGATACCATGGCAGAGGTCGTAAAGCAATACACCAATACCTTTGGATTATCCGATAGGGCAACCAAGCTTACCGAGAAGGTTCAGGAAGCTTATCTTAAAGGGAGATCTTTAGCAGATGCCACCCGAGTCTTTGTCAACGAAATCTTCAAGGAGTATGGTCTACTTATTATCGATGCCGACAGAAAAACCTTCAAGGAGCTTTTTGCGCCCATCATGACGGAAGATATCCTTCAAGAAAAAAGTTTCAAAGCGATCAACAAAACGTCTGAACAATTGGAAGAGGAGGGTTTTGATACGCAGGTTCATGCGCGGGAGATCAATTTCTTTTATTTAACGGATGAATTCAGGGAGCGTTTGGTGAGGACCGAGGATGGACGCTTTGAGGTACTACATCAGAACCTCTTTTTTACCGAAGCGGAGCTTTTGGAAGAGATCAAGAATTTCCCGGAAAGGTTGAGCCCGAACGTGGTCATGCGGCCGATGTACCAAGAGATCATTCTTCCAAACCTGGCCTATATAGGGGGAGGAGCGGAGATTGTCTATTGGTTGCAGCTGAAGGCAAATTTTGATCAATATAATGTGCCTTTCCCAATCCTGATCCCGAGGAACTCGGCCATGATCAGCGACGATGGTTTGGCAAGTAAGATCTTCCGGCTGGATCTTACCTTTAAAAGTATATTCAAGCCCTTGAATTCCTTGAAGAATGAATATGTAAAGCGGAAGACCAAACAGCGCTTGCAGCTTCAGGATGAATGGATGGAAATGAATGCCATTTTTGGACGCATCAAGTTAAGGGCCCATAAGATAGATCCCACTTTGGCGGCAAGTACCGATGCGGTAAAGGCAAGGCTGAAGAAGGCCATGAACAACCTGGAGAAGAAATTCCTGAAGGCGGAAAAGAGAAACCACGAAGACGCCTTGATCCAGATCGAGCGCATCAAGGATAGGTTGTTCCCGGGAGGAGAATTACAGGAACGTACCGATAATTTTGCCGTGCTATACCTAAAATACGAGGAAGATTTGGTCAAGGAATTGGTCAAGGCATTCCATCCTTTGGGTTTTAAATTCACCATCCTTTATTAGTTTTTTATCATGACGGAAGAACAGTTAAAAGGCAGTAATTTTTATAGATACTATAGTGAAAAGGCTGGCCTAACAGATGCTGATTTCCAGGTCCTTCAGCCATATTTTGAATTGAAGGAGCTTTCGCACAATCAGTATGTGATGCGGTCTGGGGAAGTATGCCGTTCCGTGCTGTTCGTGGAAGAAGGTCTCCTGCAGTTTTTATCCCTGGATGAGAAAGGAGGGGAGCATATCCTTCAGTTCGCCCCGGAAAACTGGTTGATCTCCGATCGTTCCAGTATGTACTTTGATGAACCTTCCTTGTATTTCATTAAGGCCATTGAACCCAGCAAAGTGGTGTTCATTCACCCGAATTTCTTTACAGAAGCCGGTAAACTGAATTTTGATTTCAGCATGTTCACCGAAAGGTCATTGCAACGGAGTATCTATTATCTGCAGAAAAGGATCAACTCCTTGCTGGCGATGACCGCTAAAGAGCGCTATCTGGAGTTCATGGAGCTCTATCCAAGCCTTTTGTTAAGGGTTCCACAATGGATGATCGCTTCTTATTTAGGCATTACCCCAGAAAGTTTAAGCAGGGTAAGGCGAGAGATCGCAAAAGACAGCTTTTAAACCGAACCATAGCATAATGGCAGCGCCGTCTATTCATAGAACAACTCTGCCATCATGCATCTCGCACTTCCGCCACCATATTTCTCAATACTAAATAGCGGGGCATGCAGTATTTTCCCATGCTTCTCCAAATGCTTGATCTGCTCCTCATCCAACGCTTCAAATGCCTGGCTACTCATGCAGATAAAAGGTTCCCCATCCGTGTTTTTTACTTCCAGGATATTGCCGGCAAATTGATGCATCTGCTTTTCGCTAATGCTGATGATCTGTTTTCCTGTTTCCTTAAGCTTGTCAACAACCAACATCCTTTCCTTTTCTTCCTTGATACTATTCAGGCAGATCAAACAGAAAGCTGTCCCTACGGACATCATCACGTTGGTATGGTAGATCGGGAGGTATTGGCCATCGACCAACTGAACGGCATGGAAAGCGATGGTTTGATACCCCTGATCTTCGCCATACTGTTGGAGCACCTGTTCATCCGCACGGTCGGAAATAGAGCAGTACGCCAGCTTATTCACGCGATCCAAGATCAGGACACCTGTTCCTTCCAGAAATTTGTTCTGGTCTTCAAAATGGGTGTAATCCGTTAGTTTATCAAAGTGATAGCCCAATTTGTCCAATTTTCCCAAGTAGTTCAACATCCTTTCACGGCGTCTGTTTTCAGCAAACATCGGATAGATTATGGCCTGGTTCTGATGGAAGGAAATCACGTTGTTCGGGAAAAGACTATCGGGCGTATCCTTACTGCCGTCATCTTGAAAAACAACAACCTTAATCCCTGCACTTTTTAGCGTGTTCACAAAGTTATCAAATTCGGCCAAGGCCAGTTCGGCCAATCGTTTCGATTCGCTATCATCTGATTGGAAATAGTTGTTTACCGCAGTCTCTTCATTTTTTCGAAAGCTGGATGGCCTGACCATCAAGATGCTATCCGTTGTTTGCATATATGATATCTAAAATAATTATCCTCTACATAAAGGAAGGGTTGAACAGCGCAAAAGTCCCTCTTGTTTACCGATTTCATGGTAGGGAATAGGTTCCACCACAAAGCTCTGTTCCGATAGCCAATTGTTCAATCTCGTGAACCGCTGCTCGGATACCACGACCTTTTCATCGATAGAGAACACATTGGAGAACATCTGGTACATCTCATCAGCTGTAATATGGAACAGGTTTTCCTTGCCAAATAGCGCAACGAGGTAGGTATAATCTTCCTGATCCAAAAACCCACCAGGATAGATGATTCCCTTATCTTTGCCAACGGGTTGGAAGCAGCAATCCAGATGAAGCGCATTCTCCCGGGCATTGCTCATGGACTTGACCAAATTGAATTCCTTTACCTTTTTGCCCGGGAAAAGATCCCGGATAAATTCAACACCTTTCATGTTGGTCCTGGCGGTATTGTAATCCGCATAATCAGCCCCTTTATAGGTACCGATAAAGATATGATCGTCCCATAGAATAACATCTCCGCCTTCCATATGGATATCTTCAGGGGCGGTAATGAGCTTTTCCGATGGGATTTCTTTGATCAGGTATTGGATGGCTTCCCACTCTTGAGCCCGATCGGGAAGGATATTGGATTTTATAAAATAATCTTCGATCACAAATCCGATATCACGGGTAAAAATCTGGTTGAGGTTGGGGATAAGCTCAGGACGGTATACCTTGACCTCATAATTTTCAAGAACCGTTTTAAAGGCATCCATTTCAGCTACCATATCGCGTTCAGTGGGGTATGTTCCAGCCAAGATATGTTCCAAAGATTTGGGGTCGTAAGCCTCTTCGGCCTTGGGGGTAGGACCATTTTGATGGGCAATACCCAAGATAACTGATTTTAATCGGTTTGTCTCATTGTTAACTTGTAGTTTCAGCATAAAATTTTAATTGGCTTGCGCCTAAATTAACAAAGATTCCTATCATTATTAAAAACGGCGATATTATTATAAATTCTTAATTTTTAAGTCGTTAATGCTGTTATTTCTTTATAAAATGGGCGGTCATCAATAGCGAAAATGAAAGGAAATTGTTTATTGATTGTCTTTTTTTTAAAGTATAGGTATACATTGATTTACGATAATTCAAGAAGCGTTTTGCTGTAAATACAAGGAATTAACCGCCTTTTTAAAATTCTTGTATCGTATTGGGTTTGAAATTGTTTTGCGCATAAAATTATACGCAATCGTTTGATATAATTATAAAAGTTTTGCGCCCTATTGTGGGTTAAGAAATTCGCGTGAAAAAGCGTATCTTTGCACATCAGTTCCAAAAAGTTACAATAAATACAACAATGAGTAACGTATTTTACCAAGAGAAATTTGAGGATCGCCACAACGGTCCAAGCTCTACGCAAGTAGAAGAGATGTTAACCGTTTTAGGCGTGAGTTCCTTGGACGAGTTGATCGAGCAGACAGTCCCAGCGCAAATTCGTAAGAAAGAGGCATTAAAGCTTCCAAAAGCACTTAGCGAAGTGGCTTACCTGGAAAAGATTGCTCAAATCGCAGAGAAGAACAAGGTTTTCAAATCTTATATCGGTCAAGGGTATAATGATGTGATCCTTCCTGGGGTTATCCAACGTAACGTGTTTGAAAATCCAGGATGGTATACACAATATACACCCTACCAAGCGGAGATCGCACAGGGCCGTTTACAGGCTTTGTTGAACTTCCAAACGATGGTGTCTGATCTGACCGGATTGGAAATTGCAAACGCTTCCTTATTGGACGAGGCTACAGCAGCAGCTGAAGGGATGTTCATGTTGTACAGCGCCCGTAAGAACAAGGATGCCAATGTATTTTTGGTTACTCCAAACATCTATCCACAAACATTGGATGTATTGCAGACAAGAGCAGTTCCATTTGGTGTGGAAATCCGTGTTGCAGACCTTACGGTAGAAAATCTTACCGATGAGGTATTTGCTGCCTTCATCCAATATCCAGCAGCTGATGGTTCCATCGCTGATTATAAAGAATTCACAGCATTTGCCCATGATAAAAACATCACAATCTGTGTTGCTACCGATTTGATGTCATTAGCGCTATTGACGCCTCCAGGAGAATGGGGAGCAGATGTGGTGGTAGGAAACTCCCAACGCTTTGGTGTACCAATGGGTTTTGGTGGTCCTCATGCTGCATTCTTTGCTACAAAAGATAGTTTCAAACGTAACATTCCTGGACGTATCATCGGGGTAACCTCTGATTCGAACGGGGAATACGCTTTGCGTATGGCTTTACAGACCCGTGAGCAACATATCCGTAGAGATAAGGCATCTTCCAATATCTGTACAGCACAGGCATTATTGGCAATTATGGCCTCTTTCTACGCGGTTTACCACGGTCCAAAAGGCATTAAGAACATTGCATCAAGAATCCATGACCTTGCTCGTTTGACTTCTAAAGCCATCCAAGCATTGGGCTATAAACAAACCAACGAAGCTTACTTCGATACGTTACGTTTTGATGTAGCGGATAAGTTTGTGGCGTTGAAGTCTGAAGCGTTGAACAACGAATTGAACTTCTTCTATGGCGAAGGTACCGTAGGGATCTCCATCGACGAAACAACGACTTTCCAAGATGTGGAAACCATCGTAAAGGTATTCGCTAAGGTAATTGGCAAATCCTTGAACGAATTGGATGTACAGAGCTTTGTAAACGAATTAGAGGTGGTTATTCCAGAGAACCTAGAGCGTGCTTCAGAATACCTTACCCACCCTGTTTTCAACAGCTACCACTCTGAAAGTGAGATGCTTCGTTATATCAAATCATTGGAAGCTAAGGATCTTTCTTTATGCCATTCGATGATTCCTTTGGGATCTTGTACGATGAAATTGAATGCAACTACGGAAATGGTTCCTGTAACATGGGCTCGTTTTGGTGGTCTGCATCCATTTGCACCGGTTGACCAAACAAGTGGTTACATGCAATTGATCAACGAATTGAACGATTGGTTGTGTGAGATCACCGGATTTGCTAAAATGTCCTTCCAACCAAACTCTGGTGCACAAGGTGAATATGCTGGATTAATGGTTATCCGTGCTTACCACCATAGCCGTGGAGATTTTGATAGAGATATCTGTTTGATCCCTGCTTCGGCACACGGAACCAACCCTGCATCCGCTTCTATGGCCGGATTGAAAGTGGTTGTGGTAAAATGTGACGATCGTGGAAACATTGATGTGGAAGACCTTAAGGCAAAAGCTACCGAGCATGCCGCTAAGTTGAACTCGTTAATGGTGACTTATCCATCTACCCACGGTGTATTTGAAGAGCCGATTGTAGAGATCTGTAATATCATCCATGAAAATGGTGGTCAGGTCTATATGGATGGTGCGAACATGAATGCGCAGGTTGGATTGACCAGCCCAGGTTATATTGGCGCAGACGTTTGTCACTTGAACCTACACAAAACCTTCTGTATTCCACATGGTGGTGGTGGTCCTGGTATGGGTCCTATCGGTGTGGCAGCACACTTGGTACCATTCTTACCGAACCATGAGGTTATTGAGATCTCTGGTGAGGAAGGTATTTCCGCAGTTTCTGCGGCACCATTCGGTTCGGCTTCCATCTTGGTTATCTCCCATGCTTACATCGCTATGATGGGCGGAGAAGGCCTGACAGAAGCTACCAAAACAGCGATCTTAAATGCCAACTATATCAAAGCTCGTTTAGAGCAACATTATCCGGTATTGTATGCGGGTGCCAACGGTCGTTGTGCGCACGAGATGATCTTGGATTGTCGTTCTTTCAAAAACGTAGGTATTGAAGTAGCGGATATCGCGAAACGTTTAATGGACTATGGATTCCACGCTCCAACGGTTTCTTTCCCTGTGGCAGGTACCTTAATGGTTGAACCAACCGAGTCGGAATCTAAACCAGAATTAGATCGTTTCTGTGATGCCTTGATCGCTATCCGTAAAGAAATTGCTGCGGTTGAAAATGGCGAAGCGGATCAAAAAGACAACGTACTTAAGCATGCGCCACATACAGCGCGCGTAGTGACAGGTGATGAGTGGGATAGACCTTACTCCCGTCAGACTGCAGCTTATCCAATCGAATATTTGAGGGTGAATAAATTCTGGCCTTCTGTAGGTAGGGTGAATGATTCTCAAGGAGATAGAACATTGATCTGTTCTTGTCCTCCAATCGAGGCTTACGCGGAAGCATAAGCTTAGGTAAAATAAAATTTTTTTAGAAGCCGTATCAATCTTGTTGATACGGCTTCTTTTTTATCCCCGAAGTTTCGTATACTAGTTGAGCAAAAATCTTATGTTTTCCTATGGTAAAACCATGATTTCGCTGTGAAATCATGGATAAAGTATGTTTAAAGCATGTTTTAATATGTACAACATAGGATTTACATACTTTCACCATGCTTTCACTATGGTTTCGGAGCGAAGCAAATTTTTCTTATTTTAGGTTCAAATCAACCCCTTGACCATGAACAAATACGCCTACCTTATCCTATCCATCCTTACCTTTAGCCTTTTTTCCCTACCCTTACATGCCCAGAAGAAACTATTCCAGTTCGGTATGGAAAAAAACTTTGATGAAAGCATCATCAACCCCAAAGCGAAAGGGAAAGCCATTACCTGGTATGATGTAAACACCTCCGATACCACCTGGAAAGCCAAGGGAAATCTCCTTAAGAATTTGGGAAACCCAATCGGAGTGGTTCGATCGGAGAAAATGTATGAGAATTTCATCATGCATGTAGAATGGCGGCATTTGGAAAAGGGGGGCAACTCGGGGATTTTTGTATGGTGTGATGCCAAGGCGGATCCCAAAACCCGATTACCCATGGGGATGGAAGTGCAGATGTTGGAGCTGGATTGGGTGAACATCAATGCGGTAAATGGGGTTCAGCAGCCTATCGCCTATGTACACGGCGAGCTGTTCGGAGCCGGTGGCATGACCGCATCCCCCGATAATCCCAGAGGGAGCAGAAGCAAATCCTTGGAAAACCGTTGCCTAGGTGTAGGGGAGTGGAATAAATACACGGTGGTCTGTATTGATGGGACAGTGAAACTCGCGGTGAACGGAAAGTTTGTCAATAGCATCCGTTTGGCCTCCAAGAGGAAGGGATACCTCTGTCTGGAAGCAGAGGGAGCCAAGATGGAATTCCGCAATCTGCAGATCATCGAATTGGAACCGGGAATAGAAAGATCTGAATTCGTTGTAGATGCGCTCTAAAACCTTATATTTGTTTACCTATTTAAAAAGACCATGCTAAAAAATACCCTAACATATTTGTTCATCGCCCTGTTGGCTACCTCCTGTGGTGGCGGAAAATATGCGGCAACAGAAAAGGTTTATAAGAAAAAGGCCAAGGAATACGCGGCCATCTATAAAGAAGCCCCTGTAGAAAGCCAGATCGCAAAAATAGCTGCAGCCAACAAGGAATGGATCGGTTCCATCAATTTCGGGATGAGGAAGCCGAATTATGTCATGATCCACCATACGGCTCAGAAAGACCTGGACCAGACGGTAAGAACCTTCCATAGTGAAAGAGCTGCGGTAAGTTCGCATTATGTTATCGGTAGGGAAGGAAAAATCGTTCAGATGGTGAATGATTATTACCGAGCGCACCATGCCGGGGCAGGAAAATGGGGAAATGATACCGATCTGAATTCCTCTTCCATCGGGATTGAGTTGGACAACAACGGTACAACAGATCCTTGGCCGGAAGTACAGATCAATGCTCTGATCCAGCTATTGGCTTACCTAAAAGAAAGCTATAAGATTCCGCAGGCCAATTTTATAGGACATATGGACTATGCTCCAACCCGCAAGAACGATCCTTCCCGGTTTCCTTGGAAAACATTGGCCGATAAGGGATATGGGTATTGGTACGATGGGGTGTTGGAAACTCCTCCAGTAGGTTTTGATCCTAAAATTGCGTTACGCATTATTGGATTTGATGTGAAGAATCTGGATGCAGCCATTAAGGGATTCAAATACCATTATATTCAAAAAGACGTTACATCCGCTACCTTAACGGAAGAGGATATGAAGATTCTGTACGCCATATTCAAGAAATTTCTATAGGAAAGCCAAGGGAAAATACGTAAATTAGGTAGCAACCATAGATCCTTTTTTTATGAAAAGATGCCTGATTATCTGTCTGCTGTTGGTACAGTACATTTTTGTGCAAGCCCAAACAGCAAAAATCACCTTTGAAAACACGCTGTCCAAAACTGGGGAAGTCGGTTTCTATTTACCCGGACCCCCTAAATCCTCTTCCCAACTTTTTGGGGATTCAGCCGAAGGAAATTACCTTTTGAAGGATGGGCTATTAAAGCAGGATATCCATGTTAAGGAATTAACGCCTATCTATTATTATATGGGAAGGTTTAATGGATACCTGTATGTTTCGCCAGGGGATGATCTTCATGTCAAGGTTTCCAGAATTGGAGACAAAGACAGTGTTACCATCACGGGTAAAGGGGCAAACAATAACCAATACCTAGGATTAACAACTTCGCTAAACAGTGAGGCCTTTAAAAATGATACCCTTCCGGATCGGGTATTAGCCGAAATCAAAAAAATGGATCTCCAGAACCAAGTAGCTATTCAGCGTTATATCAAAAAGCATAAGCCTACAAAGGCTTGGAAAGATATGATGGCGCTTAACCAGAAATATACTCCCCTCGACCTATTTGTAGGTTTCAGTGGCAACCAAAAATTCAGCTATCGAAACAAAAAGAACTATAGGGAACTGAAAGCGGTATGGGACAAAAAGCAGGATAGTTTGTTGAATGATGTTGATATTCAGGATCCGACAGCCGTCAAATCGGAAGTCTTTTACAGTTTCTTGAGCGATTACCTACTTCGGAAAAAGGAATCCCTGTGGGAACAGATGAAAGATTCTACCGTGATGCAGAAATATTATCCAGGCATGACTCGAGAAGAGGCCTTAAAAATGCATTCCAGTGATTCAGAAAACCAATTTGTAGAGCGGATGATAAACCAGGAATTTCAGGGCAAGGTGAATGAATTGGCCTATGCCAGTTTGTTGAACAATATCCAGCGTGACAAGAAGACCAATGCTGCAGCAATAATTGACAGATTCGAAAAGAAATATCCAAACAGCGAATACCTGAAAGTATTTGCACTGATGATTTCGGAAGTAAGGACCAATGAAGCCAGGAAATTGAACGATAAAATGATTTTCATCCCTGGCGGAACCGAATTCAGCAATTTCGATCAGGTATTGGAAAAAGTGAAGGGGAAAACCGTATTGATCGATCTTTGGGGCAGCTGGTGTGGGCCATGTCATCAGGAGATTCAAAAAAATGCTGGGCCATTGAAGAAACACTTCGCAGACAAGGACGTCACGTTCATGTACATTGCCAACTATGATGAAGGCAAGGACGAGCAGCTTAAGAAACTGATTGCCTACTATAACATGGAAGGCTTACATATCAATGCTAATAGAACTCTTACAGACGATATCTTAAAAAAAACGGGAGCCTCTGGCTTCCCGTCTTATATCATCATCAAAAAAGATGGTTCTTATGAACTGTCCAAGGCCGGTTACCCGATGAAACGGGATGAGCTCATTAAACAGATCGAAGAAAGTCTTTAGACTGTTTTTACGAACTTCTCATCGAAGTTCTCGATATCTACAATGTACTTGTTGTTGATCAGGAAGTCGAACAAAGGTTTTGCTTCCTCGGATACCGGTACGTTCTTCGTCGTTACGATCTTATTGTTTTTCTTGTCCAAATAAGGATAAGCATATAATTTCACGTTTTTACTGAACATGCCGGAAATATAGGATAGCAATTCGTTGGTGTACTGCTCCTTGTTGTAATTATCGGTATTGAAAATATTCTTCAGGTTGGATACGTTGGTCGCAATTCCTACATTCTTCGGTTTGAAGGTCTGTACGAATTCTGCCAAATGATTGTTCCTACGGAAGTTGGAAACCAGGATATTGTTCCCTGTGGAACATAGGTATTCAGCGCGTTCAGCGAAATACACCAGATCCTCATCTGTAATGCTGGCGTTCTCATCCAATACATTCCCCATCAATACCTCAATAAGCACCACGGTATCTTCCGGAACTGCGCCGGTGTTCTTCCGGAATTCCTCCACCGCTAGGTTGAAGAGGTCAAAGTTTGGATTGGACTTTTGGCGGTATTTGGTACGAAGGATAATGATGTTCTTTTTGTAGAGGTAATCCTTGATCTGCGCGGCTTTTCCGTCGGGCCTGAAGATGGCTGCCTTGGCGAATCCTTTTGCGATCAGGTATAGGTTCAACAGACGCTCATTCGCATTGGCAAACAAGGGCCCGGATACTTTGACCAGGTCAATCTCTACCGAACCTACCGAAAGGTTGTCTACCAGCGATTCGATCATGGTCTGCAGGTTCTCTGCGTAGTAATAGGCCGCAAATACCAGGTTTACCCCTAAGATACCCAATACTTTGGATTGTAGCCTGTTGTCACTATCCAACAAACGAACGTGCATTACGATGTCATTGGTCGGTCCATCCACCTCATGTTGGAAACGGATCCCGATCCAGCCGTGCGGCTCGTTGGTCTTCGTGAAATTCAAGGTGGTTACCGTATCGGCAAAGGCAAAGAATTTTTTGGTCTGGTATTTATCACCCTGTAAACGTTCGGTCAGGAGGTCGAACTCATGGGTCAACATTTTATTCAATCTGGTACGGCTCACATATCTTCCGGACTCTTCCACGCCATAGATGGCGTCGGAGAAAGCCATATCATAGGCCGACATGGTTTTTGCTATGGTACCTGAGGCAGCACCGGCCTCAAAGAAGTTCCTTGCTACTTCCTGTCCGGCTCCAATTTCAGCAAATGTACCGTAGATATCTGCGTTGAGGTTGATTTTAAGCGCTTTTCGCTTGGTTTCGTAAATTTCTCTAGCCATACGGCAAAGGTAACAAAATACCGCTAAATATTGCTTACAGCAGGCCTAACTTGTTAAAGGTATAGAATAGGGCAGAGCTGTGTAGCGCCTGCCCAATCTTGTTGTCCAATAGAAATTGTTTGGCTTCATTGATGCTCATCAGCACGACCTCGATGTCCTCGGAAGCGTCAAGTTCCTGTTCCTGAACCTTCTTGCCCCCTTGAAGTAGGTAGGTATAGGTCAGGTTGCCCGATGTGGCCGGATTGGCGAACAGTTCGCAGATATATTCGATGTTATCAAAAGCGTAGCCGGTTTCCTCCAACAATTCCCTGCGGGCAGCGAGCTCCGGATCTTCCCCCGGCTCTACCACACCAGCTGGCAATTCGACCATGATTTCATTTGCACCATGTCGGTATTGCCGCACGAAAAGGATTTCCTGGTCTTCGGTAATCCCTACCATATTTACCCAGGTAGGGTATTCCAGCACGTAATATTCTTCTTTGATATTCCCATTGGGCATCTCCAGCTTATCAATGCGAAGGGTGGCCCAAGGGCGTTGGATGATATAGTCACTTGATAAAACTTTCCACTTTTCCATCTGATCGGTTTAATCTCTTGTTCCGTTTGTTCCTTTATTCCAATTAGTCTTTTACAATATCGGCCATCATCTGCCTTACCTTATCGTCTAATCGGTTAGAAATCTGACCATAATCCTCGGTAAATTCCAAGGGTTCTCTTACGGAGCAATAGAATTTTATCTTAGGCTCGGTGCCGGAAGGTCTTGCTGAAATAACATCCCCATCCATGGTGATGAACTGCAGCACATCAGATTTTGGAAGATCGATCTTGCTTTTCTGCCCGGTCTTCATATCTGTAGCTTCGCCTTTTTCATAATCACGCACTTCCGAAACGTCGATTCCACCCAGTTCTTTTGGAAGATCTGCCCGTAGATCGGCCATCATCTGTTTGATCTCATCAGCTCCCGCTTTCCCTTTTTTCGTTAAGGAGATCAACTTCTCTTTGTAGTAGCCATATTTCATGTAAAGGGAGATCAGTACATCAAAGAGCGATTTCCCTTGGTTCTTGAAATAGGCCGTCATTTCGGCGATGAAAGCACAGGCATTTACCGCATCTTTATCGCGAACCAGGTCGCCTACCAAAAAGCCATAGCTCTCTTCGCCTCCTACCAGGTAGTTTTCCTTTCCCTGTACCTTGGTCATTACCTCCCCGATAAACTTGAATCCGGTTAGGGTCTCATAATACTTCACATCAAAACTTTCGGCGATATCCGAGAAGAGGTTTGATGTAACTATGGTTTTGACGATGTAATCGTTTGATTTTAGCTGTCCCAGATCCTTTTTGCTGGAAAGTACATAATAGGTCAACAGGGAACCGATCTGGTTTCCATTGATCAATTGGTATGCTCCTGAAGGCAATTTGATGGCTACACCGACACGGTCAGCATCAGGGTCTGTGGCCATGACCACATCGGCATCCAGTTCCTGGCCTTTCTGCATGGCTTTGGACATGGCTTCTTCTTCTTCCGGATTTGGATAAACCACAGTTGGGAAGTTTCCATCGGGCTGCGCCTGTTCATCGACCACAGCCACCTGCTCAAATCCCCAAGCGTTCAGCATCTTCGGAACAATGGTGATACCTGTACCGTGGATCGGAGAATAGACAATTTTTAGATCCTTTTGGGCTTTGACCGCTTCCGGATGTATGCTCAAGGCCAGATTGGCATCGATATAGATCTGATCAAAATCCGCATCGATCAATTCGATATTGGAATCTTTACGCTCAAATTTTATTTCTGATACCGATTTGATCGCATTGACCTCGGTAATGACATTCTTATCATGTGGAGCCACCAATTGGCCACCATCATTCCAGTAGGCTTTATAGCCATTGTATTCTTTGGGGTTGTGGGATGCGGTCAGCATCACACCACCCTGGCATCCGAAATGGCGCACGGCAAAGGACAACATCGGCGTAGGACGTAATTCCTTGAACAGGTAAACCTTGATGTCATTGGCAGAGAATACATCCGCCACCAGATGGCCAAAGGCCTTTGAGTTATTACGGCTATCGTAAGAAACGGCTACACTGATCTGTTGGTGTGGGAATTGTTTTTTGAGGTAGTTGGCCAAGCCTTGGGTTGCTTTTCCGATGGTGTATTTGTTCATCCTATTGGATCCTACTCCCATAATACCCCGCAATCCTCCAGTTCCGAACTCCAATTCTTTATAGAAGGAATCCAACAGTTCGGTTTCCTCATTCTGATCTACCAATTGTTGGATTTTGGAAACGGTTTCCTGATCGTACTCACTGCTCAACCATTGGTTGATTCTGTCTTGTGTTTCTTTATCTAAAGTGCTCATAAAGCGTATTTTGGCAATATTAATAAGTTTTTGTGTGTTTAGTGGTTCCTGTGGTGATTTTTAGTTGTTGTGTTTAGGCGTCGCAGCCGGCATAGGCACGATCCAAAATGGTCACATACCAACCCTTATCAAATTTCTTCACATGGAAAATAAGGTGGTCATTTTCTTGGGCCAGAATAACGCGATAAGCACCATCTTCTAAGGCTGCTATTTCTTTTTTCTCCGCAGCATCAAATTTGGTATCCTCGAATTCTTCCAAGAATTTGGCGATGGCTTCCAAAGGTCTATTTACAGTTGTTGCTGTTGTATCGCAAAAGAAACCGATTTTGTCCCATTTCATGGTTCCGCAATCATAGCTTGGAAGGGATTCGAATGTCAATACCTGGTTATTGACGAAAACAGGATAGGCATAATAATGAGGCATCGGGTTTTTAAAATCGATGCTATCGATGATGGTATAGGTGTCTGCTGCACCTGGCCGATGGATAACCGCAATACCATGTTCCGGATGGATCAAGGCATTGATCTTTCCATTGTCCTCACTCAGGTAAGCCCTTGCGAAACGCGTAATCACCTCGGAAATCTGTTGTATTTCTTCGGGGTTGTTCATCTCAACACGTTGTGTGCTATCCTGATGGGCTTCCACTTTTTTGCCCGAATTGTTACATCCCGTAACGAACAATAATAGTAGGCCAAGTAGGCCTAACAAATTCTTTTTGATCATGTTATTTGTTGTTTTTACGGATCATCTCCTCAATGGAATCCCACATGTCATTTGGGATGGCTTCCAGCCCGCTCAACTGACCGGCACCTTGCAACCATTCGCCTCCATCGATACTGATGATCTCTCCATTGATATATCCGGCAAAATCTGAAATCAAAAACGCAGCCAAATTCGCCAATTCCTGATGCTCACCAACACGTTTTAAAGGTACGCGTGTTTTGAAGTCGAATTTCTTGGCGAGATCGCCGGGTAATAGCCTATCCCAAGCCCCTTTTGTAGGGAAAGGTCCAGGAGCGATGGCGTTGTGACGGATTCCATATTTTCCCCATTCTACCGCCAAAGAACGGGTTAATGTTAAGACCCCACCTTTGGAAACGGCCGAAGGTACAACATATCCAGAACCTGTGAAAGCATAGGTCGTAATTATGTTCAGTACGTTTGCAGCCTGTTTTTTCGCAATCCATTCTTTACCAAATTCTAGGGTACAATTGATGGTACCTTTCAGCACGATATCAATAATGGTCGAAAAAGCATTCGCCGACAATCGCTCGGTTGGGGAAATGAAGTTTCCCGCGGCGTTGTTCACCAATACATCCACTGCACCGAAGGCTTCTTCCGCTTTAAGGCGTAATTGTTTCACGTCTTCCACATCGCGGATGTCGCAGGCAACAGGTAATACGGGGTTTCCGGTCTTGTCCGAGATCTCCCTTGCGGTAGCTTCTAGGACATCGAGTTTCCGGCTACTGATGACCAGGTTTGCGCCCAGTTCAGAAAAATAGGTAGACATGGCTTTTCCAAGTCCGGTTCCTCCGCCCGTAACCACGACGGTTTTCCCTTTTAGGGCATCCTTTTGTAGTGCTCCTTGTACTGCCATATTATTTTTTCGTTAAGTTATCGATGATTGTCTGTAGGATGGCCCGAGTAGATGGTGCCCACCATTGTTTCAATACCTGTTCAATGGCATCGCCTTTTGTTTCCATCACCTGGGACAAGAGGTTTTTTCGGATGTTCAGTTTGGAAGCCTGCCAGGCTTTCTTGTCGTACTGCATATATTGCTTGGCTTTTCGGCCTGCTGCGGTCTGAATCCGATCAAAGGAAACAACCTCATCGATAAGCCCTACTTTCAAGGCTTCTGCAGGAGGCAATAGTTTTCCTTCCAACAAAAAGCGCGCGGCATTGGCAGAACCTATCCAGAAGCTATATAGTTCGAAGATGCTGCTCGGCACGATGATGCCTACAGGAACCTCGTTCAATCCGATGATGTAATCACCTTCGGCCATGATCCGATGGTCGCAGCATAAGGCGAGTACACAACCTCCTGCTGGGCTATGCCCTGTAACTGCAGCGATGCTTGGCTTCGGAAAGGAAGCTAATTCGTAGATCAGGTTGATGAATTTTTCCCAAAAGGTACGCATCTGTCCTTCGTCGTATTGAAAAAGAGTGATCAGGTCCAATCCGGAGGTGAAGAAAGCTTCCTTGCCCTGAAGAACGATGGCTTCTATGGCTGCATCTTCCCTTTGTGCGATCAGGGTAGCTGTTAATTCTTCGATCATCTCCAAATGCATGGCATTGGATTTCCCACGATCCAGCTGTATATGACAAATATGATCGGTAACTTGCGTTTTTATGAATGTTCCCATTTTTTACTGTAAACGTTGTTTTAGGGTAATTTACATAAAAATTTTATTTTACTTCAAAATCCAGGACTTTCCTCACCAATCGGCCATCGATATCCACGCCTTCCACGATCATGCGGTAGGTGCCGATTTCATCAGAAGTATAGAAGTCAAAGCTGGTTTTCCCATCCTGTTTCGTTACGATTCCCGGTTCCCAGTGTATGGTCGTGCGGAGATCCTGATCGAACTGGTTTTTGGAATCCACTTCATATTCTGGCTTAAAGTATTCTTTCATCAGGGAGATTCCTTTTGGGGTGATCGCCAATAGGCCTCGAGGTTGGAAATTGCTGCGGCTGGCATCACGACCGGTTTTACTGGTGATGATGATCAATCCGTTTGCACCATAAGATCCATAGATGCTGGTATGGTTAATATTTCTTAATACCTCTACGCTGGCTACATCAACGGGATTGATGGTGGAAAGCATGTCGGATTCCACATACATACCGTCCAATACGATCTGCATTTCTACCATTCCGCGGGTGTTCATGGCCTTACCACCTTGAAACATTACCCCGAGTAATCTGCCGTTCAAACACATCTCCAAGGTTGTACAGGTGGAAAGGTCATCCGCGGTCAAGATCTGATCGGCTCGTCCAGGACCGTTCAGGTTGGAGGAGTTTTCAGGTACTTTTGGTCTTTCCGCTCGAACTACGATCTCCTCGATTTCCGTCACCTTATCCATCAGGCCACGGTTTTCCAATTGGCTGTAGAATAATTTTCCGGCCAGAAGCTGTTCGCGGAATGCAGCGTTGACATCATTGAGCATGTTCGGCTCGTTCTTCGCCATGTTCAACGGCGGGTTTTCAAATCGTTCCACCGAAATATCGATGTTCTTTTTCCCTTTTTCATCTTTGGCACTCACCAAGAATTTCACGCTATCCGGGAATATCAGGTTGTCGAACACAAATTCTCCTTCCGCATTGGCGGTGGTATCGATATAATCCATGAAATTTTTCGTGGAGATCAATTGCATCTGCGCGTTGGGAACCGGAGCTTTACGGCCTAGTTTTTTCGCTTGACCAACAATACGAAGGCCTTTTTCTGCCTCGTATTTTACCGGATTATTCAGGGAATCCAATTGTTTCCAATCGATCTTCCGCCAGCCCTGGGTCAATAGGAGGTTGTCCAGTTCAAATTCTTTGATACTGCCATCCTCGTTAAAATAATAAGCTGGATTTTCGAGGTATCCTTTCAGATCTCCGTTTAAGTATAGGCTACTGAGGATATTCACCTCATCCTTTGCGTCCTTGCCATATTTCGTCAGGTTCAATACGGCTGCCGAAAGACTGGCGATCCTTATGGAATCATTTGTATTTCCCACCTCGACCTGGGTAGTCACCTTACTGCGTTTGCCATAGCTGTCCTTATCCAGGTTAAGCTTCAGCGGCAGATTGCTGTTGCGGTTGAAATTAAACACCACTCGTTCTACCAGAGGGGTAAAGTTGCTGTTCAGGATACTGATGGTAAAAACTCCGGTTGGCAACCTGTCTTTGGTCAGGCTGAAAAGCACGTTTTTACTGGATGCTTTTTGTTTAGCGATGTAGAATACATTTCCTAGATGTTGTATGGCAATGTAAATTTCCTCATTGTTTACTTTATCTTCCGAAAGATTGACCTGGGCAAAAAGTTTGGAGGCACTGCTCTGATTAACAGAAATGGAATAGCCGCTTTTGGTGATTGCCGGTAGGTTGATGGTCTTTTCGGTATTATCGTCGAATTTGACATGGACGGTATAGCTCTCAGCATTCGAAATGTAACAAGGAACGGATGCCATTCCTAATATATTGGTCTCCACCTGTGCGGCGGTATCTTTAGAGCCCGTTAGTAAAAGGATCTTTGCCTTGATGCCTTTTCCTTGCGGGTTGAGGGTTTTAAAAGCCATTCTGTTCAGCTCATCGCCGAGGATATAACCTCCTTCAGGAAATACCTGAATACTGTTTTCGGAAAAATAGGCTTTGGTATTGATGGTTTTCTTTACCCTTCTTTTTTCGGGGTTCAGGAAACTCAATAAGAGAAGTTTCCCTCTGTTTTTATCGGTGACTTTGATCTTGAGTTGACCGTTGGGATCAATGGCTTCCCTTCCTTTATCCACTGTTTTTTCGCCATCTATGAATTCATAATTGATGGATGTTTTTGGCATAGCAGCGCCATTGATATTGTTCAGTTGGACCAGGTAATAATCTACGCCATTCTCCTGGATCACTGTGCTTTTCGTCTCTACATTATCAGAGCGGACATTTCCGATATTGATGACCTTTTCGAAGAAATAGTCGGGATCATCGTTTCGCATCCAATTGGTATAGGCGCGAAGTCGGTAGGACCCTTCGACCAGGGAATCTACGAGTTCTATATTTCCCACACCCACGCCGGAGAATAGTCCATTTATTTTTTGATTGACGATCTTTCCTGTTGGGCTTACTAATTCTACATAACCGATATTGGATAGAACGGATAGTTTATTTTCCAGGCCGATGACACTGTAGATCTTGTACCAGATTGTTTCTCCGACTCCGTAGAAGTTTCGGTCTGTCTGTAGGTGTAATTTTTCTTGGGGTCTTTTGGCAACATACTCGCTGAGGATTTCTTGTGCTTTTTCTACCTGTTGGGCCATCAGGGAATGGGTCGTGCAGCAGGCAATTAAAGTCAGAAGAAAGATCGATAGTCTCTTCATAATCAATTTGGCTAATTTCCCATAATGTTACGAAAAAATAGACGTATTTCAATATATTTGCACTATGAATATTCTGATCATTGGTTCAGGAGGTAGAGAGTCTGCCTTTGCCTATAAAATCTCTAAAAGCCCAAAACTTAATCAATTGTTTATTGCTCCTGGAAACGCGGGTACTTCACAATATGGACAAAATGTTGCCCTTAAGGTGACCGATTTCCAAGCAATCGGTGAGTTTGTTTTGGCTAACCAGATTGAAATGGTCGTGGTAGGACCGGAAGAGCCTTTGGTAAAGGGTATTCATGATTATTTTCTAGCTGATGAGGCTTTGAAAGGAGTTGCGGTTATCGGCCCACAACAAGAGGGTGCTCAACTGGAAGGATCCAAGGATTTTTCCAAAGAGTTTATGATCCGTCATCAGGTTCCAACGGCTGCTTTCCGATCTTTTGATAAGGATTCCTTGGAGGCAGGATTAGCGTATCTGGATACACAGAAACTGCCGATCGTGTTGAAAGCAGATGGTCTTGCACAGGGTAAAGGGGTATTGATCTGTGAAACGTATGAGGATGCCAAAACGGAGCTGAAGGCAATGATTGCAGATGCAAAGTTTGGGGATGCGAGTAGTGTGGTGGTTGTTGAGGAGTTTTTGAAAGGGATCGAGCTTTCGGTCTTTGTATTGACTGATGGCGAAAATTATAAAGTATTGCCTTCGGCTAAGGATTATAAGCGTATTGGTGAGGGGGATACGGGATTGAATACCGGTGGTATGGGTTCAGTTTCGCCGGTTCCGTTTGCTGATCAGTCATTTTTGGATAAGGTGGAAGAGCGTATCATCAAGCCTACCGTGGAAGGTTTGAAGAAGGATAACATTCCTTATAAGGGTTTTATTTTTATCGGCCTGATGAATGTGGATGGGGAGCCTTATGTGATTGAATACAATGTGCGAATGGGCGATCCGGAAACGGAATCGGTGTTGGTACGTATTGAGTCGGATTTGGTGGATCTATTGGAAGGGGTTGCGAAAGGGGATCTGGATAAACGGAATTATACGGTTACTCCAAAGACAGCTGCAACAGTGATGATTGTTTCAGGAGGATATCCTGGAGCCTATGAAACCGGAAAAGTGATCACAAATATGGAGAATGTGAAGGAGTCGATTGTTTTCCATGCAGGGACCAAGCAGGAAGGTGGAGATGTGTTGACGGCTGGTGGTCGAGTATTGGCGGTTACGGCTTTGGAGGATGATCTTTTCTCGGCCTTGCAACAGGCAACAGCGGATGCGGGAAGGATATTTTTCCAAGGAAAATACTTCAGAACGGACATCGGATTCGATTTGATCTAAAAATATCGGTTTAAAAGCCAATGAGTTATATTTTTGCGGTGTAAAATATTTTGGGAGTATGGATAAAGAGGCTATATTTGCATCACCAAAGCAAAAGGGCCCGTTCGTCTAGGGGTTAGGACGCAAGATTTTCATTCTTGAAACAGGGGTTCGATTCCCCTACGGGCTACGGAGAAATGCTCAGCTTTCGCTGAGCATTTTTAGTATATAGTAGTTAGTAGGGAGTATTTAGACCTATGGTTGCAAAATATTCTATGCTAGCTGATTGCCAGAAGTTTATTCCTTAAAAGTAAAGCTATTCCGATCAGCCCCGAATTGTTCCCTAAAACCGAATATTTAAATTCTGTATCAGTGTTCACTAAATTTAATGAATGCTTGTTTATTGAGGAGAGAATTGGTAACAGAATTAGAGATTTACTATTTGATAATTCTCCTCCCAAAATAATTAGTTCAGGATTAAATAAGTTTAATAATATCGCAACACCTTTGCCAATTTTTTCTCCAGCTTTGGAAATAAGGTCTATGGAAAGTGTGTCGTCCTTTAGCGCAGCTTCTACAACCTGTTTTATTTTTATTTCATCTAAGTTATACCGTTCATGTAATAAACTGGTAGTGCCAGCAATAAGTTCTTCTTTTACTTGGTTTACAATTGCTAAACCAGAAACCTCTGTTTCTAAACAACCTTTTTTTCCGCAATGGCAAATAATATCATTGGCCAAAATTGGTAGATGACCAAATTCTCCTGAATAACCCGATTTTCCAGAATATAATTGACCATTTACTATGATGCCCATTCCTATACCGTCATCAAGATTTAAAAATAAAATGTTATCCTCATTTTGGACCACCCCTTTGTTATATTCTCCGAATGCCATGGCACGAGTATCATTTTCTACCATAGTAGGTAAATTAAATCTTTCAGAGAGGCTTTCAGAAATTGATTTTTTTAGAAAATTAAAATAGCTATAACTGTTGCCGGTATATTGATTCACTCGTCCAGTAATAGTTAAACCTAAACCAATAATTTCTGAAATTGAAACTTTTGTGTCGTGTAAAAATTTATCGATATGGGTGCATAATAATTCATAAGAATAACTATTGTTTTCTAATATATAATCAGAAAAGCCTTTATATTCAATTAAATTTTCGTTGAAGTCCACTATGGCAATATTAATAGAATATCTATTGACCTCCACAGAAAGCAAGTAAGCAGCTTTTGGGTTTACCCCATAAAAATTAGGTTTCCTGCCAACCCCATTTAATTCTTTCCCTAAATCCATTAAAACACCATTCTCTAATAATTCTAGGATGATTTCATTGATCTTTGGGATGCTCGTATTGGTTTGCAGAGCTAATTCTGCAATTGTTGATCGCTTATTTTTAATAATATGACTCAAAACAGCCTTTTTCAGTAGCATAGTCTTGAAAAGGATTCCACTTGCTGATTCAGACTCTTTAAATGATTCTATTAGATTTTTAATAGTGCTCATGTTTAATTTAAATAATCTTTGCAAAGATATCATTTATTTGTTTTTGTAGAATCAAATCAGGCCTTTAAATAAAATTTATTATAAAAATTCATATATTTATTAAAATAATTTAATAATTATTGGTTATTTAAAATTTTTATTTAATATATTTGAACCATTATGAGAAACCAAATTATAGCGTGCCTAGTTATAACCAGTGTATTTTTAACTTGTCCTCTTTATGCGGAGATTATAATAGTTGCTTCAAGAAATAATAAGTTCATTAGAATTCTAAATGAAAATAACATTCCATTTTCTAGAGTTAAGAATATGGAGGAGGCCTTATCTAAAGCTAATTTGGAAGACGGTATTATGTTAATAAAAGATGAAACTATACCAACCAATTATATAAATACGAAACAGAGTTCCATAATAAAAAATAAAAGATTAAAAGTTTATATAGAATATCCCTATTATATCTCAACTAATAAACCTATTGAAAGAAAAATAAACTTGGAACGAGCAGTTATTAACAGCGACAATATTCAAAACGCTCCATTTTTAAGCATATTTTCATTGAATGATCAGCAATATTATGAATACAATGAAGTCAAAAATTTGGTTGCTATTGCTAAAGTAGCCGGGTTTGATAAAGCAGAATATGGATTAAATAATACCATAGTTTATCCAGGGTTATTTAGTAAAGAAAAATATTTGATTTCAAGCTTTAGCTTGAGCAATTTTAGCTCTTCTCGATTTGGACCTCAAGAAGTTGTAACGGAATTATGGAACTATATTTTTAAATTTTTAGGTCTTGAAACCAAACACAAATTAGAACTTACAGCTGAAGTCCATCCTAGGTTTCAAAAGAATGATGTCATTAAATTAGAAAACTTTTATAGTGCGGTAAAAGATGGTACATCTTGGTATTATCATTCCGGATTGATGGTTCATCCAAAATGGTCACCATATGTTAACAAATATACACGTAAAAATGGAGAACATGTTGTAAATCCAAAGGTTCAAAATCAGCATTTAGTTGGAGATGGTAGTTTGGGGATATTAGAAGGTCATGCTTCCTATATTCATTCAGATGGATCTCAGCCCATTAGGTGGTGGTTAAGGGGTGATTGTCAAGCTGAAACTGCATTTGCTTTGAGTTCAGCGGCTAACCTTTTTAAGAGCTCTAAAGATAAAAAGACAGCATTTAACCTTTTGGATTATTTGTATAAAACTTCCAATTTGAGAGCAAATGAAAGAAATGATCCCAAAAGCACATCTTTTGGATTGATAGGATGGGCAACCACAGACCCAGATGCTTATTATGGAGATGATAATGCAAGAACACTTCTTGCAACAATTGGGGCAAGCTATGAATTAGAAACAGAAGAGTATTATCCATATATCATTGAAGGGATACTTGGGAATTTTAGAACAGCAGGTGTTAACGGATTTAGAGGGCCTTGGTTCAGAGATGCTAAACTTCAAACTTTAGAATGGACAACATTATTCAATAAAGAGATTATAAATTATCATCCCCATTATGAAAGTTGGTTATGGGCAAATTACCTATGGCTGTACGATAAAACGGGTTTTGAACCTTTAAAAATTAGGGCAAAAAAGGCTATAAAGCTTACCATGGAAAATTTTCCCAATTGGAAATGGACGAATGGTATCCAGCAGGAATACTCGAGAATGATTTTGCCTTTAGCTTGGTTGGTAAGAATTGAAGATTCGGAGTTGCATAGATATTGGTTAAGGATGATGGTTAATGTCCTTTTACAAGACTTAGATGAATCGGGAGCCATCAAAGAAAAATTAGGGCAAAAAGGATTAGGAAGATATGATAAGGTTCCAAATAATGCAGATTATGGCTTAAAAGAAGCCCCATTGATTTCAGATTACGGAGATCGGGTTACCGATTTATTATACACGATTAATTTCGCTTCTTTTGGTTTAAATGAAGCTTATGGTGCAACCGGTGACGAGTCATATAAGACTGCTTTAAATAAAATTAATGAGTTTTTTGTAAAAACTCAGGTTTCTAGTTCAACCCATAAAGATCTTCATGGAGCTTGGTTTCGGGCATTTGATTATGGAAGATGGGATTATTGGGCAAGTAATGCAGATTCTGGTTGGGGTCCTTGGGGGACTCAAACAGGTTGGACACAGAGTTGGATTCTAAATTCGTTGATATCCCACATTTCTGGAGATAATTTTTGGGACAAAAGTAGATACCTTAAAAATGACACGGGTTTTCAACACCTTTTCCACAGTAGATTAAAAACCATGCTACCAAACATAAACTAATAAATTATGAAACGAAAAATTTCAGTTCAAATTAAATGGACTTTCTTGATCTTGCTTATTTTTTCAGGATGTTCTAATGAATTAAAAATTCCATCTTATGAATCCTCCATTCCTAATACCATTTATGCATTGAGAAGAGTTAAATTATCAGAGAATTTATTTTTCGGTAACACAGCTATAAAAGGAATAGTAAGCTCAGATTATAAAGCAAATAATATTTCGAAATCTACCATAATTGTACAAGACCCTGTAAATGAAGCTGCAATAGTCTTAAATCTTAATTTTAATAATGAACGATTTAAACTTGGCGATTTGATCAATATTAATTTAAATAATGCCACATTGACCCAAACTGATGGAGAATTAACTGTCAATAATTTAAATGAAGAATCATTAACCCTTGTTGAATCAAATAATATCTTAAATTCTAAAAATACTAATCTGGCATCGTTAATTGCAAATGCCAAATATTGGGGTCCAATCCTTGTTAAATTAGATAAAATCAACATAAGTACAGGCCAAAATAATAAGCTGGTTGGCGAATTGCTAGTGGATGATGAAATTGTGGAAGCGCGAGTAAATTTTTTGAATGAATCATTATTCGCTCAAGAAAATAATCCTCAGTTTGTTCAAGGAATAAAAGGATTAGCTCGAATGGATGAAAATGGGGTGATTCTTTATCCAAGAAATCTTACTGATATACAAATTGGATTATTAGAATTGTTGGAAGATTTTGAGGTTGGTTCGAACACCAATTATGACACCAAATTAATGAATTTTTCTACGGGTTCTTGGATAATTGATGGTGGAATTACAGCAACATCGGGATCTGATCCTAAAAATGGTAAACAAAGTATTCGACTTCAGGGAACATTGGGAAATAACAAAAGAAATGGAATAATAGCCATGAACTTTGATTTAATTGGGATAAAAACCCTTAATGTATCTCACGGTATTTATCCCGCTGCAGCAGAACTGGCAAACGTTAATCCTACAGAATTTACGGTTGAAGTTTCAAAAGATGGAGGTTTATCTTATACCTCTATTGGAAGTGCTGAAATTGATACCAAGTCCTCTTCTTTGGGAAAAACAGAATTTCAAGTGAATGCAGGGATGACAGAACCGGTTAGAATAAGAATTGTAAATTCTTCAATTCCGTTCGCCAATAATAATAAACCAAGAATTAACATTGACGATATACATTTCAAATTTTAACTAACCAAATTATGTCAATTAAAATGAAAACAATTTTTGTTGTTTTATTATCATTCGGTTTGATTGTTAATAATACAGCGTTTAGTCAACAATTAAAAACTATTAAAGGTATAGTTAAGAATAATAATGATCAACCTTTAGAAGGAGCAACAATTAAAATTAGTGGTACAACAACTTCAACTTCAAGTAATGCATCTGGAAACTTTCAATTACTAACTAACAAAGACCAAGGTCAGCTAGAAATTACCTTATTAGGTTATGGTAAAAAATCAGCAAAATTCAATATGATAGATTTTGTAACTATCATTTTAGAAGGGGAGAGCATGGAAATGGAAGAATTGGTGGTTGTTGGCTATGGAACCCAAAAGAAAGGGAATCTGACAGGAGCAGTATCTCATATAGGAGAGGAAGCCTTTAAAAATAGACCATTGACAAATATCACTCAGGGATTACAAGGTACTATCGCTAATTTAAATATAAATCCAGCGGATGGTAGGCCTAATCAATCACCAAGTTTTAATGTTAGAGGAACAACTTCAATTGGACAAGGTGGGGCAGCGTTGGTATTAATTGATGGAGTTGAAGGTAATCCTTCCTTAATAAATCCTAACGATATTGAATCAGTAACTGTATTAAAGGATGCCGCTTCTGCTGCAATATATGGTGCTAGAGGGGCGTTCGGAGTGGTTTTAATAACGACAAAATCACCAAAAAATGATCAGATTCAGATCAATTATTCAGGAAATTATGCACTTAAGAATCCTACATATATTCCGGAATTTGTAACTGATGGTTATACGTGGGCTTCAATGTTCAACGAGGCATTTTCAAGTTGGAATAACTACGCCAGTTATCCTCAGAATGTAAATAAAACATTGAAATTTTCTCAGGAATATTTGCAAGAATTAAAAAGGCGTTCGGAAGATCCAAATCTTCCTAAAGTAGAAATAGACCCGCTAACCGGTGAGTATATCTATTATGATAGCCATAATTGGATGAATGATTTGTACAAGAAAAATACGCATGCTTTAGATCAAAGCTTGAGTATTTCTGGTAAAAGCGATAAAACAAGTTACATATTATCAACTCATTATTTAAATCAACCTGGGTTATTCAAATATAATTCAGATGATTTTGAAATGTTTAATATAAGAGCTAAAGGATCAATTGAATTGACAAATTGGTTAAGCATAAACAATAACACCGAATTTTCCAAGAACTTATTTCATATTCCAATGAATATAGGTGAAACAGGAGGTATTTGGCGTAATATGGTTGCCGAAGGCCACCCGATGTCTCCAATGTTTAATCCAGATGGAACATTAACTTATTCTGCAGCTTATACAGTAGGTGATTATTTATATGGTAAAAATGGAATGGACTATGATCGTAATATAATTCGTACTATGTCTGGTTTTCATGCAAAATTTTTGAATAATGCTTTAAATTTTAGAGGAGATTTTACCTATCAAAATACCAATTCTAACGAAAATAGAATTAGAGTGCCAGTACCCTACAGCCGAATTAATGGGGTTATTGAATACTTAGGCAATCAGTTTAATGACTTACGTGAAATTCAAAGAAACACACAGTATTTGGCGAGCAATATTTATGCAGATTATGAGAAGAAGGTTAATCTACATTATTTTAAAGGGCTAGTTGGTTATAATTATGAATTAAGTACCTATAAGCGTATTGGAATGGAGAGAAATGGGCTGATTTATGAGGACGCTGAGGATATTAATTTAGCACTTGGAGATGCATTTTCCACTACTGGTGGATATGAACAATGGAATATTTTAGGAGGATTTTTTAGATTCAATTATAGTTTTGCAGACCGTTATTTAATTGAAGTAAATGGAAGATATGATGGTTCTTCTAAGTTTCCAAAAAATGAAAGATTTGCACTTTTCCCTTCTATATCAGCGGGGTGGAGAGTTTCTAACGAAACATTTTGGAATGTCAATCCATCAATCATCTCTGATTTAAAATTCAGAGCTTCATATGGTTCATTGGGGAATGGAAATATTTCTTCTTATTTCTTCCAAGAGCAATTGGCTCTGAGTCAAATGACAAGAATTATAGAAGGTAAACAAAATCCTAGTACTAGTGCTCCTGCGGTTTTGCCTGATGGGCTTACGTGGGAGACTTCAACAACCGCGAATTATGGTATGGATATAAGTTTACTAAATAATAAATTGAATGTGAATGTAGATTATTATTCAAGAAAAACTACAAATATGTTCACGGCAGGAAAAGAATTGCCTGCTATTTTTGGAGCGGCCTCACCTAAAGGAAATTATGCAGATTTAGATACAAGGGGTTTTGAATTCACATTAGGCTATGGTGACAAATTTGTTATAGCAGAAAAGCCACTGAACTATAATATTAATGCAGTTTTTTCAGACAATAAATCGAAGATCCTAAAATTTAATAATGAAAGAAAATTATTAAATGATTATTACGAGGGTCAAAATTTGGGTGAAATATGGGGATATGTAACTGATGGATTCTTTACTTCAGAACATGAAATTAGAACCTCAGCAGATCAAAGCCTTTTCAATAGTACAGCATCTGGTATTTGGAGAACAGGAGATATAAAATTTAAAGATTTAAATAATGACGGTGTGATAAATAATGGTGAAAATACAGCTAACGATGCCGGAGATAGAATCATTATAGGTAATGATTCTCCAAGATATCGCTTCGGTTTTAATATTTCATTGGATTATAATAATTTCTTTGCATCAGCATTTTTGCAAGGGGTGGGAAAACAAGATTGGTATCCTAGTCGTGGGGCAAACACTTTTTGGGGACAGTATAATGCTCCTTATGGACATCCATTATTATCACAATTAGATAATATTTGGACTGAAGAAAATCCTGATGCGTATTTCCCAAGATATACAGGATATTTAGCTTGGACTGCAGGCGGTACTCTAAGGGAGGTACAAACAAAATATCTACAAAATGCAGCATATATAAGACTAAAAAACCTCCAAATTGGATATAAGTTACCGCAACATCTCACCAATAGGTTGAAAGCAAAATCTTTAGCAGTTTATTTCTCTGGAGAAAATTTATGGACTTATTCTCCAATGTTTAAAATTACTGATCAAAACATTGACCCCGAAAATACTGGAGATTCAGACGGATTATTAGGAGATTCTAATCAGGGTGATGGATTTAATTATCCTATGATAAAAAGTATTTCTTTCGGTATCAATTTAACCTTCTAAGACAAAACCAATGAAAAATTTATTTTTATATATTGCTTTATTACTTTTTATCAGTTCTTGTAGTAAGCTTGATCAAGAACCAAAATCCACAGTTAGCAAAGAAGCAGTTTTTAAATCCGAATCAGGACTAAAATTATATAGTAACTCTTTTTACACCATTTTACCTACAGCCAATGATATCTTAAGAGGGGATAATATGGCAGATTTTTCTGCAAGAAAGGATGTTCCAGACTTTTTTAGACCGGGGGCATTTGGAGCAAGACAGAGTACGGGATGGAATTGGACAGCGCTTAGAAATATTAATTATTTTTTAGAAAATAATATATCTCCCGAAGTTTCTGAAGAAGTTAGAGCACATTACAATGGGATAGCAAGATTTTTTAGGGCATATTTTTATTTCGAAAAAGTAAAAAGATTTGGGAATGTACCTTGGGTTGGTAAAACATTGGGTACAGGGGATGAAGTTCTATTTAAAGGGAGAGATGATCGTAAAGTTGTAATGGACTCCGTTCTAAAAGATTTGGATTATGCTATTGAACATATTGGCTCTGCTAATGATCAAACAAAAACTAGAATTTCAAAGTTGGTTGCCCAAGCTTTTAAATCAAGAATTTGCTTATTTGAAGGGACATTTAGGAAATATCATAGAGATTTAAATTTGCAAAATTCTGCTCAATTTTGGTTGGAAGAAGCAGCAAAATCTGCAAAATCGGTTATGGATTCTAAAATATTTAGTTTACTAAATAATAATGTAGAAAATAGTTATAGAAACTTATTTAATCAACAAGGCACAAATTCAGAGGTGATTTTGAATATTGCCTACAGTACAGATTTAGGAGTGTTTCATGATGCAAACTGGTATTATACTTCTTCATCTTACGGAGACAGGATAAGTTTAACAAGAAAGTTTATCAATACTTATCTAAATATAGATGGTACTCCTTTTACAGATAATCCTTCTTATAAAACCACGACTTTCCAGGAGGAAACAAAGAATAGAGATTTTAGACTTCAGCAGACTATTAGGACAAAAGGATATACTAGAATTAATGGTGGACAAACAATAGAGGCGGCGCCTTCTTTTTCACATACTTATACGGGATATCAGCCCATTAAATGGGTAGAGGCAGATGTCGCTCTAGATGGTGGAGCTAGAAACGCCACAAACATTCCAATTATTCGATATGCGGAAATACTTTTGAATTATGCTGAGGCGAAGGCAGAACTAGGAATCATGTCTAATGAAGATTGGACAACCTCTATTGGCCTCCTTCGTAAACGCGCAGGTATCACTAAGGGCTTAGACACTAAGCCAACAGAAATCGATTCTTATCTAAAATCAGCCTATTTTCCTGAGATTTCTGATCCTATAATATTAGAAACTAGAAGAGAAAGAGGTATTGAGCTTGCGCTTGAAGGTTTCCGATTTTATGATATTATTCGCTGGAAGAGAGGAGAATTATTTACTGAGCCTTGGAATGGTATGTATGTTTCGCATTTAGGAATCTCTGTCGATTTAAATGAAGATGGATCTAAAGATGTAGCTTTTGTTAATTCAAATCCTGTCAACCCTGAATCTGGAGTATTATATATGAATGTTGCTTCTAATGTAAACGGTCAAATAAATAATATGACTTTATCAGAAGGGACTAAAGGGGAAATCATGTGGATGAAGAATATTCAAAGAACATGGCATGATCGAATGTACTTATATCCTATTCCAGAATCTGATTTATTAATGAATCCAAATTTATTACAAAATCCAAATTGGTAATCATGGCTTTAAAAATTAATATAATTAAAACTATCTTTTTCTTTTCTTCAATTTTTTTAACATTGACAGCTTGTGAAAAAGATTCTACATCTAAAGAAATAAATGGTAATGAAAAGACTATGAAATTCATGTCTTATAACATTCATATTGGTAATCCACCCACACAGCCGAGCTCAGTCGTGGATATGGAAGGTATTGCTAGAGTTATCAACAATGTTTCCCCTGATTTTGTGGCGTTACAAGAAGTTGATAAATTTACAGACCGCTCTGGAAAAACACTAGACCAAGCAGCCAAATTGGCTGAGTTGACGAAAATGCATTACCAATTCTTCAAAGCAATAGAAAGGTCTAATGGGGAATATGGAGTAGCTATCTTATCAAAATATCCAATAATAGAGTATAAACAGGTGTCTCTTCCAGTTAATGCTGGAACGAATGCTGAATTAAGAACTGCAGGGTGGATATTGGTGAAATTGGAAGACGGAAATGATTTTGTTTTTGGTTCAGTTCATCTGGATCATATTGCAGATTCCAATCGGGAGTTGCAAACGAGAGAAATGCTAAAAGCCTTGAAATCTTACCAAAAATATCCAATTGTAATTGGAGGTGATTTTAATATGAATCAATCTAATAGTCTTTGGGATTTGATTAAAATAATCTTCCATGTTCCTTGCACAAACTGTCCAAGTACTCATTCTGCTACAAAGCCAACTACAGCAATTGATTACTTACTTTTCAATAACACAGCAAACGATATGTTTAAATTAAAGTCATATTCTACTTTTCCAGAATCGTATGCATCTGACCATTTACCCGTAATCATGGAACTTAAATATCAAACAAAATAAAGAAGTAAAAAATGGATTTTGAAAAACGCGCTAACTTTTATAAGAATTATTTAAATAACAATATAATTCCATTTTGGCTAAACCACTCAATTGACAAAAATAATGGCGGATTCTTTACCTGTTTGAACAGAAATGGGGAATGTTATGACACAGATAAATTTATGTGGTTACAGCATCGTGAGGTTTGGACATTCTCCATGTTATATAATAATCATGAAAAAAATCCCCTCTATTTAGAAACAGCCGTTTTTGGAGCGGAATTTCTAAAAAAACATGGAATGGATGAGAATGGAGATTGGTATTTTTCTATGGATAAAGAAGGGAATCCTCTAATACAACCTTATAATATTTTTTCTGATTGTTTCGCTACGATGGCTTTTGCTCAACTTTTTAAAGCAAGTGGTAAAAAGGAATACGCCGATATTGCACTTCGATCTTTCAGAAGAATAATAAATAGAAAAGAAAATCCTAAAGGTAAATATTCTAAATCTGTTGAAGGAAGTAGAAGTTTAAAGGGTTTTTCATTACCCATGATTCTTTGCAACCTGGTTTTGGAGATTGAACATCTTTTAAGTCAGGAAGAAGTAGAAGAAACACTTAGGTTTGGTGTTAATGAAGTTATGAATGTTTTTTATAAAGAAGATTTAGGAATTATCGTAGAAAATGTTACTGTTGATGGGGAATTGCATGACTCATTTGATGGAAGATTGGTAAATCCCGGGCATGGATTAGAATCCATGTGGTTTGTAATGGATATTGCTAAACGTTGGAAGAATAAAGAGCTAATCCAGCAGTGTGTTGACATAAGTTTAAAATTGATAAATTACGGTTGGGATAAAGATTACGAAGGAATATTTTATTTTTTAGATCGCAAGGGAGCGCCATTGCAACAATTAGAGTGGGATCAGAAATTATGGTGGGTACATCTTGAGGCTGCTATTACGATGTTAAAGGGATATCAATTAACAGGAAATGAAGATTGTCTAAAATGGTATTCTAAATTACATGACTATATATGGAAAAATTTTGTGGATAATGAATATGGTGAGATGTTTGGCTATTTAAATAGAAAGGCAGAAGTTCTTTTAGACCTTAAAGGTGGTAAATGGAAAGGATGTTTTCATGTTCCTAGGGCAGTTTTTCAATTAGGCAAAATTTCGGCTGAAATTCACAGATTAAATAAAATGAAAACCATTAATGCTATATAAATGATTATTTCTAATAATAGTACTTCCAACATTGGACATAATAGAGTGAAAAATTCGTTTAAAATTGCTCTGTTGATATTAGCGATACTTTATTTTATGTTGGGATTCATCACTGTATTGAATGATACGCTAGTTCCATTCTTTAAGCAAGGATTTAATTTAACTTATTCTCAATCATCTCTAGTACAATTTTATTTTTATCTTACTTATGGTCTTATTTCTATACCAGCTGGTAAAATTGTAGACCGAATAGGTTATAAAAATGGGATGGTTTTGGGATTCTGTATTGCTTCTATTGGTGCCTTTTTATTTTACCCTGCATCCATTTTTCATGAATACTTTTTGTTTTTAGCAGCTTTATTCATTGTTGCGATTGGAATAGTTTTGCTTCAAGTTTCAGCAAATCCTTACATTACGATTTTAGGTCCAGCAGAAACAGCAGCTTCCCGACTAACATTAATTCAAGGTATTGGTTCCCTAGGAACAACACTTGCACCAATTTTCGGGGCTCATTTTATATTGTCAAAAATTACAGAAGAGAATACTAGTTCCTCTGTTTTGGTCCAGCCATATATGATAATTGCTACTGGATTATTAATAATTGGGTTAATCATTTTTTTCTTAAAATTACCTGAAGTTAGAATTTCTAATGATGTTGTAGGAGAGGTTGAAAAGAATAACATTGGCCTATTTAAATTAATTTCAAATCATCCTGTACTTAAGTTTGGAATTATCGCTCTATTTTTATATGTGGGTGCTGAAGTTGCCATCGGAACTTATTTGACAAACTTTATTGCAGACAGGTTGTCTATCCCTGAAAGTGAGGCGAATGTATTTCTTTCTTATTATTGGGGAGGAATGTTGGTTGGGAGGTTTGTTGGCTCAATATTTTTAAACAAATTTAAAAGTTATAGTATCTTATTGGTGGTTTCCAGCTTAGCCGCTCTATTAGTATTAACTTCCATACTTACAGAAGGAGTTTTATCTATATGGGCTATGGTTGCTGTTGGATTATGTAATTCGATCATGTTTGCTACAATTTTTTCATTATCAGTAAATGGTTTAGGGAATAATACGGGGAAAGCTTCTGGATTATTGTCTACAGCAATAGTGGGTGGTGCATTCTTGACATACCTTCAAGGAGCATTAAAAGATATGTCCAATTGGGAATCTGCATTTATATTACCAGCTATTTGTTATTTAGGAATAATACTTTTCAGTCTTTATTCGAAAAAAAAATCTAATTAATAATATTGGCATTATTGAATTCAGTAGTGCCTATTTTTTAAATATATCAATAATCTAACTTGCATTATTTTTATATTAGTTATATTATTTGAAATACCTAAAAGTATAACTCGCTTTTAATATTTTTGAGGAAAATTCAAAAACTATTTTTGATGTCTTAAGATCTAACCTTTCTACCCACTGACATATTTTCCATAGGGCAGTTTTCGAATTAAAAACGTAATACCAATGGAAACTATGATCGTGCTGATGGTCGCTAGAGGAATAACCCAAACTGTGCTGAAAAATTTGGAGATCAGTGGATGCAGGAAGTTCAGCGGAATAATATGACTAAGGTAAATTCCGAAGCTATATTTATCAATTGTTGCTATCCAAGCTGGAACTTGAAGATGTTGTGTCCAATCCTTAACCCATAGAAAGAGTGATCCGGCGGCGATGGCCGTAGTTACAAAAACATAATTATAAAAGAAGGGATCCAGCTTTTTAGCGCCCTGGTTAATGATATTCGTGCCGACTGCGCCGATGACCACCATCAGGAGATAAAGAAAAGCGAATACCAACCAGCTCTTTTTAAAATCAAAGTTTTTAACGCTTAAGTAGTATCCCAGGACGAGGTAACCAACATAACCTGAAAAAAAGGTCAGATCAAATTTGGGCATTACGTTGTACAATGATTTATTGCTGAAGCACATCGACAATAACCAAAGGACCAAAAACACTTCCATTTCTCTAGTGGAAGATTGTATCAGAATTTTCCTTAGAAAGGGAATCGCCAAGTAAAGCCCAATGATCATGTATAAATACCATAGATGGGCATTGGTTCCATGTAAAATCTTATCCAAAGTGATAGACCATATTTTTTCCGTGGATAATGACGCAAAATGGGTGTATCGGTAGAAATAGTATATGAGGTAGATAATTGTCCAGAAGGCAAAGGGGTAAAACAATTTTGGAATACGTTTTTTGTAGAAGGTCCAGGTATCTTCATCCTTTGGAATTAATAAAAACCCGGAAATGATCACAAAAATAGGTACGGAACATCTGGTGGCAGCATTGATCCAGTTGGCATAATTCCAATCAAAACCCGTCGTATCGATGAGGTAGAGAAAGCCCGTTGAGGCATGAATCAAAACCACGAAGATGGTTGCAATAACACGTAGATAGACTAGGTAGTTGTTTTTTTCTGCCATGCCCTAAATTTCCGAAAAAGAAATTAGAAATGAATGTTAAATACTTGGTTCGACGTGACCTCATGTTTGATTAATGATGAAAGCAAATTGTAGGCATAATGTAAAAGGGTTGCAAGTGCCTAAAGTCACTTACAACTCACTTAAACTTCGAATCAAATTAGTCGCTGAAGTGTTTTTTTTACGGCTATTTTTTTCAATAATTTGGAATATTCAATCCTAAAATCAAATCTCTTTCAATGGTCAACATACCATACTGCCTTATTGGCTTTACAATTCCTGAACCCCCTCGGTTCTGAAGCCTTTTCTTAAACTTATCCGTAAAAAGTGGATCATCACTGAAATAAAACTCATCCAGGTAATATTCATTTTTATCGGGTTCTTTGATGGTAATATGAATATGTTCTGCTTCTGAACCATCGGGGTAAGCTCCTGGGCGAAAAGTATAAAACGTATAATGTCCATTCTCGTCTGTTTTTATCCATCCTCGATGTAAGCCATGCCGTTTAGCCCATCCTTTTTCGTCTCCCTTAGTTTCATAGATTCCTTTTCGATTCGTGTGATAGATATAGATGATTACATTAGGGGCAGGAGTTTTTCCGTCTTTTTTAAAGACATTACCTGTAATTTTTAGCTGAGGCTGGTTCAAATCAAAACCCGGTAGGGTATCGATTGATTTTAAGGATTTGTTTCCATACTCATAAATGGCTTCACAGCCTTCGCAGGGGCCTCCAACAATTTTATCAGCTGGTGGATTTTTTTCATGTTGCGCATGGCAGGCGGAGAAGGAGGTTAAAATGCTAAAAAGCAATAAGCATTTTAAAGGTTTTTTTGCGCTCATAATCTAAGAAATTAAGAAGTGTTGAATTTAATCATGACCAGATGATGATCATGGGTTTCTTAGGTCGAAACTAATTTAGGAATGGGCACAAAGCAAATCGAAATGGCCAAAAGGAGTGATTCCCTAGCCAAGACGTGTCTTGAATGCTGCAGCATATGTTCTACTTAGGCGGATTACCTCGCCATTTCGAAGTGTTAAATCATAATCCCCATTGGATCGAGATCGAAAGGAAACAACCATCGTAAGGTTTACTAGGAAGGATTTATGGACACGCACAAATGAGGCGGGATCAAGCTTTTTCTCCATGCTGTACAGCGTATCCAGATATAAGTAATTCTTGTCGTAGAGATGAATATTGATATAAGGTTTCTCCGTTGAGAAATAGCAAATTTCTTTTGTTGGAAGTATGACGAATTCTTTTCCGGTATGTACGCGGATTTGAGAAAGAAATTCAGTTTCTGATTCAATGGTTAACTTATCATCAGAACTTGCATCATCTAAACTCACATTAAAATAACTGAAAACGAAAATAAAGATAACAATCAAAGAAATGATCAATAGAAAATCATGGGAAAAGGTATAGGCTATGAACTTGAAAAAAGAATAGTTCGATTGAAAATAGATAGCAGAAATAACCGTAGAAAGAACAGCTGATAGCAGAATATAGATTATTGAAGAAGCCAAGACAAATCCTAAATAATTTAATATTGCTAATGGTTGGCCTTTATTTTGGAAGCCATTTCTAAACGATTCAAATAACTGGGGTATTAGATTTAAACGGTATAACAATCGGCGCATTAATAATAAAAATGGAATGAAAAATATCCAAATGGTTTTAAAGAGTAAGGATTCTGATAGATGAAAATCATAAGATTCGCGTTGTGCCACTAAAAAATCCTGAAAAGTAAGATAGGAAATGATACTGAGACCGCTGAAAAACAAGATCAGCCTAATTTTTCGCTCATCTATTTTGTTTGATTTTTCTGATGCTGTAGGAAAGGATATTTTCATATTACTATAGGCTGTTAATGAATTGGTTAATAGTAATGCTTCTCTTTTTTCTGTAATTTATTATCCTAATTTACAGAAAAAGAGCGGCTTAAAAGCCGCTCTCGATCAAAAAAAAAATTTATAAAATTGAGAAGGTATTATTTTATGATTTCCGTTCTTAATTCCTCTTGAATCACTGTTTTCTTCGCTTTTTTACCCTTTAATGTAAATTCATATTTCAATGAAAATACATGGAATCTTTTCCCAAAGGATTCTTCCACTTTATAGGTATTCGGATATCTATCATCTCCATCCAATTGGGTTACCTCCAAATCCTTAAAGGGCTTGATGCTAACCTTATTATCATCACCGATCTCCAAAAGAATGGAAGTCTGATCGATATATTCCCTATTATTCACTACAGGCGTCATTCCCGCGATCAAACGAACTTTATTCTTCGAAATCGGAAAGAGCTTTTTGTTTCCGGCATTCTGAATTCCATCAGCGAAGCCAGATACCGTATACAGACTATTCGTTGCCTGGGATGCATAATCGTTCTTGATCTGCACCTGGTAGAGAATTGTACTCTTCTTGGGATTCAATTCTGAACTTTCCGTTTCTGTGGATTTTAGAGAAATAAAATAGGTGGAATCTGGATTTAAACCATCAACCTTGAGTTTTACTTTTGTTCTACCCGTTCTTTCGCCTGAATTGACCTGTATTTTGTAATCTTCAATCAGGTACTTGTCCTTCGGAAGCATCTTTGCATACAGGTTTTCGGCTTCATCGTACAAGGAGCGATTATATCTTTGAAGAGGGGCAGGGTCTTCCTCCAGATTGATGACCATATTCTTGGTAGGGGCATGGTTTCCTCCCACGGAAGCGGCGATATAACCTTCTTCTTCCTCTCCTGTCAATGGCACCAATTCTTGGAATGTATTATGGTAATTGCTACTGATCAGGGCAATGACGTTCTTGTACATTTCCTTTTCAAAAATCTCGTTGTCCTTACAGGAAGTTAAGAGCAATGGAAAGGCTAGCCAAGCGATATGTTTTAGTTTCATGTTTTATTTATTTTAATGCGCTTAATAACCAGGGTTCTGATCCAATGAAGGAAGCCTTCTCATCTCTGCTCGAGGGATCGGTACCCAAACCAATTTTTTGTCCACCACACGGGTCAGGAACGATGAAGTTCCAGGGATAACACGACGGTAATATGTTTCCTTGGTCGCACCATCCGGGTTCATCCCGATGATCGGTTCACGTTCGGTTTCCTCCATGATTCCCCAACGACGAACATCGTAGTAACGACGGTTTTCCCATAGGAATTCCACCATACGTTCGCGCTCGATCTGTTTCTGCATTTCCGATACATTGGAAAGCTGCATTCCGGTCAATCCCGGTAGTCCGGCGCGGTACCTCACTTGGTTGAAAGCATTCTTCATGCCTTCCTCATCCCTGCTAATGGTGTAGGTTTGGTCTCCCATTTGTACCGTATGGCTGCCTTTTAAATTGTTGAGCTCCTCGGCGTAGGATAACAGGATCTCCGCATATCGGATAATGGAGTAAGCTTTCTTGATGTGACGTGCACCAGTTCCTTGCCAAGCATCCATGGCGTGGTTGAACTTCTTGATCACATAACCCGTGATCGGGTAGTCAGGTGATGTTGCTGTAACACCTCCACGTCCGTCTGCATCCTGGTAATAATATTTAGCGGTATAATTGTTCAAGGTTGAACTGGAACCTGCCTGCCAAACCGCTTCATTGAAACCTATAGAAGCATAGAAACGCATTTCGCGGTTGGCATACATGTTATAGACGCCGGAATTTAGCGGGTATCCAGAAAAGTTTCTGGCTTGGGTGGTAAATCCGCTTTCAGAATAATAGCCATCAACGGTAGCCTCTTCTTTTGTCCGGCCATCATCCATTAAGTAGGCATCCACTACTTTCTGTGTCACACAGAACCTTCCCCATCCGCCCAAAGAAGGCGGGAAAGAACCTTTACTGATGAACTGATTGATGTAATTGGTATTCCTCCCCCAGATCACCTCCGGGTTTATGGATGGAACAGCCTCTCCGGTAAAGATATCTGAGTAGGATTTGAAGGCATCAATCCCTGCGGCTCCATTCGGGAATTGTCCGTAAAAAGCAGGGTCAGATTTCACACCTTCAGGAAGGGCCGGTGTGTTTGCATCCGCCTGAACCGTATAGAGCTTGTATCGGCCAAGATCCATCACGCGTTTCGCTGCTGCAGCGGCTATGGCCCAGCGTTTATCGTCGTATTGTTGATTGACGTAATGCTGATTATCCGTTGAGCGGGTCCAAGAACCAAAATAGGCATTGGCTACTGGTCCGCCATTGAATAGTGGGCTCGCGTGGATCAATCTTAAGCGAGCTATTAAGGCATAGGCAGCCCCTTGTGTCGGTCTTCCAAAATCCAATATAGAAATATCCCGAGGCATCAATTGTGCCGCTTTTTCAAATTCTGAACAGGTATATTCCATACTCTCGTCGTAGGTTGCACGCGGACGGTCGTAATAGGAAATCTGTTCGTTGGTCTTTACCACTTCATCACCAAGCAATATGGCCGGACCATAATCCATGATGATGTTATAATAAGCGTAGGCTCGGATAAAACGGGTATAACTTTCTATCCTTAGGCGATCGTAATTGCTCAGGTCTTTTGGCCTGTCTAGGTTTTCCAGGATACTGTTACATTTACGGATGATCTTGTAATATCGGCCCCATTGGTTCAGGTTATAGGCGCCACTGGTCACCCCATAGTAATCAGGTGAGATGTTCCCAGTTACATAGTCAATTCCGAAATAAACATTGTTTACACCTGTTCCTGTCAGACCATTGAATCCTTCGTCGGTCGCCATAGGGCCAGGAGTATAGCTAAAACGGATGGTATTAGACTCGTCAGGAAACATGGAGGCTGCCCCCCACATATAGGCCTCCATATTACGGGTATTACTAAAGGCTGAATCGATATTGAATTCATCATCAAAATACCGATCGATATTGAGATAATCTTTACAGGAGCTTGCCGAAAACAGCATAGTAATCGCGAATCCTACCTGTAAAAATCTGTTTTTTATGATATTGTACATGTGTTTAAGCATTAAAAATTAACATACATTTGGACGGTATAAGTAGAAGGGATCGGGTATTTCCGACCATTCCAAGCGGCTTGTTCCGGGTCAAAGAGCTTGACCTTATCCCATACGTGCAGGTTGTTGCCTACGACTTGTAGGTCCATGGATTTTATGCCGATCCTGCGCATGAAATTCGGATTTACATGATAGCTCAAGGAGATCTCGTCCAAACGCAAATAGCGGGAATCCCCTTGCCAGAAGGAAGACAATTGGCTGTTATTGCTGTTACGACCATAAGTCAATCGTGGAAATAGAGCATTCGGGTTTTCGGCCAAGGAAGGGTCGATGCCGTTGGCTTCGGCGTATTCCTTAGGTATCCAGCGGTTGGCTGGGTCTGCAGCTAGACTAAGTACATTGCCTAAATTACCATCAAAGAAAGGCATATAACCCATGCCATTGGTTTCCCAAACATTATTTACTTTCATAAGTTGCCCCACATAGAAGAAATTGGTCCTTCCGGTCCCTTTGAATAATACCCCTAGGGTGAGGTTTTTATAGCGGAATTCTCCACCAAATCCGAACATGGTCAATGGGTAATTGCTATGCGTCAAGGGAACCCTATCTAAAGCATCGATGATACCATCTCCGTTCACATCCTTGTATTTGATGTCTCCAGGCATCACGTTGCCAAATGTCTGTTTAGGACTGTAATTGATATCGTCCTGATCCTTGAAGAAACCTAGTGCTTGGTAACCACGGATCGAATTGTGCGGGAAGCCGTTGAATTCCAAATAAGGGTATTCTAAATAGGCCTGCTCCCAATTCTGCACCACATTTTTGGAATAGGTGAAATTTCCGCGTAGGGTGAATCCCATATCTTTGTTGAAATCTTCCTTGTAGCTCAAGCTTCCATCCATTCCGGAGCTTCTCATCCTACCAACATTGGCAAATGGGTTGGAAATAACCCCTACATATTCTGGGACTTGGACCCGACGTTGGAAGATACCATTCCGTTGATCGGCAAAAAGATCGATCACGAAGTCCAATTTATTCTTGAAGAGTTTTCCTTCAAAACCGATGTTGGATTTGATCGCTCGTTCCCAGGCCAGGTTATCTGCCCCGATTCGGGTCTCTTGGATGGTTTCAATACCTGTAACACCCCAAACATCTTCATCCTTTTGGTCGACTTTGGTCAGGTAGGGGAACCTGATGTCGGAAATCCGATCGTTACCCACTGAACCATAGGATGCCCTGATCTTAAAGTAATTCAACCAAGGCGCTTTCTCCTGTACAAACTTGTATCCCGTTGGCACCCATCCAAAGGCAACAGATGGGAAAAAACCATATTGCCTACCTGGCTGGAAGTTTTCTGAACCGGTATAACCAAAGTTCACATCCAACAAATAGGTGTCACGGAATCCGTAGGTTAACCTGCTGGATACCCCTTGATAGCGAAGTGGGATAGCAGACATATTATTGGTGGCATGTTCTGTATCTTTGGAATCACTAAGGTAATAATACACCAGAGCAGAAGTACGATGGTCCGAACCGATCAATTTATCGTAGTTCAATACGGATTCGAAATGGTATTTGCGGTACTGCCTGATACCTTTGGTATAATTAGCTTTCCGTTCTTGAACTACTTCCTGCATCACCAAGGAGCCATCAAAACCACGACTTAACGCGCGATGTAATGCCGGTTGAACGCTTCTTCGCTCATTAAAATAACTGTAGATATCATAGGCTCCCTGCGCACGCACCTTCAATCCTTCCAATATTTTATTCAGGTTTTGGTTTACCGCCAATGTTACTTTTCCTTTGAAAACCTGATTGGAAGCTTTTCCTGTTCTGTTGATCATGACATAGGGTGAAGAACGATCTTCCGAGCCGATTCCAGGCAATAAGCCATTGGAATATTTGGTCGGGATGGCCAAAGGTGTTAAACGAGATTGTGTTCTCCAGATATATTCTGTATTGCCCAGACCTGGCTGATCCAATTTGGAAAGGAATCCATCCGAACCAAGAAATATTTTGGTGGTCTTGGTCAGGTTCAGATCCAGGTTCATGCGGTAATTGTAAGTATTGAAGCCAACATTTGAGCTGTAAACACTATTCTTATCCACTTTATAGGCCGCTGTTTCGCCACGGCCACCAAGACTTAGGAAATAACGGGCAACCTCAGATCCTCCACGCCCAGAAACATAATAACTTTGTCTCCAGAATTCCTTATTAAGGATTTCGTTCTGCCAATCTACATCGGGATACATATCCTTGTCCAAACCATCTCGGATGATCCCCATTTCTGTCTGGTCGTATAAAGGACTTTGTCCGCGTATGATATTGGCTTCATTGGCTAGGCTGGCATAATCATATGCCCGAAGGTATTTCGGCAACCTTTTGAGCTGGGACATGGTGGTATTTGCTCTTCCGGTTAATTGGATGCGGTCTACCATACCTCTTTTGGTCGTCACCATCACCACCCCATTTGCTCCCCGAACCCCATATACAGCGGTTGCTGACGCATCTTTCAAGATGGAAAAGCTCTCCACATCAGCAGGGTCAATACTGTTCAGGTCGCCTTCCAATCCATCGATCAAAACCAATGCACTGTTGTTCGCTCCGAATGTACCTATACCACGCACCCAGAACTCTGAAATGTTCTTTCCGGGTTCTCCGCTGGATTGTAGGGAGATCACCCCTGCAGCCCGACCACCCAATAAATTGGCAATGGATGGAGCTGGGGTTTGTAGGGTTTTAACATCTACTGTGGTAATTGCCCCAACCGAGCTGATCTTGCGCTGCGTGTTGTTCAGTCCCACTACGATGACCTCGTCGATGTCTGCACTTTTTTCAGCAAGGATGATGCGAAGTTCGGTCGTATCTGATACAGCTACGTATTCCTGCACATCAAAACCGGTGTGGGTAAATACGATTTTGTCTCCATAGCTTGCTTTAATGGTAAATTTACCGTCGTTTTTTGTAGAAGTTCCTCCAGTAGGCTTATTTTTTATAAAGATGGATACACTGGGTAAAGGGCGATCCGTTTCATCAACCACGATACCGGAAATAATAAATTCTTTTTTGTCCTGTGCCGGTGCAATACTGATATGCATACAGGCCAGCAACAGGAAAATCACATGAAATATTTTCATTTTTTTGTTATGCTAAAATTGCTATTCAATAACTAGTTTACGGATGCGGGCATTTCCCCAGTCGGCGATATAGATATCTCCTTGTTCATTGACGGCGACACCCCAAGGTTGTCTGAATTGGGATTCAACAGGACCACCATCTTTATAACCTGCTTTGCCGGGTTGGCCAGCTACTGTCGTAACCACATTATCGGCGCTTACCATACGGATACAATGGTTGTTGTAATCTGCCACAAACATATTTCCGTCGTTATCAAACTTGATGTCCTTTGGGAAGTTGAAAAGCGCATCTTGTAAAGGGCCATCTCGGAATGCACTTCCTCCAGGGGCATTCAGCCTTTTGAATCCAGCCTTCGGATTTCGTAGGTCGAGCACGGAAATTCCTTGTCGGAATTCAATGGGGCGGGCATTGCTATGAAGAGTAATGTATAATAACCAAGGTTTTTTAGGATTGATAGCCTGTCCGTATTGAGATCCAAATGGACCTTGCACCACAATTTCCGCTTTCATGGTTTCGGGATTGATCTTGGCCACCTTTCCATCCCGGTATCTGGTGTAAAGATGATTGTCCCATGGACAATAGGTGATGAAGTTTTTATAGCGATCTGCATCTACGATGGCGTTTAGATCTGCCGTGGTGAATTTGGCATTTCGTTGTCGGGGATACCAGGCTTCTTTGGGGTCAAAGGTAAATAACACCTCTTTTACAGACTCATGTGCAGCGGTCAACATCCCTGATTTGCGGTCTACGGTAAGGCCATTGGCAAATAAGATCCGACCTGCAGCAGGCGATTCGATCAATGGTGTTACAATGTTTTGTTTTTCATTGATCCGAGCAATACCGAAAGTAACCGGAGAGCCGCCATCCCGCCAGGACATGAAGATGTTTCCCTCTGCGTCGAGTTCCAGGTATTTACCATAGACCTCTGATTCAGATAATCGCCCTGGTTTGAAATTTTTCCTCCCATTCCCGGCTACCGTACTGACCTGGGCTTGGGTATAATAATTGAATTTCTCCTGGTACGCGATGGTATCTTTGCCCACGACAACGGTTATCTTCGGGCTTTCTCCAGGTAGTCGGGGTACAATGGCATAGATTCGGTTTCCTGTGCTGGAAACGACCGAAGCTTTGGCATTGTTGAAGAATACCCTGATTTTGGAAGTGTCGGTTCCAAAGTTCTCCCCATCCAAAAGGATTTTTGATCTGGCCCCTCCTTCAAGGGGATAGAAGGAGCTCAAAACGACCGGTTTGCTGGGGTCATGATCCCTCTTTTTTGTCTCCACGTCTTTTTTACATGCTGCAAACAGCAGGACAAGAGACATGGACAAACCTAAAAGTTTAATGGTTTTCATTAGTTTGACAGTTAAAATATAGTTTAATTAATTTCATATTTCATCTGTTTTTAAGGAAGCATTAGAAAGTTTCTTTGGGTTTGAGAAACTTATCGTTGGAGCAATTTTCGTTATTGCTGAGTTTAGATATGCTTTTTTGCTTTAAAAACGAAGCAAAACTAAAAAATCCCCCTCTTTTTTATGGTTAGAGGAGGATTATAATATCATTAAATTAGTATTAACTAATAGGAAATATTTAGTTTAATCGTGGTCGTCGACCTTATTTGGATTCGGAGGTAACGGGTTAGTGTCCTTTTCTGGCCGTTTTCCTGTATTGTCTTCCACATCGGTTTTCTTTTCGTCTGGAGTAGGGTATTTCTTGTTTTTCTCCGTTTCCTTTATTTGTTCTGTTTCTCTGTTTGGGTCTTTTTCCTGTTTGCTCATAATCGTTTTTCTTTTAGAACAAAAAGGGGAAGGGAAAGTTCGAAAAGGCTTTGGAATTTCTTTATTTCCTAAAGAACGGTAATCCCAGCGTCAATATAAGGTTTCAGAATAGGGCTTTCTTTATCAAGCTCCGTTACTAAATAATCTATTTTATCGGCTTCTGACACAATGAATTTTCGATTACTGTCCAATTTCTCGCTTATGCAGAGAATCGCGGTTTTTTTGGAAGCCTGAATCATAGCCTTTTTCACTTGAGCAATTTCCCAATCAATATCGCTTAATCCATTCTCAACTGAAAATCCATTTGCGCCAAGCAAACATAGGTTTGCTCGGATATCCTTTAATTGCATGATAACCTCAGGCCCAGTATGAAGATAAGAATCTTTGTGAAGCCGGCCCCCAACGGTGTTGACCAATACATCTTCATTTTCTGAAAGGCTGATGGCCGTTTGTGGACTGATCGTGAAGAAATGCAATGGAAGATTTTTTGGAAGATGTTTGGTGAATGTTTGGATGGTTGTTCCCCCTTCGATAAGAACAATTTGATCTCGTTTTAATAATTGTAAGGCTTTATCGGCGATGATCCCTTTGTTCTTGCCGCCATAAATTTGTTCCTCTTGCTGATAGGGGGTGGTTAAAGATTTACTGATGGCCCCACCATGAACTTTGGCAACCAGACCAGCTTCAGTGAGCTCTTTTAGATCTCGTCGAACAGTATCCTCCGATACATTCAATAATTCACTAAGGTCGCTTGATAGGACCTTGTTGTATAAATTTATTTCACGAAGGATAATTCTTATTCTTTCTTCCTTTAGCATGATTAATGGTTTGACTGCTTCAAATATAACAATATTTTTATCATGTTTTAAAAACGCTTAAAAACGCAAATTGAATGTGATTTTATGACTGTTTAAAATAAATTAATGAAAAATTAATCTAAAAACCTCTAAAACAATTTTGTAATACTGTTTTATGCGTTTATATTTGATTTCAAATACGCACATAACCTAGTGGTATGCGATGAATTGAATTAACCAAAATTTTACAAAATGAGATTTACAAAAACCCTTATTACTATATGCTCCATGCTTTGTCTATTGACAGCATGTCAAAAAGAAAATCCTTCAAAAAAACAGGAGCCGGAAGAAATACCTCAACCAATTGAACCGACAGATCCTATACAGGGAGATTTTAGGGCAATGACTTATAATATCCATTTTGGGGTTGGAAATGATAATATATTAAACCTAGATCGAATTGTTGAAGTGATCAAGAATTCAGGAGCTAGTATTGTTGCATTAAATGAAGTGGATAGGTTTTACGGCCCTCGGAGTGGCTATGTGGATCAAATTGCTTATCTGGCAGAAAAATTAGAAATGCACTACCTTTATCAAGGTACCACCATTTTAGCAGCAAATGCCGAATCAGGAAATAAACCTAGGGAACATGGTCATGCCTTACTTTCGAAATTTCCTATTATAGAACAGGAGAAAAAGGAATTTTCAGTTTCTGATGAATATAAACGTGGGATCCTTCGGGCAAAATTAAATGTAAATGGTGAAAATTTACAGGTATTTGTTACCCATTGGGCATTGGGGGAAAAAGAAAGATTTGTTCAGCTCAAGGAAAGTGTTGAATTTATGGAGTCACATCCAGGAAATGCATTATTAATGGGCGATTTAAATGCGGCACCAATCGAACACAATATTATAGCCTTAAAAAGTAGGTTAACCGATAACCTTTTGGATAATATTTACACCTTTAGTTCTGCAAATCCAACCAAAAAAATTGATTATATATTCAATAGCCGAACTCTTGAATCAAAAAATGGGAAAATAATAAATAGCCAAGCCTCTGATCATTTCCCTGTACTTGCAGATTTAAAATTCCATTCGGATCCGGATGCACCTTTTAGGTATCCAAATTTTCCAGAATCATTTGAGGTATCTGATGGAACCTTCATTAATTATGAAGGAGGAGTTCGGGAAAAAAGTTTTCCTTCTGGAATATGGAGACTTTCCCAAACGGCAATTGTGGGTGCAAGACTAATTTATGATGATAAGCCGGTAACAGGTGTTGATGCATTAAGGATGCGTCAAAACTTGGATACTTCCACCTTTATCCAAATGAATTTTGATGTGCCAAATGGTGCTTCCAAAGTTACTGTCTGGTATAGTGTGTACTTCAAAGATGTAGGAAGTACTTGGAGATTAGAGCAGTCTAAAGATGCAGGTAAAAGTTGGACGCAAGTTGGGCAAGATATTTCTGATGCTGAGTTCGTGAAGAAGAAGGCAGAATTCGCTGTGAATGTTTCTGGGCCTGTACGATTTAGGATTAACAAATTGGGTAGGGGATCAGGAACAACAGGTAGGTTGACCTTTGATGACTTTGCCATTTATAAAAGTAAATAATTAAACAAACTAACCTAAAATAACAAAATGAAAAAACAAAAGCAGAAAATCTTAATCCCATTTCATATGAAGTTCTGTGGGATACTCAGCCTCTTCCTATTGTATGGCAGCATGCTCTTTGCGCAACAGGAAAAAATTACCGGCAAAGTACAGCGTGAGGATGGAATGAGTATAGTCGGTGCTACTATTCGGATAAAAGGAACTGATTTAACCACTACTACCAATAATAGCGGCGAATTTCAGTTGGAAATGAATAGAGAAAAAGATGTGTTGATCGTTTCATATCTCGGCTTCGATAAGCAGGAAGTCCAATTCCAGGATGGAAATTCCAAGGTCATCACTTTAAAAGAGAGCCAATCGAATCTTGAAGAAGTAGTCGTATTAGGATATGGAAGCTCTAAAAGAGAAAAAGTTTTGGGTGCAGTCAGTCAAATTGGTGAAGAGCAGTTTGCGAATAGACCTGTAACAACAGTAGGGGCGGCACTTCAAGGAGCTGTTTCTAATTTACAGGTGACTATGGGAGATGCCCAGCCCAATAGATCGGCAAGCCTGAATATTCGAGGATTTACTTCCATAAATGGAGGATCACCTTTGGTTTTGGTAGATGGAGTTCCAGGAGAAATAAATTATCTAAATCCCGAGGACATTGCTTCTGTAAGTGTATTAAAAGACGCATCATCAGCAGCCATTTATGGCGCAAGAGCTTCCTATGGTGTTATTTTGATAACAACTAAAAATGGAGGTAAAGGAAAAGTCAATTTTAAATACAATAATAATATTGGTACAAATGAACCATTAAGAACTCCAAAAACCATTTCCGATCCTTTGATGGCAGCAGAAATTCAACAACAGGCTTGGAGAGGATTTTATGATTCTGATAATGCAGATCTGGTAAAGGTCATTAACTATTTAAATAGATTTAAGGAAAACCCGACCCTAGATCCCGAATGGATTTCAAACGCAACAGGATATGTTACAGGAAATTCGGTGGATTGGTACTCCGAAATGTTTAGGTCCTCCCAGCCTTTCTCGAGACACAGCTTAACCATCGATGGTGGAACGGATAAATTAAGCTTTTATTTGTCCGGTGGATACCATAAACAAGAAGGGGTCTATAAGGTTTCACCAGATGATTTTAAAAGATACAATGGCCGATCAAAATTATCATTTGAAGTGAATAAATACCTCAATATTACCAATAATACAGAATATTCCGAACGCGAATATGATACCCCCAATAAATTTGTAACAGGTGGAAATAACTTCCAACGATTCACTTCTCAATTCGCCCATCCTTGGAGTGCAATCTATACGGCAGATGGGAATTACACCTATGGAGGAATGTTTGCCATCGGACAATTGAAAAAGGGGGGACGAGATATTTCCAAACAAAGCGTTTTTAGAAATACATTAACCGCTCAGGTCACCATTGTGCCAGAGATTCTGAAAGTAACCGGAGAATACAGTGCCTATTGGAATAAAAACAGGAATGATGTACAAAGGCTTAGGGTTCCTTATAGACAAAATAATACGACAATTACTTCATTAGCTTCGCAGCCTGATGATTATGGTTCTGCATACAGCGAGGGATATCTTGGGACATTTAACCTGTTTGCCAATTATAATCAACAATTCAAGGACCATTTTATAGGGGCTACATTAGGTATAAATAAAGAAAACAATAACTATTCTACTTTTAATGCCTGGCGGGTAAATAACTTGGTTGAAGGTCTAGGAGCCTTAAATTTAACGGATGGAGAGGCCACTTTGGGAGACAATAAATACCAATGGGCGACGTTGGGCTATTTTTATCGATTGAATTATGATTTTCAAAGCAAATATTTAATAGAACTCAATGGCCGGTACGATGGAACTTCACGATTTCCTAAAGGGAATAGGTTTGGATTTTTCCCTTCCGCGGCTATAGGTTATGCTATTTCAAAAGAAAAATTCTTTGAACCGATTAAGCCTTATGTCAACAGTTTAAAATTCAGAGCAACTTTTGGGTCTTTAGGAAACCAGCAAGTAGCGACCTATAGCTATATCAGTACGATGAATATAGTACGATCTGGAAAAATTTTGGATGGAATATATCCTCAGCGGATTGGTGTTCCTGGTTTGGTGGATCCTAATTTGACCTGGGAAAAGGTACAGTCCTCCAATGTCGGCCTTGATTTGGGTGCATTTGATAATAGATTCCAAGTATCGTTGGATTGGTATGATCGAAAAACTTTAGGGATGCTAACCGCCGGAGAAGTGCTTCCCGCTGTGATTGGAACAGCAGTACCGAAAATTAATGCGGCAGATGTCTCCACTAAGGGATGGGAAGTAACGATGAATTGGCAAGATCAGTTCCAACTTGCAAATAAACCTTTTCAATACGGATTTAGATTTGTCCTTTCAGATAACAAGGCCATTATCACTAAATTCAGTAATAAAACGGGTTTATTGAGCAGTTATTACAATGGTTATGAAATCGGACAGATCTGGGGCTTAACCACAGAAGGATTGTTTAAAACCGATGAAGAATACCAAAATCACGCAAATCAAAAAAAGGTTCAGGAAGTAGAATATTTGAGAGGTGGCCATCCAATGGCTGGTGATATTAAGTTCGCCGATATCAATGGCGATGGTGAGATTAGTATGGGAAACAATACCCTTGATAATCATGGAGATCAACAAATCATTGGAAATTCAAGTATAAGGCTGCCGTATAGTTTTGGGTTCAATTTCAATTGGAATAAAATTGATTTAAGTGCATTTTTTCAAGGGGTGGGAAAAAGGGACTTTTGGCCAGGAAGAGAGTCTGCTTATTTCTGGGGATTCTATAATCGATGGAATAATCCAGTATATGAACATATTGCAGGTAATTATTGGACGGAAGATAATCCGGAAGCCTACTTCCCTAGGCTAAGAGCCTATCAGGCAAATCCAGCGAGCAGCACCCGTTCCCTTTCCGTTGTGCAAACGAGATATTTACAAGACGCCTCTTACCTACGTTTAAAATCTGTTGTGATTGGCTATTCCATCAATGGAAGATTTTTAGAAAAAGCTGGAATCTCCAATATACGGCTTTTTGCTTCGGGGGAGAATTTATTGACTTGGACCAAAATGTCAAATGCACTAGATCCAGAAGCGTTAAACGATGAGGTAGATGCCAGTACATTCAATGGTAGTGGGTTTGTGTATCCTGTCCAGAGAACCATGACAGGCGGATTAGAAATCAATTTTTAAATGTTTCAGAATAATTTTATGAAAAATCAACTATTATATAGTCTTTCATTAGTGGTATTCATTATGCTGGGTTCCTGTGTGAAAGATCTAGATAAATTTCCACTAAGTGAAGTTAGTTCACAACGTTTTTTCAACACAGAACAAGACCTGATCTTATATACAAATAGTTTTTATAACTATTTAAACGGTAATACCATATTCACTGCAGATAATACGAGTGATAATGTGGAACAAAATTCCATTGGTCGAATTATGACCGGAGATTGGCAAGTACCAGAGACTGCATCAGAAGCAGGATGGACCTGGTCGGAATTAAGAGAGATCAATTTTTTCCTACAGAACTACCATAAAGCTGCAGTATCCGAGAAAATTAAATCCAACTATGTCGGTCTGGCCAAATTCTTCCGTGCCCTTTTTTATTTTGAAAAGATGAAGCGTTTTGGTGATGTTCCTTGGTATTCTACTGCCTTAGAAACGAATAGTCCAGAATTGTTCAAAGCAAGAGATTCCAGAGTGCTTATCACTGATTCGATAATTCGTGATCTCGATTATGCCATTGAAAACCTCAATACGACCAAAAATGTAAGTCGGGTAAACAAATGGACTGCGTTGGCACTAAAATCAAGGGTTTGTCTTTTTGAAGGGACATATCGGAAGTACCATCAAGAGTTAAATCTTCAAAGTAGTTCCAATTCGTTGCTGGAATTGTCGGCCTCAGCTGCAGATGAAATCATGAAATCGAGTCCATATAAGTTGTATTCCACCAATAAGCCAAATAATGACTACTTAGATCTATTTTCCTCAGACAAAGCCAAGGAAGATGAGGTTATCCTAGCTGAAGTATATGATACAGAATTAAAAAGATTTCATGCCGCCAATAATATATTTAATGTTGCCACTACTGGAGGAGGAGTGGGGCTGACCAAAGCCTTGATCGATTCTTATCTGACCCTAAATGGAAAGCCTTTTTCAATGGTTCCTGGAAATCAAACGATGGGTTTTGTGGAAGAGACAAAAAATAGGGATCCTAGATTGTCTCAAACCATTAGAACGCCTGGGTATAAAAGAATTGGAGGAACGACAAGTTTATTGCCAGATTTTTCGACAGCTCCAACGGGCTATCAGAACATCAAATTTGTTAGTGGGGTGGACCAGGATAATTACAATACGAACTCCAATGATATTCCCGTTTTTAGGTTGGGCGAAGTACTATTAAATTATGCAGAAGCGAAAGCGGAATTAGGCAATTTAGTACAAGCAGATGTGGATCGCTCCATTAATTTACTTAGAAAACGTGTAGGTGTAGGTTTGCTGAACATTGCTGATATCCAACCAGACCCTGTTATCCAATCCCATAACCCCGGTGTTTCCGACTTAATGATCTTGGAGGTTCGAAGAGAAAGAAGGGTAGAATTAGCCATGGAAGGATTCAGATATCACGATGTTATGCGATGGAAGCTTGGAAAGAATTTTGAAAAAGTGTTCGAGGGCATGTATTTTTCTGCCAAGGGAGAGCATGATCTGAATGGCGACGGTAAAAATGACTTTGCTATTGTTGATGCTTTGCCAAAGCCTACAGTCCCTGGAATCCAATACTTTGTGTTAAATACAAGGAAATTGTCAGAAGGGACTAAAGGGAGAATTTTAGTGGCACCTAATATCCAAAAGAAATTTACTGAACCTAAAAATTACTTATATCCATTACCTAGAACTGAAATGGTTTTGAACCCTGCTTTATTGCCTCAGAACCCAGGATGGGAAGAATAAATTACTTAATTGACCTTTTATAATAATCAACAAAAATTGAAATGACATCACCAGTGGAAAGAATTACCGAAAAAGCATCCAAGTATCGAGATTTGGAGAAGATGAGCATTGAAGAAATTACGAAAAACATCAATGCCGAAGATAAAACTGTTGCAGATGCAATAGAAAAAATATTACCAGATCTAAATCGAATGATAGAGGGACTGGTAAAACAGCTTAAAAATGGAGGAAGACTTTTTTATGTTGGAGCTGGCAGTGGAGGACGTTTATCCGTATTGGATGCTATTGAAATGCCAACCACTTATGGCGTGTCAAAAGATATGTTCAATGTAATCCTTGCCGGTGGGATTGAGAATTTGATAGATGCATTGGAGGAAATGGAAGATGACACTTCCGATTCTATCCGCCAATTAACAGCTCAAAATGTGTCTAAGGATGATTTTGTTATCGGTGTTTCGGCAAGTGGTACTACACCCTTCGTATTGGAAGCCATGAAGTATTGTCAAACACATGGCATCCCTTGTGGAAGTATAGTTAGCAACCCTCAGAGTATTATTTCCCAGTTTTCTAATTATCCAATAGAAATCATAACCGGTCCAGAATTTATTTCAGGAAGTACCAGAATGAAGTGTGGTACTGCCCAAAAAATGGTTTTCGATATCATCAGTACTACGAGTATGATTCAATTGGGAAGGGTAGAAGATAATAAAATGGTATTTGTCAATTTGATCAATGATAAGATTGTAGATAGAGCAAATAAAATGTTGATGGAAAAGACAGGAATTACCGATTATAATAAAGCTAAAGAACTCCTGCTGCGTGCAGGAAATGTAAAATCTGCTGTTGAATTATGGCAGGAAACGATAAATCATGAAAACAAATAGATATTGGATAATCAACCTTAAGCCAATTTTAATACTTCTTAATTTTGTTTTTACATGGCCAAGCCTGTGCATTGCACAGGCTTCAGGTCATTTTCTCATTGGTCTCTCCAAGCGAAGTATTGAACCAAATTTTGATCAAGTTTCGGTTTCTTTGGCGGGTTATGGTTTGCCTGCTGAAGGTAGATTTAGTTTAACTTGGAGGGAGTTAGCATCAAGACCGACTTTTATTGAAGTAGCTAATAGTAAGAAAAAACGAACAGTTGACTATGGAAGAGCCTTCAAAAAAGTCGAAAAACAGGGTAAACTAATTATTGGAATCGATCAAGATGATTTTCTGTGGAAGGGAATTGCTCACAAAAAAAATATTCATTGGGAAAAGCTCATAGAATTCAAAGAGATCAAAAGCCTCACTCTCAAAAAGGATGTTCTTATTGCCTTGGATGAAAAAAATAATCTCTGGAAAATAGATTTATCCGTTGCCCCAATTCGTAAACCCATTCAAATAGGCCGGATGAATGGATTTACTTTCCAAACCGAATTTCAATCGATAATCGCCGACAATAAGGGGCTATATGCTTTGTCTAAAGAAGGAAAATGGTATAAAGCTGAACATCAAACAGAAAATAGTTTAAGTACCAGGGCATTAATCATACAAAAAGGCAAAGATAAAATGGTTTTCCTAACATTGGATCTTTGTGGATTCGATTATTCATTTGGCCAAGAAATTAAAGGGATAATCTCCAAAAAACACAAAATTGATCCAAAATCAATTTTTATAAATGCATCTCATACGCATTTTGCACCCGTATCTCAGGCATGGACCACTTGGGCACCCTACTATCAAGAACCTGATAGTACTTATCTGAACGATGTAGTGAAAATAAACATGTTGAAAGTTGTTGATGAAGCTTTTTCAAAGAAATCGAAAGGGAATTTATTTTTTGGAAGGGGTGAAACGAACATTGGAATAAATAGGAATAAAGAAAGAAAAGGTGAAGGCCCTGTAGATAAAACATTGGATGTAATTAAGGTAATGGATGAAAAGCAAAAATTAGCGGGGGTGATATTTTTGACTGGGGTCCATCCCGTTTTTAACAACAAGAATGCAGAAGCCTTCACATTAAGTGCCAATTTCCCTGGAATAGCCAGACAATTAATTGAGGATGAAATGCAAGTAGACCAAGCGATGTTTATTCAGGGTTGTGCTGGAGATATTAATCCTGCTTCAGATGATTATCGTATTACAGGAAAGGATTTGGCCACTGACGTAATTAAAGTTTTAAATGGAACTATGACGCCAATAGTGGGCGAGTTAAGTTCATTTGTTGATTCAGTTTTGTTGCCTGTAAAACCAATGAGTTCAGCGGAATTGAACACTTTTAGAATTAAAAATCTAGAAGCAAGAACAACCGTTCAGACTGAAAAGAATTTGAGATGGGTTTCCCTTATGGAAGAGAAACATGCAAAGGGAAAATTGACTGGAGCATTACCTATTTATTTTCAAACCATGAATATCGGGAATTGGAAGTTGTTTGGTCTTTCAAGGGAGGCTGTTACATCTTATGGAACTCGAATCCGCGAAATCTGGCCGCATCATTTCGTGAGTGTGGCCGGTTATTCAAATGATGTATCTAGTTACTTGCCAGATGGTTGGCATATTCAAAATAAAGTGTATGAAGGATATGAATCCTTCTTTTGGTATGGTCAAGAAGGTATTCCAGGATTGGATATTCAAGAGCGAATTATTGAGGCCATAAAACGTAAGAGCAATTAATAGATTTTATATATAAAACGGAAAAAATGAAAAGAACATATTGGATTTTTTGGATTTTCTTTGGCATTATGGGTAATAGTCTACATGCACAGGTGGCAAAAATAGACTTGGAATGGGAATTATTGACCAATCTCCCTAAATCCACCTTCAAATCAGAAGCTGAATTTCGAATCAAAAATCTATCCGAAAACTTGACGGACAAAAATTGGAGTATATTTTTTAATATGGCTCCAATTGCTGTGTCAGAGTTAGATACTAACTCTCGTTTAATTGTAGAACATATGAATGGGGATTGGTACAGACTAAGACCTAAAAAGGGATTTGTACTTAACCCTGGCGAGCTTATAAGTTTAAAATATGGGAATAATAAACCGATTACAAAAGAAGTGTTGGCCCCAATAGGGGTTTATTTTGTTCGGTATGATGAAAATGGAAAAGAAATTGCCGTAGAAAAACTCCATAAATATCATCTGGTTCCCTTTACTCGAGATGAGCAAAAAGTGAGGGGCACAGCAGAAGGTTATGGACCATTTAATGCGGAACGAGTTTTTCATGAAAATGAAGGACTAACTGATATTGTTTCCGAAAGCCTACCTCCGATCATTCCATCTCCTTTCAGGATGGAAAATACCAAAGATAAGGCTCGATTTATCAAACTAGCTATAACATCCTCCTCCAATTTGGCTTTTGAGCAAAAATATTTGATGGAGAAATCTGCCGAATTGTTGTTGAATAAAGGAATAAATGGTAAAGGAAAGGGAATGATTATTCCTGTTCATCTTGCTGTTGATAAATTAAACAATTACCAGAACGCTGAAGCATATACCTTAGAAATTAATAAGGATAAAATAAACATTCGTGGATATGATGAAGCCGGGGTTTTCTATGCTGTACAAAGCCTTCTGTCTCTTATTTCATCTGCAAAAATAATATCTGACCACATCGAGTTATCGACTTTAAGGATTCAGGATAAACCCCGTTTTCCATTCAGAGGATTGCATTTTGATGTGGCAAGGAACTTCAAAACCAAGGAAACCGTATTACGGACTTTAGATATTTTGTCCCATTACAAGATCAATAATTTTCTGTTTTATATTTCAGAAGATGAAGGCTGGCGGGTGGAAATCCCTGGATTACCGGAGTTGACTGAAATAGGTAGTAAAAGATTGCATCCTAAAAATGGAAAAGAATCGGAAGGCATATTACCAGCCTACGGTTCAGGACCTTTTGTGGACTACGAAAACGGTGGGTCTGGTTTTTATACTCGAGCAGAATTTATCGAGATTTTAAAATATGCAAAAGAAAGACATATTAACGTTATTCCAGAATTGAATTTTCCCGGACATGCAAGAGCAGCAATGGTAGCTATGGAGAATAGATATGAAAAATTCATGGAAAAGGGTGAAAAAGATAAAGCTGAGGAGTATAGATTAGCTAACCCAAATGATAAATCCCAATATTTAAGTCCTCAATACTTTAAAGACAATGTGGTTGATATTTCTAAAGAATCTGTTTATCGATTCTATGAGAAGATCATTGACGAGTTTACTGATATGTATGCGGAGGCGGGACTGAAGTTAGAGAAAATTCATGCTGGTGGTGATGAAGTAGCAAAGCAGGCTTGGTCGAGTTCGCAAGAGGTTGGACAATGGGCAAAAGAAAGAAATGTGAAACATGATTTTTTGTCTCTTCAGGCTGCATTTTTTAAAGAGTTAATGTATAGGATGGAGAAAAAAGGATTGGAAGTACATGGATGGGAAGAAATTGTCATCAATCATGACGATGGAAAGTATAGTCCTAATCCCGATTTTGTAGGAAAAAAGGTAATTCCACATATCTGGAATAATGAGTACTCTTATCCAGACATGGGGTATAAATTGGCTAATTTAGGTTATGAAGTTATTCTCTGTAATGTGACCAATCTATATTTGGATTTAGCATATAATAATGATCCCGAAGATCCTGGATTGTTATGGGCTGGGTTTGTGGATACAAAAAAGACATTTTCTTTCGCGCCATATCATTTTCAGAACAGCACATTGATCAATCGTTTTGGGAAAGACGTGTTCCATGATCAATCGCCTACATTTGTTAAATTGAATGAAGATGCAAAGAAAAATATACGTGGTGTACAGGCACAAATGTGGGCAGAAACTATTAATAGCAGGGAGCGGGTGGAATCATATTTACTGCCGAAGGTAATAGGTTTTGCGGAAATGGCTTGGACTAAGGAAAGGAAATGGGAGAGCGAAGCAAATCGCGAATTAAGGACTAAGGCTATGGATAAGGATTGGAACGAATTTGCCAATAGGATTGGAAAGTTCGAATACCCTAAATTGAACATATGGAATAAAGGATATAATTATTGGATACCACCTGTAGGGATAACCCAGAAGGATGGAGCAATACATGCCAATGTAGCTTTTCCTGGATTAGAAATCAGGTATTCTAGCGATGGATCAGAGGTGACGAAAAATTCACCAAAATATAAAAGCCCAATCGAGCCTAAAGAAAACTTAAAGTTTAAAGCCTTCATCAACTAAAAAAAGCGACCCTAGGGTCGCTTTTTTTATATTTAATTGATGATTTCCATCCGGAGTTCCTCTTGCATGTGGATTGTTTTTTTATTGTAGGTATACTCATAATTTAATAGAAATACATGGAATTTTCTTCCATAAATCTCCTCTAAAGTATACGTGTTAGGATATCTACTGTCTCCATCCACCTGTTTGATCTGAAGATCTTTAAAGGGTTTGATGGTTACTTTTTTATCTTCACCCACCTCTAAAACCATGGAGGTTTTATTGATGTGCTCCAGATTGTTTTCAAAGGCTTCCGTTCCTGTAATTAATCTCACCGTGTTTTTGGTAAGAGGGAACATTTTTTTGTTTCCTGCTGTGACTATTTCATTTGCAGCTCCGGTCATGGTGTAAAGAGAGTTCGTTGCCTGAGATGCATAATCATTCCTGATCTGGATCTGGTAAAGAATGGTGTTTTTCAGGGCATTAAGCTCCACTCCTGGAGTTTCGGTAGCTTTTAGGGAAATAAAATAAGTCGAATCAGGAGAAAGGCCATCCGCACGTAATTTAACCATGGTTCTTCCGGTGCGTTCACCAGCATTGATCTGGATCTTATAATCTTCGATCACATACTTGTCGCGAGGAAGAAGCTTTGCATAGAGTTTTTCATCCGCATCGTGTAAAGCCCTATTGTATTTATCCAAAGGCGCCGGATCTTCCTCCAATTGGATGACCATATTGTTTGCCGGAACATCTGTACCGCCAGAGGAAGCTGCGATATACCCGGTATATTCTTCCCCGGTTAATGGGACCACTTCCTGAAAAGTATTGTGGTAACTGCTGCTGATCAAGGCCACCACGTTTTTATACATTTCCTTTTCAAAAATCTCGTTGTCCTTGCATGAAGTCAACACCAAGGGAAGTGCCAACATCGCTATATATTTACGTTTCATGTTGCTCAATTTTAAATTTCCTAATAACCTGGGTTTTGATCCAAAGAAGGCAATCTTCTCATTTCTGTACGTGGAATCGGAACCCAAACTAGTTTTTTGTCTACTACACGGGTTAAGAAAGAGGAAGTACCAGGGATTACGCGTTGGTAATAGGTTTCCTTCGTAGCACCATCCGGGTTCATTCCGCGGATCGGTTCACGTTCGGTTTCTTCCATGATTCCCCAGCGACGAACATCGTAATAACGTCTATTTTCCCAAAGGAATTCTACCATACGCTCGCGTTCAATCTGTTTCTGCATTTCTGCTTTGCTTCCTGTTTGTGCACTGGTCAATCCTGGAAGTCCTGCTCTATAACGCACCTGGTTGAATGCTTTCTGAATCTCTTCCGCATCACGACTGATGGTATAGGTTTTATCGCCCAATTGAACCGAATGACTACCCGTGATGTTATTCAACGCTTCTGCATAGGATAACAGGATTTCGGCATACCTGATAATCGAGTATGCTTTTTTGATCCTACGTGCTCCCGTACCTTGAAATGCATCCATAGGGTGGTTGTATTTCTTGATCACATAACCTGTAATAGGATAGTTAGGTGAAGTGGCAGTAACTCCGCCACGACCATCAGCATCTTGGTAATAATATTTAGCGGTATAGTTGTTCAAGGTCGTGCTTGATCCTGCTTGCCAAACGGCTTCATTGAAACCGACCGATGCATAGAAACGCATTTCACGATTGTTGTACATGTTGTAAACACCAGAATTCAACGGATAACCCGAGAATCTTTTAGGGGATGTGGTAAAACCTGTTTCTGAATAATAGCCATCTACCGAAGCTTCTTCTTTCGTGCGGCCATCATCCATTAAATAAGCATCAACTACCTTTTGGGTAACACAGAACCTACCCCAACCGCCTAAGGAAGGTGGAAAGGAACCTAAATTGATAAAAGCATTCAGGTACTCTGTATTTCTTCCCCAGATAACCTCCGGATTGATTCCAGGTACTGCTTCTCCGGTAAAGATATCCGAGTAGGATTTGAATGCATCAATACCACCTGCTCCATTCGGGAAGGTGCTATAGAAATTAGGATCAGAAGTGACATTTTTTGGTAACTCAGGCGTATTTGCATCAGCAACAACAGTATAGAGTTTGTATTTCCCCATTTCCATTACGCGTTTTGCGGCTGCAGCGGCTACCGCCCAACGTTTCTCATCATATTGTTGGGAAACATAATGTACATTATCTGTTTTACGGGTCCAGTTTCCAAAATAAGAACTGGCTACTGGTCCACCATTGAACAATGGTGATGCATGGATCAATCTCAAGCGAGCGATCAAAGCATAGGCAGCGCCCTGGCTCGGGCGACCGAAATCCAGAATAGAGATTTCCTTCGGCATCAATGCAGCGGCTTTTTCAAATTCAGAACAAGTGTATTCCATGGTCTCATCATAGGTTGCTCTAGGGCGGTCGTAATATTCGATCGGCTCATTCGTGTTAACTACCTCATCGCCCAATAAAATCGCTGGACCGTAATCCACTAAGATGTTATAATAAGCGTAAGCTCGGATAAAGCGGGTATACCCCTCGATGCGCAATCGATCGGCATTCGTTAGATCTCTTGGTACATCAAGATTGGCCAAAATACTATTTGCTTTACGGATGATCTTGTAATAGCGATTCCACTGATTCAAGTTGTAATCGTTGGCTCCAGCACCTGCTCCAAAATAATCTGGCGTGATGTTCCCAGTTACAAAATCCATCCCGTAATACACGTTGGTGGTTCCTGTTCCGGTCAATCCATTGAATCCTTCATCGGTTGCCATTGGCCCAGGGGTGAAGCCAAACCTTACGGTATTGGATTCATCAGGGAACATCGATGCTGCACCCCACATGTAGGCCTCTATATTACGGGTGTTACTGAAGGCAGAATCAATATTGAATTCGTCATCGAAATAATTGTCGATATTTAAATAGTCTTTACAAGAGCTGCTCATGAATACCGTAGTAACCAATAGCCCTGCTTGCACGATCCTTTTTATGAGTTGTTTTTTCATTGTCTTTACGGTTAAGGATTAGAAGTTCAAGTACAACTGTACAGAATAAGTAGATGGAATAGGGTATTTGCGGCCATTCCATGCGGCTTGCTCAGGATCAAAAATTTTGACCTTATCCCAAACGTACAGGTTGTTTCCTACAAATTGGATGTCCATTGAAGATACCCCGATACGCTTCATGAAATTCGGATTCACATTGTAGTTCAAGGTGATTTCTTCCAAACGGATGTAACGGGAATCGCCTTGCCAGAAATTGGAGATCTGGCTGTTGTTCTGGTTATTTCCGTATTGTAAACGCGGGAATCTAGCATTCGGATTTTCAGCCAAAGAAGGATCGATGCCATTTGCTATGGCATAGTCCATCGGGATCCAACGGTTTGCTGGGTCGGCGGCAATATCCAGTACATTCCCCAAGTTACCTTCGAAGAACGGCATATAACCCATTCCATTGGTTTCCCAAACATTATTTACTTGCATACGCTGTCCTACATAGAAGAAATTCGTCCTTCCAGTCCCTTTGAACAATACACCTAAGGTTAGGGCTTTATAGCGGAATTCTCCTCCGAAACCAAACATTGTCAATGGATAGTTGCTGTGGGTTAAAGGAACCATATCCAATTTATCGATCGTACCGTCACCATTTACATCTTTGTATTTGATGTCGCCAGGAAGTACGGTGCCAAAAGTTTGTTTAGGGCTATATTTGATTTCCTCCTCGTTCTTGAATAGTCCCAAGGCTTGATAACCCCGAATGGAGTTGTAAGGGTAGCCATTGAATTCCAAATATGGGTATTCTAAATAAGCCTGCTCCCAGTTTTGGACTACGTTCTTAGAATAGGTGAAATTACCTCTTAAGGTGATTCCAAAATCTTTGGACAGGTTGGTGGTGTAACTCAAGTTTCCATCAATACCCGAACTCTTCATGCGGCCTACATTGGCAAATGGATTCGAAATTACCCCCACATATTCAGGGACCTGAACACGTTGTTGGAAAATCCCATTCCGCTGATCGCTGAAGAAATCGATTACAAAGTCGATTTTATTATTGAATAATTTACCTTCAAAACCTATGTTGGATTTAACCGCACGCTCCCAAGCTAAGTTATCAGCACCAATTCTCGATTCTTTGATGGTTTCAATATCATTGATCCCCCAAACCGAGTTTGTCGGATTAAGAATAGCATTTGTTTCACCAACGTTTACTTTAGTTAGGTATGGAAAACGGATGTCGGAAATCCGGTCGTTTCCAACTGCTCCGTAGGATGCTCTTATTTTAAAGTAATCCAACCAAGGTGCGGCCTCTTTAACGGCCTTATAGCCTGTTGGAACCCATCCTAAAGCAACTGATGGGAAAAATCCATACTGTCTGCCCGGCTGGAAGTTTTCAGAACCGGTGTACCCGAAGTTCACATCCAAAAGATATGTATCACGGAATCCGTAGGTCAATCGGCTGGATACCCCTTGATAGCGCAAAGGAATAGCCTCTAAGTTGCCTGTTGCATCAATGGTATTCTTCGCATCACTGATGTAGTAATATACCAAAGCGGAAGTGCGGTGATCCGTTCCAAATTGTTGGTCGTAATTAAGGACCGATTCCAAGTGGAACTTACGGTATTGGCTGATGCCTTTGGTATAAGAAGCCTTTTGCTCCTGTACCACTTCTTGCATCACCAATGAACCATCAGCAGCACGGCTCAATGCTTTATGTAATGCCGGTTGTACCCTTCTTCTTTCATTAAAGAAACTGTGGATATCGTAAGCCCCTTGCGCGCGGAATTTCAAACCTTTCACCAAAGGACTCAAGTCTTGGTTCAGCGCCAATGTAACCTTTCCTTTAAAGGCTTGATCGGATGCTCTACCCGTACGGTTGATCATCACATACGGCGATGAACGGTCGTCACCTCCGACCCCCGGAAGCATGCCGTTCGAATATTGTGTAGGAATGGATAATGGCGTCAATCTGGATTGTGTTCTCCAGATGTATTCCGTATTGGCCACACCAGGTTGATCTAATTTGGATAGGAAACCGTCGGATCCCAAGAAGACTTTCGTGGTCTTGGTCAGGTTCAGATCCAGGTTGATGCGGTAGTTATATGTGTCAAATCCTACATTCGAACTATATACGCTATTCTTGTCTACCTTATAAGCAGCAGTTTCACTCTTGCCTCCCAAACTTAAGAAGTAGCGAGCTACCTCTGAACCACCTCTACCGGAAACATAATAACTCTGTCTCCAATAGTTTTTGTTCAGGATTTCATTTTGCCAATTCACATTCGGATACATATCTGGGTCTAATCCATCCCGGATGATCCCCATTTCTGTTTGATCGTATAATGGGCTTTGTCCGCGAACAGCAGTTGCTTCATTCGCTAATTGCGCATATTCATAAGCACCTAAGTAATTAGGTAATTTATTCAGGACAGATAAGGTAGAGTTGGCTCTGGCCGTGATCTGGATCCGGTCTACCAAGCCCCTTTTCGTGGTTACCAATACCACACCATTTGCACCTCTTACCCCGTAAACTGCAGTGGCCGAAGCATCTTTTAGGATGGAAAAGCTTTCCACGTCGGCAGGGTCAATGGTGTTCAGGTCGCCTTCTAGACCGTCGATCAATACCAGGGCGCTACTGTTAGCACCGAATGTACCGATACCACGAACCCAGAATTCGGAAATGTTTTTCCCCGGTTCACCGCTTGACTGCAAAGAGATAACCCCAGCAGCACGACCACCCAATAGATTGGCCATGGAAGGCGCCGGTGTCTGTAGCGATTTCACATCAACGGTGGTGATAGCTCCCACAGAGCTTATTTTACGCTGGGTATTTCCAAGTCCAACCACGATGACCTCATCGATGTCGGCGCTTTTTTCAGCGATTTGAATGCGTAGAGCGGTCGTAGATTCCACAGCAACATGTTCCACATTCTCATATCCTGTATGGCTGAATACAATCTTATCCCCATAAATCGCTTGGATGCTAAACTTACCATCAGCATCAGTAGATGTACCTGCAGATGGACGGTCTTTGATAAAAATCGTTACACTTGGCATGGGGTTGCCCTGTTCATTAACCACTGTTCCGGCAATGGTCAATTCTTTTGTTTCCTGTGCGTATGCCGAAGGAAAAGTAAGGCATAGGAACAGCAAACAGATCGTTTGAAATATCTTCATTTTAATTTAAGCTAGTATAAATTTGTTTGAAAGGTTGATTTTCCTATTTATTCGATCACCAGTTTTCGGATGCGCGCATTACTCCAGTCTGCGATATAAATATCGCCCTGTTCGTTTACTGCAACACCCCATGGTTGATTGAACATGGATTCTACCGGTCCACCATCTTTGTAGCCAGAAGTTCCAGGTTGCCCGGCAACCGTAGTTACGATGTTGTCCGCAGATACCATCCGAATACAATGGTTTCCATAATCGGCAACAAACATGTTCCCGTCATTATCAAATTTGATGTCTTTTGGAAAATTGAATAGGGCATCAGCAATTGGTCCATCACGGAAACCGCTTCCTCCAGGTGCATTCATTCTTTTAAATCCGCCTGTACCATTCGGATCGCGTAGGTCTAATACGGATATTCCCTGTCTAAATTCCGTTGGGGAGGCATTGGAGTGTAAAGTGATGTATAATAACCATGGTTTTTTAGGGTTGATCGCCTGTCCATACTGCGATCCATACGGACCTTGATGAACGATTTTTGCTTCCATGGTTTCCGGGTTGATTTTCGCGATCTTACCATCGCGGTACCGGGTATATAAGTGACCATCATAAGGACAGAAGGTCACGAAGTTCTTATAACGATCTGCATCCACAATGGAGTTAAGGTCTGCCGTAGAATATTTCACGTTACGCTGGCGAGGATACCAAGCTTCCCGCGGATCGAAAGTAAAGATTACCTCTTTAGTAGACTCATGGGCAGCTGTAAGCATACCTGTCGCACGATCTACGGTCAATCCATTGGCATATAGGATTCTAGTAGCCGCTTCCGCCTCGATCAATGGCGTTACGATGTTTTCCTTTTCGTTGATACGAGCCACACCGAATGTTGCTGGAGAACCACCATCACGCCAGGACATGAATATGTTTCCTTCTGCATCCAGTTCCAGGTACTTTCCATAAACTTCAGCCTCAGAAAGCACCCCAGGCTTGAAGTTTTTCTTTCCATTTCCCGTTACTGTACTTACTTGAGCTTGCGTATGGTATACAAAACTGTTCTCATACACCATGGAATCTTGGCCAATGACCACAGATATTTTCGGGTCTTCTCCCGGCAAACGCGGAACAATAGCATAGATGCGTTCGCCGCTACTGGAAACTACCGATGCCAAGGCATTATTGAAATAAACTTTGATTTTTGATGGATCGGAACCGAAGTTTTCTCCATCTAAGAGAATTTTAGTCCTTGCACCCCCTTCTAATGGGAAGAATGATTTTAGCACGATTGGTTTGCTGGGATCATGCTCACTCTTTTTAAGGTTCTCCTCGTCTTTACAGCCTGTGAACAGCAGCAAAGAGCACAGGGAGACTGTTAATACATGTAGAAGTTTCATAATTTGGTTAGTTAATAAGTAAGTAAACAATTCATTTTGCTTATAGTTTGTATATGTTTTTCATATTTCTGTATAAAAAGAAACACAATGTAAGGTATGTTAACATCGGTAACGGGGTAGAAAGCCGTTTTTAGTTTCTTAAAATACTTCGCAAAGCTATTGAATCCCCCTCTAAAGGGTATTTAGGTTTTATTATGTTTATATTAAAGTTATATTAAATATTTTAAAAAACGTTAATTTAATTTTAATATTTATCAATTTTTTGGTATAAACACGGAAATAAGTAAGAAAAAAAAAGAAAAATAAAGGGTTAGGATAGGAGTAGATCGAAGGAGGTTATTTCAAGATAAAAAATGCTAGAAGCTTATGGAATTTCGCAAAAATTAACCAACTTAGGCGGTTGCACAACATCATATAGAGGACCAAATCATATATAAACCAATAATGAGGGAAAATATGCAGTATAAGCTTATGTGGGAAAGAATACGTTCTGGAGAAGAAGAAGCGTATTTTGATCTCTATGCAAAACTGTATCCCGAATTGGTTCGATTTGCCATTAAAACTTTCGGTGACTCGGAACTAGCCAATGATGCCACAGACGATGTATTTCTTTCCATCTGGGAACGAAGAGATCACCTGGATCGAGTGGAGAACGTTCCGTCCTACCTGATTACCATCCTGAAAAGAAAGATCATCCGTTTGTTAGAACGCCGGGAGAAACTTTCCAATGCCGTTAAACTATTGGTTGAGCAGGATGAGTGGACAGAAATGCCTTATGATGAATTTATTATTCGGGTACAATCAGATGAAATCGTACAATTAAAATTGAAAGCTGCCCTCGCTAAGCTCACCTTTCGACAAAAGCAGGTCGTTCAATTAAAGTTTTTTGAGAATCTGGGCTATGAGAAGATTGCTGAAATGACGAATATGTCCGTCAAGACCTGCTATAATACCTTGTATGATGCCCTAAAAATCATGCGACAGGAATTCTATGATTATTGATGTTCTAAAATCCAGTTTTTCACTAAGTTAAGTAACTGATATTCAGCTATGATAAAAAAACTTTAAATTTCTCTTAGGCAAAATGATGCTTTTCCGGCACTATATAGTAAACGCCTAAAGAATGAAAGAACATAAATTTGTGGAGATCGAAGATTTCTTGATAGATCCTACTTTCCAGCAGTATTGTGGAGAAGAGAATGATCTTAGCATTCAATATTGGGAAAATTACCTGAAGAACAATCCCCACCAAGCGGAAACTATGGATAGGGCTAAACGCCTTTATCAGATATTAAGTGCCAACCGTAGACCAATTCAAAAACAGCTACATCAATTTAAGCAAAAAGTAGCAGATAAAACCATATATCAAAAACCGACACCAATCATTAATTATTGGAAATGGGCATCCATAGCTGCTGTTCTCCTAGCGGTATTAAGTTTTGGTTATTATTTTCTGAATCTGGATAAAGAGGAAGCAGCTTCTTCCACTATCGTATATAGTCTACAAAACCTCAGCACTAAGAAAGGAGAGAAAAAGGAATTTACATTGCCCGATGGTACGGTTGTTAAATTAAATGCAGCGAGCCAATTACAGCTTTCCCAAGATTTCAATCAACATGAACGTCGGGTAAAATTAATTGGTGAAGGCTTTTTTGAGGTGAAGAAGGATGCCGAAAAACCATTTCTGGTGGAAACGGAAGATTTTGATATTAAGGTATTAGGTACCGTATTCAATGTGAAAACCTATCCAGAAGCTAGTGAATCCGAAGCTTTTCTGTTGGAAGGGTTGATTGAGATGCACAGTAAAGGTAAAAATGCCAATGCCATTTTGATCAAACCGAATCAACGCGTATCTATCCAGCGGTCCTCCAAGTTAATTCCGATGGAAGAGCAAAAGCTATCTTCGGCAAAACAGCAAGCAGCAAAAGAGATCGTCATCCATGAACTAGAGGAAAATCTTGCTGCAGAGGAGATTAACGACATTGCCTGGAAGAATGGGCGATTGGTGATGGCCGATCAAGATTTTGAAGAGGTAAAATATATGTTGGAAAGATGGTATGATGTGGAAATTGAATTGGCTGGCGAGAAAATCAAAGACTATCGTTTCACCGCCACCTTCAGCAACGAAAGTATTCAGGAAGCTTTAAAAGCATTGCAAGATGTTCAACCTTTTAATTTCAAGATATATGGTAAGAAAATAACTATTTCAGAAAACTAAGAAAGGATAGTGCGCTAACACTATCCTTTGAATCGATTAAAGTAGGCAGCCACATCTGACCATGTGTCTGCCAAGTATAAAATTAACCAAGTACTAAAATATGATTAAAAATGACTTGTTGCAAGTGCATTCTAACCGGCGCTTGTACTTTAGATTCATTATCCGAATGAAACTAACCTTGATTATGATTTTATTGTTTCTGCTCAATGTGAAAGGGAATGTATATTCCCAGCAGAAAGTAACCCTCGATGTACAGAAAACAAAACTGAGCCGAATCCTCAAATTAATTGAGGATCAGAGCGACTATTACTTCGTTTTCAACCCGGGAATTAAGAATTTCTCCAAAGAAATGAGCCTTTCCGTGGAAAATGAATTGGTGTTGGACCTGCTGCCTAAACTGTTCAAAAAGAATGGATTGGCTTTCAGTGTCTCTGAATCGGGTTTGGTCGTTGTCAATCAGCAAAAACTGCAGACGGTAAAAGGTTTGGTAACAGATCTGGAAGGACATCCATTGGCTGGAGCAACCATCCGCTTGAAAGGATCTTCCATTGCAAAAGCTACGGACCTGAACGGACAGTTTGAAATAGAAGCTACTTCAGGAGCTGTTTTGGTAATTTCCTATACTGGATTTACCTCTAAAGAGATTTCCCTGGGTGCTGAAACCAACTTAAAAATTGAATTGGTTCCAGATCAGATGATGTTGAACGAAGTGGTGGTGACGGCATTGGGAATCACCCGCGAAAAAAGAACATTGGGTTATTCCGTAACCCAGGTAAACGGGGAAAGCCTGACCCAAGCTCGTGAAAACAACGTGGCAAACGCCTTGGTTGGTAAAGTTGCGGGATTGGATGTTACCTCTACCGCTGGTGGAGTAGGCTCGGCGACCAGTGTGATCATTAGGGGTGCATCCAGTTTAAGCCAAACCAATCAACCCTTATATGTAATCAATGGAGTGCCTATGGAGAACTCTCCATCTGGCATCATCAATACCAATCCGAATGGCAATAAAGGTAGCCAATGGGATAATGCGCCAGATATGGGAGATGCCATCGGGAATATCAACCCCGATGATATTGAAAGCATTTCTGTACTGAAAGGCGCAGCGGCATCCGCATTATATGGCTCACGCGCAAAAGCGGGGGTAATTTTGATCACCACCAAGTCTGGCAAAGGATCTGGCATCGAGTTCAGCAGTAACTTCGTTCTGGAGCAAGTGATGGACCGCACAGATTGGCAATATGTGTATGGCCAGGGAACCAATGGAGAAAAACCGGCGGATGGCGCAGCAGCGGCCCAAGTTGGCGGATCAAGTTGGGGAGCCAAACTGGATGGTTCTAGTGTCCCGCAGTTTGATGGTATTTCCAGACCCTACATCGCCCAAAAAGATAATATTGAAAATTTCTATGACAATGGGCATACCTGGACCAATTCATTGGCCCTGAATAAATCCTTTGAAGGAGGAGCCTTGCGCTTGTCCATTAGTGACCTGAGGAATAAATCCATCATGCCAAATTCAGGCTTGGATAGGCAATCCTATAGTTTGACCGGCACGTTTGAACCCATCAACCGATTGAAGATTGATGCTCGGGCCAACTATATCATCGAAGATGCCAAAAACCGCCCGATGCTTTCCGATGGGGCAGGTAGTGCCAATTATAATGCGGTATTTTTACCAACCAGCGTGGATATCCGCGATCTAAAACCTTGGAAAACCGATGCAGGACAAGAAATACCTTATAATAAAGGAAACCCTTGGGATACCAATCCCTATTTCGCGGCCTATGAGATCGTGAATAATACCGACAGAAATCGGCTGATCAGTTCCCTTTCTGCCCGTTATACCCTGGATAATGGACTGTTCATCCAAGGACGTGCAGGACAGGATTATTATACCAACAGTTATTTTAGTGTGTTCCCGGAAGGATTAGCCTATTCAGCACCGAACAATCTGGTGTCGCAAAAGATGCGTTTCTCCGATGTCAATGCGGATATGTTGATCGGTAAATCCTTTTCCTTGGCGGAAGATTTTGGCTTAACACCGAATATAGGTGCGAGTTACCGCAATACCAAATCAGACATCACCACCAACCAAGGTACGCGTTTCTTGGTTCCAGGTGTACATACCATTGTAGGCTTAAAGAATAAATCGGTTGCCTATGCAGAATCCGAGCAGGAAATGCAATCCGTATATGGGACGATGGAATTGGCCTATAAAGATTACCTGTATTTAACAGGAAGTGTCCGATCTGATTGGTTCTCTACCTTGGCTGCCCCTGGGTTGAACAATAAACTGAACGTGGTTTACCCATCGTTAAGTGGATCATTTGTATTCTCCGAATTATTGGAGTCCAGCTCGATCAGTTTTGGGAAACTTCGTGCGGGATATGCGGTGGTAGGTCAAGCTACAGACCCTTATCAAACCGCGTTGACCTATAATTTCAAAAGCGAATCGTTAAACGGAGCGCCTCTAGGTCAGATCTCTTATGATTATATCCCAAATTCCAGTTTAAAGCCTTCCAAAGCATCAGAACTGGAGATCGGAACGGATATTCGTTTCTTTAATGATCGTTTAAGTCTGGACTTGACCTGGTATAAAAAACGCTCTGAAGATGAGATCATCCGGGTCACCATCCCTACTTCTGTGGGCTATGCCCAATCTGTTTTGAATTCCGGATCCATCGAAAACAAAGGTGTTGAAGCATTGATTACGGGGACTCCTATTAAGAACGACCAATTTTCGTGGACCAGTTCCTTGAACATGACCTACAATGATAATAAAGTGATCTCTTTGGCAGATGGTTTGGATGAACAATTGGTAGCCACCTCCCGCTCAGGGGTTGGGTTCCTAAAGAATATTCCAGGAATGGCCATGGGACAGATCGTCGCCTTTGATTATGCCTATGATGATCAAGGACAGGTCGTGAAAAATGCTGATGGAACGCCAAAACAAGGCGATTTGAAGGCTTTTGGGTCTGCCTATAACAAGTGGTTTGCCGGTTGGAACAATGAATTCAGTTATAAAAATATAAACCTTGGATTTTTGATCGATGGTAAATTCGGAGGTAAATTATTCTCCGGAACAGATTACTTGGGTTATATCAAGGGATTGCACAAAGCAACCCTGGAAAACAGGGAAGAATTGGGCAACCTTGCCCCAAAATTCTATGAAAATACCGCCAATAATGCTTCCCATTTATTTGTCAATGATGCTAGTTTCATCAAATTTAGGCAATTGACTTTAGGATATAGTTTTCCTGGAAAGTTGTTCAATGACCGGATCAAAGCATTGAATGTTAGTTTCGTGGGTAGGAACCTGTTTATTCTGATGAAGAAAACAGATAATATCGACCCAGAATCTAGTTACAATGCTACTTTCCCTGGTCTTGAGCTCGGAGGGATGCCTCCGGCAAGAACCTTCGGCCTTAACCTCAATGTTAAATTTTAATTCCTGAATGAAAATGAAAACGAAATCACTAAAAATAATGGGCCTAATCCTGTTTGCAGGTGCTGCGATATTCCAGAGCTGTACGAAGGATTTTGAACAGATAAATACGGATCCAGTGGCTTATGGTCCAACCAATTTCGATCCTAATTTTACCTTTAGCACCGCGCAATTGACCTATACCGGAAGTATAGATTTTGCTTACGAAACCTGGCGGGCAAACCTAATCTATGCCGGGACGATGATGCAGGGACTATCTTCGGTGGTGAGTTATTGGGCAGGCGATAAATACCTCAATACCCCTTGGTATACTTCCGCTTATTGGGAAAGAGCTTATGCCGAGCAGGTCAAGCCCATAGTCGATGTGGTGGAAGTCACCAAGACCAATCCAAAATATAAAAACCTACATCAAGTTGCACGTATCTGGAAGGCGTTGGTCTTTGCCCGTTTGACAGATCTATATGGAGATATTCCCTATTCAGAGGCTGGACAAGGCTACTACATGAAAAATTTGTCCACAAAATATGATAAGCAACAGGATATCTATATGGATATGCTCAAGGAACTGGAAGATGCGGTTTCTAAATTGGATGCAGCAGCTGATCAGGTAAGTGGCGATGTGATCTATGATGGCAATTTAGACAAATGGAAGCGTTTTGGAAACTCGCTGATCCTACGATTGGCCATGCGATTGACCAAAGTAGATGAAGCTACTGCCAAAGCGTATGCAACCAAGGTCATCGGGAAAACCTTACAGGGTAATGGGGAAAATGCTTTTTTAAAGCATGATGAATCCGGTGCCCGTGTTACCCAGAATAGAAATAGTCAGGTTTTATTGGGTGATGGTGGGCAAGAGCATTATTACGTAAAATGGTCTGATACTTTTATCAATGCACTCAAAAGCAAAAACGACCCGCGTATCAATGTTGCTGTGAGCAAGTTATGGATGAGCGATGGGGTGAAAGAGATGAACCCGAATTATGTAAGCGATCCGGCCCAACAAAAAGGAATGCCCAATGGTAAGGATTTAGGGAATAATCCAGCCTATCGAATTGGTTCACACCCTTCTTATACGACCATGCCAGATTACTCTTCCCCGCATCCGGGTATGATCAAAAGAAATGGAATAACGTTTATCCTGACCTATAGTGAATCGGAGCTCTTGTCTGCCGAAGCTTCCCAACGTTGGGGAATAGGTGCTGCGGCGAGTACCTACTATAAAAACGGCATAAAATCGGGAATTACCTTTCTCGGACAATATGATCCTGCCTTGGCTATTACCGATGCAGCGGCAGAAGCGTATGCCAATGCGCATCCGTTAACCGAAGGGCTAAAACAGATCGGCACACAATATTGGCTGCATCAAAATACAGCCTTAAATTTTTATGAATCATGGGCAAATTGGCGAAGGACTGGATTTCCAGAACTGGTTCCGATCGTATACTCCACAAGCGATACACAGGGTCAGATCCCTAGACGCTTCCCTTATCCCGTTTCTGAAGCAGCAAACTCCAATGCAGAATATTACAAAGCCGCTGGAGCCGCAATCCCAGGAGGAGATAACCTGACCGGAAGGGTCTGGTGGGATAAACAATAGAATAAGTTTAATAGTATAGGTGAATTAGGCGTTTTTTCCTTCTGGGAAAGGCGCCTTTTTTGGGTTTATAAGCAAAGGGTTGCCTAAGAGGCATCGTATTCCATCTACAAATAGCTAAAATTCTTACCAAATAACTTTATTGAGTTTCAGCAAAATGTTAATATTGATCATTATTTAACAGATCATTTATTGACTAAAACAATGAAAAAAGGAATGAAATCTGCAGTAGCTATGCTGTTTTTTGCTATCTGCACCTTACAGGTTCATGCCCAAATGCAAAAACCTGCCTCCAATCAAACAGTAAAATCAACCAACAATGCCGGAATAACTACAGAAAATGCTGCGGAATTAAAAGCGGCTGCTGCAAAGGCCAAAGAAGAAGCTAAGATGATTAAAGCAGCTGAAAAAGCGGAAAAGAAAAGAATCAAGGCGGAAAAGGATGCGTTGAAGCGTTTAGAAAAGATAAAGAAGGAAGAGAAGAAAATAGCCAAAGCAAAGAGAGAGAAAGAAAGGGCTTTGAAAAATGTGGCTGATCTGGAGGAGAAATTAAGCAAAACCCACAAAAACATCGAGAAGATCGGAGAGAAATTGGAAAAATTAGACCGTAAAGGGGAAGTGCCTGATACGGAACAGGAGAAAGCGATGAACAAAATTTCGAAAGAAATGTTGAAGATCAAAAAATTAGAGCTTGAACTGGAAAAGGCCAGAAGGAAGGCCTATAAGCTTTAATTACTTAGTTGCTTTCTAAGTATCTGCAGCAGGCTGAGCACCATAATGCCCGATGCTAGAAACAGCCCTTCATGTGTGTAGGGATAGGCATGTCGAATCAGGCCGCCTATTCCCTGCAACATTAATAGGAATTCATTCAAAAAGATACCCAACAGCAGTCCATAAATGCCGAGTTGAATATGTTTTCTGATCAGCAACAGACCTTTTTGAAAGGCATAGGCCAAAATAAATAGCGAAATAATCACCAAAAGGACGAGGTGAAGATAGGCAATAACAATAGGCCTAAAACCATAAACCAATTGGCTTAAGGATGGGATGATGGAAACGGCCTGCAAGACCAATTTCAGACAAACCGCTAAGGCCACGCAAGTCCAAATTACCCGTACTTCTTTTCCGATACCTACCTCTCCCAGCTTAGCTTTTACCTTTATGGCCCGCATTATAAAGGAAAGCCATAAGAACAGTTGTACAATAACAGTTACAATCAATACGCCGTATAACCAAGCCGGAAAACCTTTCCACCATAATACGGAAAGAAAATAGGCCGGAACTACCGTTATACTATATATTAAGGCAAATCGTTCAGAGATGATGTTTTTTCCTACCCTTTCGGAAAGCCACTGATTAATCAAGGCAAAACAGCCAAAGAAAAACCAGCCATTATACTGAAAATGTAAATAGAAATACACTGAGGCCAATTGTTTCAAGGGATCCAATTGATGGGTCACCTTCAGATAGACTAAAGCATAAGTACCTATCGAACTGAGTACATGAAACAGCAGGGCCGCTTTTACAAGAATAATGATCGGTTTTGTTAAGCTACTTGATCGAAGATCCTTCCAGAGCATGTAACAAAATCCATAAGAAGCCAAGACTACCAAAAAGGAAAAGGCAATTGAAAAGAAGGCATATCCTGTGATTGAAAAAGCAATCAACATACCGAAGGAACTTAATAGGTTAAGCCATAATACAGACTGGTATTTTTTAGGAACTTTATCATTGGATCCTAAGCGAAGTACAGCTAGAACCAAAAAAACCATCAATGCTTGAGAAACCCAACCCGCAAAAGCAAAATGGGAATGCGCATGCATGATGTTTTTCTGATCGATCCAAGGCAAGGGAAAAAGGAATTTCATGCGCATCATAAAACCCCACAATCCGACGATCAAAAAATTGAATACACTCCATTGTATCCAATTTCTAAAACTCATATTTCCCAAAGCTTTTAACATACAAAGACTTTCCCCCGCACGATATTCAACTTTTCTTCCTTTTCCATGATTTTCATGGTTCTTATGATGGTTTCCACCCTTAAGCCGGTCATGTTGGCCAATTGCTGACGGGTCAACATTAAGCGGTTGCATTCTGGGCAGATCAATCTCCTCTCCTCGTTCAACTTCTCTAATAATCCCGAGATGATTTCTTCTGGACTATGGTTACAGATCAGTTTGGTAATAAAATGTTTAAATCGAAGATCCTTAGCAATCTGTTTGGTTATCATGAGTTGAATACTTCCATACTCATTTAATATCTCTAAAAATGCCGTTGTACTGATCTTTAAAATAGTGCAGCTGCTATCTGCAATGGCGGTAACCACATGCACTCCTTCGTCAAGAATGGCCACCTCCCCAAAACCCTCATTGGCACAGACCATTTTGTGTAGGACTTCTTTTCCATCCTCCAAAAAGTTACTGATCCGAACTCGACCACTCTCCAATTGGTAGTAATAATTTGAAGGACTGTTCTCCCGATAAATAATCTCCCCAGCGTTCCATTTTTTGCTGCTGGCTCCTTTTTCGATTAATAGTTCCACTGGGATCATAAATATCTTATTAGGTAAAATTCATATTAAGACAAATTTATCCACAATATGTCGTTCCCCTACTGACATTGGTCACCCCAAATAGTGATTAAAATCAATTTAATTTATAACATATTGAAATAAAGGCTATTGCAATATAAAAAACGGGATTTTGAAAGAAGCCGAAACCATTTTATGATTCTACGCATAAAATCCTGGCGGAACTTGAGGATAACTTTGTGGAAAACAAAATACACAAACATTGTAAAAACAAAAACCAACGAAGCTATGAAAAAACTAATTGTATTCTGTTTGATGAGTTTGTTCATGTATGCATGTTCATCAAACAACAACGAGAAAAAAGAAGAGCGTACTTACGCCGAAGAGAGTGCTCCCGCAGCAAGTGATGCCAGTACTTATGATCCACACCGAGGTGAAGGAAAGTTTGATAAAGTAGAAGTGGGCGAAAAACTGGACGTGGCTATGGCCAATGACGGAAAAGTGATTGCTGATCTGAAATGTGCTTCCTGCCATAAGATGACCGATGAGAAATTGGTAGGACCAGGCTGGAAAGGCGTGTCAGAGCGTAGAAAACCAGAATGGATCATGAATTTCATCACGAATCCAGACGCCATGATCGATAAGGATCCGGAATTGCAGGCACAATTGGAAATATGTCTTGTGCGTATGCCTAATCAGAACCTGACCGATGATGATGCTCGCAAAATCTATGAATACATGCGCCAGAATGATGGTGTAAAATAATATCAAACGAGTGTTTTATTAACCTCAAAAATCATAAAACAATGGAATTAAAAAAATATTTATTAACAGGTTTAGCAGCCGCAACGCTGTTATCAACTTTCCAAGCCTGTAAGCCAAAAGGCGCAGGTGAAGCCGTGAGCGGTGGTGCTGCCGAGAAGGCATACGTAGCTCCTGGAAAATACGACGAATTCTACAATTTCGTTTCTGGAGGATTTAGTGGTCAGTTATCTGTCTACGGATTGCCTTCAGGTAGATTGCTTCGGGTAATTCCGGTTTTCTCCCTTGACCCTGAAAAAGGATGGGGTTTCAGTGAAGAAACAAAACCCATGTTGGAAACTTCACATGGTAATGTGCCATGGGATGATTTGCACCACGTGCAATTATCTAAAACAGATGGTGAATACGATGGTAAATGGGTATTTGTCAATGCAAACAACACCCCTCGTTTAGCGCGTGTGGATCTGACCACCTTCCGTACAGCGGAGATCTTAGAACTTCCAAACAGCGGTGGTAACCACTCCTCACCTTTCATTACAGAGAACACCGAATATGTAGTGGCTGGAACTCGCTTCTCCGTGCCTGTAGATGGAGAGTCTGGTGATGTGCCGATCAATACCTACAAACAAAACTTCCGTGGTACATTGAGTTTTGTGAGTGTGAATAAGGAGAATGGAAATATGGATTTAGCCTTCCAGATTGAAACACCAGGTGTCAATTACGACTTAAGTCGCGCTGGTAAAGGGGTTTCACACGGTTGGTTCTTCTTCTCTACCTACAATACCGAACAGGCAAATACTTTATTAGAGGTAAATGCTTCCAAAAACGACAAAGACTTTGTCTTGGCGGTAAACTGGAAAAAAGCGGAAGAATACCTGAAAGCTGGAAAGGGTAAGAAAGTTACCGGATTGAAGTATGCCCACAATAAATACGATGAGAAATCGCATACCTCAAAAACCGAATTCAAAACAGAAACCATTGTGTTGAATGCCGAAGAGTTAGAAGGATTATGTTATTACATACCATGTCCTAAATCTCCACACGGCGTGGATGTCGACCCTTCAGGTGAATATATCGTAGGTTCAGGAAAATTGGCCGCATTGATTCCGGTATTCTCTTTCAGCAAAATTCAAAAAGCGATCGAAGGAAAACAATTTGAAGGAAAATTTGGTGGTATTCCAATCATTAAATACGATGCTGCCTTGTATGGTGAAGTTGAAAAACCAGGTTTAGGACCATTGCACACCGAGTTTGACGGTAAAGGAAATGCGATTACTTCCTTCTTCGTTTCTTCTGAATTGGTGAAATGGAACATCAAAGACTTAAAAGTACTTGACCGCGTTCCTACCTATTACTCTACTGGACACTTAATGATCCCAGGTGGTGATACCAAGAGCCCAGACGGAAAATACGTAGTGGCATATAACAAGATTACAAAAGACCGTTTCTTGCCAACTGGACCAGAACTATCTCAAAGTGCGCAGATCTTCGACATCTCTGGTGATAAGATGCAACTGATCCTTGACTTCCCAACCATTGGTGAGCCGCACTATGCACAAGCGATCCGCGCAGAAAAGGTGAAGGATAAGAGTGTGAAAATCTTCAAGATCGAAGAAAACACTAACCCTTATGCTACCAAAGGTGAAAAAGATGCACGTGTAGAACGTAAAGGAAATCAGGTGCATGTGTACTTAACATCCATCCGTTCTCACTTTGCTCCAGACAATATCGAAGGTGTACAATTGGGCGATGAGGTTTACTTCCACGTTACCAACATCGAACAGGATTGGGATATGCCACATGGTTTTGCAGTGAAAGGTGCCAGAAATGGTGAGCTGTTGATCATGCCAGGTGAAACCCAAACATTGAAATGGGTACCGGATCGTATAGGCGTGTTCCCATTCTATTGTACAGACTTCTGTAGTGCGTTGCACCAAGAAATGCAGGGATATATCCGTATCTCTAAGAAAGGAAGCAATGTGCCTATTTCTTACAGTGTGGGAACAAACTTACCTAAAGAAGGTACTAACTAAACACCATAAAGATGGAAACTACAAACAAAATGTCAGCCTTACACAGAGTTTTATTGGTTCTTTGTAGCCTGGCTTTAGTAGCCGTCATCTTCCTTCCTATTTGGCGTATTGAGCTGGATGCAGCTCAATACCCCGAAGGCTTGGAATTGCAGATATACAGCCATAAACTGGCCGGTCAAGTGGAGATCATCAACGGTCTTAACCACTATATCGGTATGAAAACCTTGCATGCAGACGATTTCGTTGAATTTACCGTGCTGCCCTATATCATTGGTTTTTTTGCCTTGGCCTTTTTGGCCGTAGGATTGGCCAATAAGCCAAAATGGGTGTATGTTCTGTTTGGAGCCTTCCTGCTTTTTGGAATCGTAGCGATGGTCGATTTCTACATTTGGGAATACGATTATGGTCACAACCTTGACCCCAACGCTCCGATCAAAGTGCCGGGAATGGCCTATCAGCCACCATTGATTGGTTACAAACAACTTTTAAATTTCGGGGCATATTCCATTCCTGATATTGGCGGTTGGATTTTTATAGGATGCGGGATCCTGTTAGCCTACTGCGCTGTTCAAGAATGGCGGAAAGCCAAACAATAAACAAAAAAAAACAAACTCGATAATCATGAAAAATTTTAGAATAATATGTATTTGCCTGAGCAGTTTGATGCTCATGATGTTAGGATTGCAAGCTTGTCAAGGAAACAATGGACCAAAACCGATCAAATACGGGACTGATCAATGTGCTTATTGTAAGATGACCGTCAGCGATCAACGGTTTGGAACCCAATTGCAAACCAAAAAAGGAAGGGTATATAATTTTGATGATGTATCCTGTATGGTAGCCTTTGTGAAAGAGAGTAAGGTGAAGAAGGAAGAGGTGGCCAGTTATTATTTGCCGGATTATACCAATAATAAATTGATGCCTGCAGAAAAAATGTTCTACCTCAAAAGCGAGGAATTGAAAAGTCCAATGCGTGGTAATGTCGCTGCATTTGGCAACAAAGCAGATTTAGAGAAAACGAAAGCATCCTTGGGAGGAAAGATCCTTACTTGGGATGATTTGTGGAAATAATCTGGACATTATGAGAAGCTCAGCTTTGAATATAGTTGGTACAATGATTTGTTTATTTATGGTAGTGGACATGCTACATGCCACTACCATTAAAATAGGCAAAGATCAAGCTGTAAAAACCATCAAACAAGGTATCGAGATGGCAAAGGCCGGAGATACCGTTTTGGTCAAAGCAGGATTGTACAAAGAAGGTAACATCATCGTGGATAAAGCCATAACCCTGTTGGGCGAAGGCAGACCAACGTTAGATGCCGAGAAAAAGCATGAACCCCTATCTGTAAAATCCCCACACGTAACCATCAAAGGTTTTGAGATCAAGAATTCCGGTCATTCTTCCATGAACGATATTGCGGGTATAAAAATCTACAATACCCATCATGTCAAAGTGATCGATAATATATTGATTGATAATTTCTTTGGGATCTATTCGCAGAACTCCAAGCACCTGGAAATCCTGGATAATAAAATCGAGGCTTATGGAACGGCGGAACAATTGATCGGCAATGGAATACATGGTTGGAAATCAGATAGTCTGCATATTGAGAGAAATACGGTCACTGGCCATCGGGATGGCATCTACCTGGAGTTTGTAACCCATACCCATGTGTTGAATACCATCTCTGAAAAAAACCTTCGATATGGTCTGCATTTTATGTTCTCACACGATAACAGTTATGTAGGCAATACCTTCCGTGCAAATGGAGCAGGGGTGGCCGTCATGTACACCAAAAATGTACATATGGAAAACAACCTGTTCGAAGAAAACTGGGGCGATGCCTCCTATGGAATTCTTTTGAAGGACATTTCAGATAGCCAGATCATCAACAATAAATTTGATCGAAATACCACTGGGATCTTTATGGAAGGATCCAATAGGATACATATAGACAACAACAATTTCATAGGAAATGGTTGGGGGATCAAAATCCAGGCAAGTTGTATGGACAATACATTCAAGGACAATAATTTTATGCAGAATACCTTTGATGTAGCCACTAATGGAACCTTGACCCTAAACAATTTCACCCAGAATTATTGGGATAAATATGAAGGTTATGATCTGGACAGGGATGGAATTGGCGATGTGCCGTTCAGACCGGTCAGCTTGTTTTCCATGTTGGTAGAACGATATCCTTCCGTGATGTTACTGTTCAGGAGTTTTATGGTCACCTTATTTGACCGTTCGGAGAAGTTATTACCAAGTTTAACACCAGAGGGGCTCAAAGATGAGCAACCTCGCATGAAATCAGTGAAGGTATGATCCAGATTCAACATATTTCCAAAGACTTTGGCAAGTTCAAAGTGCTAAAAGATATCAATCTAGATTTGCAGGGCGGGGAATGTATTGCCTTGATCGGGCCAAATGGAAGCGGTAAAACCACCTTGATCAAATCGATCTTAGGCATGGTCGTTCCAACAGCTGGTGATATCCTGTTCGATGGAAAAAACATCCAACAGAAATGGACCTACAGGAACGAGATCGGATATATGCCCCAGATTGGGCAATATCCTGAAAACATGACCATCGGTCAGGTATTGGATATGATGAAGGACATCCGTAAGATGCCGGAGGATACCCTGGACCTCGATCTTTTCCATTCCTTTAATCTACCCGCTTTATTGGAAAAAAGAATGGGAACCCTATCGGGTGGGACCAGACAAAAAGTGAGTGCCTGTTTGGCATTCATGTTCAATCCTAAAGCTCTTATATTGGATGAACCAACTGCCGGGCTTGATCCCTTGTCCACCGAGATCTTAAAAGATAAGATCAAGAAAGAAATGGGGAACAATAAATTGATCATCATTAGCTCCCATGTACTCAGTGATTTGGATGACATGGTTTCCCAGATCATTTATCTACAAGATGGAAATCTGATCTTTCATAAATCACTTCATCAATTAAAAATGGATACCGGAACAGATAAGCTCTCGAAAGCGATAGCCCATATCATGTCTGTTTCCAGTCCTTCTAAATAAGGTTCCCATGAATAAAGTAATAAGATATGTCCTGGCAGATTTGTTAAGGAACAAAACCATCATATGCTATACCATTCTCCTATTTGCACTTTCCATTAGTGTTTATAGCATGGAAGATAACTATGAAAAGGGCTTGATCAGCTTATTAAATATCGTCCTTTTTGTGGTTCCTTTGATGAGTATCGTGTTTTCAAGCATATACCTGTATAACAGTTCGGAATTCATCAACCTATTGGTGAGCCAACCACTCAAAAGGACCAATATCTGGTTAAGCCTTTTTGCTGGGCTGGCCGGTGCCTTGAGTCTTTCATTTTTTATCGGTGTAGGTGTGCCTACATTGATGTATGCGTTCAGTAATTCGGGCCTGATCTTGATCGGATGCGGTCTATTGCTGTCCCTGATCTTTGTTTCCATTGCTATGTGGACTTCGGTATTGATCCGGGATAAGTCCAAAGGAATTGGGCTTGCCATTTTATTATGGCTGTATTTCGGCTTATTGTTCGATGCATTGGTCTTGTTCCTCTTGTTCCAGTTCTCCGATTATCCGATCGAGAACATGATGGTAGCCTTATCCATGTTCAATCCCATTGATATCAGTAGGATTTTGATCCTCTTGCAACTGGATCTCTCCGCCATGATGGGTTATACCGGAGCAATTTTCAGGGATTTTTTCGGAACAGGATTAGGAATGGGGATTACCTTGGGTGTGATGTTGCTGTGGTGTCTGATCCCACTTTGGTTATCTGTAAGGCATTTCCGGAAAAAAGATTTATAAAGAGATATTTTTCAAATGAGCATATCGAGTGCTGTTTTTAAATGTGGCCATGAGGATAAACCAACATACAAAGATATCCGCGCTAATAAAAGCCAACGAATCTAGCATTGATGCTATCGCATCTATAGCCAAGCCTTTGCGTAAAATAAAAATCCCGTTATTGCGTAAATTCTTAAGCCCAAGGGTATCTATAGTCGAAGCAGCCAGTATCGCGGGTTGTGAAGTGCAGGATTTCAAACGTGTGTTGGTGCCTCTTGGTTTTATTTGGGAAGAGGGTGAGTTTGCTGAAAATGCACAACAGGAAGTCAATAAACCTGAAAAACCAGGTTGGTTAGAGCATGCAATCATTGGTAAAGAATTGGATGTCCGTCCTATTTTATTGGGTGGGCAGGATCCTTTGAAAGAAATCCTTCAAACCTATAATCAAGTGCCACCAGGTTCGGTTTTCTTGCTCATCAATTCCTTTATACCCCATCCATTGATCCCTATACTGGAAAAGAAAGGGGCTCGATGTTTTGTGGAAGAAATGGAAACGGGAGAGACTCCTGTCTACCATTGTTATTTTTTGAAAGTGCAGCCGCTGCAAGAGTTGGCCGAACCCATTTCTTTTATCGCTATCCATGAATTGGAGGAAATATTAAAAAATTATCCCTCGGAAAAGATCCTTTTCCTTGATGTACGAGGATTACCCATGCCTCAACCCATGGAACAGATCCTAATGAAACTGAATCATCTCCAAAAGGCTGAAATATTGTATGTACAACACCATAAGGTGCCCTTGTATCTGATGGAGGAATTGGAAAAGGAAAGATTTACCATGCGGATTGCAGAAGTAGAAGAAGGAGATGTAAGGATATTATTTTATCTAAAATAAAGCGAAAATGTCCAGAATAGAAATAAATAAAGCACCAGAAGCCTATGTGGTCGTTCCATGTTATGTAACTGCTGCACTGTTCTTTGTGCTTGCTTCTATTTTATTGCTGATTACCGGTAAAGAGATCTTAGGACATTATTTCCAACCCAAGGTGTTGGCCATCGTGCATACACTTGCCTTAGGTTGGGGAAGCATGATTATTTTAGGCGCTGCCTATCAGTTGATTCCTGTCATCTTTGGAAAGAAACTCTTTTCGCCTCCGATGGCTTTCGGGAGTTACCTGATGTTGATGATGGGCTCTTTGCTATTGATCTATTGTTTTTGGCATTTCAAAACCGATCATTGGATGATCATTGCTGGATCACTGGTCTGTCTGAGCTCCTACTTGTACTTCCTCAACCTTTGGATGACCATTAAAGATGTTTCGCATGGTTTTGAACTGAATCTGTTCTTTTCATTTTCTGCTTTCTGGTTTTGTTTCACCACGACCATTGGCTTGCTCTTGGCGATCAATCTTTACCATGGTTTCTTATCTAAAAACCATTTGGATATCTTAAAACTTCATGCACATGCCGGAATTGTAGGTTGGTTTCTGCAATTGATCCTAGGGGCTGGGGCAAAGATGCTGCCTATGTTCCTGTTGGGTAAAAGCAATAAAACCAGATTTCTATACGCCGCAGTGGTTTTAATTAATCTGGGTCTGTGTGTATTCTTAGCAGATGGGTATCTGAATAGTGTAGGGTTGAACTCCCTTTGGAGCGCTGGATTAGTTTTCTTAGGATTTATTTCTTGGGCAATTTATATCCTAGATTGTATAATGAACAGGGCCAGAAAAAAAATAGACATACCCATGAAGCATGCGCTATTATCTTTTATCTGCTTGCTCATGGCCTTTGCTATGCTTCCAATCGTCGTACAAACTCCCGCTGGAAATTGGATCAGCCTATATGCCTTCCTCATTTTTATGGGTTGGATCACTGGAATTGTGCTTGGGATGACCTTTAAAACTTTGCCATTCATCATTTGGAACTTAAAATTCAAGGATCTGAATGGAAAAGAAAAGATTCCCATGCCCAAGGATATGTATAGCCAGCAATTACTAAAAGGTCAATTCTTACTTTTCATTGGCAATCTCCTATTATCCTTATTGGGTATCAGCTTGAAGATTTCTTGGTTACTGGAAGGAGCCACCTACCTATGGACCTTATTATCCATCCTTTACCTGTGGAATGTCTTGATGGTGGTCTTTTATAAAAGAAGGAGGAGTGATGCAGATTAAACTAAGCGATCCATATGCCGCTGAAAAGATCAAAGCTTTATAGGCTTTATCGCAGGTTATCGATCCTGAATTAGGGATCAATATTATAGATATGGGTTTGGTCTACGACCTGGTTTTTTCCGAACCGACCAAAATAAAGATAGAAATGACACTTTCAACCCCTAATTGTCCAATGGGTGATGCCATTATACAGGGAGTTGAAAATAGACTGTTAACCGCATTTCCAGCGCTGAAAATCGAAATAAACTTGGTTTGGGAACCTGTTTGGTCGATAGACAAAATGAGCGATGAAGGAAGAGCACAATTGAATATGTGAAAATCAAATCAAAAAAATCATGAAAAAGATGTTATACCTCCTCATGATGAGCATCGGAATGCTGTTCATGGGATCATGTCAAAAAGATGAAGTATTGGATTTGCCGATGGATGGAAAGATTAAATTGACAGAAACAAGTTTGCCTACTGGAGAACAGCTTAGTGTTTTTGCTGATAAAGCTTTGCAAGTAGGCTATCAGAACCTATATTTTCAGGTCAAAAAGAATGGTTTAGCGGTGAAAGATCAGCCATTAACTTTTCTGCCAATCATGGATATGGGCAGCATGACCCACGGGGCGCCATCAGGAACCCTGACCTATCAATCCAATTTAGAAGCATACCAAGGTTTTGTCGTATTTACCATGCCTTCAGGAGAATCTGGAACTTGGAGCTTAAAAGTAACCTACCAAGGAAAAGAGGTGGAAATCCCTGTAGCCGTAACAGCAGCGGCTACTGGAAATACCCCTGTAAAAATCATTTCTGGAAATGATGGTAAGAAATATGTGTTGGCTTTGGTAGAACCTTCCAAACCAAAGATGGGCATGAATGATTTATTGCTAATGGTCTTTTTGCGGGAAAACATGTTCTCTTTTTCACCGGTAGAAGGATTAGCCTTAGGTTTCCATCCGGAGATGACTTCGATGAACCATGGTTCCCCAAATAATGTTATCCCTGTTTCTATAGGCAAAGGACAATATCAAGGCAAGGTGAATTTTACCATGACGGGCGATTGGCGCTTGTTCTTTGATTTGAAATTGGGAGAAACTGAAATAGCGAACGACATCTATTTGGATTTACTTTTTTAATATAGGTAGCATATGAAAGCTGTAGCAATAGGTTTGGGACTGGCTGCCATCTTTCTTGGGCATTCCGGTTTTGCACAACATCATGAAAACCACGATACCCTTCGGAATGTAGAAATCGAAGAGGTTGTCGTGGTCAGCCAAGTTGGGATCAATAAACAGGTAGAAAAGGAACAACGTGCTTCCAAGCAGGCCAATATCGACCAGATTCTGGATCGGGTAGCCGGCGTGCAAATGATCCGTCGCGGGAACTATGCCTGGGAACCCAGTATCCGTAGTTTAAATGCCGCCCAGATCAACCTGAGTATAGACGGAATGGCCATCTTCGGTGCTTGCACCGATCGGATGGATCCCATCAGTTCGTATATCGAACCGAGCAACCTGCAACAGATCAATGTGAATTTGGGATCTTCCTTCCAAAACTATGGTGGTGGATTGGCAGGAGGAATAGACTTCAAATTGGCAGTTCCGGATTTTACCGATCAATCAAGCTTTAAGGGTATTCTTGGAACTGGATATGAAACCAATGCAAAGGCGCTACAGACTTTAGGATCCTTACAATACACGACCGATAGATATGGTTTGTTGATCAACGGGATCTTTCGAAAATCAGAAAATTATAAGGATGGAAACCAGGCTATCATTTCCAATTCCCAATTCCAGAAATGGAATGCATCCGCGGCTTTACATTACAAGTTGAATGACAAAAACACCTTGCTTGCCCAATACCTGGCCGATTATGGACAGGATATTGGTTATCCGGCTTTGACTATGGATGTGGCTTTCGCGAATGCCAATATTGCTTCCCTTACTCATACCTATACCTCAGCTATTTCTGAGATGTCCCCCATCCGCTCTAAAGTCTATTTCAACCATATCGATCATGCCATGGATGATACCAAAAGACCCATAGAAACCGTACCGATGCATATGGATATGCCCGGGTTGTCATGGACTGCGGGTCTTTATTCTGAAACGGGTTTAACCAAAGGGAATCATTTCTTTCAGGCCAGGGTCAGTGCTTATCTGAACCGATTAACAGCCAATATGACCATGTATCCAAAGGATGCAAATCCCATGTTCATGTATACCTTGCCCGATGTACAGCGCCAATTTTACAGCTTGGATATTTCCGATCGCTACGTGTTCAACGAAAGATGGGGCTTGGATGTGATGGGTACCTATAGCCTTTCCCAATCTGATGTATTTAGTACCGAAGGAAAGGAACAGCTTTCCAGTTTTCAAAGAGCTCACTTCAATAGGAACAATCATTTGGGGAATGTGAACCTGACAGGACATTATCATCCAAATAGCAATTGGCATGTTATGGCCAAAATAGGATATGCAAACCGAGCCGCTAGTCTGCAGGAATATTATGGTTTTTACCTGTTCAATAGAATGGATAATTATGACTATCTGGGTAATATGGATCTTCAAACCGAAAAATCCCTACAGGCCAGTTTAGGTATGAGTTTCCAGAAAGAATGGCTGCAATTGGAGGCCACAGCCTATCATTATGCCTTCAAAGACTATATTGTAGGCTCCATTCTCCCCGATTACCAAGTGATGACCATCGGAGCAACTGGTGTCAAACAATACCAGAACATTCCGGATGCACAGCTTTCGGGAGCAGAACTGTCCTTCAGGATCCAAGCCCTGAAATCCTTGGAATGGATCAGTACAAGTTCCTTTACTTATGGACAAGATAATTGGGGAAATGCGCTGCCATTGATCGCACCATTTACGAATAACAACACCTTCTTTTGGAAAATAAAGGATTGGGTTGCACAAATGGAAGTCGCTTATTATGCCAAACAGCAGCATGTAAGTCCGGAGGTTTATGGGGATACGCAGACAGCTTCTGCTACCCTGCTCCATGCTGGCATCCGAAAAAGCTTTCTTTTCAAAAAGAATCGCATCACAGCTAATATGCGTGTTGAGAATATGCTCGACAGCTATTATTACAGGCATCAGGACATCATGAAAATTGCACGCCCTGGACGGAATTTTATAGCGCAAATGAACATTTCCTTTTAATATTTTTTAATTTATTTATGCTTATGTTTAGCCTCATAAAATAATCGTTTTTTAGTTCATAGCTTTAGGTAATTCCTTAAAAATCAAATAATAAGTAATTTCTAAAGCTATGATAAATGTGATTAAACGTGATGGGCGGGTTACGGCCTTTCAAGCCTTCAAAATTGAAGATGCGATCCGGAAAGCTTTTCAAAGTGTCAGTCTCCCTTATGATGAAAATATCCTGGAATCAGTCCTTGCAGAAATCGATTCGAGCAGTCTAATCGATGTGGAGGATATCCAAGATCTGATCGAAACAAAACTCTATTCCCGAGGACATTTCCAGGTGATGCGATCCTTCATGTTATTTAGGCATACCCGAAAACTCCAACGGGAACACATTGACCGATTCATAGATTCCAGTACCTATGTAGACAGTAGCCACGCGGTAGAAGAATATATCTACCAGAACGATTGGCGGATCCAAGCCAACGCGAACAATTCATTCTCAAACGCCGGATTGGTGAATAATACCGCCGGAAAGATTATTGCCAATTATTGGCTGGACAAAGTATATAACCGCTTGGAGGGACATGCCCATCGAAATGCCGATATCCATATCCATGACCTTGACTGCCTGACTGGTTATTGTGCCGGCTGGAGCCTACGTGTTTTATTGGATGAAGGGTTCAATGGGGTCCGAGGAAGGGTAGACAGCCGACCTCCATCGCATTTCAGGGAAGCACTTGGACAGATGGCCAATTTCTTGGGCATTTTGCAGAGTGAATGGGCCGGTGCACAAGCATTCAGCTCCTTTGATACCTACCTGGCGCCCTATGTGTTCAAAGACCAATTATCTGCTGTAGAAGTTAAAAAAGCCATTCGAAATTTTGTTTATAATTTGAATGTACCGGCTCGATGGGGGCAGTCGCCATTCACCAATATCACCTTGGACTGGAATGTGCCCCAGGATCTTCAGGACCAGATTCCTACCAAAGCCAGTCAACATCTTTTCAAGGGGCTTTCCAGTCCGATTCTCGAAGACCTTGCTAAGGAAAGAGGCGTAGCGTCCTTGTTGGATCTGTGTTATAAGCATTTCCAAAAGGAGATGAACATGATCAATAAGGCCTATTATGAGGTGATGACAGAAGGGGATGCGAACGGGCAACCTTTTACCTTTCCCATTCCGACGGTGAATATTACCGAAGATTTTGATTGGGATGGCGAAAATGTAGAAGTGCTTTTTGAGAATACCGCCAAGATAGGGTCATCCTACTTTCAGAATTTTGTGGGCAGCCAATACCTGATCGATTCGGAGGGAAATAGGGTGGAAAATCCGGATGCTTACAAACCGAATGCGGTTCGGAGTATGTGCTGTCGGCTTCAGCTCGATCTTAGGGAATTGCTCAAGAGAGGCAATGGCTTGTTCGGCAGCGCAGAAATGACCGGAAGTATCGGTGTGGTGACCTTGAATATGGCGCGTCTGGGCTATCTGTTCCAAGGAAATAAGGCCGGTCTTTTCGAACGTATCAATGAATTGTTGCTTTTGGCAAAATCCACCTTGGAAAAGAAAAGAAAATTCATCCAGACCATGTATGATAATGGGCTTTATCCTTATACAAAACGGTATTTACCGCATTTCAGAAACCATTTTTCTACGATTGGCGTAAATGGCATGAACGAAATGATCCGGAATTATACCGCGGATGAGGAAACCATCATCAGCGATTGGGGGATTTCTTTTGCGAGTGAAATCCTGGATTTTATCCGGACACGATTAAGAACATTTCAGGAGGAGACCGGAAATCTTTATAATCTGGAAGCGACGCCGGCTGAGGGGACCACCTATCGATTTGCGAAAGAGGATAAAAAAAGGTTCCCTGATATCTTACAGGCAGGTATAGACGATAAGATCTATTATACCAATAGTTCCCAGATTCCAGTGGACCACACGGAAGACCCCTTTGAAGCACTTTTCTTGCAGGATAAATTGCAGTGTAAATATACCGGCGGAACAGTACTTCACTTATATATGCGCGAGAAGATCAGCACAGCCGAAGCCTGCAAGGAATTTGTGAAAACGGTGATCTCCAATTTCAGGTTGCCCTATATTACCGTAACCCCCGTCTTCAGTATCTGTCCGAAACATGGCTATTTGAATGGCGAGCATGAATATTGCCCAAAATGTGACGAAGAAATCCTTATGAATCATAAATTAACAAATGCAGATGGAAACATGTAAAAATGAAACCTTGCAGGTGTTGGAGCAACATCAGCAAGAAAGAAGTAAATGTTTGGTGTATACCCGTGTGATGGGGTATCATCGGCCAATTGAGAGTTTCAATATTGGAAAGCAGGGAGAACATAAGCAGCGAACGCTTTTTAAGGAAAGAAATGACAAAACCGATCTATGATATCAGCCCATTTACTTTATTAGATTATCCGAATAAATCAGCCTGTATCCTTTGGTTTACAGGCTGTAACATGCGTTGTTTGTACTGCTATAATCCCGATATCGTGTTGGGAAAAGGTAAGATGAGTATAGAAGATGCGCGGCATTTTCTTCAGAAAAGGAAGAACCTTTTGCAGGCAGTGGTTTTCAGTGGCGGTGAATGCACAATGCACCTCACCTTGTTGGAATTGGCACAGGAAGCTAAGGCGATGGGGTATCTGGTAAAGGTCGATACCAACGGAAGTCGACCTGCTATTATGATGGAATTAATTCGACGAAATTTATTGGATTATGTCGCCTTGGATTTCAAAGGATTGGGCGAACGATTTAAACATATTACGGTAAGCAATTTGTTTGGCGGATTTGAAGAAACATATGCGCTCTTACAGGCGAATAAAGTTCCTTTTGAGGTTCGTACGACTGTACATTCGGAATTATTGGGTTTGGAGGATCTACAGGAAATGATTTCGTATCTTGAGAATAAGAAATACGTTGGTACTTACTATCTGCAGTCGGCTTTAAATGATGTGAAAACATTGGTCGATCTGCCGAGGTCGAGTTACCCCTTGCAACTTGAAAAATTAGTGTCCGATAATTTCAACGTATTGTGTAGATGATGAGACATGTCACTTACACCTCTCTTAAACCTCGAATCAAACAAGCTCCTGAAGGAAGTTTTCCAGGTCGGATTCTTTCGGCAAACCAAACTTCTGTTTCAATCGATATTTGAACATACGTACCGATTGGGGTTCAACATGCAATATTTGAGCGATCTGTTTTGTCGAAAGCTGCAGATAGATATAAGCACAGTATTTAAGGTCCAATTGGGTCAATTTCTGGGTGGATTTATCCATTAATTGCTGAAAGAAATTAGGATGTAACTGCTGGATCTGCCATTTAATATCTTCAAAATCTGCACTCAATAGATTTTCCTCCTTCAACAGTTTTTTCAATTGAGAGGAATCGCCTTCTTGAATTTTGGATTTGATCTGTTTGAGCATATCGTTTTTATGCTCAATGATCAGGTTATTTGCCAAAGCCTCCTTTTGCAGCTGTTGGTGTTTCAGTTCTAGGATTTCCTGTTCTGCCTCTTTCTGTTTCGCCAATTGAATTTCTCGCGATTTAGCGTATTGCAGCTTGAACTTGTATGATCTTAACATAAAAATCAATACCAGTACAGCAAGAATGGCCGCACCACCATACACGTAATTCAACTTCTTCTGCAGCGTTGCGGTCTCTTCCAAAAGTTTCAGTTGTTGATCCTTTCTTTCCGTTTCATATTGGATATCCAATTTTTGGGTATTGAACAGCTGTACCTGATCGAAATTCTGTTTCAGTACCATTTCCGCTTTTTTGTGATAGGCCAGGGCAGAAGCTAGATCGTTCTTTTTTTCAGATAGCGAAGATAATTCCTGATACAGTTTATATTCCAATTTTAACAGACTATTATCTTTTCGGTCATTCAATAGGTTGCTGGCAGCGATAAGATATTGTTCAGCGAGCGGAATATTCCCTTCCAATTGCGCAAAAGAGCTCTTGATACCATAAATATTGACCCACCTTCCAAATTGGCCTTTGTTATTCTTTAATTCTTCCTCTGCCTTTTCCAGATAACCATAAGCCTTCTTTTTTCTTTCTAAGACTGGACCCTCCGCAAATTCCAAATAATAATTTGCCAGATTGACCGCGGTGACCACCTTCGTATTTCCACTGATCTGCTCGGGATGCATTTCATGTATGCTATAGGATTGTAGGAGATGATGATAGCTACTATCCAGATCAGCCCTCTTTTTGTGTTTCCTATATCGGGCAAGGTAAAGACTGGAATATCCGATATGTACATTGGATTGCTGGTTATAATTCTTTCCCAAATTGGCATTCAACTCACATTTCCTAATGTTCTCCTCCATTTTTTCACTATCGTTCCAGCCACTATAGGTGGAATACAAAAGATAATAAAGGGCATATTTCAGGGAATAGGCTTCTGGAACTTGTTGGAGTATGTTTAACCCTTCATTCGCATCTTTTACGACCTCATCAGATAGGTTCAGAAAACTTTTCAGGTAGGCCGAAGAACGATAGGTAGCAGCCAAGGCTTCGGGATTCAAAGCTGAACTCCTTTGGGCAACACTGAGATCATTGAATTTTTTGCCTTGTTGTAGACTATCCTTGCTTAAATATATGGAACTCAACTGACCATAATAAATAGCAAGCGCATCTGCCGACTTCGTTTTATTGACCTCGCCCATCAATAGATTAATCGCCTCCTCATTTTGGGAATTTAAGACCATTTTCTCTATCTTTAAGAGAATACTTTTGATAGAAGGGTCTATTTCCTTCGAATTACCTTGGGCGCGAAATAGGCTAAATAATAATAAGATCAATACAATTGCGTTCTTCTTAGTATACTGCGTTCGAAACCTAATTTATGAGCAATTCTTATTTTATGCTAATCCTATGTTAATTTATGTATATAATTCTGTTAACCTACAAGATTGCTAAATACTGATTATCAGTCATATACGAAAATTGTAGACATTCTGTATATGTAACATGGAATGCCTAAAAATAATTATGGTATAAGATGTGTGATGATTAGAATCAAGATATTAAACAAATCATAAACTAATAAAAAACATATTATGGATTCAAAAGTTCAATCAATCTTAAGCTATTTAGGGATTTTATGGCTAGTTGCCTATTTTGTAGGAAAGGATAATAGAGATCAGTTCAGTCGCTTCCACCTTAAACAAGGGTTGGGATTGATCGTCACATCGATCATCTTTTCTATCGCCATCGGGATTATTGTAAGTATAATTCCTTCTTTGGCCATAGTTGGAAACATTGTAGGTCTATTATTTTTGGTGCTGATGATCATAGGGATTATCAATGCAGCAAATAACAAGATGGCGGTACTTCCGGTAATCGGAAATTATTTTAACAGCTCGTTTAGCTTTTTGGATCGTGATTAAAAGCGAAGATCAATCTTAATAAACAACAGGTTATGTCAGAATTAAGTTCCTTATATGTCAAAGTTCCCATCAGTAAAGAACAATTGCAGAAGTTCAAGAAAAGTCGCCCAGTAGCACCTGCCTTGAACAGCAATTGGACAAATTGGTGGGATTCCCATGAAATGTACAATAAACAGCCCTTACAGGTGGTTCAATCTTACCATGCAGAGAGCTATGGTTAAGTGATTGAAGAAATCATTGATGAAAGGTTTACAGGCGCACAGGAAACATATGATGAACAAACCAAGACCTGGTATTTCATGGTTTTGCAGTTCAGTGAGAACTATCATGAAATTATTCCGATGATATCCATGTTGAAAGATCTGGCCAATTACCTCGAGCCGAATTCAAAGGGATTGGCCATTTTATATGATTTTATGTGGGATAGGCTGGAACTTATGTTCGAGGTGAATTATCAAGATAAAGAAGCAAAATTAACTACTGCCCATCGGATCGGGGAAGTGGACGCTCAGGAGATGGAGGAAGCGAATCGATTATTGGAAAGCTGGCAACAGTTCCTGGCATCGCAATATGATTGAGATTAAACTGATATTCTTGTTGATTGGAAGCTTCTTTATGTTGGAGCAACCAAGCCTTTTTGCACCTAAATCGGTGGTAACCGTTGATCCGATAAAAAAGACCGTACAGATTGACCAGATTGGAATGATTTTCACGGATATGGAATCTGACGTTCTGAAAAATCCAGATTATTTAAAGATCAAGAATAAGGAGGTGAAGTGGGTGGCAGAAACGGATGCCTTTAGCAATAAGGAGGTGTCCTGGTCCGTAGAGGGTAATAAACTATCCTCGAGTATCCGAATGAATTATACGGATGAGCATGATCTTTGGGCCATGGGGATTTTTTATGAGGAATCTAAGTTTTCCATTATCACGGACCAGAACATGAAGGCGTTAAAGGGGAAGTCGAAACAAGAAGGCGATTATTTACATTTTGAGGTCAATGAACCTTTTTCATTTGAGGTGAATATGGATCCCAAAGGGATGGAAATTTTTGAAGGGAATGGTGCGGATCTGCGACTGAAAGAAAATTTAAGGGGTTTCCCGCTTTTCGGAAAGAAATCCAACGAAATCCGTGAGCAGACTTTTCAACGTGCAGAAATTATCAATGAGGTTTTTGAAACCATGGATGCAGGGCCATCTTTTTCTGTGGATATGGTCGGTAATAAAGCATTGGTCAATGGAGATGTGGAAGCGGAGTTTGATTTTAAGGACAATAATATCCTGCGTATTAAATTGTCGAAAGATATTCCAAATTTCCTGATTTGGGGTATATCTGGAAAATTATACCGATATAGCTTTGATAGTGCACATCGGGTATTGACTTTGAATCAACTTGACGATCCAAAAGGCCTCAATAAAAAAGATATGGTCCTTTATTTTAAAGGCATCGAGTAACGATTTTAATTGCCCTAGTTCTAGATTCTACGCGCGTCCGTGCGTGATTTAATTTCCGTATTGATATCGCCCAAGCGCATATATGCTGGCAGAAGTGTAAAAAGAGCTGCTGCTAACATGACCGGAAAACTGATCATATCACTTTTGAAAAAGTACAGGTGAAGAATGGTCAACATCAAGGTCAATACCAAGGCACCGATCAATAAGATCATTTGTAAGAATTTCCGCTTTTTAATTAACTCCCCTAGAGAGTTTGCTCTTAAACTTAGCTGTTTCATGGATGTTGCCGATAATGGTTTGGCTATTGAAGCTTGTCGAACTTGTGGTTACTTAGCTACAATATAATGCTAACATAAGAATATTTTTAGAAATATTTCAACCTAATTTTTTAAAATTTAATTAAGGGCATATGGTCAAACAGCTAATGCAATTAAAGAGCCTTAAAAAAGACGTTAAAATTCACATACGTAAAATATATCCAGGTGAAAATAAATAGGATATGAATGCTGGTTTCGACTCGTTTTCCTCGCCACAACAAGGAAGAATAACCAAAAAATTGGATCCCTAATCTGAATAACCAAAAGATACCCATACCTAAACAGATCCGTTTTCCAAGCTCTGTGTTGATCAGCAGTTCGGTAGAACTAAGATTCAATATGCCCATCAAAAAAACAGTCAATGCGATAAAAAAAGTATGCACCTGCATCATCTGTTGGTTCAGCAGACTTAATTTATGTAGCTCATTTTTCCAATCGAATTTCCTTGGAAAAAAAAGATGGATAATGGCCAATAGGATTTGAACTATCCCAACTATTTTAAGCTGTACTTCCATTTTTTTTAAATTTATAAGCTGTAATCAATTGATGGATTCCTTGCTTCTCTTCGAGCTTAAATCCTGCTTGCTTAAAGTTGTTTAGCCATTCTTTTTCCGAATAGAAATGAAAGAAACCTATGTTATAAATCAAAAAGTTTTTCCAATCTCTCCGATGTTCCAAGAGAAGAACCTCGCCATCAGGATGTAGAATGCGTAGGAGTTCTTTTAAAAAGGTTTTCCTTTCTTCCCGATTCCGGATTTCATGCGCTGAAAATATTAAAAATACCCGATCAAAATAATTGTTTTCGAACGGAAGCTGATTGCTTTTTATTGGAATACTGTCTTTGGAGTTTGGATACATTTTTCGAGCTCTTTTAATAGAGATTTCGGTATGTTTTTGGGGGTCATAAAAATCAGCAATGACTAAAATGGAGGGAGATTTTTCTTTTAGGATAGCACTGCTTTCATCAAAACCTGCATGGATATTTAAAATCTTGAGACCTATCAGATCTTTTATAAAATGGAATCGATAGAGATCAGATTGGTCATACAGCAACCAAGAAACAATCAATGATACCAAAGTGGATAAGGTGGATATCCATAAAAAAACCTTTAAATAGATCGAGTATGGAGATGGAATGATAGGAAGGATACTTATTCCACCTATTACCATCAGTAGGAAAATAATATAAAAGTGCCAATTGAAATAGATGATGTTTTTGATCCCTTGAAAACGTCCTCTTTCTAGCCCCATTTTTCAACCCTTCCTTTCTTCCAATAATAAGGGATATTGGTAATGCTGAACGCACTGGCCAATATCTTTTTTCCGGGAATGTAATCATCTAGAAATCCAATTTCATAATGCTGGATGTGGATGGGGTTCGGAATCCAATCTGTTCTTTTTCCTTCTACGATATGGATCTCCTTATTTTCTTTGTTTATATAAAAAGTAAAGGGTAGAGGACCAGCAAAGCGTCTTGCTGTTTTCCAATCTGGGAAGGGAGAATCCGAAGGCAGCTTCGGATCATGGATATGCGTTGGAAATTCGATCTTTAGTCGTTGTTTTGAGGATTGTACAAGTATTTGATGCGCTTGTTCTTCCCATTGTATGTCCATGTGATTATAATGATAATTGGTCAATAGGTTTCCCATGATTTCCATTAAGCGGCTATCTGTCGCTGATCCAAGGATATAAAGCCCGCGGAGGTTTTTCCCCTCTTGCGTGGTATACCGGACAAAAATTCGATAACCTACCAAGATAAAACTTCTTCCAAGGAATCTTGGAAATCCCTTTGGTCTTAAGTGCTTGGTCTTTACTAAGGCAACCGCCAAAAAAGCCCATTTATTATCGTAAATGTCCAGTGACAGCGGTTCTGGTATGTAGTTAAGAAGCTCTTCGGCAGGAAAGGCAAAGGTGAGCACAAGGGTCTGTTCCAAATTGGCCTTCATGGCAATTTGCTGATTATTGAAGTTTCCCATAGCCTTTCTGATGTGGGGAAGGCGATAGTACAAACACTTCCAAATAGATCAAACCTGCAAAAAGTATGGCAAAAACCAAATTGAACCTACCCCATAACAACAAATTCGGCACTAGGAAAAATTCAATTACATTCATTCCGAGGACTAAAATGATCTGAAAGATGGCCGTGGGTTTAGGATATCTTCTGAAAAAAATCCAAATACCCAATAGAATTTCCATAAAGCCAATAATAATGGTTAAAGTCCTTGCATGTTCCTTTGATAGGATCTCTCCAACGATCTCCTGATGTCGTGGCACCTGGTTAAATATTTTGCAATATAGACCATTGATTAACCAAACAAGTACAATGAAATAATGCAGGAGTTTTGCCATAGAAAGGTGATTAATGCCATCTTAATGGTTTCATTTTGTTTAAATATAATAAAAATGCGGATAACCTTCGGTAAGCTCAATTAAGAGATTATTTTCCCGTTTTAACATTTATTGGCATAATGATTGGAAAGTATGGCTTGGAGTAATAGATAAATGTTAGAAAATAGCAGCATAATTATGAAAAAGTTAATGATATTGGGTTTAGTGGCTTTCGGTTTAGCTTCTTGTAGTGAAGATACTATTGATAATATCGGCCGAGATACCGCTCAGAACATCATCCGTTCCAACCAATGGGAGGATGTAGTAAGGACAGAATTTGTGGACGGTAAAGAGGTCTTTAGAGATACCTTGGTAAAAGATCCGCAGTATATGAATTTCAATAAGGATGGATATACCTACATCATGATGGGTCAAGATGGAGCAAAATCTTATCCATATGAGATGCCAAACTCGAAAACTATGATTTTTGATGGCGTTACTTATACCATCAAGGAAAATATTATCACTACCATTGTGAAATTCAGCATGGAAAACGTAACGAATGGTAAAACCACGAGATACGAATTTAAAAGACGTTAAGATTAAACTTAATATGAGAAGGTAAGCCGTATCATTTTAAAATGATACGGCTTCATTTTTTGTAATAATCCCGATTTGTGTGTTGCAAAATAGTATATAAATATATACCTTTATAAGAGTGGTTTTTAAATCAATTTTGTGAAATACAATGAGTTAATACGAATAGCAAAGCGAAATGGTTGGAAGTTTAAAAGACAAGGAAAGGGAAGTCATGAGGTTTGGGCAAAAGGAGGAAATGAAATAATAATTCCTAATCATGGTGCTAAGGAGATACCTCCTGGTTTGCAAAAAAGTTTATTAAAACAAATGGGGTTGTAAATAGCTGAAGATAATGAAAAAAAAGGTTTTTGTAACGATAGAAAAAAATGCGGATGGTTTTTGGGCACATTCAACAAATGTCCCAAGTATTAATGGTTTTGGAGAATCCGTTGAGGAATGTAAAGAGAACACCTATGATGGGATAGAGCTAGCGAAAACATTATCTGGCAAAAATGCTTTCAATCACAAAGATTATGAGGTTATATTCAATTTTGATATACCTTCCTTATTAGAAAATTATAAGGGTATATTTTCGAATGCAAGTTTTGAAAGACTTACGGGGATAAATCAAAAGCAAATGCATCATTATGCTTCGGGGTTGAAAAAACCAAGGGCCGCACAAAGAAAGAAAATCCAAGAAGGTTTAAGGAAGTTAGCTCAAGAGCTTTTAAATATTAACATCCTATAAGCTTTTCTTCCCATTTTTGGCTTCGATCCAAAGAGACATGTATTTGCTGGCAGCAAATTGATTGCTCCATAGTATCTGCCCTACAAAATTCCTTGCGCGATGTATTTCTAGATTATCCTTGATAGGAAGCAAAACATTTAGCAATTGTTTTTTATCTTGCTTTGCTTTCCATAGCTCACTTAAATGCTGTCCTCGATCCTGCGCACTTCTCCAAATATCTTCCTGATTATACAATTCAATGGATCGTTTTACAAATTCATCATCTTCCTCAAAGATAAACCCTGGCCAATTTCCCTCGATAAGCATGTCTTCTGCACCAATCCTACTCGTAACAATGGGCGTCTGGGTAGCCAGTGCATCCATGAACTTACCTTTTTGCCCGGCCCCAAATGGGATCGGAGCCAACAAGACCCGATAATTTTTCATGGTTTCCAAAGCAGATTCTGCCCTTCCCTTAATAATAAAACCGGAAGATGGTTTATTTAGTTCCCAAACCTTTTGGCTGGGATATGCCCCGTAAATATGCAGTTCAGCTTGAGGAAGTCTTTTCCTGATCGATGGCCAGATCCGCTTTAATTCCAATACCGTCCGCCAATTCGGCTCATGGATGAAATTCCCAATAAACATGAAATCCTTCCTTTCCTCGAAAGATGGGAGTTCATTGCCAGGGATGAAATCGCGGTTTAATAATGGAAGATAAACCAATAAGGATTCCGGAATATGAAATTGTTGGGTTAATAGGGACATTTCGTATGCTGAAATGATAATGGAAAGATCCGAACGATAGATGCTGGCGATCTCTCGCTTGGCAAGATCGGAATATAAAGAAAGCTCATCCAATTCCATCTCTTTTTTGAAGGCATCCTGCCTCGCCTGCCTCAAAAAGTGAAGATCTTCCGTATCCAGGATATGGATTGCTTTCGGACAATTTTCCCGTATTCGCCAGCTGTACTGTTCTTCCACCATAAAGCGATCGAACATCACGTAATCAGGTTTCAAATCTCGAACATACGCATCAAAGGAGTCGTCGTTCAAGAGGATGGACTGTTTCTGTATACCCAGTTTTTCCAATGGATAGGAATGTTCGCTTTTACTGGCCGCAGAGGCAAAATGGATCTCAAATCCCTGCTCCTGGAATATTTCGATCAATTGGAGGATCCTCCAACCAGCGGCAGAAGAGTCTGGTTCTGGCCATACCAGACCAATAACGAGCAAACGATTTTCCATTCTACAAAAATGAGTAAATTAATTCTATAAAGCTTAATTTACTACCTTTGTAATTTATATTGAACAGGCTATGTTAGGACTTAAACTATTAACAGATCCCCGTTGGGCAAATATTGCAGAATCCAATCTAAGCGAAATATTGACAGATCATGCTTGGTGTGAACAGAAGGCGGCATCCAATGCCATCACCCTGATCACCCAGAATCCTGAATTTGAAGATCTGGTGCATGAACTGACCGCAATTGCCATCGAAGAAATGGAACATTTTAAAATGGTGATCGAAATCATCAAAGCTAGGGGCTATACCTTGGGCCGCGAGCGCAAGGACGATTATGTAGGTCAACTGATGAAATTTGCTAAAAAGGATGGATCCAGAAACATGGCTTTTATCGATCGGTTATTGTTTGCCGCTATGATCGAAGCGCGCAGCTGCGAAAGGTTTCGGGTGTTGTCCAAAAATATTGAAGACCAGGAATTGGCAACCTTCTACCATGAATTGATGGTATCCGAAGCCAATCATTACACCACCTTCCTCAACTTTGCCCGTAAATACAGCACGGATGTTGATGTGGACAAACGTTGGAAAGAATGGTTGGATTTCGAAGGGGAGCTGATCCAATCTTATGGAACCAAAGAATATATCCACGGGTAATCTTTATTACCCATGGATATTCTTTCTTATCATACATCAAGGAATAGGGAGTTTATACTCCCTATTTTTGTAGTATAAAATAGGAGCAAATTATGTTAGAATTAGGAATAGGAATGTTTGGGGATTTGCAAATAGATCCACAGACAGGAAAAATACAAGCTGCGCAAGATCGCATGCAGGAAATAATCGAAGAGATCAAATTGATGGATGAAGTTGGTTTGGATTTCTTTGGAATGGGTGAGCATCACCGTGCCGATTATGCGGTGGCATCTCCCGAAATCATTTTGGCAGCGGCAGCTTCCGTGACCAAAAAAATCAAATTGGGAAGTGCTGTTTCGGTATTGAGCTCAGCCGATCCCGTGAAATTATTCCAGGATTTCGCAACGGTGGATCTGATCTCCAATGGCCGTGCTGAAATCATGGCGGGACGCGGATCTTTTATCGAATCATTTCCGCTTTACGGCTATGATCTGAAAGATTACAGTTCCCTGTTTGAAGAAAAATTGGAGCTTTTGCTCCGTTTGAATAAATCGGAAACGGTTAATTGGACCGGAAAACACCGCGCAAGTTTGGTGAATCAGACCATATACCCAAGACCGGTGAACAACAGCATGCCGATCTGGGTGGCTGTAGGTGGCACAACTGAATCTGTTATCCGTGCCGGACGCTTAGGTCTACCTGTTATGTTTGCCATCATCGGTGGTTCGCCGATCAATTTCAAACCTTTGTTTGAAGTGTATGAACAAGCATATCAGGATAACGGCCACGATATGGCGAATTTCCAAGTAGGTGTGCATATGCATTCTTTCTTTGGAGAAGACAGCAAGGAGATTGCCGATTGGTATTACCCATTCTATTCCGCTCAGATGAATAGGATCGGAGCTTCTAGGGGATGGCCTGCTTACCAAAAATCGCAGTATGATTATGGTCGTTCAAGACATGGCCACCTGATCGTAGGCGATGTGAATGAATCGGTGGAGAAGATCCTTCAGATGCAGGAAACCTTCGGTTTGACCAGGTTCTCTGCCCATATGGATGTGGGTAGCCCTGACCATAGCAAAATGATGAAAGCCATTGAATTCTATGGCAATCAGATTGCACCAAAAGTTAGAGCTGCGGTGAATAAATAAACAAATCACATTGTTATAGCAATGCCCTCTAGGTTGAAAATGACTAGAGGGCTTTTTTATTTTTGGATTCTTTATGGAATTGTTGGAAGAAATGCATCCTAGCCTAAACTCATAGCCATGAAAAAAATATTTTTAATCTTACCCTTGAGCATGCTGCTGTTTGCAGTAGGCTGTAATAGAAGCATAGAGCATTCGGAAGAGGCGCTCGTTTCGGAGGTATCGACAAGTAAACAGGCCAAATATGCATTATCCCCAGATGCTGCTGCCGCTGATGTTGCTGCAGGAGCAGCGGTAGATGCTGCAGCAACCCCTGTAAACCCCGTGAACCAACAGCTTAAAATCATCCGTAGAGGGGATCTATCCATAGAATCCAAAGATATTCAAGCAAGTAAAAAGAACCTGGATGTTTTGTTGAAGAAGATGGGCGGCTATTATGAGCAGGAATCCTCCACATCCAATCGGGATGAATTGACCACATATAACCTGGTGGTCCGCGTTCCTTCCAAACAATTGGATGCCTTTATGGGTAGCCTGGAAAATGGAAAGGATAAAATCACTTCCAAGAGCATGACCTCTGAGGACGTTTCTATCCAGTATTATGATGTGGAATCCCGCTTGAAAAGCAAACGGGCATACCTAGCGGGGTACCAAGGAATGGTAGCATCGGCAAAGTCCGTTAAGGACCTGTTGGAAATACAGGAGCAGATCCGTTTGTTACAAGAGGAGATCGATAGCTCGGAAGGTTTATTAAGGAATCTGGGTGGTCAGGTGGATTATTCCAGCATCAACATCAATCTATTCGAATATAATGCCAATCTGCCCATGGGTAGCAACTCATTCTGGTCAAGATTGAAGGATTCCTTTGTTTTTGGATGGAATCTGATCGAAACCTTGGCTTTGGGTATCGTAGGGTTATGGCCTGTATTAATCGTAGTTGCCTTAGCCGTTGCCTTGATAAAAAAGTTCCGCAGGAACAGAAAAAACAAGTTTTTGAATAAGGAATAATTTTTGACGTATCTTTGTAGCGTGGAAAAAGCAATTAAATTGGTAGATATTAGAAGTTTGAGTTTGGCACAACTCAAAGATGCACTGGTGGAAATGGGCGAGCAGGGCTTTCGTGCAAAGCAGATTTATGAATGGCTTTGGCAAAAATCCTGTACCGATTTTGATGACATGAGCAATTTGAGCAAGCCTTTGCGGGATAAATTAAAGGAACGATTCGCCATCAATGCCGTAAAAGTTCGCCAATCACAAATCAGTTCTGATAAAACCATTAAAAGCAGCTTTACCTTGTATGATAATAATGTTATCGAAGGAGTTCTTATTCCTGCAGACGATCGGATGACCGCCTGTGTGAGTTCCCAAGTAGGCTGTAGCTTAACCTGCAAATTCTGCGCTACGGGATATATGGATCGCAAAAGAAACCTCACTGCAGATGAAATTTACGATCAGGTAGTATTGATTGCTAAACAAGCGGAGGAGAAATATAAACACCCATTGACGAACATCGTGTATATGGGAATGGGCGAACCTTTGTTGAATTACAGTAATATGATGAAGTCGGTAGAGCGGATTACAGCTCCCGATGGACTGAATATGGCGGCTAAACGCATTACCGTATCCACAGCAGGTATTGCCAAGATGATCAAGAAATTGGGCGATGATGAAGTACGCTTCAATTTGGCGCTCTCCTTACATGCGGCTAATGATAAGAAACGCAATGAGATCATGCCGATCAACGAACAGAACAGTTTGGCGGCCTTGGCAGATGCGCTCAAGTACTTCTATGCGAAGACCAAAAATCCTATTACCTTCGAATACATCGTTTTCAACAATTTTAACGATGAACTGGAAGATGCCAAAGAGTTAGCGAAATTCTGTAAACATGTTCCTTGTAAGGTGAATATCATTGAATACAACCCCATCGCCTTGGCAGACTTCTTAAATGCCGAAGCGGATAAGATCGATCAATTTGCGGAATACCTTAGAAAACAGGGAATCATCACCAATGTACGCCGTAGTCGTGGCAAGGATATAGATGCCGCCTGTGGTCAATTGGCGATCAAGGAAAAGGATAAAACCGAAGCTGTTGATCAAGCTTAAAAATAAGTTAATACCTGTTCAATAGGGATTTCATAACAGATACCTAGCTTTCTGAAAAGATAGCGCATGCAGGTGTTAACAAATTATTTCCAAGCATTTTTCCATCTATTCTTTCCTGAACAGTGTCATGCATGTTCTACCTTATTGGTCGTTCAGGAAGAGTTTATTTGTACAAAATGCCTATTCCACCTCCCTTTTACAAAATTCCACAAAGATCCTAACAATCCCTGTATACAACAATTAAAGGGTCGAGTGCCAGTAATCAAAGCAGCCGCTATGCTGCATCTGAATGCCTCAAGCCGTGTTGAAGTTTTGCTCTATCACCTGAAATACGGGAATAAACCCAAAGTAGGATTGTTTTTGGGAAAACGTTATGCTGAAATACTAATGGAAGAGGGTTTTTTGAAAGATATAGAGGCGTTTATCCCCATTCCTTTGCACCCCAAAAAAAGAAAATGGCGGGGGTATAATCAAACCGAAGAATTTGCCAAGGGATTGCATCAAATAAGCGGGATTCCAATTTATACCAACATCCTGAAAAGGAAAGTCCATACCAAAACACAGACCTTGCTTTCTAGATACGAACGCATGAAAAATGTGGAAGGGGTATTTGAAGTACTACCCAATAAGCTGCTTTCTGGTAAGGAGTATATCTTATTGGATGATGTATTGACCACAGGAGCTACGCTTAGTTCGGCTTTAGAAACTCTTCAGGACACCTATCGAGATGCTAAATTCTCGGTGTTATGTATCGCCAAGGCTTAATCGTATTGCGCACGTCGGTTGTATAGTAGTAAATAGCTGAATAGAGCCATCCCAATACCTACATAATCCGCAAAAACATCCCACCACTCTGCATGTCTGCTATTGGTAAAATACATCTGCGCACCTTCCGTTAAGAACGCAAAGAAAGAAGCGGATATCAAGGCGATGAAAAAGGTTTTCCATTTCCCAGCTCTTCGTTTCGTGTCTATTACTCTTCCAAATAATATTAAGGTTGTCAATAAATAAAAACAGCCAGTGTGTACCAATTTGTCAAAACCTGGGAAGTAATTGCCTGATGGTAGGTTGTCGGGTGGCAACAATAGCAACGTCATCATGATTATTGCCCAAAGAATTGCCCATGCGTAATTTATAAGCCAGTTCATTATGCCTAAAATCGGATTAATATCTCGTAATAAAAAGTCTTTTCAGGTATTTTTTATAATGATTACATTTTCTTAATCTTTTTATTTAAAAATTATTATGCTGTAAATCAGCATATTATATATGTATTTTAAATTTTTATAGTACTATGTATTGCAAAGTACCATCCAAAGGATATATCTTTGTATTGTTATGATAGCAGAAAATACACAAACCCAAATGAGGAAAGGAATACTGGAGTACTGTATTCTATCCATAATTTCTCGGGGAGAAATATATGCCTCAGACATCATTGCCGAATTGAAGAAGGCAGAGTTGTTGGTGGTTGAAGGGACGCTCTATCCACTATTGACGAGGTTGAAGAACAATGGCTTGTTGAGTTATAGTTGGCAGGAGTCTACATCAGGTCCACCAAGAAAGTACTACCAGATTACTTCCGAAGGATTGGAAGTGTTGAAGAAACTGGATATCACCTGGAAGGAATTACTGTTTGCCGTGGAGATATCGATTGCTAACCGTGAAATATAATCTAAACTATTAACTAAATACTGTCATGAACAAGACCATCATCATTAATATAAATAGTATCGTTTTCCACATTGAGGAGGATGCATACGAGAACCTAAGGGCCTACATGATCGAGATCAAAAGGCATTTTGGAAAATCAGAGGATAGCCGAGAAATCTTGGAAGATATCGAAAACCGTATTGCTGAAATGTTTTCGGAGCGTATCCATAGCGGACGTAAGGAAGTCATCAATATGGAGGATGTCAATGAAGTCATCGCCCAAATGGGACGCGTAAGTGATTTCGATTCTGAATTAGAAGATGAAATCCAGAACGAAAACCGTTCGGAAGCACGTAATGAAGGAAATACATTCCAAGCAGAGGGAGAGCCTACTTTTGCAGAAGAGACGAATGCTACACAGGGAGAACCCGTAGATAATGAATCGAGCTTTGCAAATTATACCATGTCGAAAAGATTGATGCGCGATATGGACGATAAGGTTTTCGGTGGGGTATGTAGCGGATTAGCGCAATATTTCAACATCGAGTCGAAATGGGTAAGGATCATCTTCATTCTGTTTTTCCTTTTCGGAGGATCAGGGGTGTTATTATACTTTGTGCTATGGGCGGTCATGCCGAAGGCATTAACACGGGCAGATAAATTGGCGATGCGTGGGGAGCAGGCAAACCTGCATAACTTCAAGAAATCCTTCGATGAAGAGATGAAGAATGTGCGCGAAAATTTTTCGGGCGCCGGCGAGCAGTTTAATCGAGGAGCACGTTCGGCAGGTGATGTGATAGGTAGATCCTTCTCGGTTATAGGTAAGATATTTGCATCCATTGGTTTGTTTGTGTCTGGAGCGACCGTTGTTGGTCTGTTTATCTTTTGGGTGTTCAATGTACTGAACATCATGGGATATGATAATGACATCTACTTTCCACCGTTGGAAATATTGGAGCCAACCTCTGCATTCATCGCGATAACAGCAGGATTTTTAGCTATCGGTATTCCTTTCTTGGCCTTTTTCTTCCTGATGTTGAGGGTATTGTTCAAAGGAAGTCCATTGAATAATTATGCAAGTGTTTCCATGTTTGCCGCTTGGGTAGGTTCCATCATCGTGATCCTATATATGGTGATCGTTACGAATCAGGAATTTAAAGAGGAAAGTACGATCAGTGTGGAAAAACCATTGGAGAAAAAAGCCCAGTACACCATTTCCTTAAATGATGTTCGAGTGATCAAGGCTTCTGATGAGGATTTCAGATCCAATAAATTTGAGGTGACCAGGAATGGAAAAACCATATCCGGGGTATTAAGGGACAATATCGGAATTCGTTTCGAAGCCATTGATTCCTTGAAGGCGCCTTATATGCAGTACAATTATTTTTCAAGAGGAAACAGCTATGGTGATGCATCAGCACGTGCTTCCCAGATCAAATACCAAGTGCAACAAAACGGAGAAAATATCCTTTTCGACAGCCATTTCTCCATCCTTAAACAACCGATCATTAGGGATCAACACGTGAGCATCAAAATGTTCCTACCAATCGGTACAAAAGTGATGATCAACGACAATGTAGAAAACAAGGTGCAGGATATTTGGGCTTATGATTGCCCGAACAATGAAGGCGAGAAACTTTCAGAATGGATCATGACCAAAGCGGGATTGCGTTGTGTGAAGAAAATGGAAGAAGAGCGTTTAAAAGCTTTGGAAGACGCTAAAGAAGAGGCGGAAGAAGCGGAGAAAGATGCCAAAGAAGAAGCAGAAGATGCCGTTAAAGAGGCACAGCGAGAAGCTAAGGAAGCCTTGAAGGAAGCGCAAAAAGAAGCAAAAGAAGCGCAGAGAGAGGCCTTAAAGCAGATCAAAGAAGCGCAGGATGAAGTTAAGAAACAGATCCGGGACGCTCAGCGTAATAGCTAAACAAAAAAATAACATAGACGAAGCAACCTATAGAAAGGAAGCTTCGTCTATTAAATAAAACCAAACCTTTGAAAACATATAAAAACTAACCATGGGAAGAACAATTACCCTCTTTATTTTGATGCTTGTCGGGATGATAGGCCAATCATTTGCAGGCGTACAGGATGCGGATGTAAAGGGCAAAGTCATCAATGCAAGCAATCAACCAGTAGCCTCCGCTTCGGTTTACCTGATGTCGTCATCAGCAAACGTGCTGATCAAAACGGCAGTAACCGATGAGAATGGCGATTACAGTATTTTAAAAGCCCCTAAAGGAAGCTATTACATCCAAGTGACATCGGTAGGTTTTGCCGTGGCAAAATCGGCCGTTTTTGAATTGGGCGATAAGAATATCCAAGTGTCTACTATCCAATTGAGCCCACAGAGCCAAGCTATTGAGGCCGTAACGGTTCAGGGGCAAGTTCCCATGGTGCAGAGCAAAAATGGAAAACTGATCCTTAACGTGGAAAATTCCACCGTTGCTGCAGGTAACAATGCCTTGGAGGTCTTGAAAAGAGCGCCAGGGGTAAGCGTCGATAAGGACGACAATCTGCAATTAATGGGACAGCAAGGTGTAACAATTACCATTGATGGGCGACAAACATTTATGACGGGAGAGCAATTGGCTACTTTCCTGAAATCTACCGATGGTAGTATGATCAAAAGTGTGGAAGTAAGTACCACACGTTCCGCAAAAGATGATGCGGAAGGTGCGGTAGGCTCTATCAATATCGTGATGAAAAAGAACAATTTAGAAGGATTTAATGGAACATTCTTGGTGAGTGGCGCCAAAGGTGAACACTACCGTGGGAACTCCAGCTTAAACCTCAACTATAAAAAGAACAATACCACCTTGTTCGGTTCTTATGCCTATACCCAGAACAAACGCCAATTTGATCTTGATCTGGAACGCACCATTGCCAAAGGCAATGTTTCTACGGACTTTAATCAGGAAGCATTCTTGGTGGAAACCGAAAAGAACCACAATTATAGATTCGGCGTGGAGCAGAAGACTTCCAACAAGAATACCATGATGCTCCAGTTCACCGGAAACAATAACGAGGAGATCAGCGAGAATATTTCCAATACCGATATTTCCAAAAATCCTTCGGTCGTTGATTCTATCCTAAGAACCACCGCCATCAGTGATAATCGATTCAATAGATACTCGACCAACTTTAACAACGAGTATAAATTGGATACATTAGGCAGCCGGTTGGTATTTGATTTTGATTGGAGCATGTTCAAGAACAGCAACGACAATGATTATATCTATAGAACCGAAAGACCGGATGGTAGTCTCTATTACCCTGTTGAGAAAGAACGTTCGGCCATGCCATCGACCATTGATATCTATGTAGCCAAATTAGATTTGGAAAAAAATATAGGAAAAGGAAAAATAGAAACCGGACTGAAATACAGTAACGTAAAATCTGATAACAACCTGCAGTTTGATTCTTTAACGCAGGCTGGGGACTGGGTGGACATCGCCAATCGCTCGAACCTGTTCATCTATACCGAACAGATTGCAGCGGCATATGCGGATTACAGCAGAGCCATCGGAAAATGGTCGTTGAAAGCAGGTCTTCGTGGAGAATATACGGTTTCGGATGGTAATTCCGTAACCAAGAACAACCGCGTAAAAAGAGATTATTTTGACCTGTTCCCTTCGGCAAATGTAGGGTACAACATCAGCCAGAACCATATCCTGAACTTAGGCTATGCGAAAAAGATCACCAGACCGAACTACCGGTACTTGAATCCTTTCCGATACTATATTGATAAGTTAACTTACCAGGAAGGTAACCCTTATGTAAAACCACAGTATACGCATGGGTTGACCTTGACCTATACCCTGATGCAGATGTTCAACTTTACCTTAGGTACCGATATCACGAACGATGCGATGGTGGAAAGTTTAGGCCAGGATTCCATTACCAACGAAACTTGGATCACCAGGGATAACTTGGCGAAAACAAGTACATCCTATATCAATATCAATGCACCTTATCGTGTAGGGAAGTTCTGGACGATGAACAATAACTTCACCGGTATTTACATGCACTTTAAAGGGCCTATCGCGGGGCATTATGCTGACCTTGGTTCCTTCTTTATCCAAGCAAACAGTATGCATACCTTTAAGATCAACAGCGCCCTATCGGCAGAATTGAGCTTTAACGGTAGCACACCTTTCCTATACAATGTGTACAAGATTCACGGTAGATGGAACATCGATGCTGGGATGAACTATAATTTCAAGGACCAACGCAGTTCCCTGAAATTGGCAGTGACCGATATTTTCCGGACAAATAAAAATACCGTAAGTACAGATTTCAATGAATTCCAATCCACTTTTAGGCAATATAATGATAACCAGACAGTGCGATTAACATATACCTATAAGTTTGGTAACCTGAAACAACAGTTCCGCAAGAAGGAATCGAACAACGAGGAAACCAATAGGGCAAATTAAGATTTTGTTTCAATGTTTAGTTAATAAAGGTCGTTGGCTCCCCGCCTCCGGCCTTTTATTTTGATAAAATTGCTAGATTGCAGCATGAAATTAAAACAGATTGTGGTGTTCTGTGCCTCAAGTCCAGGCCACGAAAAAGTATATATGGAATCCGCCCGCATGGTGGGGAAGGTATTTGCCGAAAAGGACATTCAATTGGTTTACGGCGGTGGAAGAGTAGGTTTGATGGGAGGAATAGCGGATAGTGTGATGGAGAATGGTGGCCAGGTGGTCGGTGTGATCCCAAAATTTCTGAACAGCAAGGAGATAGGTCATACCGGAATCAGCCAACTGATCGAAGTGGATACCATGCATGAACGTAAAGCAAAGATGAATAACCTGTGCGATGCGGTTATTGCGCTGCCTGGAGGCTTCGGTACCATGGAAGAACTCTTCGAAATGCTGACCTGGGGGCAATTGGGCCTGCACCAAAAACCAATTGGGCTATTGAATGTGGATGGATTCTACGATCATCTTATCCAATTCATCAAGCATATGGTGGATGCAGGTCTCTTGAAAAAGGAAAACCAGGACATGTTGCTCTATGCCAACAATATCCATGATCTTTTGGATAAAATGGATGCTTATGTTGCCCCTGAAGTGCCTAAATGGCTCAACTTGGAAAAATCCTAACCCTGAAAAGGGAAATAGGATTTGGCATTATAATAACAGATATCCTGGATCATTTTTCCGATCCATGGCATATCATGCGGTAATTCGCCATTTTTGATATCCTCCGCAAAGATATTGCAGAGCAAACGTCTGAAATATTCATGTCGAGGGAAGGAAAGGAAACTCCTGGAATCTGTCAGCATACCCACAAAGCGGCTCAATAGGCCAATATTGGAAAGGGCATTGATCTGTCTGGTCATCCCATCTTTTTGGTCGTTGTACCACCAGCCGGATCCGAATTGTATTTTTCCGATGATCTCGCCATCATTGAAGTTCCCGGCCATCGCCGCAAACAGCTCATTATCGGATGGATTCAGGTTATAGATGATGGTTTTTCCGAGCTGCTCCCGGGAAGCCATATTTCCGAAAAAGCGCACCATGGCTTCTCCCTGTTTGTAATCTCCAATACTATCGAACCCCGTATCTGGACCTAAATTCTTCAATGCCCAGGTATTGGTATTCCGGAAAGCACCCACGTGGAACTGCTGTACCCAACCTTTTTCGTAATCCCAAGCCGCAAAATGCACCAACATGGCCGATTTGAACTTATTGATCTCGTCGTGCATCAAGTGGGATCCGCCCCTTACTTTTTGGAATATCTTGGCGATTTCCTCATCCGTATAATCCTCCGCATAGAGGTGGCTCAACCCATGGTCGGATAGGCAACAACCATTGGCTGCAAAATAATCATGCCTTGCCTTTAGGGCATCCAGGAATTCCTGGAAATTCTGTATTTCGAGGTTGCAAACCTCGCCCAAGCGGTCGACGTATTGGTTAAAGGTTTCGGTATGCTCTGGGCTCATCGCCTTGTCCGGTCGGAAAGCAGGAAACATCTTGAAGCAAGATGGATGCTGAGCATAAGCTTGATGGAATTCCAGGCTATCGATCGGGTCATCCGTGGTACAGATTACCTCCACATTCAACTTATTCAACAGGCCGTGCACATTATAGGCGGGATCTCTTAATTTTTCATTGCAAGAATGGAAGATGCTTTCTGCGTTTTTAGAGTGCAAAGTTTCCTGCACATCAAAATAGCGCTGTAGTTCCAGATGGGTCCAATGATATAAAGGGTTCCGCATGGTATAGGGAACCGTATCGGCCCATTTCTGGAATTTTTCTATATCCGAAGCTTCGCCGGTGATATAATGTTCATTGACCCCATTCGCACGCATTGCCCGCCATTTATAATGATCGCCATAAAGCCAAGCCTGGGTAATGTTTTCAAACTGATGGGCTCCCGAAACCTGATCGGGTGGTAGGTGGTTATGGTAATCTATGATGGGTAGATCCTTGGCATACTGATGATATAGTTCTTCTGCAATGCTGCTCTGTAATAGAAAATGCTCGTCTAAGAAAGGTTTTATGCTCTCCATTAAGTTTAGGATGAATGGGTAAATTATAAGGAATGAAATTAATAAATAATCTTTATTTATTGATGTTTACCTTATAATTTTTTGAATGGGTTATCAAATTGAGGCCAATTATATCTTCCAGCTTTTCAAAACATTCAATTGAATGTGGTCTGGGTATAATGTTACGCTTTCGATTTCATAATCCAATCCAGGTACTAGTCCATTCTTAGAAAGCAGAAGATTGGTTTGGCCATCTTTACTACTGATACGCAGTATAACCTTTGTAACCAAATTGTTTTCTAGTAGTTGGTCCCGGTTTTTAATGCTGAACGTAAGATTTTTGATTTCGTATTTTTGATCTTCACTTTCGATTTGGTGAGCAAAGAGAGACAATATGTATATCCCTAGAACTACAGCAGGAAAAACACCTTTTGCTTTATAGAGATAGCCAATTGATTTTATCGTAAGGTAAAATCCATAAAAGACTTAGGCCAAGTTGATGAGGATCCAAAGTGCTTCAAGCATAGTATAATAATTAGAGTTTAATAATTAGTTAGTAGCTGTAAATACAGGGGTTTACCTGAATTTTCTTGCGTTAATAGAATATTAATTTTCGATTGGGTTAATGTGAAATAGGGGGTTGAACTTTTCTTGCATTAATTTGTTAATTTAGTGAAAACAAACATTTTAACTATGAGATCTTTATTTCTTTCCGCTGCTTTATTATGTTCTTCTTTATTAGGATCATTCATGCTATCTCATGGGCAGGCTAAATTGGCGCCCTTGTGGGAGTCTAAAGAACAGTTACCTGTTCCAGAGTCTGTTCTATATGTTCCAGAACGTAATGAACTTTTTGTTTCCTTGATTGATGGTGATGGTTCTGCTGCTGATGGAAAAGGTGGGATTGCGATTTTGAACATGGATGGCAGCCTGAAAAATGCGACCTGGGTGGAAGGGTTGAACGCACCAAAGGGAATGGCTTTGTATAAGGATCAGTTATATGTGGCGGATATCAATGAGGTGGTGGTGATTGATATTATTACCGGGAATGTGATCAACCAGATAAAAATCGATGGGGCGGTGTTTTTAAATGATGTTACCGTGGATGCGACAGGAAAGGTTTTTGTGTCGGATACGCGGGAAGGAAAAATATATATGCTCCATAATAATAGACCAAGTCTTTATATGAGCGATGTGCCCAGTGTGAATGGGCTGAAAGTGATCAATGGGAGTTTATATGCGATGGCAGGGCCAGAATTATGGAAAATTGATAATAAAAAGAAAACGGTTATTGCGAAGGGATTGAAACTTGGTGGTGATGGTTTGGAACCTGTGGGTGATGGAAGTTTCTTGGTGACTTGTTGGGGTGGGTTGATATATCATATCTCAGCAAATGGGGAAGTGAGGGAGTTGTTGGATGTGCAAGGAAAGATGAATACCGCTGATTTGGGGTATAATGCAAAGGATAAGATTTTATATGTGCCTACTTTTTTGAATAACTCAGTGATTGCTTACCAGTTGAGCTTGTAGAAGTACGTTAATACAGTGCATCTAATCGTCGCATCATTGCGAGGAGTTTATTCCCGCCACGTCATTGCGAGGAGGCACGACGAAGCAATCTTTCTATTCGTATAAAAGATTGCTTCGTGCCTCGCAATGACGCGGCCCACCAACACAGCCCCTCCCTTACTTCAACACCTCCGCCAAAAAAGCATTCAATTCCTCTCCGTGCAAATTCCTTCCGATAATAATCCCATTCGGATCCACCAGCACATTCTGCGGAATCGCCCGGACCCCATAAGTCTGCCCTGCAGAATTATTCATGTTCTGCAAATCAGAAACATGTTTCCAGGCCAAATTCTGCTCCTTCACATATTTTGCCCAGGGCTCATACTCCCGATCAAAAGAAACCCCTAAGATCTCAAAACTCTTATCCTTAAACCTCCCATAAGTCTCCAACAAAGCCGGAACCTGTTTCCTACAATCCGGACACCAGGACGCCCAGAAATCGATCAATACATATTTCCCCTTCAGATCCGACAAAGAATAAGGATCTCCCTCCAAGTTCAACTGCGTAATACTCGGTGCCTTTTTCCCGATCTGCGTACTCTTCAACGCCTTCAGGTACCTTTCAAACAACAATCCATCATTCGATTTCCTTACCTTCTTATCCAATTTCTTAAACAGATTGTTCAATTCTACATATTCCGGGTCATACCCACCAATCCGTTGGATCAACCGTAACGAATTCGCATCTTTCGGATTTGCCTTTACCTGCGCGATCATCTCCTCCTTGCTCTGCCCAAATACCAAACACGGCACCAACATCAGCAAAAACCATATACTTTTCATAGTTCTACAAATTTTATCTATCAAAAATAAAGATAAGCCTTTCATTTAAACGCATTAACATGTAAAAATTATAACATATTTTCAATAAATCTGAAAAAGAAATTGCATTTTTTGCGTTTGAGGGATTTTAAATTGTTAAATTTGAAACTCACTAAGGTATTTTTTAATTTAAATGGCAAGATTAAATTTATTAGAAGAAACCCGATTTGAGAAAGTACCAGTTACGGTATACCCCACTCAAGAGGAAGCTTCTATTCAAGTCGCTCAACGCATCGCAAACCTCATCAGAGGCAAGCAGGCAAAAGGGGAGCAGGCTGTACTTGGACTAGCAACAGGTGCTACTCCAGTAAAGGTTTACAAGGAATTGGTGAGGTTACACAAAGAAGAAGGTTTAAGTTTCAGTAACGTCGTTACCTTCAATTTGGATGAATACTATCCAATGCAACCTACAGCAGAGCAAAGTTATGTGGTGTTCATGAACAGAAACCTGTTCGATCACATCGACATCCCAAAAGTAAACATTAACATTCCTGATGGCACTTTGGCTCCAGAAGACGTACAGGCGTTCTGTATGGCGTATGAGCAAAAGATTTCCAGCTTAGGAGGATTGGACATCCAGATTTTAGGTATTGGACGTACAGGCCACATCGGTTTCAACGAACCGGGTTCTGCACCTAACTCCGGTACGCGCTTGGTAACCTTAGATGACCTTACCCGTAGAGATGCTTCACGCGATTTCGGTGGTAAGGAAAATGTACCAACGAAAGCGATTACCATGGGGGTTGGAACAATTTTCAAAGCAAAGGAAATTGTGTTGATGGCTTGGAACGAGAAAAAAGCCGAAATCGTTAAAAAAGCAGTGGAAGGCGAGATCTCTTCCGATATCCCGGCTACCTACCTACAGATGTCGGACAATGTAGAATTTGTTCTTGATCAAGATGCTGCTTCCGCACTTACGCGTTTCAACCTTCCTTGGTTGGCGCACGACGTGGAATGGGATGATACTTTGGTGAAGAAAGCGGTGGTTTGGTTGTCCCTTCATTTGGACAAGGCCATCCTTAAATTGACCGACGACGATTATAACAATAACGGTATGGCGCAGTTGATTACGGAACAGGGTACTGCCTACAGTATCAACATCCGTATCTTCAACGAGCTGCAACGTACCATCACAGGTTGGCCAGGAGGAAAACCAGGTGTCGATGATTCCAACCGCCCAGAGCGCGCGGAACCGGCACGGAAAAATGTGATCCTTTTCTCGCCACACCCTGATGATGACGTGATCTCCATGGGAGGTACGTTCATCCGTTTGGCCGATCAGGGACATAATGTACATGTAGCGTATCAAACTTCCGGTAATACCGCCGTTTGGGACGATGATGTATTGCGTTATTTAGAATTTGTTCAGGATTTCGCTGTTGCAGTGGAAGATGATAATGGGGTTACCCGTAAAATCTACGATGACTCTCGCGAGTTTTTCAAAGTTAAGAAACCAAATCAGGTAGATCCTGAAATCGTACGTACCATTAAAGGATTGATCCGCAAAGGGGAAGCAATTGCCGGTGCACGTTTCGTAGGCCTTCCGGATGAAAATATCCACTTCATGGACCTTCCGTTCTATGACCGTGGAAAATTCTCCAAAGAGATCGACTTTGAGGACGATATCCAGCAGACCATGGAATTATTGCGCCAAGTAAAACCTCAACAGGTATTTGCGGCCGGTGATTTCGCTGATCCGCATGGAACGCATAAGGTTTGTTTCGATATTATTTTAGAAGCCTTGAAACGCCTTCGCGAAACGGACGAATGGACGAAGGACTGTTGGTTGTGGTTATACCGCGGTGCATGGCATGAATACCCAATCCACGAGATTGAAATGGCGGTTCCTCTGTCGCCGCAAGAGGTTAAACGCAAGCGTTTGGCGATCTTCAAGCATCAATCACAAAAGGATCTTCCAGTTTTCCCTGGAGATGATCCAAGAGAATTCTGGGTGCGTGCAGAAGACCGTACTAGTGAAACCGCTGGCCTTTACCATCAATTGGGATTGGCAAACTACGAAGCCATCGAAGCTTTTGTTCGCTGGAACTTCGATAAGTAGGCATTAAGAATTACTTTAGAAGTAAGCATACATATCGAAGCCGGATCAGATAGCAATGTTTGATCCGGCTTTTTTCTTGCGATGTAATCTATGTTTTTCCTATGTAAATGGGATGTTTTCGAGGTAAAAACAAGGTTAAAGCATTCTTAAAGCACGTTTTTAATATGCTGATTTACTAAAAGCATACTTTTACATTACTTTTCAGTATGCTTTCAATACGAACCTAAACACTCTCGCGGACTAAAAAATTTCGGATTTTGAAGCTTTTTGTCGGATTCTTTATTTTTTGGTAGCGCGCTGGAGCTTATTTTTGCCTACTATTTAGATTTAGTACAAATAAAGATGAAGCTCACGAAACTATTTATCCTCTTAGCGGCAATGGCAATTGCTCAGGAAGTGGATGCCCAAACAACCGTAAAGGGAAAGATTCTTAACCAAAAAGGCGAATCCTTGGCGGGAATCAGTGTTCATGGATCGAACAAGCATACAAAAACCAATGATCAGGGCGAGTATGAACTCTATATCCCAACTGCAGGAACATTTCAATTGCAATTTACGGGCATTGGATTTCAAAAACAAGAACTTGCTGTTGTTCCACAGGGAACAATCACGGAATTATCGGCGCTGATCTTGCAACAAAATAATCAACAGATCGAGCAGATCGATGTAAAGGGGTACAATTCGGTGAACCATCGTTCCTTGGAGGTCAGTAAATCGGGGGTGAAAGATCTAGACCTTCCGCAAGCGGTACAGGTCATCAATAGCCAAGTGATTTCGGATCAACAGATCAATGTGTTGAGCGATGCCTTGAAGAATGCCAATGGAGTGGCCTTGGGTGCCAATAGAGGTGGTGTGAATGAGAATTTCTATGCGAGAGGGTATAGCTTAGGAACGAATAATATATTTAAGAATGGGGCGAGGACCAATAATGGAGGATCCATCGAGGCGAGTACCCTGGAGTCTGTTCAGATCTTAAAAGGGAGTGCGGCCTTGCTGTATGGCGGAGTGACCGGCGGGGCAGTGGTGAACCTGATCAGCAAGAAACCAAAGTTTGAACATGGTGGAGAGGTGGCCATGCGAATCGGTAGTTATAACCAATACAAGCCCATGGTGGATGTTTATGGCCCATTATCCCAAAGATTGGCTTTCCGGATTGTGGGTACAGGTGGCTACGCAGAGAGTTACCGCGATCAGGTAGAATCCAAAAGGTTGTATGTAAACCCTTCTTTATTATACAAAATATCGGATAAATCGGACATCAATGTTATGTTTGATTATCTCAAGAGTGATTTTACACCCGATTTTGGAATAGGCTCCGTAGAGGGAAAAATAAATGAAAAAGTGGGTAGAAATAGTTTTATCAATGTGCCTTGGGCATACAATAAAACCAATTCTTCCAATGCACAGGTGGATTTTGGCCATCAATTTTCCGACGATTGGAAATTGAATGTGTTGGCCAGCTATCAGAAATACCTTCGGGATTATTATGGTTCTGAACGTATTCAGGCGAATGCGCAAGGGATTGCTCCCCGGGCACTGAACCGTTCGGAACAGGACGAACTGACCTTCAACCAACAACTGAACCTGACCGGGAAACTGCAGACAGGTATCTTCCAACATCAGGTCTTGGTGGGTGCAGATGCGGATCAATCCAAGGTCAAGAATTATGCTTTCAACATCTTCGCCAATGGAACCGGCGAGAATGTGGCGCCAAGTACGGCCTATGATAACATCAATGTTTTTGATCCTTATGCAAGTGGCATGCGCTCGGATATGCCTACGGCAGACCTGAAGACACGAACGAATACCAATATCAGCAGATACGGGGTTTTTGTGCAGGATTTGCTATCGATTACGGATCAGTTTAAGGTTTTGGCGGGTATCCGATATACCTATCAGAAAACAGGTAGAAGTGAGGTTTATGATTATAAAACCAATACGACCAGCGTAACGGAGAACCCTGGTAAAGATAAAGTGGATATGGGCGATAAGGTGGATAAAGCCTGGTCACCTAAATTTGCCTTGATTTATCAACCGTTGAAGGCAACAAGTCTGTATGTAAGTTACGCCAATAATTTCATCTCGAATTCGGGCTATGATGTGAACTATCAACCGATGGGACCATCGCTATTGGATCAATACGAGGCTGGGATCAAGAATGATTTTTTCCAAGGACGCTTATCGACGAACGTGACCTGGTATAAGATCATCAATAATCGGTATGCACAGACCATCATCGGAGATGATGGTAAAGTGGCCGATAGTAATATGAAAGAGTTTACAGGAAGATCAGCTTCTGATGGTGTGGAACTGGATGTGGCAGGGGAATTGGCCAAAGGACTTGATGTACTTGCTGGATATGCCTACAACTATATGCGCTACTTGGAGACCAATGAAAATGGTATCCTGGAGGATATGCGATTGGTCGGAACCACTGCCCATACGGCCAACGGAACGGTATTTTATACCTTTCAGGATGGAGCGGCCAAAGGGTTGAAACTGGGAGCTTCCGTATTCTACACCGGAAAACGAAACGCAGGTTGGAATACCACGAAAGCTAATCAACGCGATGGTCTGGACAGGATTATTCCGATCGGGGCTTTTACCACCTTTGATTTTTCTGCGGGATATCAATATGGTAAATGGAATATCTTGGCTAAAGTGAGCAATATCGGAAATACCTTCAACTATTACGTGCATGAAAACTATAGTGTGAACCCTATACCTCCGCGCAGTTTTACCACGACTTTAAGCTATAGGTTTTAAAATATAGATTTTGGTTATTATCAGCGGATAAAATATTCAACCAAATCAATTATTAATTGTTTGAGAGCGGTTCTATAGCAATATAGGCCGCTTTGAACATTTGTTAAAAATTAGCTATATTTACCCTATAAAAAGATTATTTTTTTGAACATGAATCTATTAGAGAGAGTTGAGCAGGCATTAGATACCATTAGGCCCTATCTGGAAACAGATGGAGGAAATGTATCTATAGAGGAGATTACCCCCGACAATGTTGTTAAATTGAAGCTGTTGGGCACATGTGCTAATTGCTCCATGAGTATCATGACTTTTAAAGCCGGTTTGGAACAAGCGATCAAAAAGGCCGTTCCCGAGATTGTAGCGGTGGAAGCCATCAATTTAACGGACATGAACGATCCTAATGCCATTACCCCAAACCAATTGTAATAAAATTTTTAGATACGGTTAACACAATTTAACAACGGTCTATGAATTAATGTGTTAGTTTTGTGGGAAAGATGAAAACCTGGATGAAATATATTTTAATGGCTACCCTATTTGTTTTTTGTTTGCAGGCAAGTGCACAACAGCGAAAAATAGTGCAGCTTTCTGGGTTTACCTATGCTCAGGGCACTGAAATCGCAGTCCCTTTTGTTACCGTTAAAAATTCTAGCTACCTGAATGAAACCTATGCGGCAAACCATGAGGGTTACTTCTCTTTTGTTGCCCATGTAGGCGATGTGATCGAATTCTCCTCCATTGGATATGCCCCCGTTAAATTCACGATCCCTAATGTGAGTTCGGATAAATATACCGCAAAGATCGAATTGGAACCTTTAGTGGAAGAACTTCCTGTGATCACGCTTGGCAGACCTTTGCCTTGGGCGAGTATTGAGGAGTTCAATAGGGAGTTCCTGGCCATGAATGTGTACAGTGATGATCTGATGTCGGCCAAAAGGAATACCTCCGCAGAGTCTATTGCTTCGTTATCTCGTATTTTGCCACGTAGCGCTGGAGAAATCCAGGCTTTTAACAGCATGCAAAGACATCTTAACATGTCGAATAGAAACATCAATCAGAATTTCAACAATCCTTTGTTGAACCCATTTGCTTGGGGACAATTGATCAACCAGATCAAGCGTGGTGATTATAGTCGCGAACGATTGAAATACTAATTCTTTTTTTAAATTCTTTAGAATTGGGAATGCTGTTATTAGGATTCCAACATGGTTCTTTTGTTGAAACCTTTGATGTTCAATCTTGATGCAAGATAGGACACCAGTGTGGATACCAACATCACCGTCAATAGGATCAGGAAGATATCGCTGTATCTGACATCCACAGGGTAAGCATCAAAAAGGGATCCCTCATTGGTGGTAACCAAGCCATAACGTTCCTGCAGCCAACAAAAAACGAGACCGATTGCAGCACCCACAAGGCTTCCGATCAAAGCGATCATGATCCCCTGGTAGAAGAAGACGTTCTGGATCAGCCCATCATTCGCGCCTAGGCTTTTTAGCACGACTACATCCTGTTTCTTGTCGATCACCAGCATGGTCAATGAACCAATGATATTGAAAATGGCGATGATGCCGATGATGGTGACGATAAAAAAGACGATCCATTTCTCGGATCTCACCGTTTTGTATAGCGTCGGATTTTGTTGTTCCCTGTTTTTGACCAGAAAATCATCACCTAATAAATGCTGGATCTCGGATTTTAATTTCGGATCGTTATCATTCTTCCCAAACAGCTCAATGGCTGAGATATGCTGATGTTCGTTCAATAGGTCCTTCGCGAAATCTATAGGAACGATGATGAGGTCATCGAAACCGGGTTGGAACCGGAGGATGGCATTCGGGGTGATCGGTCTGGAACGGATATCCTCCAAGGGATTTATATTGTTTGGAGAAGCATGTTTGTCAGGAATATGCAGAAGCACCTGATCGTCTGCCCCACGTAAGGGCACTTGCAGATTGGCCTGTACCTGAGCCCCCAATATCCCAAAATTTATACTGTCGCCCTGAATGGAAAGATTCCCCGCAAACAACATATCCTGTGTTGCGTGGCTTTTGATGCTTTCAGGTTCAATCCCTTTGATCTTTCCAATGAATTGTTGATGGTTGTATTCTGCAAGTACTTTATCTTCCAAAACCTCACTATAGGAGGAGATATTTGGGTTTTCGCGAAGTTGCTTGAACTTTTCGCCCTGGCTGGAAAAGACTTTCCCTTTGGACGGTTCTATTCGCAGCTCGGGTGAGAATATGCTGTATTGCGACAGGATAAACTTCTCCAAGCCGTTGTAGAAGGATAGCACGATGACCAAGGCTGCTGTACTGACCAGAACACCGACCACACTGATTCCGGAGATAATGTTGATGGCATTAACTGATTTTTTGGAAAATAGATAGCGCTTGGCGAAGAATACAGGTAACCTCATGGTTTATGCGCGGATAAAAGGGTTCATCTGTTTCTCTTCCCCAACCGTGGTTGAGGGACCATGGCCTGGATGGACTACCGTCTCCTCAGGCAGGCTGTAGATATTCTGGGCAATACTGTTCAATAACTGCTGATGATTGCCTCCTGGAAGGTCTGTGCGGCCGATACTGCGATGAAATAGGACATCTCCACCGATCAGAAAGCCATGGTCTTTACTGTACAGACATAAATGACCAGGGGAATGCCCTGGAGCGAAGATCAAGGAAATGGTTTCATCACCAATTTTCAATTGATCGGTTTCCTTTAAAAAGGTTTCCGGGATTGGCGATGGCTCATATCGTATGCCCATCTGAGCTTCGTAATTCTACACTTGAACGACCAATGGAAGCTCCAGTTCATGGAATTGTGGCATTAGGCCATAGGTTTCATAGATAAATCTATTGCCCAAAACGTGGTCGATATGGCCATGTGTATTGATCAGGGCAATGGGTTTGAGGTTTTGCTGTTCTACATAGGATTTGAAGACTTCTTCTTCCTGGTAATTATGCATGCCAGGGTCTACAATGATGCATTCTTTCTCATCATTATAGATGATATAGGTATTCTCCTGGTAAGGGTTAAAGGTGAACGTTTTGATATGTAGCATATCCAAAAATAGGAATTATTATTGATTCCAGACTTCCCAGTTTTTCTCCGCCTGCAATACCAGCATTTCGAATCCATTCTTGATGGCGGCCCCCCGCGCCTTTCCCTTTTGGAGGAACAGGGTTTCTTCGGGATTATAGATCAGGTCATAAAGCAGATGACCTGGTCCAATGCCTTCATAGGGGATGTCCGGACATTGATCGATGTTGGGATAAGTGCCCACAGGCGAGCAGTTGATAATGATCTGATGTTGTGCAATGATACTGTCGGTAAGATCAGCATAACTGATGTTTTCTGCGTCTTTGGTCCTGCTTACGACTTGGTAGGGGATGCGAAGTTTATCCAATACATACTTAACGGCCTTGGTCGCTCCACCATTTCCTAGTATCAGGGCTTTTTTGTGCTCAGGTTTGAGGAAGGGCAATAGCGATTGCTCGAAGCCATAGGCATCGGTATTGAAACCTTTTAAATAGGGCCTTCCATTCTCTTGTCGTTTGATCTGAATGCAATTGACCGCCCCGATTACCTTTGCTTCTTCCGATAGCTCATCCAAATAAGGAATGACATCCTGTTTATAAGGAATAGTTACATTGACACCGTAGAAATCAGGATTGGAGGTGTAAAGTTCTGGGAACTTTTCGATATCAGAAATAGGGTATAGATCGTAGTCTATACCCTGTATGTTTTCTTTATCAAATTTATCTAAATAGTATTTTTTGGAAAAGGAATGTCCCAGGGGATAACCTATCAATCCTAAGTATTTCATTTTCCTTCGGAGTACTTTTTGATGATATCTAAAATTATCGGATTACCCTGTAACTGCGGAAGGTATTCGAATAATATGTAATGTTTCTCAGGGTCGCTGTTCAATGCGATTTCCAGATAATTCAATGCGTCGTTATATTTTCCTGCTGCAAAAAGGTAGGCGACCATGCGGTAATAAAGGACCGCTTCATCCGGGTTGCATTTGATGGCCTCAGCAATAACTTCGGTAGCTTCCTGCAATTTGCCCAATTCGTACAATAACGATGAAAAGTCTAACCAGGCTTCGATATCGGTACTGTTCAATTCCACTACCTTGGTATAGGCCTCGATGGACTCATCGTATTGTTTCAATTTGTATCGAGCATCAGCAATGGCAAACCAGTAGTCCGGATTCTCATCATCGATATCCAATGCTTTTTTATAAAAATGCAGGGATTCGAAATAGCGTTCCTCAAAATCAAGTGTTACACCGATTCCAAACCAGGCATCGCTTTGATTGCTATCCAGTTTTACCGCCTTCTTGTAATAGGAACGGGCTTCATCCATCTGTTCCAATTTTTCATAGCATTCACCAATCGCGCAATAGGTATCGGCGGTTGGGGGTTCGTATTCAAAAGTATGTTTATATACTTCTATGGCTTCCGCATATCGATCTAGATTGACCAATGCGTTTCCTTTATTATAATAGGCCGATGAGAAATTATCCTTGATAAGGATTGCATAATCGTATGCATCTATGGCGGCCGCATATTGTTCTAATTTATGATGTGCATTGCCCAGGTTGTACCATGCAGCATAAGAATAAGGATCGGTATCTATATATTGCTTATAAAATGCGATACTTTCTTCCTGTTGCTCCAATACATCATAGCAAAAAGCTATTTCGTATAGGGCATCCTGGTTTTCATTATTAATTTTTAAACATTTCTTTAAATAATGAATGGCTTTGGCATAATGTCCCTGCATCTGGTATAGACCGGCTATCTGATAGTAAATCTCGTCTTTGGAATCACTTAATGATAATGCCTTGAAAAAGTTTTCTTCCGCAAGTTCATGATCCTGCATGGCGGAGAAAATTGTTCCCCTGATTAGATAGATGTCGGCTTCCGAAGGCTCTAAAAATTCTACTTTGGTCAAAGCATCCAATGCTTGCTCGTACTGCATGGTACTTGCTAATAGTTGGGCTTTTTTTATTAAGAATGTTGTTTCAAATGGGTGCTGAGCCGCGGCGAATTCAATAACTTGTAGAGCTTTTACGGGGTCATTTTTCGTTATGTAATAGTCAATGATGCTTTCAAAAGCCTTGGCATCGAAAAAGTATTGATCTTCATTCCTCAGCATCTCTTCATAACGATCAACTGAGAATTTTTGCTCTTCAGGTGATTCAAATTCAAAGTCTTCTTCCATTATTCTCCTCCTTTAAAATTATCGATTAACTTCTTTCCCTTGTTGAAAATAGCAAATTAAATTACGGAACGTATCATATTATTTTCAACATATCCACAATCCTATGACTGTCAGTGGGTAGGAAAGTAAAATTTATGCATAAAAAAAGTGCCGGTTGTAGAACCGGCACCTCTTTATGTGTTGATTATTATTGCTAATAATTATTTTTTGATTTCAACACGACGGTTTTGGATTCTTCCTTCTTCAGTAGCGTTAGATGCAACTGGATTAGCTTCTCCGTAACCTGTAGCAGTGATGCTTGATGCAGAAACACCAGCATTTACTAAGTATTGTTTAACTGCGTTTGCACGGTCGTTAGAAAGGTTCATGTTGTAAGCTTCAGTACCTTCTGCAGATGCATATCCATCTAAAGTTACGTTAGAGTTGTTAGCTTTCAATTCTTGAGCTAATTTATCTAAGGTAGCGTAAGATTCAGTTTTCAATACAGAGCTATCAAATTCGAATTGAATTGGAGCGTAGTATCCTGAAGAAACAGTACCATCAGTTAATTGTTGCTCTGGGAATTTGATTGGACATCCTGAACCATCAACTACAGTACCTGCAGGAGTTCCTGGACATTTATCAAATTTATCAGATACACCGTCACCATCAGAGTCTTTGCTCAATTGATCAACAGTACCTTCTAAAGTGGATACACGTTGTTTCAAAGCTTCAACTTCGTTACGTAATGAAGGGTCTTTCAACTCATCATATAAAGTAGCAACTGGGTTAGTGAACGTTAAGTTCTCTTTATCACGAGATCCTAAAGTGAATTCTAAACCACCGTATAGGTTAGAGAATTTTTGTTTTCCGTCGTAACGAACTGGTCCGTATAACAAGTTATCATCAGTGAAGTTCATTGTGTAACCTAAGTTCAAGGCAACAACTTCAGATAATTTGAATTTAACACCAACACCTACAGGGATAAATCCTGTTAAACGGTTGTCACGATCTCCAACATCAGTACGGTCACCGAATACTTCTTCACCCCAGTTACCTTCGTTGTTGAATACAGGAGTTCCAGAGAAATCAGTAGTTGAGTATTGTACTGGGTTATGAGCCATAACTCCCATACCTACTTTAGCGTAGAAGTTAACAGCATTTTCTCTTCTCATGAAGTCGATAGTACCTAATTGGAATACACCATTTAAGCTAGCAGCCCAGTTAACTGCAGTCTCAGCAGATCTTGCACCATTAGCAGTTTCTGGAGTAGTAACCATTTCATGGTTATATGTTTTGATACGACCACGGTTACCTTCTAATTCTAGACCGAATAGGTGTGAGAATTGTTTACGGATAGTTAAACCATAGTACTCACCCACTTTATTTTGGAAGTAACCTACTTTTTGACCAAAACCGTTCTGACCACCTAAGATAGTGTTAGGAGTAGTAATACCACCTTGAACACCGATAGACCAAGTTCTGTACTGACCTCTACCACCAAATACTGTTGGGGTTTGTGCTTGTGCAGTCTCAGCGAAACCTAAAGCGGCTACTAAAGAAGCTGCAACAGCTGTTTTTTTAATTGTAGAATAGTTCATACTCTTTTTTTTAAGGTTATTAAAATTTTTAATTGTTTCTAGTTGTTAATCAATTTAACATAACTTAACAATAACGATGCCAAAAAATGTTAAAACTTAAAAAGCGTATTTTCAATACTAAAAACGGTGCTTTTTCTGCGTAAAAATAGTTATTAACATTTTATAACGCAAATTTTTTGATAAAACTTTGTTCCAATTCAATAAAATTGACACAAGGTTAATCCCCTTGTAGCCTTTTTGCTACAAGATGTAATGGATAACAGCCAAGGTAAGCCCACCTAATAAGGCACTCACAGGTATGGTTAGAATCCATGCCCATAATAAACTAATGGTTACTCCCCATCTCACAGCTGATACCCTTTTCACCACACCAACCCCAATGATCGCACCGGTAATCGTATGCGTCGTGGAAACCGGAATACCAAAATGTTCCGTAATACCTAAGGTAATCGCACCTGCAGTTTCCGCACTGACCCCTTCCAAAGGCGTTACTTTTGTAATCTTGGTTCCCATGGTCTTCACGATTTTCCAACCGCCACTCATGGTTCCAGCAGCAATGGCTGCATAACAGGCCAATGGCACCCACTCAGGCATTTCTTCAAATGTACCTATTACGCCTTGCGCAATTAATGCCGTAGCAATGATACCCATTACCTTTTGTGCATCATTACCACCATGCGCAAAACTCAAACCTGCTGATGAAATCAACTGCAGGATCTTGAACCAACGTTCAGCAACTGCCGGACGCGCTTTTTTACAGATATTGATAATAATTAAAGTAATGATGACCGAAATCGTCATACCTACTAGAGGCGCTAGGATAATAAAAGATAAGATCTTTAATGTAGCACTCAAGTTAATGGCCTCGATTGGATTTACACCTTGGAAAACAGCGAAAGCCATCCCCGAACCGGCAAAACCCCCGATCAATGTATGGCTCGAACTGGATGGAATTCCATAATACCAAGTAAATAAGTTCCAGGAAATGGCCGCGACGAGGCCGGCGAATATCACCTCGAGGGTGATGTACTCTTCAATTACCGTCTTGGCGATCGTATTGGCAACCTTATGGTCAGTAAATACGAAATAAGCAACGAAATTGAAAATTGCCGCCCAAAGAACCGCCATAAATGGCGTAAGCACTTTGGTCGATACGATGGTCGCGATGGAGTTTGCTGCATCATGAAAACCATTGATATAATCAAAGGCAATCGCCAAAACAATCACGACAACTAATAATGTGGTTATCCCCATGATAAAATTTTGTAATGAAATAAAGGTTAAAAAACGATTACGCGTTTTTCACTAGGATACTTTCTAATACGTTGGCAACGTCCTCACATTTATCGGTAGCATCTTCCATGGCCGATAATACCTCTTTGTTCTTGATCAGGTTGATCGCATCCTTCTCATATTCGAAAAGATCAGCTACAGCTTTATCAAAGATGTAATCCGCTTTGTTCTCCACGCTGTTGATACGAACGCAAGAATCCGTAATATTTCTGATGTTCTTCAGGTCTTTCAGTTCAAATAATGCTTTGGCAACATGTTCAGTAGCTTCTACGATAAGATCAGAGATCTCTTTCATCGCATCACTCGGGTTTTCTACCTTATATAGTTCCATACGGTTTGAAGCACCATGGATAAAGTCAGCAACATCATCCAATGAGCTCGCTAGAGCGTGGATATCTTCACGGTCAAATGGAGTAATAAAGTTTTTTCCAAGTTCTAAATGGATCTGGTGGGTTAGGTTATCCCCTTTGTGTTCTAGGTCTTCCAACAATTTGGAATTGTTTTTTCTAAGTTGTAGATCAGAGGTATGAACACTCTCTTTTAATAACTTAGCCATTTCGATCAAATTCGAGCCAGCTTGCTCAAATAAAGGGAAGAATTTTTTGTCCTTCGGAACGAAGTATTGAAAAATGCTATTCAACGACATATTTTGAATTTTAGTAGCGCAAAAATATGGACTTAATGTTAAGTTAATGTTAAGTTTTTATAAATACCCCCAATTAGGCCTTTTCCAATGTAAAAGAAAAGGTGGTCCCAATGCCCTCGGTACTACGCACATGCACATTTTGACGATGAGCTTCAATGATATGCTTCACAATCGCTAAGCCCAAACCTGAACCGCCAATCTCCCTCGACCTACTTTTATCTGTCCTAAAAAACCGCTCAAAAACCCTTGGCAGGTTCTTTTCCTCTATCCCAACTCCATTATCCGTAATCTCGATCAAAATCTGATCGATTAAAGGATGAGTCTTAATGCTCGTTTTTCCGTTTCTCTTTCCATATTTGATGGAATTGTCAATCAGATTCACCAAAACCTGCTGTATCTTCTTCCGATCAGCTTTTACAAAAATCGGATGATTTCCTTTTGAACTAAAATCTAAAACAATGTTCTGTTCGTTGGCTTTATATTCCAAGTCATCCAGCGTCTCTTTGATCAACACCTGCAGATCAAATTTTTCCTTTTCAATCAGCACAGCTCCGGATTCCAATTTAGCGATTTCATCCAGGTCATGGATCAAATAGCTTAACCTGTCCAGATTCCGAGAAGCCTTATTCAGAAAATTAACAGCCATTTCCGGATTATCCTCCATCATCCCATCCTGCAAGGTTTCTATATAACCCTGAATAGCAAACAGTGGAGTCTTGAATTCGTGTGATATATTGGAAAGAAATTCTTTACGGAATTTCTCCTGAGCTTTAAGTTGATCGATTTCGGATGCCTTCTGTTTCGCCCAATCCCTAACCTCCTTCTCCGCATCCCCGATAGGATCGTCAGACTTATGGTCACCTAAGGCGTCCTTTAGCTCTTTACCCAACTTCAGGTTGTGGATCAATTTATAGACTGATTTTATCCTTTCGTATACAAATTTCTGAAAAACATAGTTCAGTAGGGAAAACGAAAGGATAAAACTCAGGATGAGAATAAAGATGAAAGTTGGGAAATCCCGTTCATAATAAAAGTTCATGCCCGCCAGGATCAGCGAGAACACAAAACTGATGATCAATATGAGCGATCTGAAATTCATGGATTATACGCGAGCGATAACCGTTTTTCCACCTACCACTTTATCGTTGATTTTAACATTGATTTCGGCATTCAAAGGCAAGAATAAATCCACACGAGAACCGAATTTGATAAATCCGAATTCATCGCCCTGTTTTACTTCCTGACCCTCTTTTACATACCATACGATCCTTCTGGCCAAGGCTCCGGCGATCTGGCGGAACAACACTTCTACACCATCTTTACGTTTAACCACAACCGTCGTACGTTCATTATCCGTGGAAGACTTCGGATGCCAAGCCACCAAAAATTTACCGGGATGATATTTGAAGAAACTTACCATTCCAGAAACAGGATTTCTATTCACATGCACATTCACAGGCGACATAAAGATCGAAACCTGCAATCTTCTTTCCTTGAAATATTCCGTTTCCTCCGCTATTTCGATAACCACTACTTTTCCATCCGCTGGGCATAAAATTACACCATCATCAATGCTGATCTTTTTGATTGGGCTCCTGAAGAACTGCACAATCGTGATAAATAGGAATGCAGATATAATATAAAGTATCCAAGTAACTACCTTGCCCGCATCAAAATAATGCGCAATGGCCAAGATCACGAATATGAATAAAACAACAAGTGCTAAACTGGTATATCCTTCTTTATGGAATTTCATGATTAAAAATTTCTCCAAATATAATTAAACTTAGGAAATCCTAAGGGTTCTCTGCTTTTCTATTGATTTTAACCGAATGAAAGAGCAACGAACCATCCCCAGCTTTTTGCGCTATGAGATTCACTGTCAATTCATCATCCACATATTCCCCATTTACAAATGAGGGAATATAATTTCCAATTTCCCCCAAGGCAGAAGCAAAAATACGGTCAAAATCCGGATTGAACTTGGTCGCTACCTTTGCCTTTTTGGGAATTCCCCTCTTATCCACCTCCACGGTATAGGTGATTTCATATTTGGATAGATCAGGGATTTCTGCGCCCTCAAAATAATCGCTGATGGCCTTTCCTAAATACATGGTATATCCCGTAAAGTCATCAAATGTACAATCTTTGGACACAAAATGTTCGCCGCGCATAAAAGGCTCTATAGGCCAAAGTGGATATCGAGCAGCATCATATACTTCTTGTGTATAGTAATCGTAGCCCTCCCTGAATGCGCCATTAGGCGCATAATATTCTTCGCCGGCTTCAACCGTCCCTTTGTCATCCTCAAATAATACCTGCCATTTACCAACTGCAAATCCATCCCTGATATTTCCGCGCAAACGCACAAATGGAAATCCATAGGGGTTATAGCCTGCGTAAGGCACCTTGAAATTATACTTTCCATTGCCATCCATCACCAAACGGCGACCCCGGTCATCCATCAACGTCATTAATTTCACGGTTTCACCCTGATGCAGCACCGTCATCAAGAGATTGCCATCAGGATAGAAGAAATTCAATTCACCCACAGGAACACCCTGTTGATAGGTCATCTGCCATTTTAATTGTCCATTCGGATGATAGGCTTTAAAAACACCCTCTTTGATGCCTTGACGATAATTCCCTTCCAGCAATAACTTACCATCCAGTGAATAATCCTTGAACTCCCCAATAAAAAAGCTTGTTTTGGCATTAAATTCGGCAATCCGTTCAATGGAATGGAACTCACAGTTTTTATCGACCAAAAAGTAGTTCTTGTCGTAATAAAAACGGACCAGATTACTATCCGCCCTTTCCATAAATACAGGTTTCGCTTCCTGAGCTTGGGCGTTCCACCCAAGGACAAAAAGCATGATCCCTATTAAGATTGCCTTGAATATCTTCATGATTATTATCCTTCCAACAGCGTTGATTAATGTGCCTCTAACCAGTTTCTTCCTTGACCAATTTCGATCTCAATAGGAACTTCCATATTGATCGCCGATTTCATACGATCTGAAATGATCGCTTTAAAAGTTTCAATTTCGTGATTCGGAACATCAAACACAAGCTCATCATGCACCTGCATGATCATTTTCCCCGCCAAGCCCTTCTCCTCAATATCCTGTTGGATATTGATCATCGCAATTTTGATCAGATCTGCCGCAGAACCTTGAATAGGCGCATTGATCGCATTTCGTTCCGCAAAACCGCGAACCGTCATATTGGCCGAATTGATATCCCTTAAATAACGACGTCTTTTTAAAATTGTTTCCACATAGCCATTCTCCTTTGCGAATTCGATCACCTCACTCATGTATTGGCGAATACCTGTATATTGTAAGAAATATTGGTCAATGATCTCAGCCGCTTCTTTTCTTGGAATCCCCAAACTTTGCGATAGGCCGAATGCCGATTGCCCATAGATAATCCCAAAGTTCACCGCCTTTGCATTCCTACGCATATCCGAGGTCACCTCATCCAGGGCTACCCCATAAACCCTTGCTGCTGTCGCACGGTGAATGTCCAAACCTTGATGGAAGGCATCTTGCATATTCTTGTCCTTGCTCAATTCGGCCATGATACGCAGCTCAATCTGCGAATAATCCGCCGATAACAGTGTCCAATTCTCATCCCTACTGATAAAAGCTTTTCGAACCTCCCTGCCTTTTTCCGTACGGATAGGGATATTCTGAAGGTTAGGATTCGTCGAACTCAAACGTCCCGTTGCGGCTACAGCTTGGTTATAGGAAGTATGGATCAAGCCAGTCTGCTGGTTGACCAAGGTTGGCAGCGCATCCACATAAGTTGATTTCAATTTCTGTAACTGCCTAAAGGAAAGGATGTCCTGAACAATGTCCGATTTGTTGGCCAGTGCCAACAATACATCCTCTCCGGTTTTATATTGTCCGGTTTTTGTTTTCTTAGCCTTCGGATCCAATTGAAGTTTATCGAACAACACCTCGCCTAATTGTTTTGGAGAAGCGATGTTAAAGGTACAGCCAGCTTTTTCATAGATCTGCTGTTCCAATAATTTCACATCCTTTTCGATCTCCTTCGAGAAATTCTGCAAGGTCAGCTCATCGATCTTAACCCCATTGCGTTCTACCGAAGCCAACACCCTTAATAACGGAAATTCCACATCCTCTGCCAATTGCAAGGTCGAAGTCTCCTGCAATAAAGGTTCAAATTTATGTTTCAGCTGCAGGGTAATGTCCGCATCCTCGCCTGCATATTCCTTGATCTTCGCCAATTCCACATCGCGCATATTGCCTTGGTTCTTTCCCTTGGCACCAATGAGTTCGGTAATAGAAACCGGACTATATTTCAGGTAGGTCTCGGCCAGATAGTCCATATTATGGCGCGTATCCGGATCGATCAGGTAATGAGCCAACATTGTGTCAAATAATTTCCCTTTTACCTGTACATCATAGCGGGAAAGGATAAGCATATCGTATTTGATGTTCTGCCCGATTTTCTGAATCTGTTCATTCTCAAAAATCGGTTTGAACAGGTTAACAGTTTCCTGAGCCTGAAGCGGATCCGAGGATACCGGTACATAATAGGCTGTCCCAGGTTCAAAACTGAAAGACATTCCGACCATCTCCGCATTTAGCGCATCCAATCCGGTCGATTCCGTATCAAAAGAAAAAGAAGGTTGCGAAGCTAAAAGTTTCACCAACTTCTCCTGTTCAGCAAATTCATCGGCCAATATATACGTATGTGTTGTGTTTTCAATGGTATTCAATGGGGAAGAATCTTCTATTTCCTCCGCTACAATACCAACACCAGCATCCGTTGGAATGGCAAAAAGATCCATCTGTCCGCCTTTCGGCACCGCATTTTCGGCCATATTAAATCCATCGCCAAAAATCCGTTTTCCTAAGGTTTTAAATTCAAGTTCCACAAAAAGTGGTTCCAAAACATCTTTATTAGGCTCTTCCAGTTCCAAGCCCTTTTCGTCCAATTCCACAGGTACATCCAATAAAATGGTTGCCAATTTTTTAGAGATCAACCCTTGATCCGCAAAATTCTCCACATTTTCCTTCAGCTTTCCCTTCAATTTGTCGGTATTCTGGATCAGGTTCTCCACGGAACCAAATTCTTGGATCAATTTTTTTGCGGTCTTCTCGCCAACTCCAGGGATCCCGGGGATATTATCCACCGCATCACCCCATAGACCCAATATATCAATCACTTCATGTACGTTATTGATCTCCCATTTCTCCAATATCTCCGGAACACCCAATACCTCCGCGCCATTACCCATCCGAGCAGGTTTGTAGATGAAGATGTTTTCCGATACCAATTGGCCGAAATCCTTATCCGGCGTCATACAATAAACAGTATACCCTTCTTTCTCACCCTTTTTCGCCAAGGTACCGATGATATCATCGGCCTCATAACCATCCATGGTGATGATCGGGATGTTAAATCCTTCGATCAAACGGAAAATATAAGGAATCGAAGCAGCTAGATCTTCCGGCATTTTTTCCCGCTGTGCCTTATAGGTTTCAAACTCCAGATGCCTGTTGGTAGGGGCTTCTGTATCGAATACAACGGCAATATGAGAGGGTTTTTGGTTTTTTAAGACATCCAATAGGGTATTGGTAAAACCCATGATGGCACCTGTATTTAAACCGTATGAAGTTAACCGTGGGGTCTTGCTCAAGGCAAAGTAGGCACGGTAGATCAATGCCATCCCGTCGAGAAGAAATAACTTTTTCAAATTTTTAATATTTACGATATAAACAAAGTTAACAAAATCATTAGACCCAAAGATTAACAAAATTTTTCCATTTTTGCGAAAGGATATGCGGATTCATCTGTTAATGAAATAGAAAATGAGAGGAATAGTAACAAAATCTACAGGAAGCTGGTACCAGGTCATGGACGATGATGGGCAGAACTACGAATGTCGTATCAAAGGGAAGTTCAGGACCCAAGGCATTAAAACAACCAATCCCATTGCGGTGGGCGATTTTGTGGAGTTTGAACTCGAACCCGGGCAACAATCTGGTGTCATCAATACCTTGCTGCCGAGAAGAAACTATATCATCCGCAGATCAGTGAACCTTTCTAAACAGACCCAGATCATTGGTGCTAATTTAGACCAAGCGGTATTGGTTGTTACTTTAGCATCTCCGGCCACCTCCACCGGTTTTATCGACCGCTTCTTGGTTACGGCCGAAGCGTACAGCATTCCGGCGATCCTTGTCTTCAATAAACTAGACCTCTTCTCCGAGGAAGGATTGGAAATCCTGGCAGAATACATGGCTTTATACGAAGGCCTTGGCTACCCTTGTTATGCCGTATCGGCTTTGAAAGGAGAGCATATCCAAGAACTTCAAGAACTGTTGAAAGACAAGACCACTTTGGTTTCCGGACATTCAGGCGTAGGAAAATCGACCTTGATCAATGCCGTAGTGCCTGGGTTGGAACTGAAAACAGGGATCATCTCCGAGTGGTCCGACAAAGGTAAACATACCACCACCTTTGCCGAAATGATCATGCTTCCATTTGGGGGAAAACTCATCGATACTCCTGGAATACGCGAATTGGGGATCGTTGATATCGAACCGCAGGAACTCTCCCATTATTTCCCCGAAATGAGGGCTTTGATGAACCAATGTAAATTCCATAATTGCCGACATATCAACGAACCTGGATGTGCTGTTCTGGAGGCTTTGGAGAATGGCGAGATCGACCCTTCCCGCTACGATAGCTACCTCAGCATCTACAATAACGAAAATAATCGCAACTAACTAAACATATTGGCCATAAATTTGTTTCGTATTATTGAACGACAATAAACCATCGTTTACAGAATCGTATGAAACCAGTTTGGAAATGGATTATAGGGGTATTAGTAGTTATTATTATCGCCGTTATTGGGGTGGGTTGGTATTTTAACCGAAACTGGAAACCTTTATTGGAAGAGCGATTGAAGGAAGTGGTGCATAACTCCACCAACGGCCTCTATTCGCTTCGTTACGACGACCTGGATCTGAATATCACCCTTGGAAATGTGACTTTGAAGAACGCCGAGCTCATTCCGGACTCTGCTGTTTACCAAAAGATGGTCCTGGCCAAGGAAGCACCGAACAGCCGTTTTCATATCAAACTGACCAATCTGAAAGTACGCAGCTTCAACCTTTGGGATGTGATCCGGAAAAGGAAATTATTTATAAAGAACATCACTTTCGAATCACCCGATATCCACATGATTTCCGAATACCATGCCTATAACGATACGATCAAACCGAAGGAAACTAAAACCTTATACGACAATATCAAGGATGTATTCAGTTCCGTGAATGTAAGGGATATCAAGATTGATAACGTCAAATTTAAGTTCTCCAAAATTGAAGAGGGGAAATCTTCCGACATTCAATTGGATAGCATCGGGATCAAAGTGCATGATGTACTCTTGGATGAAACCTCTATCAAGGATACCACCCGCTTGTTCTACACAAAAATGGTGGAAATCGATGTCCCTGGTTTCGAATACGACCTTTCTAATGGGTTATATGTGGCCAAATTCGACCGCTTGACCATCAATACGCAAGAACAGAATGTGTTATTGACCAAGGTGGTATATAAACCCAAAATGAGCAAAGGGAACTATTTTAAGACAAGGGGCCAGAATGTAACCATGGCCGATCTCCGCTTTGATACCCTTCGTTTTGAAAAACTGGACTTCAAACGGGTGATCGATGACCAGCAGACCATTGCCAGGAATGTGCAGATCAAAAATGGATCGATCTCCTTATACAACGATAAACGATATCCAAAGAAGAGCTCCAATAAAATTGGGAAATCACCACACCAACAATTGTTGAAACTGAAGCAATTGATCCATATTGATACTGTTTTCTTAAGCAATGTAGATGTCTTATATGGCGAATTCTCCGCGAAATTCCATCAAGAAGGGGTTATAACCTTCAACAATGCGTCGGGGATCATCACCAATGTCACAAACGATAGCCTTCACCTCAAGAAAGAGCCTTGGATGCGGGCAGATCTGAGCGCGAAAATTATGAACCAAGGATTGTTAAAAATCAATTTTGGATTCAATATGATGAGCAAAGCCGGTGAACATACCTATAAGGGAACCTTGGGAAGGATGCAGGCCACCGCTTTCAATAAAATATTGAAACCTTTGCTGAACGTAGAAATCGGCGAAGGAAATATCCGTGGAATCAGCTTCAACATGCAAGCGAATGATCGACGTAACTGGGGTGATTTCCGTTTCGATTACGACCATTTGAAAATCAACCTGCTCAACAAACCGGGAGAGGATATGAACAAAACCAAAAAGGGGATCTTATCCTTTGTGGTCAATAATGTCCTGATCAATGATAGTAACCCCGACGCCAATGAAGTTTATCATATTGGAAAAGTCAACTATACCCGTGTTCCGGAACATTCCTTCTTCAAAACCATGTGGCAAAGTCTTTTGGAAGGAATTAAGCAATGTGCAGGTATAAGTAAGGAACGTGAGGCGAAACTCCTAGGGGCGGCGGAAAATGTGAAGGAAATAACCGAAGGCTCTAAAAACGTCATCAAAAAAACCGGTAATTTCTTTAAAGGACTGTTCAAGAAGAAAGATAACGAAGATAAAGAAGAAAAAAAGGAGAAGTAATCCTATGTTTGTAGAATGGATTCATTTTTCAGCTTCCTAAAATTCATATTCCGGTACCATAATAAGGTGGTGGATCAGGTGCTGTTCTACATCAGCCTCATCTGTACCATCACGATGGTACTGCACGTAGGTTATATTACGGATCCAGAATTAGCGCGTTATACTGAAACGACTGTTGTTTTCATGTATTACGGGCTATTTTTATTTGAGGCCATCCGTACGATTTCCTCCATTCTGGTGGCTCGCAGGATCAATGTTTCCCATTATTCGGGGGTCGTTGTAACAGCCTACTTTTTGCTGATCACCCTCGCGCGTTTTACCGGTGGATTCCTTGAAAACTTCGCAAAAGATGAATGGCTTTACCTGGGGATTTTCATCATGTTTATCTCAGAACTATCCCGAAGCAGCCTCTTTTTTGATAACTTCTACTTTAATCCGACTATTTTATTCGTCGTTTCCTTCCTGGGACTGATCGTCTTGGGATCCTTTTTATTGATGCTCCCTAGAACGACCATTGAAGCTCCACTCAGTTTTGTAGATGCTTTTTTCATGGCCACAAGTGCCGTCTGTATTACCGGGCTAACCGTAACAGATATATCGACCAATTTCTCTGTTTTCGGTCAATCGGTGATCATGGCTTTGATACAGATCGGGGGTTTAGGGATCATGACCTTTACCGGCTTTTTCGGATATTTCTTTTCCGGCGGCTTTTCCTTTAAGAACCAATTGATGTTCGGGGAGATCTTGGGCGAGGATAAATTAAACTCCGTTATTTCAACCTTATTGACCATTATCTTTATCACTTTCCTCTTTGAATTTATCGGTGGAATATTGATCTTCTTTTCTTTGGATCCCAAATTATTTGAATCCATTGGAGAACAGATTTTCTTCTCCGCATTCCATGCCATATCCGGATTCTGTAACTCCGGATTTACTATCATTAAAGATGGGGTAACCAATGAGAATTACCGATTCAATTATAATTTTCAATTGGCCGTATCTTCCATGTTCATTCTTGGTAGTTTAGGTTTTGGAACCATCTTTAATTTCTATACCCTGGTAAAGGAAAAAATCATTTCCTTTTGGTGTAAGGTTATCCAAAAAGGAAACTATCGACATAAGCCCATGGTCTTCTCCTTCAATTCGCGCTTTATTGTATTGTGCAATATCGTGGTGATCATCCTGGCTACGATCTCCTTTTTTTTCCTGGAGAGAAACCATACCCTGATGGAGGATAAGTCTACTTACGGGCAATGGGTATCTTCCATTTTTATGGCCAACTCCTCCCGATCTGCAGGATTCAACAGTGTGGATCTGAACTTTGTGAATATTCCAACCTTGATCATGATCGTGACCTTGATGTGGATAGGGGTGTCTCCAGGCTCTACGGGTGGGGGTGTGAAAGTAACAACGGTGGCTATTTCCCTGATGAACATTGTCGCACTGGCAAAAGGAAAGGAATCCATTGAAATCTACAAAAGAAAAATTGCCTCCGAATCGGTCAATAAGGCATTTGCCATTATCCTCTTATCGATCTTGACCATTTCGTTGAGCTTTATCTTATTGAATTTTTCCGATCCAAACCAGGACATGATGTCCCTGCTTTTTGAATCGGTATCGGCATATACCACTTGTGGGCTTTCATTAGGCATTACGCCTTCCTTGAGTTCCACCAGTAAGATTATCCTGATGGTCACCATGTTCGTCGGTCGTGTCGGTATGTTAACCCTTTTGGTGGCCTTCATCAAGAATACCAAGAACAAAAGTTATATTTATCCAACTGAAAAAATTCTGTTTTAAGCGCTATGAAATATATTGTATTAGGATTAGGACATTTTGGGAGATCCTTGGCGATCCACTTAACGGAGTCGGGACATGAGGTCATCGCGGCTGATATTAACATGAATCTGGTCGAGCAGAACAAAGATAAAATTACCCATACCGTATGTTTGGATAGTACGGATAAAGAAGCGGTGAGTTCGCTCCCTCTTCGGGATAGCAATGCCGTGATCGTGGCGATCGGTGAAGATGAAGGTGCATCCCTATTAACCATCGCGCTGCTGAAACAGCTTAAAGTAAAGCGGATCATCGGTAGGGTGGTCTCCGACCTGCAAAAAACCGTCTTGGAAGCGATGAACATTGAGGAATACATCATGCCGGAAGAGGAAGCCGCAGAACGATTGGCCATGCGCTTGGACAATATCGATATCGTAGATTCCTTCAAGGTTTCCGAAAAATACAGCATCATCGAGACCAAGGTTCCTGCCAAATATATCGGCATGACCTTGAAAGAAGCTGATCTGACCAATAAATATAAGGTTATCGTCCTGACTACCGTTCAGGTAGAAACAGAAACCTCTGGGGATGGAGTGACCCGAACCTCCAAAGAAGCATCCGGTATTGCCAAAGCCGATATGGTACTGCGGGAAAATGATCTTCTTGTCCTCTTTGGGGAATTGTCCAATATTAAGAACTTGATTCAAAAAGCATAAATATTAAAATCATTTCTATATTTTTGGGCGTATATCATTAATAACCCTTTATTACAATTCATGAAAAATTGGTTTAAGGAAAATCAGACACATTTGTTTATCATCGGGATTTTCCTCCTTATCGTTGTATTTTACTTTACGCCTGTATGGCAGGGTAAAACCTTGTTGCAGAGTGATGTAATGCAAGCCAGAGGAAGTCAGAAAGAGATTTTTGATTTCAGAGAAAAAGACGGTAATACGCCCTTGTGGACCAACTCCATGTTCGGCGGAATGCCAACCTACCAAATATGGTACGACCATGCCAACAACGTGGCAAGTTATATAGGTCCAGCTTTGCGTAAAGCTTTCCCTCCACCGGCAGATGTTCTTTTATTGTTCTTATTAGGGGGTTATTTCCTGTTTTCGGTATTAAAGATTCGACCTTGGTTGGCCGCCATCGGTGCGGTGGCCCTGGCGTTCTCCTCGTATAATTTTATGTACATTGAGGCTGGGCATATCAATAAAGCCTATGCCATCGCCTATATGGCGCCCATCATCGGGGCGGTCATTCTCTGTTATCGGGGGAGCCGACTCTGGGGGCCTGCTATCTTAGCCTTATTCCTTGCCTTAGAGATCCGTTCAAACCATATACAGATGACTTATTATCTGTTTATTGCCTTACTGGTATTAGTGGGCTTTGAACTGTACTATGCGATTAGAGACAAGAAACTTAAAAACTTTTTGCAGGCAACGTCCATGCAGCTGATCGGGGTATTGGTCGCTGTTCTGGTCAATGCTTCGGTATTATTCCCAACCTACGAATATTCCAAACTGACCATCCGCGGAAAGGCGAATATCACGAAAGTGACAGAGCCAGGCAAAGATGCACATGGCTTGGATAAGGAATATGCCTATGCTTGGAGCCAGGGTATTGGCGAGACCATTACCTTCTTGATTCCACATGCTTATGGTGGTAAAACATCGGGGCTGTTGGATGAGGAATCCAATGTGGTAAAAACGTTTTCCAAAATGGGTATTCCAGCGGATCAAGCCCTGCAATATGCCAATGGCTTAACACCAACCTATTGGGGTGAAAAAAGCTTTACCCAAGGGACTTGGTATTTTGGTGCAGGAATTATCTTCCTGTTTATCCTGGGTTTGGTGATCGTAAAGGATCGATTGAAATGGTGGATCCTTGCTGCAACCTTATTGACCATCTTCTTATCCTTCGGACGCCATTTCCCACTGATATCCGATCTTTTCTTCGATTATATCCCGATGTACAACAAGTTTAGGGCGGTTGAATCGATCTTGGTGATTCCTTCGGTGTTGATTCCTTTATTGGCGATCATGGCGGTTCATGAAATCATCACAAGGGGAACTGAAATTGTGGATCTGGATAAAAAAGTGTTGTACACCGGTGGAGCTGTTGCTGCTATCTGTTTACTGATTGCTTTGATGCCTAGTTTATTGAATCTGAGGACCTCGACCCATCAGGAATATGTTTCCATGTTGCAGGAACGTACCGGGGATCAGGCTTTGACCACGGAGATTGTCAATGCGTTGATCAAGGACCGTTCGGCAATGGCATCTGCGGATGCATGGCGCTCCTTCTTCATTGTAGCCTTGACCTTTGGGTTTGTATGGGCATTTATTAAGAAGAAGGCGAATGTAGCCATTATGTTGGCCGGAATCGGGCTGATTACTTTGGTTGACCTTTGGTCTTTTGATAAACGCTATTTAAACAACACTTCTTTTGTAGATAAGGATATATATGAACGTCCGATCCCGGAGCGTGAGGTAGATCAGTTGATCCATATGGATAAGGATCTTTCTTACCGAGTATTGGACCTGACGACCAGTCCTTTCCAAGATGCATCGGCCTCTTATTTCCATAAGAGCTTTGGTGGATACCATGCGGCGAAATTGATGCGTTTCCAAGAGGTTATCGAGAATCTGTTTGATAATGGATTGAACGAGGATGTATTGGATATGATGAATGTTCGTTACTTGATTGGGAAAAATCCAGAGAATGGTTCAGAGAATATTCAGCGTCGTAGCTCGGCATTAGGAAATGCGTGGTTTGTGAACAATGTGAAGTTTGTGAATGGCAGCAATGCGGAGATGGAAGCGATGAAAACCTTCGATCCTAAGAAAGAGGCGATCGTGAATGAAGGCTTAAAGGATTTGTTTGGAACAGTTTCTATTGGTCAGCCGGTAAATTCAGATATCAAATTGGTTTCTTACCACCCTGATACCATGAAATATGAGTATTCTGCGCCTAATCAGGTGTTTGCAGTGTTCTCGGAAGTGTTTTATGATAAAGGTTGGAAAGCTTATGTGGATGGCGAGGAAGTGCCAATTATCCGTACGGATTATCTGTTGCGTGGATTGTCATTACCAGGCGGTAACCATAAAGTGGAATTTGTCTTTTCTCCGAATAGTATGAAGGTTTCTAATGTTATTTCGTTGATCGCTTCTATTATTTTGGTGCTGGGATTTGCTGGGGCGATTTATATATCGCTGAAGCATAGAGGGAAATCACCGCAGGTAAGTAAGGCGCCGCAGGTAGTGAAATAATATTCTCGTCATTGCGAGGAACTCTACCGTCATTGCGAGGAGGTACGACGAAGCAATCTTTCGATTAGTCCAAAGATTGCTTCGTTCCTCGCAATGACGTGTTTTTTACAAAACCAACTTCAACTGCGGATCCGTCACCCTGAAAGTCTTTCGATGATGTGGCGTTATCCCCAGCTCCAAAACCGCCTGCCTATGCTTAATAGTTGGATATCCCTTATTACTCCGCCAATCATATTCCGGAAAATCTCCAGCAATACCCTCCATATACTCATCCCTATACGTTTTTGCCAATATAGAAGCCGCTGCAATCGACAAATACTTCCCATCTCCCTTTACTATACAGCTATACGGCAACTCCCCATAAGGAATAAACTTATTCCCATCAATAATCAAATACTCCGCCTTCACCTGCAACATATCCAATGCCCTATGCATCGCCAAATACGAAGCCTTATGAATATTAATCCGATCAATCTCTTCCGCCGAAACACTTGCCACCGCAAATGCCAAGGCCTCCTGTTCAATAATCGGCCTTAATTCCATCCTTTTCTTCTCCGAAAGCTTCTTGGAATCGTTCAAAACCGGATTACAATACCCCGCCGGAAAAATAACCGCCGCAGCAAAAACAGGCCCTGCCAAACATCCTCTTCCAGCCTCATCACAGCCCGCCTCCAAAAATTCCTCCTGAAAAAACGACAACAAATCCATGAAACAAAGATAGTAAAGATAGTATTTAGTAGTTAGTATTTAGTATTAAGACCTCAGCGCCATTCGGCTAACTACTAACTACTAACTACTGAAATGTAATATATGTGATATAAACCGCTATTTACATTAATTTACACTTCTTATTATTTTCTTTGCAGGAGATTCATGATAAGTAAACTTTTTTACTTATACTGTTGTCAATAAGAAGGTTATCAAAGTAAACATGAAAAGAATTATCATTTTTAGTTGTTTAATTTTTGCTTGTTCTAGCTTATTGGCTCAGAAAAAGAAAGAAAATTACCAGATCCTGCCCAGCTTTCCGGTGAAAGTGGATGCAGAATTGACAGAGTGGAACGGAAAGTTAAATCTGATCGATGCAGATAGCAGTTGGATGTTTGGGGTCAGCAATGATGCCGAATACATCTATGTGGCGATGCGGATCAAAGATGCGGTATTACAGCAGGATGCGGTTCGCAATGGGATTATCATCAATGTGAACACCGATGGGAAGAAGCGGGATGGTGCGCAGTTGATTTTTCCGGTACCCGACAGTGAGACCCTACGGGCAATGGCCAATGATGAGAATCTTCCGAACATGAATGTACGCGAAGAACTGATCAAGAGAAGTAGAGGTTATGGGGTGAAAGGATTCTCCAGGATTGTGGATGGTCGTTTGTCTTTCGACAATACCTACGGGGTGCAGGCCGTTGCGAAACTGGAAGGTAATGAAATGTTGAGCTATGAATCAAAAATTCCTATCAGTGCATTAGGGTTGAAAGATCCTAAGCAAGCGTTGGGTATACAGGTGATGATCAACAATCGTTTTGCCCAGTTGCAGAAGATGTTGAAGAACCAACCTAGCCAGACGGGAAGGTATGGAGGGATGTACGGTCGGCCGGCACCATCCATTAAGAATCCTTACAAGATGAAGACGGATGTCTGGATTGTAGGGAAGCTGAATGAGCAATAAAATTAATTTATGGATAGAATTAGAAAAGCTTTGATGTTGGTTTGCATCTTAGCGCTGAGCATGAGTGTTCATGCACAAGCAAATCGAGTGGTCGAGGGTATGCTGCGAGACACGGAATCTAGACCTATTTCTGGGGCTACGGTTTACTTAATGTCAGCTACAGACACCCTTAAAACAAGTTCAACGAATGCGGGTTTCTTTACGTTTACCAACGTAGCTGCAACGAAATTCACCATTCGGGTAAGTAGTTTAGGCTTCCAAGCGGTAGAAAAGGAAGTGGAATTTCCGGAAGGGCAAAAGGAAATCCGCGTACCTAGCTTCGCATTGGCGGTAAATGCCAATCAAATAGAAGAAGTTGTGGTTGCAGGGGTCTTGACCGTACAGGTAAAAGGCGACACCGTAGAGTACAGCACGAAAGACTTAAAATTACGCCAGGGAGCAGTGGCCGAAGACGCTTTGAAACGTCTTCAGGGTGTGGAGGTTGATAAGGATGGTAATGTAACTGCACAAGGGGAGAATGTTACCCGTGTACGCATTAATGGTAAGGATTTCTTTGGTGGTGATGTGAAAACTGCTACGCAGAACCTACCTGCCAATATCATCGAAAAGATCCAGGTGGTAGATGATTTCGGCGATATGGCCAACATCACCGGTAATAAATCGGGTGATTCCGAAAAGGTATTGAACATCCAGATCGATCCGAAATATAACAAAGGTTTTATGACCACCCTCCGGGCGGGTTATGGTACGAATAATACCTACCAGGCTACCGGTATGTGGATGGGCATGACCGATAAGACCCAAGTGTCGGTTTTAGGAAACCTTAATAACATCAATGCCCCTCTATTTGATTTCAACACTTCCGGTGGAGGTGCCAGAAGAAGAATGGGTGGCGGTGGCCGTCCAGGTGGAGGTATGTTCGGTAACCCAAGTGGTATTACAGATGTAGGTTCCATCGGGGTGAATATCCGTCATGATTTCTCTGAAAAACTAAAAGTATATGGTAACTATTCTTTCGGAAGGGATGATAATAACACTTTTACAAAGAGTTTGATCGAATATACACTTCCTGAATTGAAGCAGGTGGAAAACACCGAAGATAATGGCAATAGAATTACGACCAGTCATCGTATGGAAGCCAATCTAGAATGGAACATTACCGATAGGGATTATATCAAACTTACTCCACAGTTCGGATACAACGATGTGAACAATAACTCCAATACCTTTGCAAGCACTTTTATCTCCGACTTGTTGGATAATGAGCAAACCCAAAAAGTATTGACCAACACCAATGTTCCACGTTATAGCATCAGTGGTTTGTATAACCGTAAATTGAACGATAAAGGGCGTAATCTATTCTTCAATTTCAATTACGATAATTCAGCAACCGAAAACGATTACGACAGAGTATTGGAACGTATGGTGGCTGATCCCGAAAATGCGAATACGCCATTAAGGGAAATCTATGAAAAAACCTTGCAGGAAGTGAATAACGAAAGTTGGAATGCAGGTACTACCTTATCCTATACAGAGCCTCTTTCCCAATATGGTAAATTGGAACTGACGTATGACTTTAATAAGAACGCATACAACAATAAAAACTTCCAAGATGCCTTTAATGAAGATGGATCCTCTAATCCTGATGAGGAATTAAATTTCCACTACCTACAGGATTATTCCTTCACTACCCATCGTATCGGAGCAAGTTATATGCACGAGAACGAGAAGGTAAAATATTCATTGGGTGCTTCCGTTCAACCTTCCGTTTTGGAAGGAGATGCCTCCTCGGATGACGCCAGTGCGCTGATCAACCGTAAGAACTTCAATTTCATTCCTATTGCTAGGTTTGAATACAAGTTTTCCCGTCAGAAAAGTTTGAGTCTGAACTATTCCGGTCGTTCCAACGAACCTTCCGTTAATCAGATCTTACCATACCAAGTAAGTAACAACAGAACAAGTACAACGATCGGTAACCCTGATCTGGATCCTGAATTCAGACATCAGATGACCATCCGTTATCGTGGAGGAGATTTCCAAAAAGGAAATACATTCTTTGCGTTCGTTAATGGTAGCTTGACCAAAGACCGCATTACCAACTTCAACAAAAGTTATAATGAGCCAGGTTTAGGTATGATCAGAGAAACCAGGTTCTTGAATGCAGAAGATCCGGTGTATAACATCAGTTCCTTCTACCACTTCGGTAAATCGCTGAAAGAGAAAACCTACAACTTGATGTTGATGGGAGGGGTTACTTACAACAAGAACCTGTCGTATATCTCGAATGATCCTACTGCTGAAGTAGGTGAAAAGAACGTGATCAACAACTACGTATTCATGCAGGGATTAAGTTTCCGCTATACGCCTTCTGAAAACTTGGAGATCAGTCCAGGTGTTCGTTATAACTATAACTTATCGAGAAATCAGTTGCAGACACAGAATAACAACAATGTATCATCCATCACACCAACATTGAACGGATCGGTAAACATTACCAAATCCACTATTTTTGGTGCCGATTTATCTAAGACCTTCAATAAAGGATATGGACCATTGACCAGTGCAAATCCATTTATCATCAACACCTATATCGAGCAGCGTTTCATGAAAGATGACCGCGCGACCCTACGTCTACAAGCCTATGACTTACTGAATGAACAGACCAACATCTCCAGAACAGTAGCAGAAAACTACTACGCGGATACCCAAACCAACAGGTTGGGCAGATATTTCATGTTGATGTTCACCTTCAAACTTCAGAAATTCTCTGGTTTGCCACCATCAGATGATCGTGGATTCCCAGGGCCAGGCGGTAGAGGGCCTAGATTCTAATTTAGATGTCTTTAGATATTAGATGATAGATGTCAGAAGATAGATTCTATACGTCTGATAATCGATGTCTTATAAAGGATGTCTGATAATAAAAAGTAGAATATAGATCACACCATAAAAGCGAGAGGCTTCTGAAAGGGAGCCTCTTTTTATATTCTTTATTTTATCCCATTTTCGTATGATAAAACACACTTTTCTTGATGAATTCGGTCTTAAAGTATGGTTAAACCAAGGTAAAAGCATCAAAATGGGATCAAACCATAGGAATTACATACTTTCACATTACTTCGCCATGGTTTCAGTTCGACCCTGCCCAGAATTAGGTATTCGAATAAACATTGATTAACATTATAAGACTATCAAAATAAGGCTATCAAACCCTAGGTCTTAATACTAACTACTAACTACTAAATACTAACGCTAAAATACTACCTTTGCTTGATGGACCAAAAAATTTTCCAACTTGATAATGGACTGAGGGTGTTGTTGCATCCGGACAGGTCGGCGATTACCCATGCCTGCTTGATTGTCGATGTGGGTTCCAGGCATGAACAGTATGGGAAATTTGGAACAGCCCATTTTATTGAGCATCTCTTGTTCAAGAGGACGGAGAGGCGCAGTACCAATCAGATCCTGAACCGTTTGGAATCTGTCGGAGGCGATCTGAATGCCTATACCACCAAAGAGTATACCTGTATACATGCCTCTTTTCTCCATCCTTACCTTGACCGGGCATTGGATCTATTTGAGGATCTAATTTTCCATTCTGTTTTTCCGATGGATGAAATGGAAAAGGAAAAAGGCGTAATCCTGGATGAGATGGCATCTTACCAAGATAGTCCGGAAGATGCGATCATGGATGATTTTGAGGATATGGTGTTTGCAGGATCTGGTTTGGGACATAATATCCTCGGTTTGGAGGATGATCTGAAATCTATTGAACAACAGGATATAAGGCAGTTCATAAATACCCATTATGCCACTTCCAAAATGGTGATCGCCATTTCGGGGAATTATACGGAAAAGAAGCTGTTGGCAATAGCCAACAAGGTTTTTGGACGAGTGGCCATTAACCTTTGGGATCATGCCGCAGAGAGTTTCCAAAAGCCTAAAAAGCAGGAGCTGGCATTGACCAGGTCGATTAATCAGGCCCATTATGTATTGGGTGGACATGGTTATGGGATCTATGATGACCGAAAAACGGGGCTACTGCTGTTGAACAATTTGTTGGGAGGTTATGGCATGGCATCTATCCTCAACCTGAATATCCGGGAGAAATACGGTATTGCGTATACCATCGAATCAAATTACAGTTTGTATTCGGATACCGGACTTTTCAGTATCTATTTTGGTACGGATGAGGAAAAGGTTGAGAAAGCTTTACGATTGGTCCGAAAAGAACTGAACAAACTAAAGGAACAGCCCTTGTCGGAGACCTTTTTACAAAGGGCAAAAAATAAGTTCAAAGGGCAGATCGCTTTGGCCGAAGAGAACCGGATGAGCCTGATCATTGCGGAAGCGAAGAATATCCTCGATTATGACCGCGTAGTTACCCTTTCGGAAGTCTTTGAAAATATCGATAAGGTGAGTACGAAGGAGATCCAGGAAATCGCCAACGATGTTTTTGGCGATGATAACCTTTCTTCCTTATCATTCATTCCAGAAGAATAAGGAATTTTTATATTTGTGATAGAAAAAAGAACCTGATATGAAGACAGCGTATATTTTCCCTGGACAGGGAGCCCAATTCGTAGGAATGGGTAAAGATTTGTATGACTCGAGTGAGGAATCAAAAGCACTTTTCGAACGTGCGAATGAGATCTTGGGTTTCCGTATTACAGACATCATGTTTGCCGGAACAGACGAAGAGCTAAAACAGACCAAGGTTACCCAACCTGCCATATTTTTGCATTCCGTAATTCTAGCGAAAGCTTTAGAGGATCAATTTCAGCCTGCGATGGTTGCTGGGCACTCACTAGGGGAGTTTTCTGCCTTGGTAGCTGCAGGAGCATTATCTTTTGAAGATGGTCTTCAGTTGGTGGCAAAGCGCGCAAATGCGATGCAGAAAGCCACAGAATTGGAGCCTGGAACGATGGCTGCCATTTTAGGTTTGGACGATATTATCGTGGAAGAGGTTTGTGCGCAGATTGAAGATGTGGTGGTTGCAGCGAATTATAACTGTCCGGGACAATTGGTGATTTCTGGAACGGTAGCTGGAGTGGATAAAGCTTGTGAGAAATTATTGGAAGCTGGTGCGAAAAGGGCGTTGAAATTGCCGGTTGGTGGTGCGTTTCACTCGCCACTGATGGAAGCTGCAAAGCAAGAATTGCAGGCGGCGATTTTAGATACGGAGATTACTATTCCGGTTTGTCCGATCTATCAGAATTATGATGCGAACCCTTATCAGGATCCGGTGGCTATTAAGGAAAATTTAATTGCGCAGTTGACTGGGGCGGTTAGATGGACCCAAACGGTGGAAACGATGTTGGCAAATGGCGCTGAAGCTTTTGTGGAAGTTGGTCCTGGAGCGGTATTGCAAGGTTTGGTGAAGAAGGTGAATAGACAGATCCAGACCTCGTCTGCGACGGTATAAATAATAAAAAAAACAGATCGGAAGGATCTGTTTTTTTATTTAAAAATTATTTTTTCGCCAATGAATGCTGCGAAATTGGTTTTTTAGCAGATTCTATGAGTTCTTTCATCTCAAGTTTTATATAATCTATTTCAGAAGAGGACCCTGTTAACTTATAACGAATGATACCATCTTTATCAACTATAAATTTGGCAGGTATTCCAGTAATACCCAACTTTTCAGCTAATATTTTTCCATTATTAGGATCTTTCTGATCATCATAAACCACTTCGAAAGGATAATTGTTTTTGCTAATAAAGCTTGCCACATTTTCTTTATAATTTTTATCCCTTTCCCAAGTGTTGATGAATAAAAATTTTACATTATTGTCATTGGCATACATTTCTTGTGCTGCTTTCATTGCTGGGAAAGATCTTATACACGGACCACACCAAGTTGCCCAAAAATCTAATATTAGTGTTTTACCTTTTAAACTTTCCAAACTAACTTTCTCGCCCTTAAGGTTTAGTAGTTCAAAATTTGGCATAGTTTGATTTATTGCAAATTGTGAAATATGCTCTTGAATGTATTTAATAACTTCATTATCCAATCTATTGATATAACCTTCAAAACCCTTATCGGAACCATTTAATGAAGTGTAAAGTTCATGCATTTTAGTTTTAAATGCAAAATTGCCCGATTTATAAATCATTTCTAATTGTTGAAGGGCCTCCAATTTTCTGCCTGCATTTTCCAAAGCCTTGAAATAGGTATTGCTGAACCGCGAAGCAAATGTTGGATTTTTTGAAATGGCATTTTCCAATAATGTCATCACTTCTTTATGCTTACCTTGATTACTGTAGATATTTGCTAATTGTGAAACATATCCAGGATATCCTACCGCAGCAAAACCAGCCTTATTATCTTGTTGATCTTTGGGGAGGTTCATAAAATATTCTGCATCTTCAATGGAGGTTTGAATTAATGGAATTGCCGATAAAGTGTCTCCTTGTTGTAGTAGTGTTGTCGCAACAGGAATAAATCCTTGGGCCCGCCAAAAACGTTCATTTAATTGATTTAGATAAGATAAAGATTTTTCTTTATTGCCTTCTTCAATATATGAATTCGCAATATTTGCAATAAGGTAATCATATGCTATTTTAATTTCATCTGTTTTTGGGATCGGCCATTTTTTTAACAGTTTTTTATAGCTATTTTCTTTGTCTTTCGCAGTTTTCTGTTTATAGAAATCATTAGTAACAAATTCTTGTCTTGCCACAAGACTTTTCGGATATTTTTTTGCAATTACACTTCGTAGAGAATCAGAACTTTCTTCACGTCCTAATTGATATAAGTAATTACTGATTACTTCTAGACGGTTAGCATCCTTGGAGGTTTTTGCCTCTAAACTTAATTCATTCGCAAGTGTGTTTTTTTGAGCTAAGGAGCCATTTTGAACAATTTCATTCATTCTTTTTGTCGCATCATCAATTTTGTTCTGCGCGAACAATGAACTTGTCATAAATAGCAATGCTGCGGTAGTTTTAAATTTCATGTTTTTAATATTTATAGGCTAAATCAATTATTTTTCCAAAGCCAGAGAATGTTTTATCAAGACTCTCAATAGCTCCAGTCTGGTTTATTTTAAAGAAATATACTTTGCCTTCTGAACCGTTCCACGTGGATAAAATAAGACGGGGGATAGAATTGCCATATCCATGTTTTTGGAATTTTATTTTTGTTGCAATTTCATTTGAAGGAAGTGTGTATTCAATAGTATATGTATTTGAGGTTACTTCATAGCGATAGAGTTTTCCATCATTTACATAAAATAGATGCGGAGAAAGGGTGGAGGCAGTTATATCTGATGCCTGAGCAATACCCGGTGAAATTATTTCTTGTTTTCCAACAGTAATTGAAGGATTTGAGGCGTTTCTTAAGGTTCGGAATTGGAGCAGATATCCTTTGCCTCCATCATCCTTCATAATGGCATTGCGGATCTCTGTTATGTTGGAGGAGTCTAGTTTTATTAGATCTAAGCCTACGTTATTCATATCGAAGATGCTACTGTTTTGGTTAGCTTCATCAAATGAATTTAAAGCACTTGTGGTAACTCCATAAAACCGTTTGTTTTTTGTGTCAAACATGATGATGTTATAGGTATCTGTATAACTGTTGCCAGAAATATGTTGAGGGGCCAAAGCATAATCATAACCATTATTTGGAGACCTTAGCTGGGCTCCAAATTTTTTAGCTCCTGGGAAACCTCCGACCATATTAATATGAACATGCCCATCATTTAACAAAACACCAACATTACTACCCGAACTACCTCCCCAAGCAATATATGACGGCTTTATAATATTTGGTGGCGAAAAGAACAGGTATTCATAATCGAATCTTTTTTTCATGGTTGTTCCATCAAGTTCAACGGCATCAGTTTCCCCAACGATATAATATTTTTTACCACTGGGCCCGACATCATCAGTTATTGATGCATTCGAAATAGTAAATGATTTTGGATTTACGATTGGATGATTGCTGTTTCGAAATGAATAAATATCATGGTACACTGTGCCATTATTTAAAATCATCGATAAATCTGCTTTTCCCGATTTATCTTCTAAAAACATCCATCCTTGAGTGAAAATGTCAGATATACTTAACTGGTAAAAATGAAATGAAGAAATACCATTAATGTTGTTTGTAACCTTAAAGGTTAATTTATAAGTTTCCCCAATAGTAAATATATTAGGGTCAATGATGTAATCTAAATTCTTAGTATTAGAAATTTTTGTGCTATCCTGAACATAGGACGCACTTGTAGAATTTAAATAGACAAACCATTCGTAGGATAGATCATCATTATTTCCATTAAGTTGAATTTCAGGGTTTAATTTTAATGAAGATCCTTGTTGAATAAATATAGTTCCCACAATGGATTGATCGTTAACCTCAATTTTTGGGACATTTTGGTATTCGTAATTTCCTTTATCTTTTGCGCATCCATACATAGTTAATCCCAATATGAAGGCTATAAACGTGTTTTCAAATTTTATTTTCATATCATTATATTAAGGGATTATCACTCTATTTCCGTTTTCATCCATTAAAGGACCATTCATTTTCTCATATTCATAAATTGCTATCCTAGCCTTGTTGATCATATTGCTTTGGTCTTGTGGGAATAAATAAGGCACGTTCCAAGCTGTATAATTTAACTGTTGGGTTAGAAATAAAATTTTAGTATTGGAATAATCCCCAAACATATTCTGCCATAATGTTTGCCAATTTGTTGGTTTACTCAATAAATCTGTTATCGAAAAACGTAGAGTAACTCGATTGATTTTTGAATTTCCTATTACATCTTCATATCCCACCTCGAAATTTTCATTTTCTGCAATTAATAAATCTGCTCTGACTGTACTATCCTTTAGACCCTCTCTTCTGAAAAAAATAAGTTCAGCTGACCCATTTGAGCTATTCGCGGGAATAAATAGGTTATCAATTTTAAAATGATATCCTAACTTTGCCGTGGAACCTTCTTTAACTTTTACTGCAATTTCTCTATCTACGTCCTTAGGAAAGCCGATGATTCTAAAGTTGAGTGCAATAGTATCAGAAGTAACATTGGTAGGGTCAAAAGCAAAGCTTTTTTCGATACTATCTCTAGAAGTTTCAGTAGTATTTTTAAGAAAATATACTTTTGAATCTTCTTGATACATTAAGGGTTTATCTTCACTACAACCAATGAGGAATAGAAGTGAACATAAAAAGCCAAATATATTTGTCCAATTTTTCATTTTTTTGATTTTAATTTAATCCAAATTCGATTTCTTTATTTGGAATCGGGAAAACGTATTTTCCTAAGTTGAACGAGTAGTCCACTGTATTTTGAATGGAAGTGAATTTTTTACGTTTATAATAATACCATAATTGCCCTTCAGCGATAAATTCCTTTCGATATTCTTTAAAGATTTCTGAATCTAGTTGGCTTGAATTGGTAATGTTTGTATTAGTTAATGCAGGGATAAGGCGCGCTGTCCTTACTTTATTGATATATCCCAAGGCTTCCTGAACTGTAGGACTAGCTTCAGCTGCTATATAATACATTTCAGCTAATTTGATAACTGGAATTAATTTTTGGTTCACATTGTTAATGTTCGAACCCACATAATATTTATTGCTGTATACAGTTGATACATTAAATACATTCCACCTGGAGTTGGAGGCTTGAGGTCCTCGGATATCTATAGCATGGCCAGAAACCGATACTTCAAAATAATTGTTCAAATTAGTCTGAGTAGAAAAATAATCTTCACCTTCGGCGGCATTACTTTCAGTCTTGAAATAACGATCAGATACTGTTTTTAAATCTGATTTGTAGACTGAAAAGATATGTTCTGTACTAAAAATAGCATTTGAAGAAGCTAATGTAGGATTTGTAGTATTTGTGTTGCCATTTACGAAATAGAATTTTTCACTAGAAATCACTTCCTTAGAATATTTTAAAGCGTTTTCTTTATCTTCATTATATTGATAAACCCGAGCTAATAAAGCTTTGACTGCCCAATAATTTAATCGGTTCTGTCGGAATGATTGAAACAATTCTAGATTATTTTTCCCAGCATTGTCTTTAATTTGATCTATTTCCTGATCAATGGACAATAATTCTTCAGCAGCTTTTAGATCAATGATAATTTGGGAAATAATTTCTTCAAAGGATAATGATTTAGAAGGATTGACTGAAAATGCTGTCATATAAGGGATGGTAGATTGTTCGATAGGTTGTAATTGTGATTTTACAGGAGCGAACAATCGCAATAAATCAAAGTGGACCATTGCTCTAATTGCCAATGATTCCCCTTTGATCAAATTAAAATTATGCTGTTGAAATAAATGACGATTTGCATCGATATCCTTTAAAATGTAATTTGTTTGGGCAATAATACTATATTGTTCACTCCAAAGGCTGTTAATGGTAGCTTCAACACCAGCGTCGGCATAATTATACCTAGCTAATTGACCATACATATCAACAGTTTGATTCGCTTTGTTTTGGAACAATTGCGCCAAGACATCCAATACGCCATATCCTAAGTTTTTTCCATAGCTATTGTTTTCAGCCATTTTTTGGTAAGTGCCAATTAGTGCATCTATGTATCCTTGTTGCGAGCTGAATTGTTTGTTTTCCGTTGTTTGTGTGCTAGGTTGCACATCCAACCACTTATTACAGGAATTTAGCGTAAAAAATATTATTGATAAAAAGATTAGTCCAATGATGGATTTCTTTCTCATGTTGATTTTCATTATTAATTCCATCTTAATTAAAAACTAGTTGATATTTGAAATGTAAATGATCTGCTGAACGGATAGTCTAAGCCACGTTCTCTTCGGATACTTGAAAATCGAAATACATCGTTTGAGAATGCCGTTATCTTCGTATTTCTCATACCCCATTTTTTAGAAATTTCATCATTGAAACGATAAAAGAGGGAGATGCTTTCTAAGGACAGGAGATTGTCATTTTGGACAAACCTTGATGTAGCATAGGTTGGTGTAGTATTTCCATATCCATCGGCATCTATTAGTCCTTTATAGAACGTGTGGTCTCCTTGATTTAACCAGCGTTCTTCTGAAACTCTTCTGTCAACATTATAAAGTCTAACATTTACATTTTCTACTCTGTCGACCAAGGTTTGATTATAAGATTGACCCCCCATTTTGAACCGAAAAAATGCGTTTAATCCAATTCCATTATACTCAAAGTTTGTCCCAAAGGTACCTTCTAGATCTGAACGAGTATCACCCACAATAATTTGATCTAATGGATTGTATGTATTTGTTAATCGGCCATCCTTGGTTAGGAAGATTTCATAACCCGTAGCAGGATCAATTCCCAAAGATGGTACTGCCCAGATAGCCGTGGTGGATTGACCTTCAGCAAATCGAGTAATTGGTAAAGTAGATAATTGTTCATCTGCCGCTTTATTCAGAGCAGATATGGTGTTTGATACGCGTTCGATTTTATTTTTAACCGAGAATAGGTTCAAGAAAATAGACAAATTGTTCCGATTGTTAGGATTTGAAATAATATTAAATTTCGAATATAGTTCCCAGCCATTTGATTTTAAGTCGCCCATATTTTCCTTAAAATCGATAAACCCCGATGAAGGAGCTGTTGAAATAGAAGCAATTGACCCTTGGGTTTTCTCAATGTAATAATTCGCCGATAGATCAAGCCTGTTAAATAAGGTAATATCTACTCCTAAATTGTTCTTTTGAGTTTTCTGCCAAGCTAAATTTGGATTTCCGTATCCGAGTAAATAAGTGCCGATCATGCCACGATATTCCGTGGCTGTAAAATATCGTGATGTGGTAAGTCCGTAAAATGAATCAAAATTCTGTGATCCAGTGTATCCAAACGAATAACGGATTTTAAGTCTATTAATACCTTCAATATCCTTTATTAGATTTTCATTATGTAAATTCCAACCTGCCCCAGCTGACCAAAATGGAGCAAACCGGTTGTTGGAACCAAATTGTGATGAGCCATCAACCCTATATGAAAAATCTAATAAATATCGATTGTTATGAGCAAAGGATATATTTGAAAACAGGCCAGCAAGTCGCTTTATGTTTTCAGTTCCGATAGGTTTACTGCCAAGGTCGAACTGAAGCCCTTGAGTTATATCATCCATACTTGCATTTGGAAATCCAACAACCAAAAACCTTTGTGTATTGTTATCCTCCTGGGATATATTTGCTCCAAGGGTTGCGAATATGAGGTTTTTACCAAACGTTTTACTTAAGTTGGCTGAAAATATCCCCTCGTAACGCTGATTTTTTCCGTAACCTTTATTGTATGACCCCTTTTCAAATGTGGGTGTGTTAGCAAATGTTGAATGTTGTGCAGGTAAGAATTTATCGGATTCATCCGCTTGGAACAGGTAAGCAAATGTTCCGCGTAATTTTAGCCAGGAATAAGCTTGCCATTCCAAGGCAAAATTATTGATAATACTATGGTACTTCGTTTGATCCAAGATATTGAGACTGGCATCATATAATGGATTAGTCGGTCTTCCAACATAACCCGTTAGGTTATTGTAAGTATCAAAATTTGTTAGCCTTGCACCGGTATCTTCGTTATAAATTTCCTCGAGATATAACTTATAGGAACCATCCGAATTAAACGGAGTCCAATATGGATTTAATTGGGTATACTGTTTAAAAGACCCAAAAGGTGAATTATTCCCTAAATTACTTACCAGTGTAAGATCGTTCTTGAACATTAGATTCTTAAAACGATAGGATAGAAAAGTATTACCAGTCATAGTCTGACGGTTAGAACCTTTCATAACTCCAGAGTTGTTATAATAATTTAAGTTGATTCCATATTGAATTTCGTCTTTCCCTCCTTCCACATAAATATTGTGTTTTTGTCCAATCCCTGTACGGATTGGTTGTGCTAGCCAATCTGTGTTTACTCCTGAAGTAACAGCCCTTAATCTCTCATTGTATATGGTTTTCAGTTGTTGATCGACTGAATTCCAGGAATAGTCATATACACCAATCTGCTTTTCAATAGCTAATTTTTCAGAAGAATTTAACACATCGTAATCTAAGATGTCAGGGGATTCAATGGTGGCATTTCCAGTATAGGTTAAATTTAGTTTCCCTGCTTTAGGTCGTATAGTTTCTATTACTACAACTCCATTTGCTGCTCTAGATCCGTAGATAGATGTCGCAGTAGCGTCCTTCAATAAATCGATGCTTTTTATTCGTGTCAAATCCAGATCATTGATTCGTGCTAAAGAGACCTCAAAACCATCTAAAATAAATAGGGGAGTATTTGGATTGTTTGAATAATTAAATGGATTATTGGTGGAAGTGTTTGGATCTATTAGACTATTTCCTCCTCTTAGAGTTACCTCGGGTAGAGCATTAGGATTAGCTCCTAAATTTATGTTTTCCGGCATTTGAAAAGAGGGATCTAAAGATCGCAAAGCAGTTAATACATTGTCGCTGGAAACATTCTGTAATTGTTCTTGGGTGAAAGATCTTGCTGCCCCAGTATACATTTCCTTAGGTCTTTCAAATAAACCAGTAATTACCACATCTTCTATTTCTTGGGCTTTTGCAGGTTTCAACTGAATGGTTAATTCTGACCTTCCATCAAGTTCAACATCTTGGGTTTCAAATCCAATCATAGATAGGCTTATTGTTACCTGACTATGAGGTAAAATAAGACTCCAATGTCCATTTTGATCTGTTGCTGTGTTTAGTTTGAAGTTTGAAGAGTTAGTTTTTAGATTTTTTACCTGAACAGTAACCCCGGCAATGGGTTTATTTTGTTCATTAACAACTATTCCAGAAACCGTTTTTTGATAAACTTCAGAACTTTTGTTTAACTTTTCCGTTGGTTTATCTCCTACAAATAAAATAATGTTATTTCCTCGCTGTACATAAGTTAATGGCGTATTTTTCAGCACCATGTTCAAAGCTTCAGCCATTATTTCATTGGATAAATCAATTGAAATTTCATTATACTGGGCAACAATATCACTAGGATAAAAAAAGCTAAACCCAGATTGTTTTTGTAAATCGGATAATATTTGTTTTAAAGTTGCCTGTTTAAAACTGATTTCGACTTTAGTCGTATTGACATTTTGTCCAAAACTATTTGGTGTCGCAAATAGGTTTAAGGTTATTGTGGACAACATTGCACAAACCAATTTTATTTTCATAAGAAAACGGAAGTTAGACTGTTTATGCAAGGTGGTAAGGAGATGTAATCTACCCCTTGCAAAAAACCGTAGTTTTTGCATTATTTGTAATGGGATTAAGTGTAAACAATTGATTTAATTCTCCGGACTCCCCATTATGCTTCCTAGGGCTTGGGGGGTCTTGTTTTTTGGATTAAGTAGAATTTGAGTTTAGTTTCATATTTTTTGGTTTTAATGGTTGTTATTAGTTAAGGTTTTTGTTTTCTTTAATCTGATATCTCTTGTTTTTCAATTTTATAAAGGTTGTATTGGTAGTTACGCATAAGTTAGTAAGTACTTCCTCCAATTTTTCTGTTCCTTTATATACTCCGGATATTTTCAAGTTGGCTAATTTGGGATCCATTAATTCTATATTAACTTGGTAACGTCGTTCCAGCTTTTTAGTTAAATCCGAAAAAGTTAAAGCTTCAAAATTCATGTCTTCTTCCATCCATGCCATTTCATTTTTGGAAACTTCATTTAGAATTTTTATATCCTCATCCACCCGTTGGTTTTCTGGGATGATTAACTTTTGTTTTGCTTGGAGAATTCCTAACGTTTTATTTTCTTTTTCAACCCGTACTTTGCCATGGTCAACTATAACTTCAATGGTTTTACCGTTTGGGTTAGCAAGAATTGAAAAAGCAGTTCCAAGTACAGTAGTTTTAATATTCGCTGAATTTATAATGAAGGGTTTTATTTTATTTGGTGTCACATCAAAATATGCTTCACCTATTAGTTCAACCTCTCTGTCTTCAATTCCAAATTCTTTTGATAATAAAATTTCACTTCCGGGTCTTAGAATTACAATACTACTATCTGGTAATATGATATGTCTATTTTCAACTTGATTTATTGGAGTTTTAGCTAGTTGCTGAAAATCTTTCTGTTTGATTTGAAGAAATATCAAAAATGATGAAAACAACAAAATGGCAGCTGCTGCAGAATAAGATATCCTTTTGCGATATTTTAGTTTTGCATGCTTATTAACTGTTTCTTCCCAAATGGCAGATTTTATTTTATTTTCAAAGGATTGAAAGCTTTGGTCTTCTAAATCCCATACGATATCATCCTCCAATTGGGATTTATACCAAATCTCTAGACTCTTTTTCTCTTCCAGAGATGCTTTTCCAGAGAGGTATTTCTCAATCAGAATTTTGATTTGTTTTTCTTCCATAATTTTTGGGCTTCATATATATGTACCTTCTCGAAAGACATAACCCTATATGGAATTAAAAAAAATAGAAGTGAAATTAAAATAGTAATAAGAATACCAAGCTTAGGCCTACCTTATGGAGGTTTATACGAAGGATTTTTATGGCTCTGGTAATATGTGCTTCGACAGTTTTTACACTAATATTTAAATTGTCAGAGATTTCTTGATTGGTTAAATAGGTTTCTCGACTTAATTTGAATATGATTCGACATTTTTCTGGAAGTTTTTCTATTACCCCATCTAAATAGTCTTTGAGGAAACGTGCTTCAATTTTGTCGTCTTCAAGATATGAATCTGCTTGTTGCAAACCTTGCTCAATCTCGTTGAGTCTTTTGTTTTTATATATTACTTTAAATGTGCTGTATTTTACTGCAGTTGCCAAGTATCCTTCAATTGAATCGATTTCAATTTCTTTTCGGTTATTCCAAATAGAAATAAAAACTTCTTGAACCACTTCTTGGGCTTGTTCCTTATCCTTTAAAATATGATAGGAAATAGCAAGCAGTTTTTTCCAGTATTTATTATAAATTTCTGTAAACGCCTTCTCCGAGCCGGATTTTAAGGCGGTTATAAGTTTCCTATTTTCACTTAGCTTTTTCACAGAAATAGATTTAATCAGATTTTCAAATCTCATAAAAAAATGAATAATTCCAAAATCTGTCTTTTTTGAAGGAGATTACAATATAGGGAAATGTGATAATTAAAGCAAAAAAAGCCGATTCATTTGAATCTGCTTTTTTGCTTTAATTATCGGCTGATAATATTTTTAGACTTTTATACTTTTACAGCCCGAAAGCCTTTTTCACCTTATCCACATAATCCAATTTCTCCCAGGTAAACAAATCGACTTCTACCGTCTTTATCTCCCCGTTAGAATTTTCAAATGTCTTAGTCACTGTTTTTGGGGTTCTACCCATATGACCATAAGCAGCAGTTTCCGCATAGATCGGTTTTCTAAGTCCTAATCTAGTTTCAATGCCATAAGGCGTCATATCAAACAGTTCAGCAATAATCTGTGCGATTTCACCATCGGTTTTGTTCACCTTCGAAGTACCATAGGTATTCACATAGATACCCATCGGATCCTTCACACCGATCGCATAAGAAATCTGTACCAATAACTCATCAGCAACACCAGCTGCCACTAAGTTCTTGGCAATATGTCTTGTTGCATACGCTGCAGAACGGTCCACTTTGGATGGATCCTTTCCGGAGAAAGCACCACCACCATGTGCCCCCTTACCACCATACGTATCCACAATGATCTTTCTTCCCGTTAAACCGGTATCTCCATGTGGTCCACCGATCACGAATTTTCCCGTTGGGTTGATATGGTATTTGATCTCCCCATTGAACAATGCCTGTAATTCAGGTTTCAATTGTGCCTTCACACGCGGGATCAGAATATTAACGATATCCGATTTGATTTTCTCCTGCATTTCCTTTTCTTCCGCAAAATCATCATGCTGGGTCGAAATAACGATGGTATCAATACGCACAGGTTTGTGGTTGTCATCGTATTCCAAGGTCACCTGCGATTTCGCATCAGGACGTAGGTAGGGAATGCTATCATTCTCACGGCGTAGAGCCGCTAGTTCGTATAATAAACGGTGGGAGATATCCAATGCCAAAGGCATGTAGTTCTCGGTTTCATTGTTCGCATACCCGAACATGATCCCTTGGTCACCCGCTCCCTGTTCTTGCCTGGTCACGCGGTCAACCCCTTGGTTGATGTCAGCCGACTGCTCATGGATGGCCGAAAGCACACCACAGGAATTGGCTTCGAACATATACTCGGATTTGGTATATCCGATCTTTTCGATCACCTGACGGGTTATCTTTTGAACGTCTAAATAGATTTTTGATTTTACTTCGCCAGCCAACACGACCTGTCCGGTGGTTACTAGGGTTTCGATTGCTACGCGTGCATCTTCGTCCCAGGCTAGGAAATTATCGATCAATGCATCCGAAATTTGATCTGCAACTTTATCTGGATGTCCTTCAGAAACAGACTCGGAGGTAAATAAGTATGCCATAAGTGTTTTTTTTACGGTGGCAACAAAGCTACGATAAGTTGCATTATTTAAAAAGTATTTCAACCAAATTATTATCTTTAGCGGAATTATCAGATTGAGATGGCAAAGAAACGCATACTGTTTATAGTCAATCCCATATCCGGGGGGAAGAAGAAAACGGCATTTAATAAACAGGTATTGGAGGTGTTGGATTTAAGCCGATTTGAACCTACCTTTAAATTAACAAATCATGTGAACCATGGCTATGAGCTGGCCAAAGAAGCCATCGAAGAAAAATACGATGCGGTAGTCGCTGTGGGGGGCGACGGGACGATCAATGAGATCGGATCGGCTTTGGTAGGCTCGGAAATTCCACTGGGCATTGTCCCGGAAGGTTCTGGAAATGGACTCGCCTTATATTTAGGAATCCCCATGAACGAATCGGCCGCTTTGCGCCGAATCAACCGTTTCGAATTCCTGGCCGTAGATTGTGCCAAGGCCGAAGACCGGAATTTCTTCAATATCGCAGGCATCGGCTTTGATGCCTCGGTAAGCGATAAATTTGCAGGCGAAACCTTTCGTGGACCGGTAGGTTACTTACGCACGGTCATCAATCTTTTGAGTAAATATAAACCCAAGAAATATAAATTATTGATCGATGGGGAGGAATATGAGCGGGAAGCCTTTATGATTTCGGTCGCCAATTCGCCCCAATATGGCAATAATGCCTACATCGCGCCGAATGCTTCGATCACAGATGGCGTATTGGATGTATGTATTGTGCATAAATTTCCGTTATATACATTACCCTTGATGATTTTCCACCTCTTTAATAAGACGGCCGACCAGTCGGAATATGTGGAGATCATACCGGGCAAGAAGATTTGTATTGAACAGGAAGGTAAAGCTCCGGTCCACTTGGATGGGGAACCGATGGATCTCGGCCAGCAGATCCATATCGAAGTATTACCAAAAGCATTAAATATTATTTGTTAATTATGGCAAAACAGAAGAAGCAACGATTTGAAGGGATCGTATATTCTACGGATTCCGACTATTCCTATCAGGAATTTGATTCCGATGAGGACCGGGATACGCTTCCCAAGGAGAAGCAGAAGCTAAAGGTAGGTAGGGATAAGAAGGCCAGGAAGGGAAAAACCGTTACATTGGTGATGGGATTTATCGGCAAACAGGATGATTTAGAATCACTTTCCAAGGTTTTGAAGCAAAAATGCGGGGTAGGTGGAAGTGCGAAAGACGGCGAAATTCTGATACAAGGGGATTTTAAAGAAAAAATAATCCAGTATTTGGAATCCGAAGGTTATTCTGTGAAAGGCATTGGCGGTTAAGGGATATTTATCGCCTTAACCTATTAAAAAACAAAGAAATACTTGGTTTAAATGGTTTAAAATGGGTTGCTGTGGCAACGTTTATTGTGAGTAAATGCTCACTTAATTTTAACATTTAACGATTTGATAATTTGCATATCAGAAAAAAAATGGTTTTCATTGTAAAAAAAACAGTAATGTTAGACCGTTATGTACATAAAGTGATGAAGCATTGATTGGAAACTGCTGTAGCATATCAATGAGGACATAGACAGGCTTTAAATGCACTCTTATTATATCTTCAAATTAATTTTGTTTTTAACAGAAAATGCTATATTTGTTTTGAATTTATGTAAAATAACGCGATTTAGCTTGCATAAAATTGAATTTAACTTAATAATTAAACAACAGTAAAAAATCTAAAAATTAGTAAAAAAATGGCAAACGCACCAAAAACTACTACAGCCCCAGCTAAACAAGACAGTGGCACCGCGGGTAATTTATTTGCGAGTTTAGCAATTATCATTTGTTTGGTGATTGGTTACTTGGTTTACGAATTTGTAATGGGTGATCCAGCAAACTTTATCGACGGAAATCGCGAGAATCAACCAGTACCGGGTAACTATATGGGTATGGTTTATCATGCAGGTTACATCGTACCAGTTCTATTGGGATTATTCTTAATGGTATTCGTATTCTCTATCGAGCGTTTTATCGTTATTGGTAAAGCATCAGGTACAGGAAACGTAGGTAACTTCGTGAGAAAAGTACAAGGTTTGTTGAGAACAGGTAACATTGATTCAGCTATCCAAGAGTGTGATAAGCAAAAGGGATCTGTAGCAAACGTTATCAAAGCGGGTTTATTAAAATATAAAGATGTTGAAGCTAACCCAGGCTTAGATACTGAAAAATCGGTATTGGCTATCCAAAAAGAAATCGAAGAGGCTACAACATTAGAAATGCCGATGTTAGAGAAAAACCTAACGGTAATTGCAACGTTGGTTTCTATCGGTACATTAACAGGTCTATTAGGAACAGTAACAGGTATGATCAAGGCCTTCTCGGCGTTGGCAACTGGTGGTGCTCCTGACCAAGCAAAATTAGCGAATGGTATCTCTGAGGCCTTGATCAACACGGCAACAGGTATCGCTACATCTACCGTAGCTATTATCATGTACAACATCTTAACTTCTAAGATCGATACATTAACATATTCTATTGACGAGGCTGGTTTCTCAATCGTACAAACATACGCTGCAAACCACAAATAAGAAGATCCTGAAAAAAAGTTGAAAATAATTTATGCATTCTTCAACTTTTCAGCATCATCCTTATGAAAGCAATAGAGTGTTAATTTAAAGAAGTAAAGAAATGGGAAAAGCAAAAGTAAAAAGAGCCGGTACCTCCATCGACATGACGGCGATGTGTGACGTATCGTTCCTGCTTCTAACATTCTTCGTATTGACGGCAACAGCACGTCAACCAGAAACGATGCCCGTAGACACTCCTGCCTCTACTACACTAGAGAAACTACCAGACGATAACCTGGCAGTGATCTCAGTGAACCACGGAGGGAAGGTGTTCTTAGGAATCAAGAATCCTAACGTTAGGAAACTGACTCTTGAGAAGATGTCTGCAAAATACAGCATCCCATTCTCGGCCGAAGATTACGAGAAGTTCAAATTGATGGACGACTTCGGTGTCCCAATGAAGGAATTGCGTGGTTTGTTGTCTTTGGAAAAAGACAAGCGTAAAGAGGATGTTCAAAAAGGTATTCCTGTAGATAGTACAGAGGCCAATTCGAACGAGCTTTACCACTGGGTACAGCAAGCCCGTATCGCAACGGTGGAATTCAATCGTGAGCGCGCTGAAAAAGAGAAGAATTTCGTTGATCCAGGTCAATTGAAAGTCGCTATCAAAGCAGATGCAACCGAGAAATATTCCGTAATGAATTTGATCATTGAAACCTTGCGTAACCAAAAACAGAACAGATTCAGTTTTGTGACCGGATTACGTACGGAGAAATAATAGAATAAAATGGCAGAATTAAATCAAGACTCCGGAGGCGGTAAAAAAGGCGGGAAAGTCAGGTCGAAGAAAAACGGTGGTAAGGTAGATTTAACCGCGATGGTGGATCTAGCCTTCTTACTGATCACCTTCTTCATGTTGACAACGTCTTTAAGTAAGCCGCAAGCGATGGACATTGCCTTCCCTGATAAGAACAAAGATTTATCGGAGCAAAATCCAGAATTGGAAATTGCAGACAACCGTTCGATCACCTTATTATTAGGTTCAGACAATAAAATCGTTTGGTATTACGGCCAGTTGGCTAATCCGATCACTCCACCAACAGTAGTTGATTTCTCCAAAGAAGGTATCCGCAAAGTGCTTATCCAAATGAAAGCACAGGTTCCTCAAGCTACAGGCGGTAAAGACTTAATCGTCGTTATCCGTCCAAGTGATGAGTCGGTACACCTGAATACGGTAGATATATTAGACGAAATGAAAATCGTAGATATTAAACGTTACATGATTTCCAAGATCAAACCTGAAGAAGTACAGGTGTTGAAAGATAATGGAGCATACAACGTAAAATAATTACGGTAAAAATTTAAAGATATGATAGGTTCAAAATTAGATTTATTTAAGAAAGAATGGCTTGATGTCGTTTTCGAGAATAGAAATAAAGAATATGGAGCTTATGCCTTACGTAAGTTCGCGCCCAAAGCCACCAATATTGCTTTATTCTCCGTATCGGCAGTTGTTCTTTTCTTTGTAGCTGTGAAAGCCTTCGACCTGAACATCTTTCCTGAGAAGGAAGTGGTTCAAGAAGTTGATCTAGGCCCAGTTACCCTAGAGGATTTGGTACCTCCACCTGAGCCGGAAGAAGAAGAGCCTCTTCCACAAGAAGAGACACCTCCTCAACGTATACAACAAGATCCTCCAGCAGAAGACTTGATCCGTTTCCCAGAACCTAAGGTAGTGGATTCGAGACAAGTAAAAGAGGAAGTTGTTACCCAAGAAGAGATCAAGGAGAAAAACGCTACACCAGCAAGGTTGACCCTAAAAGGTACACCAGGTGGTACAGCAGTTCCTCCGGGAGAATTCGGAAGTAAAAAAGTGGATGGTGCTATCACAGGTTCCCTTAAAGGTTCACCTGATGGAGACCCGAACAAAGTTTATGACTTTGAGTCGGTAGAGGTTCCAGCAGAATACCCAGGTGGTATCAACGCTTTCCGTTCATTTGTTCAGAATGCATTGGTTTACCCTCCAGCAGCAATTGAGGCTGGTGTAAAAGGAACTGTTCAGTTATCTTTCGTTATCGATAGAAACGGAAAGGTGACAGACATCAAAATTGACAAAGATTTGTCTCATGGTATCGGGCAAGCAGCAGTTGCTGCATTGAAGAAATCCAAGAGCTGGAACCCTGCCATTCAGAACGGTAGGAAGGTACCTGTGAAGTTCTCCTTGCCAATCCGTCTTGACTTGTCTCAACAATAAGATACATATGTCGGATAATCCAACAAGAAATTCTTTTAGACGGAAATCGCCCACACAGCGATTTCTGTCTATTTTAGGGCTTGCCATGTTCCTGTTCTATTTCGTGTTGGGGCTATTGATCATCTTTTGGAAAGGCTTTCCCATCGAAATCAACCCCGCCTTCAAGAACATCTTTGGTGTGCTATTAATTGTATATTCCTTTATGCGCTTCGCCCGTCTGTGGCAAAATAATTTTAGGGATTAAATTAATCCTTGGCGCATATTTATATTCTAAATAAATATGAAGCGTAAGTTTTTAAGTTCTTTGCTTATTATAGGTTTATTGACCTTTGGTATTTCTTGTTCCAATTCGAAAACTGCGGATAAAATAGAAGTAGCCAAAGGTACCGGTGAGCCCAATGCCAGCACGGATAAAAATGATATCCTAACGGGGGAAATGACGGTCATCGTGGACGAAGCGGCCACTTCCATTCTGAACGAACAGTTGGAAGTATTTCGCTCTTCCTATGTGAACACGAAGATTCAGGTCATTTCTAAACCGGAGCGGGAAGCGATCAACAGCCTGATTCAAGGTGATGGTTCTATGGCCATTTTGGCCAGGGAACTGACAGAGCGGGAGAGCGCCGGGTTTGGAAATCGACAAATTACACCGAGAATCTTCCCAATATGGAATGATGGTGTGGTTTTTGTAAATAATATTTCATCCCCGGATACTTCGATCAACGTGCAGACGTTATCTTCATTGATGAAAGGTGATGCCTCCGGGAAAACCTTGTTGTTGGATAATATAAATTCCAGCATGGTTCGAAAAGTGAAGGAATTCAGTAAAGTGGATCAAATTTCCGCTAAATCTGTTCAGGCGATGAAAACGTCTACCGAAGTTCTTAAACAAATTGAAACAAACGTTAATGCGATAGGTATAGTCTCCTATTCCCAGTATTTGGATTATAGAAGGCAATTTGGAGAAGAAAATAAAATTCGTATCTTAAGCCTTCAAAATACGGGCAGTGATGGCAAGACGGTATTTACCAAGCCTTCACAAACTACCTTCGCAACGGAGGAATACCCCTTGAAAACGACGTTTTACGTATTGAATTATCAACCGAACATGGGTTTGGGAATTGGTTTTTCAGCCTTCCTTACGGGCGACCGTGGGCAAAGGGTGGTGCTGAAATCAGGACTGTTGCCAGTGACCATGCCAGGTAGAGAAATATTAATTAGAGATAACATAAATTAGTTTATAACAAAGAGTAAATAATAGATTATGACAAACAGCAAATTATTTTTAAGTCTTTTGTTAGCGGGAGCAGTAGGAACTGCAAGTGCACAAAGTTTAAAGGATGCTAAGGCTGCCATGGAAGTTGAACAATATGGTAAAGCAAAGACCATGTTACAGCAATTGGTAACCAAAAAAGCAAAAGATGGAGAAAACTATTTTTATTTAGGACAAATCCACCTGATCAACGAGAAGGTAGACTCTGCAGCTGTCGTTTTCCAACAAGGTCTAACAGCTGATCCGAAAGAGAAGTTGAACAATGTTGGTTTGGGTACCGTTGATTTGGAAAAAGGTAATGTTGCCGCTGCTGAGCAGAAATTTGCAGAAGCTAGCAACAACATTGGTAAAAAAGAGTATTTAAATCTTTATTATATCGGTAGAGCGTATATCGATGCGCCAAAACCAGACTATAAAAAAGCGATTGAATACTTAACCAGAGCGAAAGAAATGAATGCTAAAGATCCATTGATCTCCGTAGCATTAGGTGACGCTTATGCTGGTCTTCGTGAAAACAGCCCTGCATATGTAGCTTACCGTGACGCTTTGGCGATCAATGATAAGTTATTGGCACCAAAGATCGGTCAAGCGATCATCAGTAGAAGAGCGCAGGCTTATGATCAAGTTTTGGAAGATTTGAATTTGTTAACAACAGAACATCCTGACTATGGTCCGATCTACCGTGAGATTGCAGAAACGTATTACCAATCATCTCGTAAAGCACCAGATGAGCAATACCGTGAGATCAACTTAAAAGCGTTGGAAGCTTATAAAAAGTATTTGACCTTAACAGGAGATAACTCCGTAGATGCTAAACTTCGTTATGCGGATTTCTTGGTATTCTCGGGTAACTACGATGAGTTGAAAACCGTTTCTCAAGAGTTGGCTGTGATCCCTGATGTAGATCCTAAAGTATTCCGTTATTTGGGTTACTTGGCTTTCACACAGGACAAAGATTACGCAAAAGCGAATGAGAACATGACGCAGTTGATGTCAAAGGTAGACACTAGCCGTTTGATCGGACGTGACTTTTTGATCGCTGGTATGTCAGCGGTATTAGCTGGAGACAAAGCAAAGGGATTGGAGTATCTGAATACAGCCATTTCGAAAGAAGGAGAAGATGATGACTTTGATGCAGAGATCGCAGAAACTGCTTTCTTGAAATACCAAGAAGGTGAGATCGAAGCAGCGAAGGAATTATTCAAAATCCCTGCGGCTAATCCAAAATCAGCATTCTATGCAGATGCTAACTACTATTTAGGACAAGCAGCTTATGGTGTTGGTTCGAAATTAGTAGCGGCTCCAGAAGGTGTTGAATTGACTCCTGAGCAAGCGGCTGCAAAATACAACGAGGCAAAACCTCATTTGGAAGAAGCAGTAAGAGCATTAGGAATTGCAGCGCAAGCTACAGAGCAACGTGCTAAAGACATGTACCTGATCCCATCTTTGTACTACAAAGGTTTGTCGGAAATGGCATTGGATAACATGTTAGGTAATCCTGAAGCAGCTAAAGGTATTTTCGTAGATTCATTCACGAAATTATTGGATGCGATCAAAGCTTCTACCAAAGAAGATCCTAACAACAACGTATATGCAGCTGATGCGCATACCTACCTAGGATATTACGCATATATCAAAGGTGATAATGCAAAAGCGAAAGAGCATTTCAATCAAACAATTGCGTTAAGACCAGAAGATGCATTTGCAAAACAAATGCTAGAGAGTCTGTAATTTATAATGATTCAAAATAACAAAAAGGGGGCCGTTACAGATAACGGTCCCTTTTTTTGTTGACTTAATTTGCTATTTTTGTTATTCTACTAAATAGGGGTAAACTATAGATATGAATGAATTAGCTAGCCAAAGCGCACCTGTAGACTATATTCCAATTTTGATACAATTAGCTGTTGCTGTTGGGTTTGGTGTGACGACTATTATCGGCACCCATTTAATTGGTCCGAAGGTACGGACGGAGAATAAATTAGGCGCTTTTGAGTCGGGAGTGGAAGTGGTCGGAAATGCCAGACAGCCATTCTCTATCAAGTATTTTCTAGTTGCGATCCTTTTCGTGATTTTCGATATCGAGGTTATCTTCATGTATCCTTGGGCCGTTAATTTCCGTGAATTTGGGTGGCAGGGTCTAATCGAGATGTTCGTATTTATGGGACTCTTGTTGTTAGGCTTTATTTACATTATTAAAAAGAAAGCATTGGATTGGGATTAACCTGAGCAGGTTAATCTTTTCCATTTAAGGGAGACGAATAAAATGAGCAATATTACCTTAGCGGATAAGCCTCCAGGTGTAGAAGGGGCGGGATTTTTTGCAACGACTTTGGATAAGGCGATCGGATTGGCGCGTGCCAATTCCTTATGGCCTTTACCGTTTGCAACATCCTGTTGTGGGATTGAATTTATGGCAACTATGGGATCGACTTATGACCTGGCACGTTTTGGTGCGGAGCGTCCGAGTTTTTCACCACGCCAGGCAGATATGTTATTGGTGATGGGGACCATTGCCAAAAAGATGGCTCCGGTATTGAAGCAGGTGTATACCCAGATGGCAGAGCCACGTTGGGTAATTGCTGTTGGTGCCTGCGCTTCCAGCGGAGGTATTTTCGATACCTATTCGGTATTACAGGGGATCGATGAGATCATTCCGGTGGACGTTTATGTTCCTGGTTGTCCACCACGCCCAGAAGCTATCCTGGATGGCGTGTTGAGACTGCAGGATATCGTGAAGAACGAATCCCTCAACCGTAGAAATACCCCGGAGTACAAAGCATTATTAGAAAAATACGGAATTGCAACAGAAAATGGATAAGTTGACCAATCAACTCGTTATATCAAAGTTACAGGCCACTTTTGGCGACAAAGTGTACAACTTCAGCGAACCTAAAGGTTTGTTGACCCTTGAAACAGATCGAGAGACCATTATTGATCTGCTGATGCTGATCAAGGAAGATGAATTTATGCAGTTTATTTACCTGACGGATATCACGGCGGTCCATTATCCTGAATTGGAAAAGGAATATGCAGTGGTATACCATGTGCATAGTCTGATCCATAACGTCAGGATCCGTATCAAGGTATTTATCACCGCATCAGACCCTCGCATTCCTACAGCCTCCTTCCTTTGGAACGGAGCCAACTGGATGGAACGGGAGACCTACGATTTCTTCGGGATACAGTTTGAAGGGCATCCTGATCTGCGCAGAATCCTGAACATGGACGACCTTGGCGTATTTCCGATGCGCAAGGAATATCCATTGGAGGATCCGAACCGAGTTGATAAAAAGGATTTTTATTTTGGCCGTTAAGGGAGCAAGAAAATGAGCAAACCTATTACCCGTATATCATCCAACGCACCGGTATTTGAGGACAACGATCCGCAAGAGGATCTGATCACCCTGAATATTGGTCCTACCCACCCTGCCACCCATGGTGTATTCCAGAATGTGGTTCAGATTGATGGGGAGCGTATTGTGGGCGGTGTTTCCACCATTGGATACATCCACCGCGCATTTGAAAAAATAGCAGAACATAGACCATATTACCAAATCACGCCATTGACCGACCGTTTGAATTATTGTTCCTCACCGATCAATAATATGGGTTGGCACATGACCGTGGAAAAATTGTTGGATATTGAGATTCCAAAACGTGTGCAGTACATGCGTGTGATCGTGATGGAATTGGCGCGTATTGCCGACCATATTATCTGTAACGGTATCCTTGGTGTGGATACTGGAGCCTTCTCAGGCTTCTTGTACGTGATGCAGGAACGTGAGTTCATCTACGAGATCTACGAAGAGATCTGTGGTGCTCGTTTAACGACCAATATTGGTCGTATCGGTGGTTTTGAGCGTGATTTCAACGATGTTGCCTTTGAAAAAATCAGGGAATTTTTAGTTCGTTTCCCGCCGGTTTTGAAGGAGTTCCAAGAACTGTTTGACAGAAATAGGATCTTTATCGAGCGTACGTCCAATGTAGCCGCGGTTACTCCGGAGCAGGCCTTGGATTACAGCTGGTCGGGACCAATCCTTCGTGCTACAGGAGTGGATTACGATGTTCGTGCGCATTCGCCATACTGTTCCTATGAAGAATTCGATTTTGATATTCCGGTAGGTACCAATGGGGATGTTTATGACCGGTTCATGGTTAGAAACGAAGAAATGTGGCAGTCGATGCGTATCATCGAGCAAGCCTTGGAAAAAATTGAGAAAGAACCGAAAGGGGTATTCCATGCGGATGTACCTGCTTTCTACCTGCCTCCAAAAGAGCAGGTTTATACCAATATGGAGGCCCTGATCTATCACTTTAAAATTGTGATGGGTGAATGGGATGCTCCAAAGGAAGAGGTCTACCAAGCGGTTGAAGGTGCGAATGGTGAACTGGGATTCTATCTGATCAGTGATGGAGGCCGTACGCCATATCGCCTGCACTTCCGCAGACCATCGTTCATCAACTACCAGATGTTTGCACCGATGAGCAGTGGTATGTTGATTTCGGATGCCATTATTAACATGAGTAGTTTAAATGTAATTGCAGGAGAATTAGATGCTTAGTGTAAAAGAAAATATGATCGTTGAGTTTTCAGCGGATCTATTGAAACAGTTTTCGGAGGTCGTAAGTCGTTATCCTGAAGGAAAACAAAAATCGGCACTTCTCCCAATCCTGCATATCGTACAAGCAGAATACGGATGGTTAAGTGTAGATGCGATGGAAAAAGTAGCGTTGTTTTTGAATATCCAGCCTATCGAGGTTTTCGAGGTGGCTACTTTTTATACCATGTTTCTATTACAACCATCAGGAAAATATCTTTTAGAGGTTTGTCGTACCGGACCTTGTTGTCTGGTAGGGGCCGAAAAGATCATGGACCACCTGGAACAGAAGTTAGGTGTAAAAGAAGGCGAAGTTACCCCGGATGGGCTATTTGCCTGGAGAGGGGTAGAATGTTTGGCGGCATGTGGTTTTGGACCTGTGCTTCAGATCGGTCCAAGCTATACCTTCTATGAAAACCTAACGGTTGAAAGTGTGGATCAACTAATCAGCGATTTAACCAATAAATCAAAAAACGAGGCTTAGTATCATGGGACGCAAGTTATTATTAGAACATATCAATGTGCCAGGAATCAATACCCTAGCGGTTTACCGCGAAAAAGGAGGGTATAGAGCCGTTGAAAAGGCCTTGAAGAGCATGTCTCCAGAAGATGTGGTGGAAGAGGTAAAGAAATCAGGGCTTCGTGGTCGTGGTGGGGCAGGATTCCCTACCGGTATGAAATGGAGTTTCTTGGCGAAACCTGAAGGTGTGCCGCGTTATTTGGTTTGTAATGGTGATGAATCGGAACCAGGTACATTCAAAGACCGATATTTAATGACCTATATTCCCCATGCATTGATCGAAGGAATGATCGTTTCGAGTTATGCATTGGGCGCAAATACTTCCTATATCTATATCCGTGGCGAGATGATGCCACAGATCAGGATCATGGAAAAGGCGATTGAGGAAGCAAAGGCAGCTGGTTATCTAGGAAAGAATATTCTGGGTACAGGTTATGACCTGGAAATTTATGTACAACCGGGAGGGGGTGCCTATATCTGTGGTGAAGAGACCGCGCTGTTGGAATCATTGGAAGGGAAACGTGGAAATCCAAGGATCAAGCCGCCATTCCCAGCCGTTGCCGGACTTTACAATTGCCCTACTGTAGTAAATAACGTAGAATCAATTGCTGCTACCGTTCCAATCGTGAATGATGGTGGTGAAGAATATGCAAAAATCGGTATTGAACGCAGTACTGGAACAAAATTGATCTCCGCATCTGGTAATTTGGTTAAACCAGGGGTGTATGAAATCGAAATGGGTCTTCCGGTAGAAGAGTTCATCTATTCGGATGAATACTGTGGGGGTATTGCCAATGGTAAGCGCCTGAAGGCTGTTGTAGCCGGAGGTTCTTCCGTTCCAATCCTTCCTGCGAACCTGATCACACATACCATCAATGGAAATCCGAGGTTGATGACCTATGAGTCATTGGCTGATGGAGGTTTTGTGAGTGGTACGGCGATGGGATCGGGCGGTTTCATTGCGTTTGATGAGGATCAATGTATCGTGAGAAATACCTACAACTATACCCGTTTCTACCGTCATGAAAGCTGTGGACAATGTTCACCATGTCGTGAAGGAACTGGATGGATGGAGAAGATCCTATACAAGATCGAGCATGGACATGGAAGCATGGAAGATGTGGACCTGTTATGGGAAATCCAGCGTAAGATTGAAGGGAATACGATCTGTCCTTTGGGAGATGCGGCAGCATGGCCTGTAGCGGCAGCGATCCGTCATTTCAGGGATGAATTTGAATGGCATATCCTGCATCCACAAGAAGCACAGCAACGTAATTATGGTTTAGCGCATTATGCCGATCCTTTGGTTCCCGTAACGGAATAAATAGGATCTTGATTTAAGAAGGATTATAATGGCAGAAGAAATACAAAAATTTAAGGTTACAATAGACGGGATCACCATTGATGTTGATCCTGGAACAACCATATTGAATGCGGCAAGACAGATCGGTGGAGAGATTGTACCTCCGGCGATGTGTTATTACTCCAAGTTGGAAGGCTCTGGAGGAAAGTGCCGTACCTGTTTAGTGAAAGTGAGCAAGGGATCAGAAAAGGACCCGCGCCCTATGCCTAAATTGGTCGCATCGTGTAGAACTACCGTAATGGATGGCATGGAAGTGCTGAACATCACGGCACCAGAAGTGGTAGAAGCTAGAAAAGCCGTGGTGGAGATGTTATTGATCAACCACCCTCTGGATTGTCCGGTTTGTGACCAAGCAGGTGAATGTAAGCTACAGGATTTAGGGTATGAACATGGCGCGCTACAACAGCGCTATGAATTTGAAAGAAGAACATTTGAGCGCATTGATATAGGCGATAAGATCCAACTGCATATGAATCGTTGTATTCTATGTTATCGTTGTGTTTTTGTGGCCAACCAATTGACGGAGAAAAGAGAACACGGAATCCTGAACAGAGGAGACCATGCCGAGATCTCTACGTTCATCCATCAGGCATTGGATCATGATTTCATAGGTAATGTGATCGATGTATGTCCTGTTGGAGCATTGACCGATAAAACCTTCCGTTTCAAGAACCGAGTATGGTTCACCAAACCGGTAAATGCGCATTGTAACTGCAGCAAATGTTCCGGAAAGGTAACATTATGGTACAAAGGTACCGATGTAATTCGTGTTACGGCTCGTAAGGATGAGTTTGATGAGGTCGAAGAGTTTATCTGTAATGAGTGTCGTTTCGAGCGCAAGCATACGGATGATTGGGTATTGGAAGAACCAACCAAGGTAAGCGACCAATCGGTAATCGCTTCCAATCATTATGAGGCATTCAACCCACCTGCGGTGATCAAGAATAATCCGCAATTGAAGGAGGCGAATGTGGAACAGTTAGCAAGATCAGAAAAATTGAAATAAGCAAGGGAAATGGATACAGCCTTTATTATTGAAAAATTAATATTAGTAGTCATTGTATTTGTCATCACGTTGGTGATCGCTATGTACTCTACCTTGGCCGAGCGTAAGATCGCCGGTTTTATGCAGGATCGTCATGGTCCGGATCGTGCAGGGCTCTTCGGGATACTTCAACCATTATGTGATGGTGGTAAATTCTTCTTTAAGGAAGAGATTATCCCTGCAGGTGCACATAAATCCCTGTTTATTCTTGGTCCTACCCTGGCCATTATCACGGCCTGTATCAGTTCGGCAGTGATTCCGTGGGGACAGACCCTAACCATCGGTGATCGTTCAATCTTATTGCAGGTAGCAGATGTAAACATCGGCGTATTATACATTTTTGGGGTTATTGCCTTAGGTGTGTATGGTATAATGTTAGGAGGATGGGCATCAAACAATAAATTCTCTTTAATGGGAGCTATCCGTGCAGCATCTCAGAGTATCAGTTATGAGATTGCGATGGGACTTTCCATCATCGCTTTATTGATGGTTACCCAGACTTTATCCATTGGAGAAATCGTAGCACAGCAATCAGGCTTTGTCAATTGGAATATATGGGCACAACCTTTAGGATTCCTGATTTTCATGACCTGTGCATTCGCTGAATGTAACCGCGTGCCTTTTGACTTACCGGAGTGTGAGACCGAGTTAGTAGGTGGTTACCATACAGAATATTCGTCCATGAAATTAGGATTGTACATGTTCTCGGAGTACATCAATATGTTCGTTTCATCATCCCTGATGGCGGCTTTGTATTTCGGAGGCTATAACTTCCCATTCATGTATGATTTAGGTCTTTCGGAAAACTGGATCACCATTATCGGTACCCTGGTTTTCTTCCTTAAGATATTTGGTTTTATATTTTTCTTCATGTGGATCCGTTGGACCCTTCCGAGATTTCGTTATGATCAATTGATGAATCTAGGATGGAAGATGTTGATCCCATTGGCAATTGCGAACATCGTATTGACCGGGATCATCACGATTGTGAAGGATACATATTTTAATTAGCGGGGGTATTATGCAGTCATTATCGAATAGAAAAAAAGTATTAGAACAAAAACCGATGAGCTTTTGGGAGCGGATCTATCTTCCTGCGATCGCCAAAGGCTTATCCATCACCATAAAACACTTCTTCAAGAAGATCCCTACGATCAAGTATCCGGAGGAGATCCGTCCTTATTCAAAGAACTTCAGGGGACAGCACTCCCTAAAACGCGATGAATTAGGAAGAGAACGTTGTACCGCTTGTGGTCTTTGTGCCTTGTCCTGTCCGGCCGAGGCCATTACTATGACCGCTGGTGAAAGACAAAAAGGAGAAGAGAACCTTTACCGAGAAGAGAAATACGCCGTGGTATATGAAATAAACATGTTGCGCTGCATTTTCTGTGGTCTATGTGAAGAGGCATGTCCGAAAGAGGCCATTTATCTGGATGGAAAACATGTTACAGCCGATTATTTAAGAAAGGATTTTATTTATGGTAAGGACAAATTGTTGGAACCAAAATTTGATATCACCAAATTGTCTTCATCAACATCAAATAATTAACCTATGACTATTTTTTATTTTGTAGCCTTTTTGTCCATTTTCTTTGCGTTGATGACCATCTTCACAAAGAATCCGGTACATAGTGTGCTATATTTAGTAATTACATTTTTCACCTTTACCGTTCATTATATCTTATTGAATGCCCAGTTCCTGGCTGTGGTCAATTTTATTGTGTACATGGGAGCCATAATGGTATTGTTCCTTTTCGTACTGATGCTTTTGAACCTGAACAAGGATACGGAACCTATGAAATCCAATTTGGTGAAGTTCATGGGCGCTATTGCAGGGATGTGTCTATTGGCTACCTTCCTAGGAGCATTCAAGGTAATAGAAACAGATAATGGGATGGTGCAGGCGCACGAGAACATCGGTTTGGTGAAGAACCTGGGTAAGGTATTGTTCAGCGATTTCTTACTTCCATTTGAGATTTCCTCTATCCTGTTGTTGACAGCGATGGTAGGAGCGGTATTATTGGCTAAAAAAGAACCAAGAGTAAAACATGGATAGTCTTTTTCAAAATATGCAGGGGATTCCCATGAATCATTATTTGATTTTCTGCAGTATTATTTTTGTCATTGGGGTTATTGGGGTGCTGATCCGCAGGAATGTGATCATCATCATGATGTCTATTGAGTTGATGCTGAACTCCGTGAACCTTTTGTTAGCGGCCTTTTCGGCCTACAGTGGAGACCCAAGTGGACAAGTGTTTGTATTCTTTATCATGGCTTTGGCCGCGGCGGAAGTGGCGGTTGGATTGGCCATCATCATTATGGTGTACAGAAACACAAAATCGGTGGATATAGAATCCCTTAGTAAATTAAGGTGGTAGTATTAGAATATTAGATTGCTATTAGATATGATTGAATTAATTTGGACAATACCTTTAATACCACTTTTGGGATTTGTTGTCTTGGGATTATTGAGAAATCAACTTCCTAGACCTGTAATTGCCGTTATTGGTTGTGGGGTGATCCTGGTATCCTTTTTATTGAGCTGTGGAATCTTTAAGGAGGTATATGATGCAAGACAATTAGGAGAGAGTGGCGTATTCTCGAAAGAGATCTTCAATTGGTTTACCGTAGGTAGCTTTAGTTTGAACCTGAGCTTTTTGGTAGATCCATTAAGTGCCATCATGTTATTGATCATTACAGGAGTAGGGTTTTTGATACACCTCTATTCTTCCTGCTATATGTTGCATGACGATGGTTTTGGAAAGTATTTTTCCTACCTGAATCTATTTATCTTTTTCATGTTGCTGTTGGTATTGGGCTCCAATTACCTGGTGATGTTCATCGGCTGGGAAGGGGTTGGACTATGTTCTTACCTATTGATCGGTTTCTGGTTCAAGAACAGTAGCTATGCCAAAGCAGCTAAGAAAGCATTTGTGATGAACAGAATCGGTGATCTGGGTTTCCTGATCGCGATATTCTTTATCCTGGCGAATTTCGGTTCCTTGGAATACAGCGAAGTATTGCCAAAGGCGGCTTTGTTGCCGATGGGCGATAGTTTGCTGCTGGTGATTACCTTATTGCTATTTGTGGCAGCTACAGGTAAATCGGCTCAGATTCCATTGTTTACCTGGTTACCGGATGCGATGGCTGGTCCGACCCCGGTTTCTGCCTTGATCCACGCTGCGACGATGGTTACAGCGGGTATCTATATGATCGCCAGATCCAATATCATGTTTACCCTTTCACCAATCACCATGCAGGTCATTGCGATTATCGGGGTAGCTACAGCATTGATCGCTGCTTTCATTGCGATCACACAAAACGATATCAAAAAAGTATTGGCCTATTCTACGGTTTCGCAGTTGGGCTATATGTTCTTAGGTTTGGGAGTGGGTGCTTTTACGGGCGCATTTTTCCACGTATTGACCCATGCCTTTTTCAAAGCCCTGTTATTCTTGGGTGCCGGTTCTGTTATCCATGCCATGAGCAGTGAACAGGATATGCGCTCCATGGGCGGTTTGAAGAAAGCCTTGCCGATTACCTTCATCGCCATGATGATCGGTACAGTGGCGATCGCCGGTATTCCACCGCTTTCCGGTTTCTTCTCTAAGGATGAGATCTTGGCCTATGCCTTTGTGTTCAACCCTGTTTTCTGGGTCTTAGGTTTCTTAGGGGCACTATGTACGGCCTTTTATATGTTCCGTTTGATGTACCTGACTTTCTACGGAAAATTCCGTGGTACCAAGGAACAGGAGCATCATTTACATGAATCGCCTTGGCAGATGACCCTTCCATTAATCATCTTGGCAATCTTATCGTTTGTAGGCGGAGCATTGAATATCCCAGAAGCTTTAGGAGGCGGACATTGGTTGAAAGAATTTTTAAGTCCGGTATTTGCGCAGACCAATGCAGTGGCAACACCATTTGAACTGTCGCACAGTACCGAATATATCCTGATGGCGGCTTCGGCTATTGGAGCTATCATCTTGGCTTTCGTAGCTTATCAGAAATACGTGAAGAAAGAAGATATCCCTCAAGCTGATGGAGCAACCGAACAATCCGGTCTATACAAACTATCCTACAACAAACTGTATGTGGATGAATTGTACGCCGCGTTATTTGTAAAACCATTGAACGGCCTTTCGAAATTCTTCCACCGTATAGTGGAGAAATCAGGCGTTGATGGTTTGGTAAATGGCATCGGAGATTTATTCGTTTCTTCGGGCAAAGGCGTTCGCCAATTACAGAGCGGACATGTAGGGTTTTATATTTTCATGATGGTGATTGGAGTTATTGCCTTCATGCTTTACGGATTATTTACAATCTAGAACAGAATTTTAGGAATCAATGGATAACCTTTTTATACTGCTTTTATTACCTGTCGTAAGTGCCATCATTTTGGCATTTATGAAATCAACATCTGCAAAATGGGCAGCATTTGTATTGGCCTTGCTACAATTGGGCTTGACCATACCATTTATCTGCAATTTTGTACCAGATGCCAGTGTACAGTTTTCACAATCCTGGAGCTGGATTTCCAACTTGGGCATTAACTTCCATGTTGGATTGGATGGCATCAGCCTACCGATGTTGATCTTAACCAATGGGTTGATCCCGTTGATCATCCTGGCGAGTTTCGAACATCAGAAAACTGGAAATTTCTATGCCCTGATCTCCTTTATGCAGGCTGGTTTGGTCTTGGTATTTATTTCTTTGGATGCTTTCTCCTTTTATGTAGGATGGGAAACTGCCTTAATACCGATCTATTTTATCTGTGCCTTATGGGGCGAGGGCGATCGTATCCGCATCAACATGAAGTTTTTCGTGTATACCTTCTTCGGAAGTTTATTGATGTTGATCGCCATCATCTATCTATACCAACAATCAGGAACGAAAGATCTTTCATGGACTACCCTGACGCAATTAAGCTTAACAGAAGGATCCCAACGTTGGATATTCTGGGCATTCTTTGCGGCATTTGCCATTAAGATTCCTTTGTTCCCATTCCATTCTTGGCAGCCTGATACCTACACCCATGCACCAGCAGCGGGAACCATGCTGTTATCCGGGATCATGTTGAAAATGGGTCTTTTTGGATTATTGCGTTGGTTACTTCCTTTGGTACCTGATGCCGTAGCGAGCTATGGTATGGTGGCCATGATCATGAGTTTGATCGGAGTAGTCTATGGTTCCATCATCGCTTTCAAGATGAATGATGCGAAACGCTTGATCGCCTATTCATCCATTGCGCACGTAGGTCTGATTTCTGCTGGTATTTTCTCCTTCAGCCAAGAAGGTTTGCAAGGTGCGGTTCTTCAGATGATCAACCACGGTATTTCGGTGGTGGGTCTTTTCTTTATCATCGATGTGATCCAACAGCAATTGGGCACGAGGGATCTAAAGGAATTGGGTGGATTAGCGACAAAGATGCCTATTTTAGCCATCTGCTTTCTGATCATCCTAATGGGAGCGATCGGCTTACCATTGACCAATGGTTTCATCGGTGAATTCTTATTGTTGAAAGGGATCTTCTCCACAGCCGAGCATGGCGTTTGGTATGCCGTAATCGGAGGTACGACCCTGATCTTTGGAGCTGTCTATATGTTGCGCTTTTTCCAAAAAGCCATGCTGGGAACTGCTCAAAAGGATGTTTTGAATATTCAGGATGTAAGAGGATATGAAGCTTTATTGCTGATCATCATCAGTGCATTGGTTATTATTATCGGTGTTTTCCCGAACTGCTTATTGCATCTTTCGGAGGCATCGGTAAGTCAATTATTACAACAAATTAAATAAAACAGGATTAACAAGATATTATGAGTGCGATTATCACACTTTCTCTATTAGGTATACTTATTTTGTATTTGGGTTTGTACAAGGCCAAAAATGCATTGTTGCCTGTTAGCATTTTAGGATTGGTTGCAGCTTTAGGCTTAGAGATCTATGCTTGGAACCAAACGGCAGAACCATTGTACAAAGGCATGGTCTTATTTGACCATTTTGCACTTTCGTTTTCCATTGTCTGTATTTCATTGACCATTCTTATCCTATTCCTTTCCAAGGAGTACTTTAAATCGATCTCTGATAATATTGCAGAATATTATACCCTGATCCTCTTTTCCCTGACCGGTGCTTTGATGGTATGTTCCTACCATAATTTTGCGATGCTGTTCATTGGGTTAGAGATCATGTCCGTAGCCTTGTACATCTTGGTGGGTATCCGCAGAAAAGACAAAGCTTCGAATGAAGCTTCCCTGAAGTACTTTTTGATGGGTGCATTCTCCACCGGTTTCTTATTGTTCGGTATTACCCTATTGTATGGTTCAACAGGTTCATTTGACCTGGCGGCCATCAAACAATATATCTTAGATAATCCAACCTCTGTTTCGCCGATGTTCTACGCGGGGATCCTGTTGTTGTTGGTAGGTCTATGTTTCAAAGTAGGTGTGGCTCCTTTCCACTTCTGGACGCCAGATGTGTATGATGGGGCACCGATCTTGATCACCAGCTTTATGAGTACCGTGGTGAAGATTGCCTCTTTCGCAGGTTTCTTACGTCTGTTCAGTACCGTATTGGTTCCATTGAACGAATTCTGGACTCCTGTGCTGATGACCGTAGTGATCATTACCCTTTTCGTTGGTAATATCTCGGCCTTGATGCAGACCAGCTTCAAGCGTATGATGGCTTATTCCAGCATTTCCCAAGCGGGTTATATGTTGTTTGCCATCCTTTCCATTGGACCTAATTCTGCCTCTGGTATCCTGACCTATTCCATGGCTTATGGCTTGGCATCCGTGATCGCTTTTGGTGCTTTGATCCTGGTGAAGAGACATGTGGGTTCGGACCAATTTGAATCCTTTAATGGATTGGGAAAAACAAATCCAGGTCTTGCATTTGCCGTAACCGTGGGTATGCTATCCTTAGCTGGTATTCCTTTGACCGCTGGTTTTATCGGTAAGTTCATGATGTTCAGTAATGTGATGAATGATTACCATACCGTCTTATTGGTATTGGCGGCAATCAATGCTGCGATAGGGGTTTATTATTACCTACGCGTGGTGGTGCACATGTATTTTATGAAACCATCCGAAGAGCCTGTGGTAAGTTTACCAATTAATTTCAAAGTGGTGTTTATCGTTGCAGTGATTTTAACTATCATTTTAGGTGTCTATCCGAATGCAGTAATCGCACTGATCTAGCTACTTAGTCTTCAGAATTAAATTAAACAGAATATTTTGGGAAAGCACAACATAAAAGTTGTGCTTTTTTCGTTTAATAATTTGAACTTTCACAACAAATTGTATCTTTATAAAGTTCCAGTTTTTATTATGAGGAGTGTCCGATTCTTTTGGGTTTTTTGTGTTTTTTTAGGCGTTCTATGCACTGCATGGGGCAACTTGATGGCGCAATCCCTCATTACGGGCAAAGTGGTAGATATGGAAACAGGGAAGGCCATTGCGGGTGCAACGGTAACCAACCTAAACAGTAGGGAAGCCACTTCTACAGATAGTTTGGGTATCTTCCGATTAAAACGCCCTCAATCTTCCAATAATTTTCTGTTTAGGGCCCTAGGCTATAAAAACCTACGGACTCCTGCGGTTTTGGATTCCCTCCCGGATTCCATCGCTTGGGTCATCGAATTGGATCCAGACGAAAATTCCATCGAGGCGATTACCATTACCCATCGGGGAAAATACAGCAACAGGAACAATAAAGCGGTTGAGCTGATCGACTTGGTGATCCGCCATAAACATCAGAACCGTCTGACCGGAAAGGATAGCCTGCAGTTTCAACAATATGATAAACTGAAGTTCGGCTTTGTTGATCCTAAACCGACCATTCGTAAAGGTATCCTGGACCTGAAGTTTCTTTTTCAGAACATCGATACCCTCAGTCAGCCTGGAAAGAAATTATTGGCGATGTACCAGGAGGAAAGCAACGCCCATGTGTATGGGAAAAAGAACCCATCAAAATTCAAGAAACAGATATATAGCCAGAAGAAAACGGAGTTTGACCAACGCTATATCAACAATCCCAACATTCAGGAATTCATGAACTATATGTTCCAGCAGGTAGATGTCTACGATGAATCCATTTATCTCTTGAATAAACAGTTCTTAAGTCCGATTGCAGACAATGGGAAGCTCTTTTATAAATATTATGTGGTAGATACCATTTTCAACAAGGAAGGGTATTTCATCAAATTGGATTTTGAACCAAGGAATACGCAGGACCTGCTGTTTTCGGGGACTTTGGAGATCAGTATGGATGGATCCTATGCGGTAAAGCAGGCTAATCTGAAGCTGAGCAGGAATGCCAATGTGAACTGGATCAAGGAGGCAGAGATCAAATTTCATTATCGGAAGGATGCCAGTGGGGTGATGCTTTCGGATACGACCAAAACATTTTTTACCCTTGGTGTCGGAAAATCAGAAACCCTATTTGCAGAACGTTTCAGTATTAATGACTCCTATAAGCTGAATGCGGCATTTCCAACGGGGGTATTTCAGGGTGCTCCAGTGGAGGTCTTAACCACTGCTGATGAAGTGGTCCCTGAAAGACCCGTCGCCCTGAATATTTACGAGAACAAAACCTATGAGAACATTGAGACCTTAAACAATAAGAAGAGTTTTAAGTCGATGTTGGCTGTGGGTTATCTGATTGCCCAAGGTTATTATAATTTGGGGATGTTTGAATTAGGTCCTTTGGAATACCTATATAGCAGGAATAATATTGAAGGCAACCGCTTTCGTTTAGGTGGTCGAACCACGCAACTGTTGACCGATAAGGCTTATTTTGAAGGTTATCTGGCTTATGGATCGGATGATGCCCGGTTCAAATATTTCCTGAAATCTGCTGTTACGCTGAATGGAAAATCGGTCGTGAACTTTCCTGCCCATTACCTGGAAGCATCGGTTCAAAATGATATCCTGGAGCCAGGCATGCAGATATCCTATCTGAAAGGGGATAGTTTCTTCCGTTCGATAAGGAGTAACCGCCCTACCAAATGGTTTGATACCCGTGGCTACCAGCTCCAACATGTCATCGAGTTTGGAAACCATGTGAGTGTGACTTCCGGTTTTACCCATATGGATAGGCAAACCGTTGGTGATCTTCGCTTGGAAAGTTCTGCAGATCCGAATCAATTGTTGACCAATATTTCGACCAATGAAGTCCATGTTGATCTGCGCTGGGCGCCCTATGAGAAATTCTACTATAGGAATTTGACCAGAAACACCATCAAAGAAAAACATCCGGTATTCAATTTGAAATATACCCATAGCTTGGATGGTTTCTGGAACAGTAATTACAAATATGAGAAATTGGTTGCTTCTGCTTCCAAGCGTTTTTTCCTGAACCAATTGGGGTTTGCGGATGTACGTTTGGTCGGAGGGAAGATCTGGGGAACTCTACCTTATCCGTTGTTGGAAATCCCTAATCTCCGACAGAAGGATGACCGTCATAAGATCGATTTTGATATGATGAATTCGATGGAATTTGTTGCCGATCAATATGTGAAATTCAGTATTGACCATGAACTTCAGGGATTTCTGTTCAATAAGATCCCTTTGATCAAGAAATTGAATCTAAGAGAGGTATGGGGGGCTCAGATGTTCTACGGTAAATTGAGCGATCGCAACAACCCATACCTGAGTGATGAGGTAGTGCATTTTGACAGGGATGCCGATGGGCAATTATTGACCTATGTGTTGGATCGCGCACCTTATTGGGAAGGAACGGTGGGAATTGATAATATCCTGAACGTATTGAAGGTGGAATATGTGAAAAGATTGACCTATGAGGATGCTCCACGGGCCAGAGGAGACCGCTTTCGAGTATCCATCAATATTAATTTTTAAAACTAAAAGGAGCATATCCTTGATATAGATTTTAATTGTTCACAAACTATTCATTAATAATATGGAGAATTTTCAAAATATTGTCGTGGAGATTGTTGATCAGACTGCAGTGGTCCGCATCAACCGCGAGTCGAAATTAAATGCACTCAATAAAGAAACCATCGCTGAGCTTAAGCATGCCGTAGCATCACTCGCTGAAAACAATGAAGTGAGGGGCTTGGTGCTAACAGGCACTGGCCCTAAGGCTTTTGTAGCGGGAGCAGATATTCAGGAATTCTTGGAAAAATCCAAGGCAGAGGCGATGGAGCTCTCGGCTCTTGGCCATGAATTGATGGATCGATTGGCGAATTTTCCAAAGCCGGTCATTGCTGCCGTCAACGGTTTTGCTTTAGGTGGTGGTTTGGAGTTGGCGATGGCCTGTCATATCCGTATTGCCTCATCGAACGCTAAAATGGGCTTGCCCGAAGTCTCTTTAGGACTGATCCCTGGCTATGGGGGAACCCAAAGGCTGCCCCAATTGGTTGGAAAGGCAAAAGCCTTGGAAATGATGTTAAGTGGGGAGATGATCGATGCCGCAGGTGCGTATAAGTGGGGTCTGGTGAATAAGGTGGTGGAGCAGGAGGTTTTAATGGAGGAAGTGTTTGCTTTGTTGAATAAGATGTATGCCAAATCGCGGAATGCCATTGCAACAGCGATTGAAGTGGTCAATACAGGTTTTGATGCAGAGCAGGATGGTTATAAGGCAGAGATCAATGCATTTGGTCAGTGCTTTGGTTCGGATGATTTTAAGGAGGGGGTTTCTGCCTTCTTGGAAAAAAGAAAGCCTGATTTTAAATAAGAAAGATTGAAAATTATATAAACCATCAAAAATTAGGTAAGCGGCAACAAACAAAAAGGCTTTATAAATTGTATCTATTCTTACAGTTTTCAATTATCACCATTATTTAATTTTTAAGGTCATTTTATGAGTTTAAATGATGTTTTTTCACAAAAGGAACGGAATATCATTATTCTGCTTATCATTATTGTTTTAGGTGGGATAATCCTATATGCCACTTCCGGTATATTCGGTGCTTTTCTGGGCACAATGGTAATGTATACCCTTTTCCGAAATCTCAACATTTTTTTCATTGAGAAATGGGGCTGGCCAAAGCCCTTATCTTCTGTGGTGATCATTGTTATCTCGATCTTCATCATCGTCCTCCCATTCGTAGGTATAGGGAAAATGTTGTTCGATAAAGCGATCGAACTGCAGCAAAATCCGCAATGGATCCAACGAACGATGGATGCGATCGATCGTTTTGCTGGAGATAAACTCGGACAACCTGACCTTATCGAAAAGCAGCTGGAGGCCAGTTCGGCCTATGCGGGTAAACTACTGACCTCTACCCTTAGTGGGGCAGCAAATGTGTTCCTTGAAGTCACTGTCATGTATTTTCTATTGTACTTCCTTTTTGTCAATTATAAAGGCTTTGAGGGGAGTATCGTCCATTATATGCCTTTTGATGATGAGAATGCCGTAGTATTTGGCGAGGAGCTGAAGAACATCACCTATTCGAATATTATTGGGCAGACTTTCATTGCCATTGTTCAGGGCTTGTGCCTGGCCATAGGCTTTTACATCTTTGGTGCCAAAGACCCCATATTCTGGGGGGTAATCTGTGCTATTCTTTCCTTCATTCCTTTGCTTGGTCCGCCATTGATCTTTGTGCCTGCAGCCGTTATTCTTTTAACAGAAGGCCACAACTGGCAAGGGATTGGCCTACTGATCTGGGGATTCGGCCTGGTGATCAATATCGATAATGTGCTACGTTTGGTAATTGCGAAAAAAGTAGGTGATATACATCCCATTATTACCGTTGTCGGGGTAATTATCGGTATTCCTCTGTTTGGGTTGATGGGACTTGTGTATGGACCTTTGTTATTGGCGTATTTTCTGATTGCCGTTAGGATCTATAAAAGCAATAAAAGGCTCTCTTTGAAAAAGGATCAATTGCAGGAAACCTTGAATGAGGCGCCTTAGATTTAGATGGTAGATCTCATTCTCCCTCTGTCACGTACCCGAGCATGTATTCATTAAAACGTTCATAGAATACCCGGAATGGCGTTTGCTCACCATCTTTTTGAAGCCAAAGTCTCATGGTTCCTTGGGGGTGGTAATTGAATGGTAGGATGCGCATGTCTTCCAAAAAGGAGACTCCTTTATTGCCCTGAAGTTTATATACGGCTTCTTTTGCGCACCAACAGGCATACAGCTGGTCAATTTCATCTTCCGGCTTAATGAACCCCAATTCATCAGGCTTAAGGAATTTGTTCTTGATACGGACAACCTTTTCCTTAACGATCTCCAGGTCGATCCCACACCTCCCTTTCAGGCTAAGCATTACCCCTGCATAATCATAGGAATGGGTCAGGGAAATCTCATAAGGAAAATCGGGAAGATAGGGTTTGCCATTAGCGTCCGAAGGACAATTGATGTAATCCGGTGTCTGCAGCAAATACCTCAACAAAACCCTTGTCGCCAACCAATGTAAACTACGTTTTCCCTTCGCCAAACTGCGGAGTTTTGCTCTCTCGCGGTCATCCAACTGCAGAAAGCTCACCAGTTCTTCCTCTGATTCTTCAATTTTCCATAAGGCGATGCGACTGTTTTCGTCGAGTTCTTTGAGATATGCTAGGGCCATATGCAAATATAGCTGTTTTAGTATTTAGATCGAGGACTGATGGCCTTTTGATTTTTAGTTGATAACCTTTTAATATCTATTCGGATGCATGTGTATAAGTTTGGTTCATTCTGAGAATAGGACGAAAGTAATGTAAAAGTATGTGTTTTATTACCGGGCGCCTATTTTGGGCTTTTACATTGGTTTGGCCATACTTGAAGCTCGATTGCAGTTCGAAAAGAGGGTTTGACGATAAGGAAACGGCATGGAAATTCTAAGAACAGCATCTCCTATTGTCAATGCTGTTGCGAATGTGTATTTTTGAATCCCGCTTAATGGCAGGGTATTAGCTCAAACTTATGATTTTATCGGATAAAAGGATTTTAGAGGAGATAGACAAAGGAAGTATTGTCATCGAACCATTTGATAGGAAGTGTTTAGGGACCAATTCGTATGATGTGCATTTAGGTAAGTACCTTGCTACATACAAAGATGAGGTGTTGGATGCAAGGAAACACAATGAGATCGACCATTTTGAGGTCCCTGCAGAAGGTTATGTTCTGATGCCTGGAACCTTATACCTTGGCGTTACACTGGAATATACAGAGACCCATGGCCATGTCCCATTTTTGGAAGGGAAATCCAGTACAGGTCGGTTAGGGATTGATATCCATGCTACAGCCGGAAAAGGGGATGTAGGTTTCTGCAATACTTGGACCTTAGAGATTTCAGTAGCCCAACCGGTGCGTGTATATGCAGGCATGCCGATCGGGCAGTTGATTTATTTTGTTGTGGAAGGTGAAATCGAAACTTTTTACAACAGTAAAGGAAATGCCAAATATAATAGCAAAACCATCAGACCAGTAGAAAGCATGATGTGGAAAAATGCCTTTTAGTTCGTATTTCTTATTAATACCCCACCCCGGATCTTCTTGGTTGTCTGATGGCAGGCCAGTCAGCTGGTTTCCCATCAGGACCGTTCGGTAGAATCCTTTTTTCCCGGTTTACCAATTCTGGTTCTTCAGAAGCTTTATAGGTGAGCACGGCCGTTAAGATCACATTGGAGATCAGATCGTCAAAAACCAATTTATCGTAGGTATCCAAGTTGGTATGCCAGGTATTATTGAAATATCCCCATGATAGGGAGCTCAACATAAATCCCGGTACTCCGGCAGCCACAAAAGAGGCATGGTCAGATCCTCCACCACCGGGAGAACCTGGGAAGTCTGTTTTGATATCCTTGGTCACTTCACGTGGAACAGCCGCTAACCATCTGCCCATAAAATCATAGGCATGTACAAATCCAGAACCATTGATGTTGGCTACCCGACCTGTTCCATTGTCCAGGTTGAATACCGCTTGTGTCTTTTCGATAATGGCTGGATTATCCAATACAAAGGAGCGCGATCCATTTAGTCCTTGTTCTTCGCTTCCCCAAAGACCGATCAGGATGCTGCGTTTCGGGTTGGGTAATACTTTTTTCAAAACACGCGCAACCTCCATCATGGCAATGGTTCCTGTGCCGTTATCTGTAGCGCCGGATCCACCTTCCCAAGAGTCTAAATGGGCGGAAAGAATGATGTATTCATCTGGGAATTGAGATCCTTTTATTTCAGCTATGGTGTTGAAGGAAGGGACATTTCCGAGATGTTTTGAGGAGGTTTCTACCTTAATCTTTGGGGCATAGCCTTTTTCTGCCAAACGGTATAACATCCCATAATCTTCTAAAGAGATGTCAAGGGAAGGAACTTTATGCGATCTTGCACCGAATATCTTGTTTGCTCCGAATTCCATGGACCAGTAGCTTGTCAGGATGCCCACTGCTCCCGCTTCTTCCAAAACGGAAGGAATGGAATTGGTTTGTAGGCCTGTTGCCCTGATGCGGGCGTTCCAGGCCCGGTTCAAGGAATCGCGATTTTTCTGCATTTTCTCGATCGATTCTGGAGTTCCAAATTCTTTCCAATTGGCATCTGGGCGTCCGGTAGGTTGCGGCATGGATATCATGACGTATTTTCCTTTGACCTGAGGTAGCCATTGGCGGAAAGAAATGGAGTCTTTAATGTCCGGTAACGCAATAACTTCTGCCTCGACTGCTTTTCCTTTGGTTGTGGGGCTCCAGGCAAGTTGGGTTCCCGCCAAGGATTTTGCACGAGGATGGGTCATATCGATATGGGAGATCCCCCTTTCCCAACCATGCCATTCGCCAAATTGTTGGTTCCTGGCTTCAATTCCCCAATTTTGGAAGGTTTTCAATGCCCATTCATTGGCTTTGGTCATTCCTGGAGTTCCGACCAAACGCGGGCCTACCACATCCAACAGCTCAAAAGCCAATTGTTCCAATTGGGAATTCCCTTTGGCTTCCTGAACGATTTTTTCAACGATAGGGTCTAATTTTTGCGGAGCCATCTGGCCACGCTGTGCGGATGCAGGGTTGATGAATCCTGCGCCAGTCAAGGTCAATCCTGTAAAAAGGAAAACAGTGGAAACCCGCCTGACGCGGAATATAAATTTTGTAATCATAATGGTTAGAATTTGGGTAAACCCCTAATTTCGCCAAAATAATTCGCTAAAGCAAAGCATATCCGATCTGTTAAGTTTACGATCTCATTTTCAATGTATTAACCCATTCTCCAAGCCTTGTATTGATTGATCAAGGCATTGGTAGAAGAGTCATGGCTACTGATTTCTTCGTTCCCTTTCAATTCTGGAAGGATTTTATTGGCCAATTGTTTTCCAAGCTCCACACCCCATTGATCAAAACTGAAAATATTCCAGATCACCCCTTGGACAAAAATCTTGTGCTCATATAGTGCGATCAGCGTGCCAAGGGTCTTTGGTGTTAGCTTCTTGATCAGTATGGAATTGGTAGGTCTATTGCCTTCAAAAACCTTGAAGTTTTTCAATTCATCAATCTCACCTACCGATTTACCAGCATTTTTTAATTCTCCGACCACCTCTTCTTCGCTTTTGCCATTCATCAATGCCTCTGTTTGGGCAAAGAAATTGGATAGTAAAAGCTCCTGGTGGTTGCCAAGAGGATTGTGGGAGATGGCGGCCGCAATAAAATCACAGGGGATCATTTTTGTTCCCTGGTGGATCAATTGGTAGAAGGCATGCTGACCATTAGTGCCCGGCTCTCCCCAAATAATAGGGCCGGTTTGATAGTCCACCCGATTACCATTTCTATCGATATATTTGCCATTACTTTCCATATCGCCCTGTTGGAAATAAGCCGCAAAACGGTGCAGGTATTGGTCATACGGTAAGATGGCGTGGCTTTCTGCATCATAGAAATTGTTGTACCAGATACCCAACAAAGCCATGATTACAGGAATATTGCCTTCAAATTCTGTGTTTCTAAAATGCTCATCAGCTTCGAAAGCACCTAAAAGAAGGGATTCAAAATTGTCATACCCTACGGAAAGGCAGATGGATAGCCCGATTGCGGACCATAAGGAATATCGGCCCCCTACCCAATCCCAGAATCCGAACATGTTCGCAGTGTCAATCCCAAAATCGGCCACTCCCTTTTCATTCGTGCTCAAGGCAGCAAAGTGTTTCGCCACCTCCGTATCCTCGGCTCCAGTCTTAAGGAACCATTCCTTTGCTGAATTGGCATTCGCCATGGTTTCTTGGGTGGTAAAGGTCTTTGAAGCAATCAAAAACAAAGTGGTCTCGGGATTTAGGTTCTTTAAAGTTTCAGCAATATGGGATCCATCAACATTGGAAACAAAATGCACGTTCAATCGGGTCTTGTAAGCTCTTAAGGCCTCTGTCACCATGACCGGACCTAGATCTGAACCTCCGATGCCTATGTTTACAACATCCGTTATATCCCGTCCGGTAAAGCCCTTCCATACTCCTGATATTACGCGGTCTGTAAAATCCTTCATCCTCGCCAATACTTCGCGGACCTGGGGCATCACATCATTTCCATCGACAAGAATCGGGCGATCGGATTGGTTTCTCAGCGCCGTATGTAACACCTCCCTTCCTTCTGTCTCGTTGATTTTTTCTCCATTGAACATCGCCTCGATAGCATCTTTCAATTGACATTCTCTTGCCAATTGCATCAACAGTGCCATGGTCTGCTCATCGATTCTGTTCTTGGAATAATCAAAAAGGATATCTCCGAGCCGTATGGAGAATTTATGAAAACGCTGGGGATCTTCCGCAAAAAGTTCCTTAAGGCTTTTTTCGTTGATGTCGATATAATGATCTGCTAAATATTTATAAGCTTGGGTGGTCGTAAAGTCTATTTTTGGTAACATATGTCGATTGATTTTCTTCAAATATAAGGATTAACAGCCTATCAATGGACAATTTTGTAGTATCTTTGTTCTATCAATTACATTTCAAATGTATAGAAAAAACATTATTTTGAATAATTGGGGCAAACTCATCGCTTCCTCCATGCTAACTGCTGTCATCTGTTCTATATTATCACTTTCCTTAAAGCATTTTACAGAGTTTTTTGAAGAAACGGTATTCCATTTTGTTGAACAACGCAACACCTGGCTCTTTATCCTATTGCCCACCATTGGTACCACCGCGATATATTTTTTGCGTAAATACCTATTTCAAGGAAGAAAAAACAAAGGGATCACCGAGATATATAAAACATTATATGCCCGACGGGAGCATCTTCCTTTATTTAAGGTGGCATCCCATTACATCAATGGATTCTTAACCGTTGTCTTTGGGGGTTCAACAGGCGTGGAGGTTTCCACTGTTGTGGCTTCCGCTACTGTTGGGAATGCCATGTACCAGCGAAAAATTGCCGCAAAAAAATACAAGATAGAACTGATCTGTGCAGCTGTCACAGCAGGAGTAGGTGTGTTGTTTGTAAACCCTTTGGTGGGATTTCTCTTTTCCATGGAAGTTATCCACCGAGGTTGGACAAAAACAAAAATCATCGCCTGTTCTATTGCTGCGGTTGTTTCCCTGTGTTTTATCCTGCTTTTTAATGAACAATCGATGTTTCAGGTAGCCGTAAATCATTGGTCCTATAAGGCGATACCCTTTATGCTGTTATTATCCATTTTGGCAGCTTTCTTAGCGGTATATTTCACCTTCATGGTTATTAAGGTGAAATCATTCTTTGGCAATATCAACAATAATTTTGTTCGTGTAAATCTTGGAGCCATTACCGTTGGACTCTTTATATTCGCCATTCCGGCGCTCTATGGCGACAGCTATCATGGGTTAAAAGAGGTGCTTCATGCAGGTACTATCTCTTGGGGAATGTTGATTCTCGTGGTATTATTGAAGCCGATCGCCGCTTCGCTTACCTTGGGTGCCGGTGGAGATGGTGGAGTTTTTGCACCGAGTATCGTGGCTGGAGGATTTCTTGGATTAATGGTCTGCTACTTGGGGAATACCTTTTTTGGACTTGATTTGGTGCCGATCAACTTTCTGGTCATAGGTGCTGCAGTAGCGCTTTCAGCGGCCATTTTCGCGCCTTGGACAGCCGCTATTCTGGCTTGCTCTTTAGCGCCAAATGCGTTCATTTTGATTGGTCCATTAGTGATCTGCTGCTTTATTTCCTGGCAATTAGCCAAAAAAATTCTTCCCTATAATGTTTATACATATGAATTTCATAGGTAAGTTCCATTTTATTTTATCTTTGTGATATGACCAAGGAACAAATACAAGACTTGAGGGATCGATTGGCATCCCTGAGGAGGCATCTTTGACATTGATGCCAAAAAAGAAGAGATAGATTGTGATACCCAGATCACGCTTCAACCTGATTTTTGGGATGATCCCAAAGCAGCAGAAAAAGTATTACACGCGATAAAGAACCATAAAGTTTGGACCGATCAATTTGATGCGGTAACGGCTTCTGTGGAAGATACAGGGGTATTGTACGAGTTTTTCCAGGCTGGAGATGCAACGGATAAGGAATTGGAGGAGCAATACCAGATTGCTCTTTCGGATATCGAAGAACTGGAGTTCAAGAACATGTTGAGTGCAGAGGAAGATCAGTTGGATGCAATTCTTCAGATCACTGCCGGGGCCGGGGGGACGGAATCCTGTGATTGGGCAGCCATGTTGATGCGTATGTATATCATGTGGGGCGAAAAACACGGTTGTAAGGTAACGGAGCAGGATTATCAAGAAGGAGATGTGGCGGGGATCAAGACCGTGACCCTTCAGTTTTCCGGAAACTTCGCTTACGGCTACCTGAAAGGAGAAAATGGCGTGCACCGTTTGGTCCGTATTTCACCGTTCGATTCCAATGGTAAAAGACACACCTCTTTTGCTTCGGTCTATGTTTATCCCCTGGTGGATGATAATATTGAAATTGAAATCAAGGATTCGGAGATCGAGTGGGATACCTTTAGGGCAGGTGGTGCTGGTGGACAGAACGTGAACAAAGTAGAAACGGCGGTTCGATTGCACCATAAACCAACCGGTATCATCATCAAGAATCAGGAGTCCCGATCACAATTACAGAACAAGGAAAATGCAATGAGGTTGTTAAAGTCCCAATTGTACGAGATCGAGATGCGCAAGCGCCAGGAGGCTACAGCTGCCATAGAGGGCTCCAAGAAGAAGATTGAATGGGGATCCCAGATCAGAAATTATGTACTTCACCCTTACAAGCTTATCAAAGACCTTAGGACGAATGTGGAAACTTCCAACACCCAATCTGTACTTGATGGAGATCTTGACAGCTTTCTAAAAGCCTATCTCATGGAATTTGGGGGATAAAATTTTGAATCGCTTTTAAATATTATCCTTTTAGGTTAAATATTTTTATATAAAGGTGTATCTCAGGGATTTATGCTTATCTTCACTGCTACATAATTAGATACCTGAGATATATTTATGAATATCCTACCAATTCCTGAGAACGAAAAGGCACGGTTAGAGGCTCTAGCCTCCTTTGGATTAATAGGGCTGGGCAAGATGCCCGAATTGGATGTTTTTGCTGAGCTGGCCTGTCTTTTGACCGATAGCCCCACCTGCATCATTGGCATCATGGAGGAGGACATACAAAGAATCCAGAGTTGCATTGGGATGGATCTGGAAACAGTTGAACGGAAAAATACTGTTTGCCAGTATACCCTGATGGGTGAAGGCCCCCTGATGATCACAGATACCTTTTCCGATCCGCGTACATCCGATAATCCGTTGATCAAGGCTGGCAACCTCCGTTTTTATGCCGGTGTACCATTGAATGATGATCGTGGAATGGCCCTGGGGACGATCTGTGTGGTCGATTTTAAGGAGAAAACATTGTCGGAGAAGCAGTTGCGGGAATTAACCAAACTCGGTGAGGCTGTAGTAGGAGTCCTACTTGCAAAAAGAAGGAGCCTTCAGGCCGGATATTTTAAGGAGATATTGTCCAATACGCAGAATATGATCTGTGTGATGGATGAAGGTTTCAGATTGAAGCAAACGAATCCTTCTTTTGCTGATCTTTTCGGGATGTCGGTAGGCCAGCTCATCGGTATGGATTTTCTGGAGCTGATGCAGGTCAAAGGTGATAGAGAGTTGTTGCTCAGGAAAGATATTAGCGAATTACAGACACATACAATGCTTCCTGGATTCCAGGAAGTTAGCGTTGATTGGAGTATTAAGCACGATCCTACGAACAGGGAAATCTTTGCATTCGGTCGCAATATGACCAAAGAAAATGCAGAGAAGCTGAAACTGGAGCTTTCCGAAAGAAGGTTCAGGAATTTCTTCGAGAACGGCATCGGGCTGATGAGCATGCACGATATGGAAGGGAATATCCTGGAAGTAAATGAAAAGGGCAGGGAAGTTCTGGGCTATAGGGCGGAGGAAGTCGAAGGGCTGAATCTCATCGATCTTATTCCCCAGGAGAACAAACATCTCTTTAGGGCCTATCTCGACCAGATCCAGGCCTACGGTGAGGCAAGAGGTATGATGGTGCTGATGAAACGATCCGGAGAATGGATCTATTGGCTCTATAATAATATGCTGGAACAGGATGGCAACGGGAGGTCCTATGTGGTAAGTACCGCCCTGGATATGACCGAGAGGATCATCCTGGAAAAGAATCTCCTACGAACCCAACAGATCCTTGAACAGACCAATCTTGTAGCGCAGGTTGGTGGTTGGGAATCAGATCTTGTTAAGAACGAAATCTTTTGGTCGGATTCAACGAAACTCATACATGGAGTGGCTTCTGATTTTCAGCCCACAATGGAAAATGTTTTTGGGTTTTATGCAGAGGAGGAAAAGAACCACCTCCGGTCAAACTTCCATGAAGCGATCAAGAGCGGTAGACCCTACGATCTTGAACTGAAGCTAAAAAAGGACTCGGGCGAGGAGATCTGGGTCCGTATAAAAGGAATACCTGAAATGGTCAATGGCCGGTGTGAACGTGTATTCGGCATTATCCAGGATATTGACCAAGGCAAGCAAATGTTTCTGGAATTGGAACGTAAGGAGGCCATGCTACAATCTTTCGTGGAACATGTTCCGGCCTCAGTTGCAATGTTCGATAATGACCTTAACTATTTGGCAATCAGTCAACAATGGAGGGAGGAGTTCCACAAAGGCAGGTCTATTCAATTGAACCATAACCTTTATGAACTTTTTCCAAATATCCCGGATAAGCGAAAAAGAATATACGAGAACGCCCTACAGGGTATTGCCTACCGAAATACCGATGAGCTATTGTTGATCGAAGGGCGAGAGGAGGCTCAGCATTACAATTGGGAGGTCCGTCCATGGCGGTTGGGTGATGGTAGCATAGGAGGGATCATCATCTTTTCTCAGAACATCAGTGAACAGGTGGCCCAGAATGAAGAGCTCAAGAAGGCGAAGGAACTTGCTGATCTGGCCAGTAAAGCCAAGTCAGAATTCCTTGCCAATATGAGCCATGAGATCAGGACACCATTGAATGGAGTTATCGGATTTTCCGACCTTTTATTAAAAACCCCCCTGAATGATCTCCAGAAGCAATACCTTAAATACGTACATGAATCCGGTACCGGGTTACTCTCGATAATCAATGATATCTTGGACTTTTCAAAGATTGAATCCGGAAAACTGGAGTTCTATGTCGATCGCTATGATATTTACGAAATGGTGAACCAGGTCATTCATGTCATCCTGTACCAGGCCCAGAATAAAGGTATTGAATTACTATTGAACATAGAGCAGGGTCTGCCAGGGGTCATCTTCATAGATGAATCTAGGATAAAACAGGTGTTGGTCAATCTATTGGGAAATGCCGTCAAATTTACAGAGAACGGAGAGATCGAACTGGGGGTATCAAAAGTTTGGATCAATGAGGAGATTGTTCGCTTGAAGTTCTCGGTCAGGGATACTGGGATAGGTATCCCAAAGGAAAAGCAACAACGGATTTTTGATGCCTTCACCCAAGAGGATAGCTCGGTTAGCAAACGTTTTGGAGGTACAGGCCTAGGCCTGACCATCTCCAACAACATACTGAAGTATATGGGGAGTGAACTGATGCTGGAGAGTACCCCTGGGATAGGTTCCACGTTCTGTTTTGAGATTGATGTTCCCTTTGAAAATCCAACCTCCCTAGAGAAGGCCTTGGCCGTGGAGAATGTACTTATCGTAGATGATAATGCCAATAACCGCATTATTCTGGAGCATATGCTCTCGTTTAAGGATGTACATACCCAATCCGTAGAAAATGGTTTCGGGGCACTGCAGTTGTTGATGGAAGGTCAGCAGTTTGATGCCATATTGATGGACTATCGGATGCCCATCCTGAATGGCCTGGAAACCATCGAAAAGATCAAGGATCTATATGAGTCAAGACAGCAGGCAACACCAATTCTAATCCTGCACAGCTCCTCAGAGGATCAGGAACATTTTGGTGACTTTCGACATCAGCCCAACTGCTACTGTCTGGCCAAACCTATCATTTCCGAGGAACTCTATCGAATCTTACGGAACAGGCCCAAAACAACCGATGAAGTACAATCAGAGCCAGTGGATTCCAATCCCGGTCGCATTGAAACAGATCAGAAAAACTCAGGCCAGCATGAGCAAAAGCATATCTATAAGGTATTATTGGCCGATGATAATACCGTCAATATGGAACTGAATCGACGGTTGGTCGAACAGGTAATTCCTAACAGTGTTACAGTGGGTGTAGAGAATGGATCATTGGCTGTTCAGGAATGCCATAGGGAGGATTTCGATCTGATACTGATGGACATACAGATGCCATTGATGGACGGAACAGAGGCTACACAAATTATTCGTAAAATAAAGGGGTATGGGCGGACACCGATAATAGGAATATCAGCAGGGACCATCAAGGGAGAAAGGGAGAGGTGCCTGGAAGCCGGGATGACCGATTTCTTGGCCAAACCCATCCGGTTTGAGGAATTCAGGGCGCGGGTGCTTAAGCAACTTTGGGTCTCTAAAAGTAATGATAATCCCCAGGAGACACTCGTGATGCATATAGATAACCGGATAATCGAGCAGGCCACGGATTCCGATCCAGATTTTAGGAAGGTTTTCCTGGCGCTGGTCAAACAGGAACTAAGATCCCAGAGCGAACAGTTGAAAATGGCGGAAGACCAGGGCGATCTCGAGGTTATTGGTCGTCTTCTGCATAAAATGAAAGGTACCGCTGGTACCTCTGGACTTGTTGAACTGAACAATTTGATTGTGGGATTGGAGGCTATGATACAGAAGGACCAGGATTTGACCGAGGGGCCTGTGAATCTTCCGAACCGCGACAAGGCGACGGAATATCCGGACCTAGGCGTAGGTCTGGAAAATATTTACATGGAGATAGAATTGATTTTTAAACTTTTAAAGCAGATGGAGGAGTAAATTAATGGTTGTGTTATTGGCCGAGGACGATGAACTGATCCTCAGAACACTGGAACATAAATTGACCAAGGAAGGGTTCGATGTTGTGCTGACAAGAAATGGACTTGATGCCATATCCATAATCAGACAAGGAGGTATCGACCTGATCATTTCAGATATCATGATGCCCTTTGCCTCGGGCATTGAAATATTGGCCGAGGTCAAGATGATGGCCGAACCCATTCCCATCATCATGCTCTCGAGCATGGCTCAGGAGGAGATCGTTCTGGAGGCATTTGATCTTGGTGCCTCTGATTACATCATCAAGCCCTTCAGCCCCAATGAGCTGATCATCAGAATAAACAGATTACGGAGGAAATGACCATCTGATGGAGCCGGTACTGAACATTCATGAACTAATGATCGCTATCCAGGTCGTCTTGATCCTGGTATTCCTTTTTACATTGGGTCTGCTTTTTTATAGTTTCAGGGAATATAAAGCGCTGGCGGACAAGACCCGATGGAAGAAGCTCCTGGATGATTACCTTATAAAATCGATAGTCACCCAAATGGAACAGTCCCTGCAGGTGGATCCGTCTCTGGAAAACTTGTGCAAGAGACAGACCTTCAGACGTTTTTTTATTGGTCAATTGATCGAATCTGAACGTAGGTTTACCGGTACTGCTGCAAAGACCATAATGAACATCTTTTACATTTACGTGTTGGATAAGGAAGCTTACCAGATGCTTTCCAACACAAGGCCCTACCTAATCGCCCGGGGCATACAGGCCTTAACAGTCATGCAGGTCAGGGAAGCACTACAGGAAATTCGAAAAACATTGGACCATCCTAGCGAAATTGTATCCCAAGAGGCCCAATTGGCCATAGTTTATTTTGAAGGTTTCAACGGCCTATCATTTTTGTATGGTGTGGAAACCATCATATCGGAGTGGCAACAGCTGAGGATCCTGAATTCCATAAAGGTCCTTCCGGAAGATGCTGTCACAACTCTTTTAGAGTGGTTGCATTCTACGAATGTTTCCGTCATCAGATTGGCCCTAAAGATAATCAGGAAATTCCAGTTATTTGAAATGGAAGGCGTGCTGTTGGAAAGATTGGAAAATTCGGACCTTAGGATCAAAGAGGAATTGGTCGATACCCTGTTCAGTATTGAACAGGCAGATACCAGCACGGTATTGTTGGCCTATTTCCCAATAGCGACCATGCAAGAACAGTTCTCCATAATAAAAGGCTTGGGACATACCCGCGCATTGGATAAATTGGATTTCCTGAAGGAACAACTGTTGGATTATCCACACCCTGAAGGGAAGGTCCTGATTGCCGAAGCAATGGCAAGTATGGGACAGATCCCTTTCCTGGTACAACTGCGGGAACAGTTGTTACCTGAGGATCAGACCCGTTTGGTATTGAATCATGCCCTTAAGAGTAAGATATGAGCGAAGTAGCAAAGGTAATTTATGAAATCATCATTTGGTTATTCCTGATGTATGCAGCAGGAATCTTTACTATATATACATGGATCGCTATATTTTCCTATGGTGCTCTGGTGCGGTATAAGCAGGGGAATGTCTTTACTGATTATTCAATCATTGCAACTAATCCAAATGCTCCAAGTTTCAGTCTCATAGCACCAGCATACAATGAGGGGATTACCATCGTGGAGAATGTACGTTCCCTATTGTCCATTTATTATCACAGATTGGAGATCATTATCGTTAATGATGGTTCCAAGGATGATTCCATTGAGCGATTGGTCAAGGCCTATCATTTAGTGCCTGTCCCTTATATCATACCGGGGAATCTGTCCACCCAAGAGGTCAAGCAGGTCTATAAAAGTACAAATCCGGCATTTAGGAAACTGATTGTTGTCGATAAGAAAAACGGGGGCAAGGCAGATGCGCTGAATGTGGGGATCAATATCTCCAAGTCAGATTATATCGTATGCATAGACGTGGACTGCATCATTGAACAGGATGCGGTACTCAAACTGGCCAAGCCCTTTATGGAGCAGACCGATGAACGTTTGATCGCTTGCGGTGGTGTAATTCGTTTGGCCAACAACTGCAGGATCGAACACGGGAAAGTACTGGAGGTCAACTTGCCCAAAAGCTGGCTCGGTCGTTCCCAGGCACTGGAATATATCCGGGCATTTGTACTGGGAAGGATGGCCTGGTCCCGTGCAAGTGGATTGATCCTGATCTCTGGGGCCTTTGGGGCATTTGATAAGGAGATCGTTCTGGCTTGCGGGGGATATGACCATGCGACCGTAGGAGAGGACATGGAATTGGTGGTGCGTATGCGCCGTTATATGATCGAACAAAATCTACCGCATCAGGTGATCAATATCCCAGATCCATTATGCTGGACAGAGGTACCTGAAGATAAAGAAGTACTAAAGAAACAACGTAACCGATGGATGCGCGGTACGATGGAAACACTTTGGAAGCATCGCAAGCTGATGTTTAACCCTAGATATGGGAAGCTAGGCATGATCAGTCTCCCTTATTGGTTCTTCTTTGAGTTCCTGGGACCTTTTGTAGAGTTTTCCGGTTATGCCGTCTTTTGGATCTTTGTTTTTTCGGGGACCATCAACTGGTCTTTTTTTATCGCGTTGTATGCTCTGGTCGTATTTTCGAGCGTGCTGTATTCCTCATATGCCATAGCGGTAGATCTGGTCAGCCGGCAGGTCTATTCCAAACAGAAGGATATGCGGAAATTGATCCTGACGGCTGTTTTTGAGCCCTTTTATTTCCATCCCTTGGTTACCTGGGCTGGGATTCGCGGCATGGTAGATTATTTCCGCAAGAAAAGCGGTTGGGGCGAAATGACCCGACAGGGCTTTTCACAGGAAAAGAAGGAAAGTGTAAGGGCAAGGTTGCTTAGGATGGGAAAGCAGATCCTGCAATACTTTTCTGTAGCTGGAAGTCTTTTCATCGTCCTTGTGCTTGTTTTTTCCGTGATCGAATGGTTGCTCTATGGATCATTTATCCAACATTTTAAAGGGGCAACTGAGTTTTTTATCATGTTGGGGAACAACATGCTTTACAGTTTTACGCTACTATTTGTTCTTGGGATGATGTTCGGTCTTGTCCAGCTGCTTAACAGAACACTTTCCAAATGGTTATTTAATCTCTTATTGGCTGTTCTACTTATTTCCCAATTGCTTCTGGCCTTCTACTTTTCATCCTCGAGAAACCTGTTGGGATCCGATCTCTTCTTTTATTCGGCTGAGGAAATAAAAAACATCCTGGAATCCAGTCAGGTTCTGACCTTGAAGAATATCCTTGCCCTGGTTGCCGGTCTTCTTGGTATTTATAGCCTATTCCATTTTTTAGCTAAAAAATGGAAGGGCTCTGCACCATTGGGATTAAGCTTAATGGGATTAGGGATTATCAGTATCCTTCTGCTGAGCCTATCCATGGAATTCAATAGTGATAGGGACGAATCTGTTCAGACCGCCGAACAGAGTAAACTGGGGTTCTTTGTAGGATCCAATACCGAACATCTGATGCAGGAAATCAAGGCTGGATATTTTGACAGTAATCCAGGAGCTGTCTATGCGGGTATTTCTGCGGATTACCCATTCCTAAAACAGGAACAAACGAAGGATGTGCTAGGCCCATTGATGGTCAAGACCGATAAGGTTCCCAATCTGGTGCTGATCATTGTTGAGGGATTGGGGAATGCCTATTCGGACCCGAAGGGCTATATAGGTGATTTTACCCCTTTTTTGAGCAGTCTGAAGGATAGCTCAATGGTCTGGGAAAATGCTTTAAGCTCTTCGGGCAGGACGTTCTCAGCACTTCCGACCCTTTTGGGATCTCTTCCCTTTGCCAGTGCCGGATTCCTGGAACAGGCTGATTATCCCGATCACTTCAACCTTTTGAATGTCCTGAGGCACAACCGGTTCCAAACCTCCTTCATCTACGGGGGAGATGTCAATTTCGATTACATGGCCAAATACCTGGAATTCAACCAGATCGATAGGATCATCGAGCAGGGGAGTTTTCCAAAGGGATATCGTAAGCTTCCAAGTTCAGCTGGTGAAAGCTGGGGATATGAAGATCAGGCCGTGCTGGACCAATTGTACAGGCAAGGGGATGGGGCGACGCCTCCATATTTTCACATCGCCCTTACCTTGTCCACCCATAATCCTTTCTTGATCAATGATGAGAAGAAATATGCGGATCTATATGAGAAGCGCCTTCAAGATCTTAGATTGACCAAGGAACAGCGTACGTTTGCCTTGGCCAATAGGAAACAACTGATCTCGGTGATGAACGTAGATGATGCCCTCAGGGAGTTTTTTTCCAAGTATGCAACGAGGGCCGAGTTCAAGCATACGATTTTTGTGATAACTGGTGATCATGCCATGCCGGAAATTCCGCTGCAATCCAAGATCGATCGCTATCATGTACCTCTTATCCTGTATTCGAAAATGCTTAAGGAAAAGAAGAGGTTCACCAATATAGTCAGCCATTTCGATTTTGCCCCTAGTTTGTTAGCCTATTATCGTCAGAATTATGGTTTGAAAGTTCCACAAAAGGTTACCTGGATAGGAAAAGGCCTGGATATCGGAGGTAGTAGATCTGGCCTGGGTATTCCGATCATGCAGAGCAAATCCCAATTGATCGATTTTGTCTATGATGGATATCATATCAATGACCAAAAACTCTTTCAGTTGGATAGGTCCCTGAATGAGGATCCGGTTGGTGAAGATGTTAAAGGATCAATCATAAGTGATAGGTTCGAGCAATTTCGGGATATGAACAAGGATTTTATCCGCTCAGGCAAACTGATGCCCGATTCGGTTTACCAGGAGTTCTTTAAGCAGTAAACTGGTCCTAGAACCTTCTTCTATATCCCAGGCTGATATCAAACTGGTCATCCTTGGTCTGCGGTCTGTACTCTACTTTATAATAGGTCCCGGTAATGGAGAACAGATTCTTCGATCTAACCGTGAAATTGTAATCCATACCCGCTTTAAAGGATTTCAGTTTATAAGGATTGTCGGTAAAGAGGTTTTCGCGGTTCTCTTCGGGGCTGATGCCGGTTCCCACGATAAATCCCAAATAATCATCTGCGCCCCTGGTATAATATCGAACAGTTCCAGCATATGATTGGGAGATGTTATCTTCATCAGGAGTGAGGTATGTCCTGATGTTGAACCAAAAGTTCTTATAATATTTTCCGATGGATGCTGTGTACATCCAAATATCCTGGGTGAATTTCAATTGCCGGTAGCCAATCTCTGCTTCAAAGCTCTTTGGCAGGTTGGCGTAAAGGGATGCTCCAGATCTGAATTTGGGAAATATCCCCACATCATCGGAATATCCCGCACCTAGGTACATGTAGAATAGGTTGGAAAGTCGCGGATAGGCCTCCAGTTCAAATTGAACTCCATTGTCTGCAAATTTATTTGCGTAGTTTGTCCGCAATATGAATGAACCTATGGGTGTGGCACGCTTATAACTTGCACCTAAAACATGCCAATTGTCCTCAAACTGGGTGTTAAAGTACATGAAATTATAATTGATTCCGATTTCATGTCCTGTTTCCTGGTTCTTTAAACGAGCCAGCATATCCCTGGCCTCCCCATTTTTGGGGTTTACCTCCAAAAGGGATTGGAGAGAGTTCAGGGCATCATCATATTGTTTCGCGCTCTGAAGGATCTTCGCCTTTAATAAAAGGAGGTCTTCTGTTTTTGGCGAGATGGACAGGCCTCTATTAACGATCTGCAAGGCTTTGGGGTGCTGGCCTTCCCAATACTCTAGGGAACCATAGGCTAGGTAGAAATCAGGATCCTGGGGGGGGTTAAGCGCGATCATTTGAAAAACCATACGGGCGGAATCAGGCTGATCGGACCAGGTGTATAATCTTCCCAGGAAAACCTGGATGTCCGTATAGTCAGGGCTTCTTGTCAATGCCTGTTTCGCGATATTAATTGCCCCGGGATAATTTTTGTTCTCAAATGCTTCAATCCTTGCTTTTTGGAAAAGCTGATCAGAGTTAAGCTCCTGTGAATGGGCTGAGCTGATTCCGAGGCACAATATGACCCAAAGGAGCGCAGGACATAAAAAGTTATTGTAGAGGAATGATTGTTTTCCGTTTAAGCGCATGATGATATAGTTTATGCAAATGTAATAAATCTACCTGTCATTGAGAGAAACTTCGCTGCCCTAACCAGGCTATCTGTTAATTTCGAGATACAAGACAAGCAGGCCTTTAGGGTCATGCTGTCAAGACAGGCGATTTGCACATATGCGCACTTCCCAGCTTCCCTGCGGGAACCCTGCAATGAGGGATGATCTTGGCAATGAGGATCAGGATCAATGGTCTCCCTGTTCTTGGATCTTTGAACCCCTTACGGCATTTCATGCTGGACCTACAGAGGTAAAATATCCGGGTTCGTCCCGGTACATTCAATTATCCCCTGCAATAAGGTTTTCCATACGACCTTAAAATAGGGGTGCTCTGGAGTTCGGGTATAATAAATTTGGGCCACTGTATATTTCCCATTGGCATCCGGATTACTGTCATTGATCAGAAAGGTATTTGCCAGAAGGGACAGAAAGCCTTTCTTTCCTTTCTTACCACTATCCGGATCCTGCAATATGCTCACTTTAAAATGGTCATAATCAAAATGAAAGGTCCCCTTACTATTGACGTCGTCCCCATGGATATCAAATTTAATCTGTCGGAGATTCCCCGAATTGAGCTCGATGTTCAATAATGGAACCAGGATCTTGTTGTATGCAGGTGCTTGCATCCTTTCCAGAGACCCTTTATAACTGTATCTCCCATTTCTGCTCAACATATCAAAGTTAAAATGGGCCTTCAACAATCCTTCCCCCATTGCGTATCCCTGAAGATCTGCTTCCATATGGCTGTTCCTTCTCAAACTTAGGGTATCATTGTTCACATTCCTTAAAGTTCCTTGGATCTGGTTGAAATGGACCGTGCCGTCCCGATTGTATCTCTTGCTCCTTTCCGTATAACTTAAACGGATTCCTTTCAGATCCACCCGATCCAGGATGATCCGTTGGTTGAATGCCATGATCTGTTGGGCCGGATTCTCGCCGATCTTTGATACATTCTCCTGTTGGTACCGTTTATCCTTGGAAAGGTCGATATTTCCCTTCTCCAATAACAGATGTTGAGCTCTTATCAACCTATCCTGGATAAACCTTCGCAAGTGCAGACCGGTCATCCTGAAACCTCCCAATTTCAGGTCGATCATCGCTTTGTTCTCTTGATCGTTCTTTGCAAAGGTGGTTCTGGATACCATGGGTCGGACCATAAGGTCTGACATAGTCAATAAACTGTCCTTGGCATTCAGCCTTAGATCCTTTAAGGAAAGTTTATAGGGACTGTTGGGTATTTGAAAATCAAACTGGGGCAAAGATACCTGGATATCCTTTGCAAATAATACCCTTGAAGGGTTTTGTTCTGACTTACCATCGATCAGAAAATCCTTCATTTCCAGATCAATTTTTTTTACATGAAGGTCCTCTCCGTCATTTTTTATCGTCAGATCGGCTTTTTTGATATCGATAATTCCAATATGTAGGGACTTGAGATGCTTCTGGAACAACTCATAGGCCATTTTGGGTTTCTCTTTTTTCTGATTGTTTGTTTTATGTTGATGAAGGACAAGATTCAGAGCATCCAATCTAATGGAGGATATGCGCAATTTTTTGTATAGAAGCAGATCGATGATCTTTAGCCCTGATAGTCTCAGGCTTGGCGAACTGCCTTCAAGAACGAATTCAGTGAGCGAATCCTGACTATTCAGTTTTTTGAGGATGTTGGGGTCGGCAGAAAGTTTGAGTTCCTGTATTTGGATGGTCCCAGTTGCCAAGGTCACATCCAGATCTTTCATATCTAATTTATATAGGCCATCCGATCCTTCATGAACCTTTTGGGTGATTTCACTTTTCAGGTATGGTGCAAGATAGGAGGATAATATCCAAGAGGCTATTAAACCGATTAGAAGGATACTGCCTAGGCTGTATAAGATTATTCTTAGGGTGCGATTTTTCTTCGTTTGATCGCTTTTTCTGTTAACCATTAATGGAGGAACCGATGAAGGGCGGTTTTGTTTGGTATGGAAATGCCATAATTCCTGCGTTCTGGACTCCAAAGGCCCTGAAGTAAATAATAGCCAGACAATTTATCTGAGTTGGGCTAGGGCCCCATTCATAATGTTGGAATCATTGCATATAGGATTAATTACTTGCCTTATTTTCTATTTTAAGGTTATTTGGAAAAGGCTGGATCGGATGATTTTTAAGCTTTTATAAAGATTATCAAAAATGTCAGGTAACTATTTGGTAATGATGCTTATTGCTTTGCTTTTCAACGTGTTTCAGTTAGATTATAGCTCATATAATAATTATGAGGAGAAATTTATTCAGCATTTATAAAGCCAAATGATGTTTGCTTATTGAAAAAAACGGTGTAAAATGTAGTCATTGTCGGAAGAACTCGACCATTTTTTATCTTTTAAAGACTTTATCTATTTAAGACAGATTGTTCACCATCACTTTGTAGTTTCAAGACCTCAAGACATTTCAATAACTGCTATAGTAAAGGAAGGATAAACTATTGGGCAATTAGCTGCCCGGTCCGCGCTATCTGCACAAAGTATGGTGAAGACCACAACAATGGTTAGGACAGACAATATTGAACAGAGTTTCGAAAAAACATAATATTATTAAAGATATTTGCCCACATAATTGTTGGAATGCAGTGGTCTGTGACCCATCGGTCGGATTGGTCGAAATAATCCTTATTAAAAATGGGCAGCACGCTTGAGTGCTACCCTAAAATAAAACCTAATCGTTCCATCAGGATTGATATTGCACGATCAACTCTGACTAATGAATGTTTAAATCTAAAAAAACTATTTAAAAAACACAAGCCTACGATCGGGAGATGTAGGCTTGCTGACTATTTATTAACCAAAAGTCTTAAGACTTATATTATCAAAGTAAATATAGAAAAAAATATACTAAAATAAGCCCCGCCTGTTGATATAAAGGGGATGGTCATGAAATCTTTAGATTAAAATTGTAGTATAATTGATTTGGAGTATCTGTCTTCGCCTGGATAGGATATATTCGTTAGCATAATTGTAAAAAAAAGGCTAATGTTGATACATCCCATTGCTTAGAAAATCGCTATCCTCGCCTTTCAGCTCCCGGAATCCGTCAATACGGTAGGTGATTGCATTCCATAACTTGAAACTGCGAATTTATTTGCGCCTGCCTTTTTTCTAAAATTCATCCATGCAATTTTCGACCTTGTTCCATTTCTTTAATCCAGAATGGCTATTCTTCTTTTCATACAAGGTGACATTTCCGATCGGAACTGATTTCCTGTTCAGGATTATCTTTGGCCAATAAGCAATCTTCTGGTCTTTTGCATTCTGGCTGGCAGTTTAATGTTTTTTCAAATACTAAAATATCCGATCAGAACAAATCATCAATAATCTCCTTTCCCGATATAACCTACTTTTTCATAAAATTCTATTTAAATTAAAGTGAATTCGAGATAAGCAAAATCTCAAATCCGATCTTTTAGTTTGAGTACACTCCACTTTTGTCCAGATAGATTTCACTCCTTCCATTCTGGAAAACCTCATCAATAGGTGCAAAAACATCGATTAGATCCTCGCGATAACCTTCCAATAAAAATTCTATGCTCTCTGGACTAACCTTATACATGTTATAGATAGCATCCTCCTCCAGGAAACTGATGTCCGATTTGAGCAGGTTGACTTCATATCTTTTAAATAGTTCAATTGCTGAAGCCTTGTCTATCTTTACGAGGTTTTTTGCCGAGAGATCAAAGCTTTGCATTTCTTTCTGCAATTTCTCCGAATACCTATTAGTGAGGTATTTTAGGTATAGATCTCTGTCTGCTGTCCTTAGGGCTTCATTTCTGTAAGCGATCTTCTCCGGAGACATGTCGAACTCAAATAGTTCAGGTTGTTCTTTATAATGGAAATGCTCATTGAATTTTTCCAATCTTTCATCCAAGGTCATATTTTTTCTTTGTTCATGGTTCTGAGGCCAAATTAGATAAAAAATCCGAACCAATTTACATGAACAAATACTTTTTTTTCAGGACAAAATACCTAGGTAACCGCTGATTTTAAACCAAGGACTTAAGTGGGGCTCAGGTGCTTGAACTAAACATTCCACGATATTCATACCTATAGTGAAATTGAATATCACCTTTCCATTATTGTCCTACCATTTCAACACAAATGTACATATTGAATACGGCCTTGAATGATTTAAAATCAAGTGCTGGTCCTGGTTAATGGTTGCCAGCTCCCTATGGGTAGATGGAACAACTTATTTTCCATTTCGGGGATAGATCGGAGCTGAACCCCCAAGTAGGATTATCGCTATTGCCAGGAGTGCCCAGGATCCGGAATTCCCAAAAGCGAAACAGTATTTGTGCCCAGCGTCCGAAGTGTAATAAGCAGTACACCAGAAGTCCCACTACATCCAATCGGGACTTATAACCAAAATCATTCTCCGAACAATAACCGAGCCTTTCAGATATTGGCGTCAAAAACCGATAAGGACAAAGATTCTTCTAGAAAATTACCTTTTTTTAGGGACTATGGTGCCTATCTATCGGAACTCGAAAAGATCATTATCCACTGTTGGGCAAGAGCCATCCCTTGGTTATAAAATGCACCTGCCAAAAACCGGAAAAGGAGTATGGGAAAATATTTCCCCATACTCCTTTTTAATCCAACAATAAGCGTCCTTTGCGGTACCATTGCTTGCAGCGGCAGCCATTTTTATGAACGAACGGTCAAGCTGCCCGCTGTTGATTTATTTCTTCAGATTGATAAAGTCCACCATGATCTTCGCACTTTCATCCAGAACGAAATCGTATTCTATCTTGGGTTGTGGTTGGCCCTCTTCCCACAATGGTTTTCCCTCGAAAGCTAATTGCTTATTGATCCTATCACGTAATTTCAAACGGTTCTTTTCTCGTTCAGCCTTCAGTTCCGCTTCATTCAGGCTTACGGATGGCATCTGTTCCGCTCTATTGAATTCCTCGATATCTTCCAATAGGAAACTGTAGGCTGGTGATTTCTGAACACGGGCCTTATGCAGGGCTTCCAATTTGCTGTTGGTTCCCGTCAGTTCCCGGATCTTTGAAAAATTGGTCGGTTTGATCTGGTCCCAGGGCAATGCCGAAGGCTCTGAACTTTCTCCGAATTTCTCCGCGGTATACTGGGTCGGAAATGTGACATCCGGGGTGACCCCCTTATGTTGGGTGCTGCTTCCGTTGATACGGTAGAATTTACCCATCGTGATATTGATCTGCCCAAATTCAGGTGCTCCATTAGGGGTATCCGGATCATTGTTACCAGCTGCTTTGATCAAAATCTTATTGGTTGCTGATATAAATCGGGACATATCCACCGCACTCTGAACCGTACCTTTACCATAGGAGGTTGAGCCAAGGATGACACCACGACCATAATCCTGGATGGCACCTGCGAAAATCTCTGAGGCCGATGCCGAGAAACGGTTGATGATCACACCAAACGGACCTTCCCAGGCCAGGCCCGGTTCTTCGTCACTATCCACCTGGACGCGGTTCCTGGTATCACGAACCTGTACAACAGGTCCTTTGTCGATGAACAATCCGGTAAGTTCTACAGCTTCTACCAATGAGCCACCGCCATTGTTCCTCAGGTCCATTACGATAGCGTCGACCCCATCGCGTTTCAGGCTGTCGATGATCAATCGGACATCTCGGGTGGTACTCTTATAATCCGGGTCCCCTCGTCGGACTGCCTCAAAATCTATATAGAATTTCGGAAGGTCGATGATACCAACTTTATAGGCCTTTCCATCCGTTCCTTTCACTGTTTGGATCTTACGTTTTGCGGATTCCTCCGAAAGGACGATCTTCTCACGGGTTAGTGTGACTGTTTTTGGCGGGGTGGACAATGCCGCTCCGGCAGGTAGAACCTTCAGGCGGACAACCGTTCCTTTCTTACCTTTGATTTTTGCGACCGCCGCATCCAAGCGCCATCCGATAATATCCTCGAACTCACCGTTTCCTTGTGCTACTGCAACAATGCGGTCATTGATCTGCAGGGATTTTTCCTTAAATGCAGGGCCTCCGGCGATGATCATCTTGATGGTCACCATTTCGTTTTCCATCTGCAATTGGGCACCGATACCCTCCAGCGTGTTAGACATGCTCTCGTTGAAACCTTGTGCCAAGGATGGGTTAAAATAGTTTGTGTGCGGATCCACAGCGTCCGTAAAAGAAGTCATGATCACTTGGAATGCATCATTGGCATTCGTTTTTTTGATCTGGGATATCAAGTTGTTGTAACGGCTGCGCAAGGACTCCTTGCTTTTATCCAGGTCGAACTTTGCTGAATCCGTTGATGCCAACTTTAGGTTCAGAAGATCATACTTGACCCTTTTGCGCCATTGGTCCTTCACCTCTGCAGCGGTTCTGAACCAAGGTAGTTTCTCACGAAAGCTGGTGTAGTTTTCATCCAAGGTAAAATCGTGGACTGCATCGATCTGTGCCAAGGCATAGTTCATGGCCTGAAGATAGCGGTCCACATATTTGCTGAAAATGTAGAAGGTGCTTGTGAGGTCCCCTTTTCGGAAATCCTGGGAAATGCTGTTCTTGTACTGTTGGAAGTCATCGATGTCCGATTGCAGCAGATAGTTTTTTCCTGGATCAATTGTCTCGATGAGGTTGTTGTAGATTATGTTCGACAGGGAATCGTTCATGGTGGCTTTCTTATAGCTGACATTCTCCAGAAGATTCGCAACCTCCTTTGCTATGATTTCATGCTGTGTGGTCGGCCTCAGCTCCATTCCCTGCTTCTCCAGGTTTACTCGTGGTTTTGCGCCGCAAGCGACCACTGAAATCAACGCGAGACAAAAAATAAGATTTTTAAACATATATGTTCCTGACTTTAGATGTAATTATTTCCTTGTTTTATCAAAATATGTTAAAATTAATCAAAATTTCAACAATCCTGCGTTGCCACAACGTAAAATAATCATGCCAATTGTCAAAAATTCGTGGTTTTAAGTTTATTTAACCAAAAATCGCCATTCATTCTCACATTCCTCCATACTGGGTCAGGTGATGTCTATACGGATGGGTTAATGTGGGCTGAAAAAGGACATGGGTATTTGGACAGCACTGTTATAGGGCGGCGAGGCTTCAAGGGAAGACTTCTCGGCGCAATCGCCAATAGTCCACTAGAGCGGATTCTGCTTCTTTATAATCCCCCAATTTCATATAGGTGTCCCCCAGTTTATCGGAGATGGCCAACTGAAGGATTTTATTGTTCTCCCGATTGGCCATGGACATGGCTCTTTCCAGTTCCAGTTTGGCCACACTATAATTCTGCTGGACATACTTGGAATACCCCAGCATATATTCCATTTCGGCCAAATCGTTCTGGTAATCCCTGGAAATGGCAAGCTCCCGGGCCTGGATAAGGAACCACTGCGCCTGGGTGTGTTTGTTCTGAATCTGGTAGATCCTTGCCAAACTTGTCCATGCGTTGACTTTTCCCATGGTATCCTTGATCTTATTGTATAGGGGGATGGCCTTTCTGATGATCGTGTTCTCCGCTGCACGGTAATTCCTGCGGTCCGCCTCGCTGCGTGCTATGGCGACTAGGATATCAGCCTGGTCCTTTATATCTCTGTTGATGGATGCACTGCTCAAGTAGCTCTCCTGCAGGGCAGTGGCTCCATTGTTGTCCCCGATATACAGCAGGGTGTTTGATAGGTTGAACTGGAGCGCCATACGTTCGGATCCGGGCTGCAGACCGCTCATTCCGGACCTCAGGACTGAAATGGCCTTGGATGTCTCCCTGTTCCTAAGAAGTTCAAGGGCAAATTCGTTGGCGATCCCTGCTGCCAGGGGCCTGTTGTTGTTCTGTTGTAGTTTATTGATCAATTCCTCCCATTGCTCTGTGGAGCTGGGCAATGGTTTGATGTTCTGAAGGATATACCCTTTGTTGGAGGTGCTCCTAAATCCTTCAATGAGTTTTTGGTAATCCAGATGGTGAGAAATGGAGTCAAAGAAGTCGGATTTCTCCCTATAAGTATCCACCAGTACCTCTTGCTGGCTCCTTGGTGCAGGGAGAACGTATACTTCGGGACCAATGCCATCGAAGTCTGTGTTGTACTTTGTGACAAATCCAGATGGGTCCAAGGGTACCATGCCAGGTGTCTGGGCATGCGCCATCATCCCTATGATACAGGTGCCCACCAAGGCCAGCCAATATTTTTTCGATAAATCCGGAATATAATTCATATGGTCCAAATCTACAAAAAAATGTACTCAGTAGGAAAATTGCATATTGGCGATGGATGTCCCAACTGGTTAGCTTACAGAAAAATCACTTTTCAGGTTATCGGTTATGTCTTACGCGCGGAATCCCGGTGACAAGGCTCATACAAAAGAATGATCCATGCTATTGACTGGATGTATAAATAATCGGATGTTTGATCCATAAACCTTATAAGAATGGAATTCGGAATCAGAGAGATTACTTCGGGGGATCCGGTCGTTTCGGGCCTGCCACAGGACTGGCAGGACTCCCTGTACAAGATCCTGTTCATCAATGAATCCGGCTGCAGCCTAAGGGTTAACGGAAAAAAACTGGAGCTAGAACCCCTAAGCCTGGTCTTCCTTGCAAAAGGCATAGGGATTGCCCCTTGCAAAGGGGAGTCACGGATTTTCCAGATGCTCTATTTCTCCCAGGGGTTTGCTGCCCGGACCGAGGATGAACTTTCCTTTTTGCTGAGCTTTGGACCACTTCAGAAAAGTTTGCAGGGGTATACCATATTGAAGCTCACAGAACAATATTCGAGTTACTACCATTTAATGGTCAGCCATCTGGAAATGGCAAGGTGCAATTACAACCGTGCCATCTACCGGGATCTTGCCTTCAATATGGTAAGGCAGATCCTGTTGATGGGACATATCTATCTGCAGCAGTCTGAGTATGCTCCAGTGCACTCTGCCGATAACGAGTCCAGACTGGTCAGCGAGTTCCGTATCCTTGTCCAGAAGTCAGTCAAGAGAGAGAGAAAGGTTTCCGGATATGCCGACCAGCTCAAGGTAAGCCAGCGTAAACTCACGCAGATCACCAAGAGGATAACAGGCAGGACCCCTAAGGAGCTGATCAACGAGCATCTGGGTGACCTGGAAAAACGGATGCTAGCCGATGGGGACAGGAGCATAAAGCAGATTGCCTGGGACCTTGGCTTCAGGGATGTGAACAATTTCAGTGCCTCATTTTCCAAAAGGTTCGGTATATCACCCAAGGAATTCAGGAAAAAATGGAGATTGTAACATTTGTGGGTCAAATCGATTTTTTTTTTATCCGGTGGGCCCATGTGATGAAAAAAAACTATATTTAGTCAATCAGAAAAAGGAGGGGAAATGAACAGGATCATATTATCTTTGTTGTTGTTGATCGGAGCCGGCATCATGGTTTCCAATGGGCAGAGCGTAAGGTTGAACATCGTACTGAACCGCGTCCAGAACCTCACCATCCATCCACAGCAGGAGCAGATCACGCTCTCATATTCCAATATGGATGATTATAGGCAGGGGGTCCAGAGCCTACAACTTGCCCATATTTCTCTGTTCAGTACCGAGGCATTTGAGGTCAAGGTCAAACTTGCCAACTCCGAGTTCATCAGTCTGGATAGCGGACCAGGTCGCAGACATCCGCTCTCTGGAATCAGGATGAACGCAAGGGCTGTCGTTCATGATGGGGACCTCTCGATGAACCAGGTCAGCCTGGATAACCGAGAGTCGGTCTTTATATCTTCCGGCCGTCCGAACCTCGGGGCCACATTCGATGTGACCTATATCGGTCCCAGCGGTAGCGACCTCCTTGACCTGGCATCCCAACAGCAGGCCCTCACACTGACCAATGACATCCTGTACAGTATCGAGACCAGGTAGGGCTCTTCAAGGTCCCCTTTGTGCAAATGGGGATTGTGGATGGTGGTACCTATGCTCTCAGTGACATTCCTGGAAATCGATCTGATGCCCATCCGGATGGTAGCGTACGTTTGTAGAGATGTGACTACAAAAATTCCAACGGAACGTTTTTCATAATTTTTAAGCATAAAATCATACTTTTTTTTAGGCAGATACCTCTAGTTTTGCATCATCAATTTCAACCGGCATCCAAACATGGTAGGGTTGAAATAGAATCTTGAACAAACTTAACTAGATAGAAAAAATGAAAAAAATGATCCTGATCGCTGCAGTTATCCTAGCTGGCATCAACATGGTGAACGCGCAGACAACTTCCGGTAGCGCAAAAGTAAAAGTAAACGTTATCCTTAACCCTTTCCAGACCATCAGCATTGGTTCCGGTGCTGGGCAGGACGGTCCGGTGAGCAGTGGGTATGATGATGAGGTTACCTTGGAATATAAAAACACCCAGGACTACAACAATGGAGTGGAGAAGAACGTCCTAAGGCAGCTCAAAGTTTCATCCGTTGGCTCAGGTTATCAGGTGAACGCAACCCTTTCTGATGGGGCAAAGCTCAAGAAAGCCCAGGGGAGTGGTGAGGATCTAGTGGATGCCAGCCAGGTGCTGAAGATTGCCGTTGGCAATAAGCAGACCCTGGATGCTGCTGCAAACATGAGCTGGGGTCCATTCGGCAGCTCCAGCGGAGCGGAATCTTCCGTACTTGACCAGGAGATCGATGTGAAATATATCGGAAAGCCGATCACGAATGCAGATCTTCTCAGAAAGATGTTGAACAACAAGGAATCCATTGCGAAATATTCAGTGGATGTGGTTTACACGATTGCTGCAAACTAATCATCCAAGAAGTTTTTCTGAAAAGCAGGGCCATTTGGGATGGATCCCTGCTTTTCTGTATACCTGGTAAAATTATATTATAGCATGAAATTTATATACGTTTTCTGCCTAATGGTGCTCTCGGGGATTCATTGTGGCTACGCCCAGACAGGTCTTACTGCGGGTCCCCCCAGGATCTATTTTGTATCGGAGCAGGGACAGGAGCAGGTCCAGTTCGTGGAGGTGAGCAATCCAAGTGCGGACTACGAACTGCAGTTGGCCGTTTCGTTCGAGGACTGGTCCTATTCGGAACTGGGCGAGAACCAGCTCTCAACGGGTGGGTCGCTTTCCAATTCATGTGCCGATTGGTTATCCGTTTCAGAAAAGTATTTTTCGCTCAAGCCCGGAGAATCCAAACGTATCCAGCTCCGGATGAAGGTCCCGGAAAACGGGGCGGTGGATCCGGATGTTCCGGTTCATACAGCCATGCTGTTCATCACCCAGATGAACCCAAGGGCCCGCCAGGAACGGGATGGGGCGAATATCCGGCTTGCGGTCCGCTCAGGGATCAAGGTCTACCATAGATTTCCGGCAAGGGAGTCGATCGATCTGGAAGTCACCGATCTCAGGCCCATACTTCTGGATAGCCTTGGACGATACCTGGAGGTTAGTTTCCGCGTTGAGGGGAACGTTTGGGTCGAAGGAAGGATCAGGGCCGAGTTCCTGAACCAGAAGGATGGGAGCAAGACCCAATTGCAGGACATAAGTCTGTACAGCCTGCCGGGGGACCGAAGGAAACATTACATCCCGATACCCCAGGATCTCTCCAAGGGCAAGCACCTGGCTTCTGTGATGTTCCTTTTCGAGGACCAGGACCTGGTGAAGATCGCGGAAATCGAGTTCAATTCGGAGGAGTGAGATGGGTGGATGCTGCAGATCCTTCGTGGGTTTTATTTTCTTATACCTAGTGAACCTTGGCCAGTTGGGGGCTCAGGTACAGTTCACTGTGTGGTCGGATAATTATTTCCAGGTCAGTTCGTACCTTGGAAGGACCACTCCAGAGCGATTCAATTCCTTCCAGTTCAATATCTCCGGACAGAGCACCAATGTGCCCAGGTGGAGCATTGGGGTCAGGGTACTTGAACCGATCGTTCCCATTTCCGGAGGGCCCAACCGGTCGGGTAGGGCCTTCCCAAGCGAAAGGATTTCGCTGCAGTGGACCCTGGATGACAACCAGTCCGTTTTTTCCCTCGCCGGAATTGGAGCATCACGCAATCCGATTAAACTTCAATCCTCATCTGAGGTCCGGTTGATCGAATCCTCCGGCCAGCCATTGGCTTCGCATGGATCTCATTATGTTCAGTACAGGCTTTTCGGCCTACTGAAGGTCGAGCCGGGCAAGTACCTGGAGGAGTACCTCAGTACGGACCAATATAGGCATATCAAGTACAGGATCCCATTGGTCTTCACACTGTATGATGCTCAGGGGAAGGTTTTGGGTATGCAGCGGGTGAACTATGAAATGCAGATGCCCCCCAACCTTAGCGATGGTGGAATGGTCGATGTAGAACCGGATTTCGGATTCTTTTTCTCTCCCCAGACTGCCACGGCGAATTTGGAGTTCAGGAATTCCAGAGATTATGCACAGGGGGTCTCCCTGACCATCAATGATGCCCTCAAAGTGAATTCCGCGACTGATTTCGAGGTCAGGGTCAGCTCGATGGATAGTGAATTCAGAGGGGTTAATTCGTCTTTTATTCCAGTTTCCATCCTTTCGGTTCAATTACTGCCGGGCCAAGGCGCGATAATTCAGTCGAACCCCAGGACTATAATCTCCCAAAACGAGTCCCTATTGGCAAGCTGTCTTTCCTCGGATAAGGGAGTCGAACGCAGATTCCATCTGGAGTACCAGGCAAAACCGACCATACAGCAGATCAAGGGGCTCTCCATGGGGAGCTATCAGGTCTCCATCCTCTATCTTTTATTACCCAGGTAATGAAGGTAAAAGTAACCATCAAACATGTTTTTTATATCCTGGAGGCTCTTTGCCTGACCATCACGTGCTGTTATGCCCAGAGCTCGAAAGAATGGCCGCAGATAACCGTCCAAAGGGAAATGAGCGTGCATCCAGGGATCAATTCGCTTGATCTGAGCATCAGTGCCTCCCAGGTCGAAGGCTTCAAGGGCTCGGTAAGGCTTGCTCTTCCCCAAGGGGCAGATGTTCTAGGTCGGGAACTGATACCATTGGAGATCGGGGAATCACAGGTGCGTTATTTTTCCATCAAGTTCCGTATGGCAGGGCTTCACCTGGCCCAGGATAAAGAGGCGATCCTGGAACTCATGGACTCCACGGGCAGGATCAGGGAATCTGTAGGGATCAGGCTTACGGTCCCCTCCAGACGTTTGGTGAGGATGGCAAACGAGACCCTGTTCCAGTACATCAGGCAAGTGGGTGATTCCATTGAGACCAGGGTCAGGGTCTCCAATCTGGGAACCCGGCGCGAGGTGGTGAAGATCGTATACTCCTCTGATGACAGGATAGGTAAAGCAGAATTCCTCGAATCCACCATTGAACTGGACCCGGGAGAAGATACCCTGATCAGGCGCTCGATCATCGTGGAAAGGTATATCCTGCAAAGGAGCCAATATACCGTGAATGTGAGCGGAATGTACCAGAACAGTGATCTGGTGGACAATATTTCTCTTGTCTTTACCAGCCTTTCCTCCCATCGGGACTTCGCCAGGATGTTCCCCAGTGATGCATCAAGGGCATGGCAGACCCCTAATTTTATGGAACTGCAGGCGGACAATCTGGCCAGTCCGCTGCCAACCTACCATCTCAGGGCACAGGGGGACTATACGCTGATGGGGAGCAGGACGCACTTCGGTGCGATGATGTACCATGTGAACGGCATGTCGCGGCCGGTCATCAGCAATACCTACATGGAGATGGCCCTGGGAGGGCATGTGCTCACACTTGGAAACATCCAGGAATCCCTGGAGATGCCAGTGTATGGAAGTGGGGTCCGGTATTCCCATCGGGATACCTCTAAAACGATCTCCTATACCCTGGCGCTGCTGGAGAGATCCTCCGATCTTCTTGCCGGACTATACGGACAAGGGCTAGGCCATGCGGCATACGCAAAATTTGAAAAGTGGGTACGCCCTGCCGGTAGGATGGCATACCAGGCAGAGGTTGTGATGGAACGGAATGATCTGGACAGTACCAGAAGCCTTTTGGTTTACAACCAGTTCGATCTGTTGGCCGCCAGGGCTCCAAGAGGTGCCAGTCTGAAGGGCAGACTTGGTTTTGGACTCCATGGTCTCCAGGGTGAAGGGGAAGGGCGCCGGCACTTTATCCCTTCGGCTGCCGGTGGGCTCAATTTTACATGGCAGCCCGGGAAATGGCAGCTCAACAGTGAAGGGTTCTACAGTTCCCCTTACTACCCCGGGAACCGAAGAGGGACCCTGCAGGTCATGAACAGACTATCCAGGAACTGGAGAAAGGCCAATTTGAGCTTGGACCAGACCTTCATGGACCAGAATCCGAGCTACCTTTCGTTGAATTCCTTCCTTTACCACCAGCGTTCCTCCAGGATCTCTGCTTCAGTCTTTGCCCCCTTAACTCCACGGATGAACATTGGCCTGGTCCCCAGGTTGCTTTCCGAGCAGACCAGATTGCAGACGGCCCTTGGCGAGAGCATACTCCAGACCAGGTCAATGGGACTGCTGTTCTCTGGGAATCTACGATCTTCTGATCTGAGGCACCAATTTAACTTCTCCCTGGAGAACGCTCTTGTCGACCGAAAAGGACAGGATCAAACCGGTTGGGCGATGCGTGCGGACCTTGGATATTCCTATGGCGAGTTTGCAATGAACGGTTCCTACCAAAAGGGAGCCATGCAGTCATTGGATCTGATTGGAAGCAGTTCAATGGTGGGCCAGCCCGACCGTTTTTCGGTCAGTGCCCGGGTGGGGGGTAAGCTCCTGGATGGAAGGTTTGGGTGGAATGCCGGATCCATGGCCTTTCTATCCAGCAGCAACGGGGATAGTTATGGCGTCAACCTGGACTTGAGATACCGTGCCATGCCACGAACAGAAATCCAGGGGAACCTCCAGCTGAGTAGGAACTCCAATGGGAGAGGGGATGCATTCATGTACAACAACCTCCGTCTGGGCGTTCGCCAGATCCTTCCCTACAGGGATCCGATGTCCCCACGGATCAAACGGGGGAATATCCAGGTGCAGTGCTTTTTCGATAGTAACGGAAATGGGATCTTTGATCCCGATGAAAAACCAGCGGGGTCCTATAACTTTTCTCTGGGGGATTTCCTGCTGACGACCGATCAGCAGGGGCTATCCACCTTTTCCTCTCTTCCCTATGGGACCTATAAACTGTACTTTCCCCCTCGGGAACAGTATCTTGCCGAAACCAGGATACTTGATCTTGACCATAGGAATGTGGAACTGCGGATTCCTCTGCGTCTGGGGGGTGAGGTCCGGGGACGCCTTGCGATCGACTATGTCACGGGCATCAGCAGAAGGGTAGATTATGAACTTAGGGACATCCGTGTCCTTGCTCTCTGCGATGGTGGGAGGTACGAAATGATGTGCGATTCCAATGGGGAATTCAGGGCAAGCCTGCCAGAGGGGACCTACAGCATCCAGGTGGACCTGCAGAGCCTACCTGCGGACATTGTCCATAATGGGAAGGGGACCGAGGTGCACCTGCGGCCAGGTAAGATCGCTGAAGTGCCCGTTATACATCTTTCTGTACGAGCAAAAAGGGTAGAAGTGAAGAGGTTCGGTACTCCTTGATTTTGGTGAATGGATCCGTCCGCACATGAAAGGGACCAGATCCCCCAAGGCCAATGGGATGTTCCAGTCAAGGTACATCCCATTGCCAGGGTATAATAGTTTAAGTGTTGGATCAGAGTATGTCGTTTTCTTTCTCGCCCTGTGGGAATAATATCTCCATTAATAGCAGGTAGTATCCCTTTTCCAATCCCAGGCTTTTGGCTTTTTCTTCGAGCGTTTCCATATGCTATCTTAATTTTGGTCCGATAATATATTTCCATATGCCAAATACAGGCCAAAATCCATCGAAATGATTATCAGGGATTTTTTTTGGATTTTCGTGCCACACGATGATTCTTTTTAACCAAATGACCTGCCGGATTAATTTATATGTAAAAAAAAATCGACCGACCAGAAAATGGATGAAGGTCGTGATGTATAGTTTTTAGGACAAATATTCCCGTTACGGTTCCACTTAGCATATTATTTAACCCTGAGGACAGTTGTCCGGTGATTACAACATGGGCGCAAGGTTCCCTAGACCAACACCTTTTAAAATCAAAAAATCGTATAATTGTATATGTCTAAGATACCTCTGGCCGAAAGGATGCGGCCTAAAGAACTTTCGGATTACATCGGCCAGGAACATATCATGGGTAAGGGGGCCGTTCTCCATGACGCTATCAGCAGCCAGAATATCCCCTCGATGATCCTATGGGGGCCTCCGGGTGTCGGAAAGACCACACTTGCCCTATTGATCGCCCATTCGCTGGATCGCCCGTTCTATTCACTTAGCGCGGTACAATCAGGGGTGAAGGATGTTCGTGAGGTTATCCTGAAGGCCGAGCAGATGAGCGCCTTCAACCAGGAGCGTCCCATCCTGTTCATAGATGAGATACATAGGTTCTCCAAATCACAACAGGATTCCCTCTTGGGAGCTGTGGAAAGGGGGACGGTGACATTGATCGGGGCGACCACGGAAAATCCATCCTTTGAGGTTATCTCTGCGCTTTTATCGCGCTGCCAGGTCTACGTACTGAGGGAGCTCGGAAAAAATGACCTTGTCCGGATCGTGGACCGCGCCATGCAGGATGATGAATTCCTCAAACAGGAAAATCTAAAAATTGAGGAGTACGAAGCCCTGTTGCAGCTTTCGGGAGGAGATGCCAGGAAATTACTGAATATTCTGGAGCTGGTGAGCAAGGCAGCAGGGCATCTGGGTCAACCCTTGACCAATGAGTTTGTCGCTAAGCACGTGCAGCAGAACCGACTTCGATACGATAAGGACGGCGACCAGCATTACGATATCATATCGGCCTTCATCAAATCCGTCCGTGGTTCCGATCCGAATGCGGCTGTCTACTGGTTGGCCAGAATGATCGAAGGTGGTGAAGATCCAAAATTCATTGCCCGTAGGCTTCTTATCCTTGCCTCTGAGGATATCGGGAATGCAAATCCCAATGCCCTTCTATTGGCCAACAACTGCTTTCAGGCCGTAAATGTGATCGGATGGCCGGAATCAAGGATCATCCTTTCGCAAACTGTGACGTATTTGGCCAGTTCGGCAAAAAGCAATGCGGCCTATGAAGCCATTAACAAAGCGCAGGCAATCGTAAAAAAAACGGGAAATCTATCCATTCCGATCCACTTAAGGAATGCCCCGACCAAGCTCATGAAAGAATTAAATTACGGCACGGAATACCTCTATGCACATGCCCATGCTGGAAATTTCGTGGATCAGGAGTTTATGCCCGATGAACTGAGTGGCCTTAAATTATACGATCCGGGGAAGAACCCTGCCGAGGATAAATTGCGACAAACGTTAAAGGAGAAATGGAAAGGTAAATATGGCTATTAGATTTTTGTTTACATTTGTGTATTGGGCAATAGGAATTTCCGATTTCTAATCATATTTATGAAAGCTTAGCATGCTAGAAACTTTTACAACGATCGATTTTGAATTGGCGACGGCAAAATACAATAGCGTTTGTGCTGTGGGTATTGTGAATGTCGTAAGTGGAGAAATCAGCAATGAATTTTACAGTCTGGTACGACCGCCAGAGAATAAATACATGTGGCAGACCTCCCGTGTCCACGGGATAAAGCCCAAACATACAGCAAATTCACCTTCCTTCATCCAGATCTATCCGATCATAAAGGAGATGATCCAGGGCCAGCATATGGTGGCCCATGATGAACTCTTGGACCGATCGGTACTGAAAGAGACCATGGAGCACTATGGACTGTGCTATCCGGAGCTGATGCTGCCGGATATCTGGGACTGTACAAGCAAGATCTACCGTTCCTACGGCTTTGAGCGGACCAAATTGAGCATATGCTGCGAACTTATGGGCGTTGAACTCAAGCACCATGATGCCCTTTCAGATGCCAGGGCGACCGCAGAACTTTTCCTGAAAAAGGATGCCGCCATGGAAATGATGAGGTCAGGGAAGGTCTACTAACTTGGCAGTCCATTTTATTATTAATCAAATATTATTACTTGCCAAGGTGAACTATTTCCTTTTATAAAGGTTATCCATTAAAGGATCGTTTTCATCTAGCAAAAGATTAGGGGAAGTCCCTAGACCAATACATATGAGTAAAATTATCAACGTTATACTTTCAGGCGGTGTCGGCTCCCGGCTATGGCCATTATCCCGTAAATCAAGACCAAAACAATACCTTCCTATTTTTGAAGGCAAGACCCTATTTGGACTGACCGTCGAAAGGAACCTCGAGGTTTCCTCGAAAGTCATCCTGGTGGGCTCCAGTTCCAACAAGGACCTGGCCGAACCATATCTGAAAAATGTAGAACACGATATCATCGCGGAGGCTGCCCCAAGGAATACGGCTGCTGCCATTGCCTTCGCCGCTTTCCATGCCGAACCGGATGATATCCTGGTGGTGACCCCGTCGGACCACCTGATCGAAGGCCAGGAAGCCTATGCGGAAGCCATCAACCAGGGGATTATGTTTGCCCAGCGGGGGTTCATCGCGACGTTCGGTATCATCCCCACGAGACCGGAAACCGGATATGGCTATATCGAACACGATCAGAACAACGTTCTTTCCTTCCGTGAGAAGCCGAACGAGGATACCGCAAAGGAATTCCTGAAACAAGGGAATTTTCTCTGGAATTCAGGTATCTTCTGCTTTAAGGCAGGGGTCTACCTGGAGGAGTTGATGCGTTTTGAGCCAAAACTCTACAATGCATCAGAGGTGGCATTCGAGTATGCAGTGGACCTTGTCCTGGATGAGGACCATTCGATGAAGATCCCATCCAAGAGTATCGATTATGCCGTGCTGGAAAGATCGGACCTGATCAAGGTCGTCCCTGCCAGTTTTGAATGGTCGGATATGGGCGCTTTCGATTCGCTTTATACCTATTACAGGACCAAAGGGCACAAGCAGGATGAGAATGGCAACATTGTTGTTGGATCAAAAAAGCACACGGTATTTGTAGGGCTCAGCAACTGTATGCTGATCAGTACGGAAGATGCGGTTTTGGTCCTGGATAGAAGTCGTGCGCAAGATGTTAAACAGGTTTACGAAGCCTTAGAGAAAGATAATTCCGGATTGGTGTAGATACGTGTTGTATCGTTTAAGTATCTGATTGTAGCGTTTAGGGTTCAGACTTCGTTAAATACTTTATAGAAGCGTATTAATACTGTATTGCTTTTGCTACAAGTAGCCTGTAAACCAAACAATTTTTTACAAAGAAATACAACAACATGGGATTCTGGTCAAATTTATTTGGAGGAAACGAGAAGAAAAGGTCGCAGAGCGGTTCTCACCATAACAAACTAGCATGGATTGGTTGGGATATGCACAATCATATCCTGCCAGGAATTGATGACGGAAGTCAGGATGTCGAACAATCCATTGAATTGATAAAAGGACTCCAAGAATTGGGAATCCATCGTAGTGTCTCCACGCCACATGTCATGGCCGGTGTGCATAACAATACTCCGGAGAGCATTTCCGGAGCGCATGCAACCCTTCAATCCGCATTAAAAAATCAGAATATAGACTTCCAATTGCACTTCAGTGCGGAATATATGATTGATGATCAGTTGGATCAGTGGATAGAAAGCAATAAACTTTGCTTAATGGGTGAGAAATACATGCTGATCGAGATGTCATACCTTTCGGAATCCAAAGGTTTGTTCAGTATCATCAAATCCATCCAGGATAAGGGATATCAGCCCATCTTGGCACATCCCGAACGTTATAACTATTACCATAATAACTTTAAGATCTTTCAGGATATCAAGAATGCGGGCTGTATGCTGCAGCTGAACCTGCTTTCCATCAGTAAATATTATGGCGAGAACGTAAAGACCGCCTCACTCACGCTGATCAGATCCGGTATGTATGATTTTGTGGGTACCGATATGCACCATACCAGGCATCTGGAGGCTTTGAAGCAGGTGGTGAGCAAGTATGATGTACAGGATCTGCTGAAAGGGAATCCGATCAGAAATGCGAACCTTTTTTCGGATAAGGTGAGGAATATAGCTTGATGTTCGATCTTCGATCAGAGATCGAAGATTAGATGAGAGATATTAGATAATAGATAATAGAGGAGAGATGCCGTGGGCATCTCTTTTTATTTTTATCCATTCTGGTTTTATTTCATGATCGACATATGTTTTAATGCAATGACGAGTGGTCGCTTTGTTCCTACGATGATAATATGTTTTAAATGCCTTTCACAACGCTTCTGAATTATTTTTTTTAATGATTTTTTTGACCGGCAGGTTTTGGCGGAGTGGCTTTGTTCCTTTGGAAAAATAAAGAGGTTGATGCAGAGCATATATTGTATTAAAATCATTGGAATATTGTATTTTACGGGAAACCTTTTTTTATTGTAAAACGGAAAATTTACTTTTGAAGATTTATCAGCCAAACCCTATTAGCAGATCAAATGATTAACAAAAAATTGGATTTATTATTTACTTCTTGGAAGAAAGAGATGGAAAAAAATGGGCATGAAGGATTTTGTTACGATGGCTTAATCTATCGTGGAGGACAAGAGGATGAACTGTGGGCATCCGCCTCAAGGAAGATACTCTTTCTACTCAAGGAACAGAATGATAATGATGGGGAAGATGTACGCGAGTGGAGTGGTTCCATTAATGGAAAAAGTCCATACCGAAATTTCTATAATCGCATTTCTGCTTGGCTTTATGGTCTTACCCAAGCCACGAAAGCTGGATATCTAAGTGCCTCAGAAGCCTTTGATGCTGGAAATCAAATGAAAGCATTGTCAAGCTATCCCTATGCGTATGTTAACCTCAAAAAGCAAACCGGAGGAGCACAAGCAAATGACAAAGAAATTTTGGCGCATGCCCTGAAATATCAGAATTTTTTGAGGGAACAATTGGATATTCTAGGAGCAAATATTGTGGTTTGCTGTGGGGATGTGGTGTTTCAATCCGCTAAAGAGGTATTATATGGTGATTTAGAATTTAAACAGGTCAATGATTGGATCTGGCTAAACAAGGAAAGGAATTTAATATTGATCCATAGTTTCCATCCTGCAGCGTTGAATAAATCCAACGAGCAGATGTATGATTGGATGATGGAGAAGTTTATCGAAGTATTGTAAAAAAAATAAAAAATATATGGTAATTGATTTGAAATTAGAAAAACCAAAAGAGGATAAAATTATTCCATTAGTAATAGGAGGTATCTTAGGGGTCATAGGTTTATCTGTAGGTTTCGCTTATATTCTGGATAGAATTTTTGGTAATCAGAATGAAATAAAGCTCTCGGTTTTAGGTATGGAGTCTTCTGGTAAAACGCTTTTTTTACAGCAGCTCAATTCAGCGTTAAAAGGGGGGGTAGCTTCAGGTATTTCTGATTACGATGAATTTGTTATTAATCTAGGAAAAGATAAGGATTTAATTGTCCGTGCGGGTAAAGATATTCCCGGCTCCAATGCTTTTGTAAATGAGTATGAAAAATTATGTCAGGAAGGCGATGTAATTGTTTATTTATTCGATATCAGCAAATATCTAAATGAAGATGATTTAGATTATAGACGTCAATGTAATAGCCGGTTAGAACTTATCTATGATTATGGTAGTCAATATCAAAAATTGAAGAATATAACCATCATTGGAAGCCATTTGGATGTATGCAACAAATCGGAGCGTGAAGCAAAAAAAATATTGTATTCGCAGTTACAAGACAAAACATACTTTAAACTCCTCGAAAATCTACATTTGGTAAATGTTACCAATAAAAGAGCGGTGAAAGGACTAATAAAACCAATATTTGAAAGATATGCATAGAATTTTAGTGAGCCAAACAGCCAATAACGACGGACAAGGTCTGTACGTAGTTGATGGCGTCTTAGTAAAAGATGCAGATCAAAAATTAGCTGCCCATCGTAAAACCATGGAGGCTAATAATTGGCGAAAAGTATATCATTCTGAAGAATTCCAGATGCGAAGAAATGGAAATGCCCTTATAATGCAAGCTTATTTTATCAACAAAGATCATGTGGGGCGCAGGATCTTTTTCATGTATTTTCTGGAAGACTTTAATTCTACAGATGAATTGATCGAAATACTTAAAAAGGATGCAAACCAACTCGAACGACAAATCGATGCGGATACGATTTCGATGATACTTTCAAATATTCAGAAAGACAAAAAACTAATGAAGATAATCACCGCTTTCTTAGCCGCAATTGTCTTTGGATTGGCATGTTATTACATTATTAAGAAAATATGAGCAGCTTAAATACCCCCGAAGTGATTTTATTTAGGACTGATGAAGCAGCCTTAAATTACCGGTATAAAATTCCGTACGCGTTGGATCCGACAATCAGCGTTAAATCCATTGATTATGAAAACAATTATTTTAAAGAAAATAATTTGGAGGTTATCGGCGGTTTGCCCAAACTCAACTCCATATATTATAAACACCCTTACGAGCAAAATAAATATGTGTCGACAGATCAAGGCGAACTCTACTTTTTAAAACAAAAAATGGCGCTCTATCGTATGGTTGGAACCAGGTTGGGTGCAAAAAAAATTAAAACCATTATTTGTTCAAGTCAATATCAGTCACAAAAATTGGATTTAGATAGTAAAGGGTCAGTTAAGATAGTAAGTGGGGAATTAAAGATAAAAAAAGATCGGAATGAGAGTACTGAACAAGTATTAATGGAGGAGAGATCATGTGAAGTTCTGCCAACCTTCGATATTGACAAGAATATAGCCTTCTTAAAGGACTATTTTGATAGAAATAATTTATATCATGAGGTTGATCTGCTGACGTTGATTGAAGGCAGGAATTTTAATGAAACCGGTGTGGTTACAAAATCTGAAAAAAGCAGATCAGAGGTGACGCATGAATTTAACAGTTTGGTAAAAAAAGGATTGGAACTAACCCATCCTGCTTTTAACCTTTCTGCGGATTACCAAAGTTCTGTTCAGACTATTAATAAATTGGTTTTAGAAATTGAGTTTGAATTTTAAATGGAATCGAAATACAAATTCTGCGTCTGGTTGATCGATTCCTTGATGCGAAAGCCTTTAAACTTTTTAGAGATCCAGCAGCGCTGGGAGCAATCCGCTAGTAATGATGAGGGTGCTAAACTTTTTGAGCGAAGTTTCAATCGCTATCGTCGACACGCCGAAAAATTGTTTGAGGTTTTCATCATCTTTGATAAGCGGATTGGAAAATATACTATTGCCAATCTGGATGATCTGAAAGGTAATAAATTGTTAGGTTGGATCTTGTCCAGTTACCGCTTTAGCCATATTGCTTCGGATATCCGAAAAAAACCTTATGTAAAATTAGAGGCAGCCGCCCCTGCATCGGAACTCCTGGATCCCATTTTAGAGGCTATAGAGGAAAAGACCGTATTGAATTTCGATTACAAATCCCATTATAAGGATGTCAAGAAGGTAAATTTCCTCCCGGTATTTGTGAAGTTATGCCACCAACGATGGTACGTGATTGGAATGAACATTAAAACTGGACAAGAAAGGATATATGCCTTGGAAAGAATCCATCATTTATCGAAATATGTGGAGTTTTCGAATCAAAAAAAGAACTATAAACATACGATAAACCCTGATGAATATTTCCATCATAGCTTTGGGGTAATCAACGAGGGTGAACCCCAATTAATTTCGATCAGGGCTTATTGGCCGCAGAATGCTTATCTAAAGGACGTGCCATTACATAGTTCCCAAGAATTATTGCTGGATTCGGAAGATTATTCAGATTTTGAACTTTACCTGCGACCAACCTATGATTTCATTCAGGCGCTATTGGCCCAAAGGGAAAAAGTAGTGGTTTTGGAGCCTTCCTCATTAAAGACTGAGATTAAAGCTGTGATTAAAGCCATGCTCAGGGAGTATGAAGCCTGCTAAATACGCTTTCCATCCACAAATCCGAATAATCCAGATTCACCTACAACAAAGGGCATCAATATTTTGTTATTTTAGCGTTTCATTTAAATAATCGCTTATATCAAAGGCAATTTGTTAAATTAGAATATGGATAAAACGATTCTCATTACCGGCGGTGCAGGCTTTATCGGTTCGCATGTGGTACGGTTGTTTGTGCAGAAATACCCGAATTATCGGATCATCAACCTGGACTCCCTAACCTATGCCGGAAATCTCGAAAACCTTCAAGATATTGAATCTGCGGAAAACTATACGTTCCATAAGGCCGATATCAGAGATAAGGACGCCATGGATGAGGTGTTCAATACCTACCAACCGGATGGGGTAATCCATCTGGCAGCCGAGTCGCATGTGGATCGTTCCATAACCGATCCTTTGGCATTTGTCTATACGAATGTGATCGGAACGGCAAATCTGTTGGAAGCTGCAAAACGTATTTGGGCAGGGAATTATGAAGGTAAAAGATTCCATCATATTTCTACCGATGAGGTATTTGGGGCATTAGGAGAAACTGGATTCTTCACGGAAGAAACCAAATATGATCCCCATTCGCCGTATTCGGCATCTAAGGCTTCATCCGACCATTTTGTTAGGGCCTACCACGATACTTATGGACTGCCTATTGTCATGACCAATTGCTCCAATAATTACGGTCCCAACCATTTTCCAGAGAAATTGATTCCTTTATGTATCCTGAATATTCTGAACAACAAGCCATTGCCGATCTATGGGGATGGAAAATATACCCGCGATTGGTTGTTCGTGGTGGATCATGCCCGCGCTATCGATCAGGTATTCCATCAGGCGGAGACCGGCACTTCCTATAACGTAGGCGGTTTTAACGAATGGAAAAATATTGATCTGGTTAGGGAACTTTGCAAGCAGATGGATACAAAATTAGGTAGACCCCCCGGAACCTCGGAGAAACTGATTGAATTTGTAAAGGATAGACCAGGTCATGACCTACGCTATGCCATCGATGCGAATAAAATTAAAGATGAATTGGGCTGGGAACCCAGTGTGACTTTTGAAGAAGGCCTTTCTTTGACGATAGACTGGTTCTTGAATAACCAAGAATGGTTGAAACAGGTTTCCTCAGGAAATTATATGCAATATTATGAAGATCATTACTCGTCGAGGTAGGTAAAATTTCGTCATTGGGCGGAGATATTTCTTAATTGAGGAGATATTTTTCTTCATTGCGGAACTATCTCGTCATTGCGAGGAGGTACGACGAATCAATCTTTTGATATGATGAAGATTGCTTCGTGCCTCGCAATGCCGCTGGAATCTAGCAATGACGCGGGAGGTCTATCAATGTAGGGGTTACAGATTAAAATATAAAAATGAAAGCGACAGAAACTATACTTTCCGGCTGTTTTATCCTTGAGCCAAACGTATTTGGCGATCATCGAGGATATTTCTTCGAGAGCTTCAATAAACAATCCTTCGAAGCTACCATCGGTGCCGAAGTAAATTTTGTGCAGGACAACCAGTCCTTTTCCTCCAAAGGGGTTCTCCGCGGATTGCATGCCCAAAAAGGAGAATTTGCCCAAGCAAAATTGGTCAGAGTACTTCAAGGCGCAGTTTTAGATGTGGCGGTAGATGCCCGTCCGGATTCCCCAACCTTTGGCCAACATGTGGCGGTAGAACTCTCTGCAGAAAATAAAAGACAATTGTTCGTTCCACGTGGATTTTTACATGGATTCATTGTAGTGAGCGATACAGCCGAGTTTTTTTACAAATGCGATAACTATTACCATAAGGAAGCGGAATGGGGCGTCAAATACAACGATACACAATTGAATATCGACTGGCAATTGCCTGCCGAACTATTTAAACTATCGGAAAAAGATGAGATCCTGCCCAGTTTTGTGGAGGCAGTTAATCACATTTAGAGGTTCAGTAAATCATTATTAAGAAAACATAACAATTTCAAGACTTAATTAGCAAGCATGAAGAAAAGGATAGTTGTTACAGGGGCAACAGGTCAATTGGGATCCGAGATTAAAAGTATATGGCCATCTGACAGCGCCTATGAACTGATTTTTCTGGGGAGGGAGGAACTTCCTTTGGATGATGTGGAAATGATCTATGCCCGATTACGTAAATACGATCCTGATGTGATTATCCATGCTGGCGCCTATACGGCTGTTGATCTGGCAGAGTCTGAAACTGATATGGCCGATAGGGTCAATAACCAGGCGAGTCGAGAAATTGCCAAAGTAGCTAAGGAATGTTCGGCCAAACTTCTATATATTTCCACGGATTATGTGTTTCCGGGTGATGTTTCCCTGTCTCTTACCGAAGATCAGGATACGGATCCAATCAACGCGTACGGACTAAGTAAATTGCAAGGTGAACAAGGTATACAGGCCATTCTTCCCGATAGCATCATTATCCGTACCTCTTGGGTATATTCCAGTTTTGGGAAGAATTTTGTGAAAACCATGTTAAACCTCATGGCCAGCAGGGAATCGATCAATGTGGTCAATGACCAGATCGGTTCGCCGACCTATGCTAAGGATCTGGCCAAAGCGATACAACACATTATAAAATCGGATAATTGGCAAGCTGGCATCTACCATTACTCCAATGAAGGAGAAGCATCCTGGTTTGATTTTGCGAACAAGATCAAGGAATTTTCAGGATTGGCATGTGAAGTAATTCCCGTAGATTCGAATGCCTTTCCAACCGTTGCCAAAAGACCAAAATATTCGTTATTGAACAAGGAGAAGTTCAAAAAGACGTTTCAGCTGGAAATTCCTCACTGGGAAGTAAGTTTGAAGGAGATGTGGGGGGGATTATAGATGTTAGATGATAGATATTAGACATTTAAAACTTTGATTAAGATAGAAGATATATGAAGGGGATTATATTAGCAGGGGGATCAGGGACGCGTTTGCATCCGCTTACGCAGGTGGTTTCCAAACAATTGTTGCCGGTTTATGATAAACCGATGATTTATTATCCTTTATCGGTATTGATGTTGGCGGGGATTCGGGAGATCCTGATCATCTCTACGCCTCAGGATCTACCCAACTTCCAACGCTTGTTCGGAAATGGGGAACAATTGGGATTGGAGATTTCCTATGCGGAACAGCCCAAACCGGAAGGATTGGCCCAGGCTTTCATTATTGGTGCTGATTTTATCGGGAATGATTCTGTCTGCTTGATCTTGGGAGATAATATCTTTTATGGAGCCGGTCTGCAAACCCAGTTGATGGAAGCGAGAACTAAAGTGGAAGAAGGAAATGACGCGGTTGTTTTTGGGTATTATGTAGAGGATCCAGAGCGTTATGGTGTTGCCGCATTCAATGCAGATGGTCGGGTAACGGATATTGAGGAGAAGCCTCAGCATCCAAAGTCTAATTATGCGGTGGTGGGCTTGTATTTCTATCCGAATTCGGTATTGGAAATTGCTAAGGGGGTGAAACCTTCGGCTAGGGGCGAACTGGAGATCACGACGGTAAACCAAACGTATCTGGAACAGGAGAAGCTTCACCTGCAATTGTTGGGTAGGGGTTTTGCTTGGCTGGATACCGGAACGCATGAGTCTTTGTCCGAAGCAACGGAATTTATTAAGACCATTGAAAAACGGACATCGTTGAAAGTTGCGTGTTTGGAGGAAATTGCTTTGAGCAAGGGGTATATTGATAGGGATAAGCTCAAATCGCAGATCGATGGGATGAAAGGGGTGTATTATGATTATTTGAAGAAAATTGTTCAGATTTGATTTATTTTTCTCGTTTTTGGGAGCGATATTTCCGTCATTGCGAGGAACTCCACCGTCATTGCGTGGAACGAAGCAATCTTTTTCCTTCGTCATTGCGAGAAACGAAGCAAGCATTCGACTAGGATAAAGATTGCTTCGTCGTGCCTCCTCGCAATGACGTAAGTGTGAATACTCCCTTCTAAACGATCTAAACCTCCACCTTCTTCTTTAATCTTTGCTTAGCTTTTTTTACCCCTTCAATAGAAACACCCAATAGATCACTCATGCTTCTATTGTTCAGATCCAGTTTCATTAAAGCAATCAATCTCAGGTCGCTTTCAGAAAGTTTTGGATTTTCCAGCTTTTGCGTTTCCAGGAATTCCGGATATACCTTATCGAACACATGCTTGAATTTCAGCCATCGTTCATCCGTCATAATGTGGGATTCCAACATGCTACTTAGGTTTTCGGAAATCTCCAAAGCCAATTTCGGATCATGGGTTTCCTTCTCTTGGATCTCTTTCCTTAAGTGCTGTATAGTTTGGTCGTTATGCCGAATGGTATCCGTAAATTCCTGTAGGGAATTTTTGAGTACCGAAAGCTCCTGATCCAGTAGCTGTTTCTCAAATTTCAGGGCCAACTGTTCTTTTTCCAGTTCTGTGCTCCGGATCTGTATCCTGGTCTTCGATCGGTTGATCAATAACAGCACAATGATAAATCCCAGGATCAATAACACCCCGACATACTGATAGTTCTGTTTGATCTGTTGCCTTTTTGCTTCTGCCTGTTTATTGGCCTGTTCATAACGTTCGATTTCCCATTGCCAATAGATCTTCTGCATAGCCTCATTATTGCTTCTGGCCTCTAAAGAGTCTTTCAGCACTAAATATTTTTTTAACTGTGCCAGTTCCAGGTCTTTTTGACCTTTCCCAGCAGCAATATCCGCCAATATTTTTGCAGCATCCCGCTTGAAAACTAAAAAATAGGGTTTATCAGCCATTAATGCCGTACTTTCTGCGATATGCTTTTCAGCTAGATCCCATTTTTTCTGATGGGCATACATTCGGGCAACCTCCAGGTTGGCGCGCATGGCATCCAACACCTCATTATATTTCAAGGAGAGTTCGATATTCTGTTTGACCAAAGCAATGGCCTGGTCTTCATTCTCTTTTTCCCATTCATAGTCTGCTAGATTCCCTGCGATAATACCCATCCATACCGAATCTTTGGCCACGGTGGCAATCTCCAAAGCCTGCTTATAAAAAGGATAAGCCTTGTCGAATAAGGCTGCTTTTTTATAATAAACACCTATGGCATTGGTCATATCGATCTTCTGGCGGCTATGTTCTTCGGTGTAAGGTAATGCAGTTTTGAGAAAGGAAATGGCTTTTTCCTGATCGCCGATGTAGGAATAGAAACTAGCGATAAAGTTATAATGTTCCGGAAGGAGGGGAACTTTCTCTGTATCTACCTCTGCCTCGAGATCAGCTGCCAATAAAAAATATGGAAACGCATCCTTCACTTCACGATAAGTATACAAATAATATCCCTGTCTGATATTGCCTATCATCCTTAGCTCGGGGAGATTTTCTCTTTCTATCAATTCCGATGCTAATTTATAATAGGCATTGCTTCGCGGATTTACCTGATCAAAGGCAATGGAAAAACCATCCGCCATCAGCATGTAATAGGCCCACTTTAGTGGGATGCTCCGTTCCTGATTGGCCAATTCCAATAAGGGGTGCAAATTCTTGATCAGGCCAACTGTATCTTTCTGAAAATCGACCTTCATCTTTAGGGCAAGTTCCAATTGTTCTCTTTGGTTCTTTTGCGTTTTGATGTTGGTAATTTCCTGGGCAGACAAATGCACTATACTACAAAGTACAACAAAATAGGTTAAAACTAATTTGGTTAATGTGGTTTGCATTGCCCTTAAATTTCGATAAAAAATTGTTAAAATAACGAGTAAGAGATAGATGTTTTTTCATTATTGATAGCAGGCGTGCTTTTTTTTGCTTGGGTAGTGGTAGGGTAGTGGGTGATTTTCGTATAGTTTTTAGGTATTGTTTTTATGGTAATCGGTTGTTTTTCAATAAAAAAGAGTTTTTGTCCACCTTTTGTCCACCCCCGCTTGTTTTGAATATAGGTAGATGTCATGCTAACTTTGTTGCCGAACTATTTTTTTGAACTAATCAATCTAATCATGTACTATTTGTTATTGACGCTGGTCGTTATTATTTCCGTTGCTGGTTTTTATTTCATCCGTAAACGTAAGCTTTCCAATTTTCAAGAACATGCGGAAATGCAGGTCCGGGTTTTGTTGGACCGTAATAATGTGGATTATGTGAAACAGTATGGTTGTGTGATCTTCCAGTTGAATATATTGGATGATCAGCTGAAGGAAGTGGTCATCACGGAGCTAAGAACCACAAACCGGAATTTTCTGATCAATAACTTTGAGAAATTGAATTTCTTTATCTCTCCATCGCATAAGGGCGAATCAGCGATGAGGTCCATTGGCTTTTCCATATATAATAATTATCTGAAGGATTACCAACCGAAGAAGGAGGGATTGATTGTGAAGGGATATATCAAAGATTTGAAGAATATGAAAAGAGCTTTTATGGTGACATCGTATTTTAAGATGGAACCTTTGGGAAAGGAGATTGAACAGGAGACTTTTAATGGAAGGGCATCGTCATTGGCAATTTGATTTTTTTCTGAATTTCGGGGTTCTATCTGACATAGTAAGGAGGTTTTCCCCTGGTACCTCCTCGCTATGGATTGAATGTTCTACCATGACTATTTGCCTTCCATCAGCAAGTGCCAAATAAGTACGATGAATTAAAATGTAAGGAACTTTTAGCACTTCCCCTCACTTACTTGCGTTTACAACCCGAGGATCATGGAAGTCAGATGGGGTCAGATATAATCACCAACATTAATAAAATGTTAAGTTTTCTTGTTTACTCATCAAAATTTGGTTTATAAAAAATCAATGAGTACTTTTGTTGCTCACAATACTAACATGCTTGATACGATCATCACGTCCAAGACCAGGCTTAAGTTGCTGATTAAGTTTTTTGTGAGTTCCACTAACAAGGGATACCTTCGTGGGATAGCAGAAGAGTTCAATGAGTCGACCAATGCCATCCGGAAGGAGCTGAACCAGCTTTCTGATGCCGGATATTTGTCCAGGACCTCTGAAAACAACCGAATCTACTACCAGGCCAACACCCAACATCCCTTATTCCAATCCTTACAGAATCTAGTCCGTACCTATCTGGGTATTGATCAGGCCGTGGATTATGTTCTGGAACGCGCGGGTGATGTGGAAACGGTATCCCTATTGGGCGATTACGCCAAGGGGGTGGATTCTGGAACGATCGAGCTGATGGTATTGGGCGATGAGCTGGACAAGGCATACTTATTGCAGTTGAGTGCCAAACTGGAGAAACTTCTGGATAAGGAGATCAAGCTCTATTTCGAGCGGCCTGAGGAAGTTCTTCAGCAGATCATTTTGTACCAGGGTGAAGATTAGGAATATTTTTTACACTCCAACAGAAAAAGGAATTTATATTCAATGGAAATAAAGAAAATAACATGTATTGGCGCAGGCTATGTTGGGGGACCGACCATGTCTGTGATCGCCCAGAAGAACCCCGATATCCAGGTAACGGTTGTGGATCTGAATGCACAGCGTATTGCCGATTGGAACCAGGATGACCTGAGCCAATTGCCGGTCTACGAACCGGGATTGGACGCGGTAGTTGCTGAAGCGCGCGGAAGAAACCTTTTCTTCTCTACGGAGGTGGAAAAGGCGATCCAGGAAGCCGACATGATCTTTATTTCAGTGAATACACCAACCAAAACTTACGGTAAAGGCAAAGGACAGGCGGCAGATCTGAAGTTCATCGAACTTTGTGCACGTCAGATTGCGGATGTTTCTACCAGCTCGAAGATAATCGTGGAGAAATCTACCATTCCGGTCCGTACGGCTGCAACCATCAAGAATATCCTGGACCATACCGGAAAGGGCGTGCAATTCCAGGTCTTATCCAATCCGGAATTTCTTGCGGAAGGTACGGCGATCCGGGATCTGCACCATCCGGACCGCATACTGATCGGTGGAGAAAATCCAGAGGCTATCCAGGCCTTGAAGAAGATCTATGAAGCATGGGTACCATCGGAAAGGATCATTACGACCAATCTTTGGTCATCGGAATTGTCCAAATTGGTGGCCAATGCGTTTTTGGCACAACGTGTATCCTCGATCAACTCGATCTCGGAGCTTTGCGAGGCAACAGGGGCCAATGTGGATGAGGTGGCGAATGCCATTGGACAGGATTCCAGGATAGGATCCAAATTTTTAAAGGCCTCTGTGGGCTTTGGGGGGTCCTGTTTTCAAAAAGACTTATTAAATTTAGTATATATTGCCCGTTCTTATAATCTGCATGCAGTGGCGGATTATTGGGATCAGGTCATCAAGATCAATGATCACCAGAAGACGCGGTTTGCGGAAAAGATCATCCAAACGATGTACAATACGGTAAATGGCAAGAAAATTGCTTTCTTGGGATGGGCATTCAAGAAGGATACGAATGATACGCGGGAATCGGCAGCGATCTATGTAGCGGACCATTTGTTGGAGGAGCAGGCACAGATTGCAGTGTATGACCCAAAGGTACAGGATGTGCAGATTTACAAAGATTTAGACTATTTAGCGACAAGAAGCCTGGAAGAGAACAAATCCCTCTTACAGGTTAAAACTAACCCTTATGATGCAGCAGCAGGCGCGCATGGCCTGGCGATATTAACCGAATGGGATGAATTCAGAGATCTCGATTGGGGTAAGATCAAGACACAAATGAAGAAACCGGCCTTTATTTTCGACGGTAGGAAGCTATTGGATGGAAAGAAACTGACGGAGATGGGATTTGTGTATTATGCAATTGGTGAGTAACAGGAACAATATTATACCCTAGTTATTTTTCTTATGGAAAAAACAGAAAAGAAAATCAAGAAAAAATCTTTAAAAGATTATAATCCAGGTCCTAGAGTAGGAATTACTTTCAGTACGTTCGATCTATTGCATGCGGGACATATCATGATGTTGGCAGAAGCAAAACGTCAATGTGATTACCTGATCTGTGGATTGCAGATGGATCCGACATTGGATAGACCAGAAAAGAATGCGCCAACCCAAACGGTTGTAGAGCGTTATATTCAATTGAGGGGCTGTATCTATGTAGATGAGATTGTTCCATACTCTACGGAACAGGATCTGGAGGATATTCTGAAATCTTTTAAGCTGGATGTTAGGATTGTGGGTGATGAATATAAGGATAGGGATTTTACAGGACGTAAGTATTGTGAGGATAAAGGAATTGAACTTTACTTCAATAGCAGGGACCATCGCTTTTCTTCTTCGGGATTGAGAAAGATCGTAGCGGAGAAGGAAAATTTGAAAAACGGGAAATAAGAACATCTACACTAACAATTGGATCTACCAATGAATAACAAAAGGGATAAAATAGCGATACTGGGATTGGGTTATGTGGGATTACCACTAGCCTTGGAATTCGCTAGAAAATATCCTGTAGTTGGTTTTGATATCAACGAAAGCCGTGTAGAACAATTGAAGTCTGGTATAGATGAAACCTTTGAGGTCGATCTGCATGAAGAATCAGCTCTATTTGGTTATAATGAAGAAGGAAATGGTATTTTGTTCAGTTCCGAACTTTCAGATATTACTGATGCCAATATATATATCGTTACAGTTCCTACACCCATTAATTCCTTTAATGTTCCGAATTTAAAACCTTTATTGTCGGCTAGTAAAATGATAGCTGAAAGGTTAAAAAAAGGTGATTTGGTTATTTATGAGTCTACGGTTTATCCAGGTTGTACGGAAGAGGATTGTATTCCTGTGTTGGAGAGGATATCAAAATTGAAATTCAATCAGGATTTCTTTGTCGGTTATTCTCCAGAACGGATCAATCCCGGTGATAAGGTGAACACCTTAGTGAACATTAAAAAGGTTACCTCGGGTTCTGATGAAGAAACGGCTGAAAGAGTGGATAAACTTTATGCTTCAATCATTAAAGCAGGAACCTTTAAGGCTGCTTCGATTCAAGTTGCAGAGGCAGCGAAGGCCATTGAGAATGCACAGAGGGATGTGAATATCTCTTTTGTTAATGAGTTGGCCTTGATTTTTGATCGATTAGGGATAGATACTCAGGATGTGTTGGATGCGGCGTCTACAAAATTTAATTTTCTGCCTTTCAAGCCAGGTTTGGTTGGTGGGCATTGTATTTCCGTAGATCCTTTTTATTTAGCGCATAAAGCGGCTCAATTAGGATATCAGCCCAATGTGATTCTATCTGGAAGAAGGGTTAATGAGCGTATGGCAAATTTTGTGGCATCTAAGGTAGTGAAGCTAATGATTGCCAAAGATATTGCCATTAAGGGATCAAGAGTATTGATTTTAGGAATAACTTTTAAAGAAAATTGTCCGGATATCAGGAATTCTAAAGTTGTTGAGATATATAAAGAACTCGAGGATTATGGCGTTAAGGTAGAAGTATTTGATCCTTGGGCTAATCCTGAGCAGGTTTTAGCAGAATATGATATTGATTTGTTGAAGAATTTGATAGTAATTGAAGGTATAAAGGAAAGATCCCGAAATGGGATTACTGCACAACCAATCAATCAAGTAGAATATTTTAATGGCAATTTAATTGAAATAGAAGTAGCGGAAGGGACAGGGAAATATGATGCAGTAATTTTAACCGTTGCGCATCAAGAATTTAATGAAATGGATATCCGAAGTTTGGTTAAGGAAAATAGTGTTGTTTTTGATACTAAGGGTATTTTGGATAGAAATATAGTAGACGCAAGGTTATAATTGATTTTAATTGAAGATATGAAAAAAAATCTTATCGTGTTTGGTACACGACCAGAAGCTATTAAAATGGCACCATTAGTAAAAGCTTTTCAAAATCAAAATGATTTTGAAACCAAGGTTTGTGTAACAGCCCAACACCGTGAAATGCTAGATCAGGTTCTGGATTTTTTCCAAATCAAACCGGATTATGATTTAGATTTAATGAAACCGAATCAAAATCTCTATACATTAACAGCAGCAATTATAACTGAATTAAAGCCAATTTTAGAGGAATATCAGCCTGATTATGTATATGTTCATGGTGATACAACAACAACAATGGCTAGTAGCATTGCTGCATTTTATTCGGGTGCTCAAATTTGTCATGTTGAAGCAGGACTTAGAACACATAATAAAAGGTCTCCTTTTCCAGAAGAAATGAATAGGCAAGTTGCTGGGCGTATATGTGATTTTCATTTTGCACCTACAGAAGCCTCAAAAACTAATTTACTAATTGAAAACATTAAAGAACAGGATATCCTCGTAACTGGAAATACCGTCATAGATGCTTTATTTGATAGTTCTGAACGTGTTAAGGATTTGGAAAATGAGGAAATAGAGAAACTGAAAGGAATATTTGATCCGGCTAAAAAATTAATTTTGGTTACAGGTCATAGAAGAGAAAATCATGGTCAAGGATTTATCAATATTTGTGAGGCTTTAAAAGAAATTGCTCAAAAAAATAGTGATGTCCAAATTATTTATCCGGTACATTTGAATCCAAATGTTAAGAAACCTGTATATGAAATTCTTTCTTCTGTTGATAATATACAATTGATTGATCCTTTAGCTTATCCTGCATTTGTTTGGTTAATGAATCAGTCTTATTTAATAATTACAGATTCTGGTGGTGTGCAAGAGGAAGCTCCAAGTTTAGGAAAGCCAGTTTTGGTTATGAGAGATACTACAGAGCGTCCAGAGGCAGTAGAGGCAGGAACAGTAATTCTTGTTGGAACAAATAAGGACTTAATAGTGTCAGAGGCCCAGGATTTGCTGTTAAACAGGGATAGGTATCGGAAAATGTCTGAATTACACAACCCTTATGGTGATGGGTTAGCTTGCAATAGGATAGTAGAATTCATTTCTAATTTATAAAATGAAATCAGAAATCACTTCAAAAAATGGAATATTAAAGGAGACTTTGATTTATTCTATTGGTAGTTTTGGGTCAAAAATTTTTTCATTTCTATTAATTCCATTTTATACTTTCTTTTTAACAAAAAAAGAAATAGGTGATTTTGATTTATTATTTACTTCGATTACTCTATTTGTACCATTAGTTTCACTACAAATGTCTGATGCTGTTTATAGATGGCTAATAGAGGATCATGAAACTGATAAAAGGAAGACTATAATTATTTCGAATGGATTTTTTGGTTTAATAATAGCATTTACAATCTTTCTGTTATTTTTTGTTTTTTACACATGGAAATATCCTTTTCGATATAGTCTTTATTTTATAATATTATTATTTCTGAATTCCTTATTACCCATTCTTCAAAATATTTTGCGAGGCTTAGGTGATACAAAAAAATTTGCTTTTAATGGGGTAATTACTTCCATTCTATTAGTGATATTTAATATTATTTTTATTTATGTTTTAAAATTAAAACTTGATGGAATTCTACTCGCTAACATAATTGCGTTTTCAATAGCAATTATTTTGATTTATTTTCAGTTAAGATTATATAAGTATATAAAATTATCTTTTTTTGATCGATTAGTTCTCATAGATTTTTGTAAATATACACTTCCATTGATTCCTAATTTAATGAGTTGGTGGTTAATTAGTTCTGCTAGCAAATTTATTATTCTGCATTACCTAGGTACAGAAGCAAATGGAATATATGCTATAACTTCAAGGTTTCCCTCAATTTTAATTATTATTAATTCAGTATTAATTTTACCAATTCAAGATTCTTTTTTAAAAAAGGATTCAAAAAATTCTGAATTAAATTTTATTATAAAACATTTCATTAAGTTGGAATTTTCATTGATATTAATGTTAATCGTCACTGCTCCATTTTATATGAGGATTATAGTAAGCAAAGAGTTTTATGAATCTTGGCCTTATATGCCTTTTTTATATTTAGGTGTGGGTTTTAATACTTTAGGGGCACTATTTGGATTAATTTACCAAAAGAATAAAGCTACTAAACAGATTACTGTTTCAACTATGATAGGAGCTTCTATATCAATAATTTTTTCAATCCTTTTTGTTCGGCAATATCAATTAATGGCAATTTCTGTTGCATTTTTGTTAGGGTATATAATTATGACGATGATAAGATTTATAGATTTGAAAAAATATTTTAATGATTCTAGAATATTAATTGAATTATTGATGTTTTTATCTTTATGTATGATAGCTTTCTTTATATCATATTATTCTACTAATGTTGTAAGGCTTTTTATTATATTAATATCGGGCATTATTTCCATTTATTTAAATATGAATTTCATTCGAATATTATTAAAAAAAATAAATATTAACATATAAATTTTATATTAAAAATCAAGGATACGCGTATAGATGTGTATGTATTTTGTTACAATCGTAGGGTGATGCAATAATTTAACATTTTGATAATAATATTTAATAGTTGTAGAAAATAATTATTATGGTCAGAATTTAATTAAATAATTAAAATTGATTAATAAATCTTTTATTTGATAGCTATTCGATTACAAATAAAAAAACTTTAAAAAAGTAAAAAATTGATAAATGAGTTTTTAATATAGTTTTGTTTCTCAACACTAATTATTTATAAATTCTTTATCAAAATTCAAATGAAACTAAAACAATTACAAATTATACTATCTTTTTTAGTACTATTACAGTATTCTTGTTCCAAAAAACCAGAATTACTTGTTGTTCCACCCAAAGTTGTGGATACACTCACAGTGCGGAAAATTGATACAACAACTAGGTTTGATGTTGTTATTTATGGTGCAACCATGGCTGGTATTATTGCAGCAAAAGAAGTTCAAAGTTCTGGCAAAACAGTAGTTATTATTAATCCAATGCCTAAAGCATTAGGTGGCATGACCACAAATGGCTTAGGGATTACTGACGTTATTAATACTAATATTTTAGGGGGGTTAACTAGAAAATTTTATCAGGATATTCAAAAATATTATTCAAATCCAGCGACTTGGGTCTTTAGTAAAATTTCTGATTATGCTAGATATAATTATAATGGAGATGTAATGATTTGGTTTGAACCCAAAGCGGCTCAATATGTTATCAATAAATATATTGTGGAAAACAAAATTCAAATATTATATGATGAAAGGTTAAATTTAAGCAAAAAAATTGTAAAAGACGTTTCAGGAAGAATTAACTATCTTGAAATGGAATCCGGGCTTCGAATTAAAGGCCATTATTTCATTGATGCAACTTATGAAGGAGATGTAATGGCAAAGGCTGGTGTTTCATATATAATTGGAAGAGAAAGTAATTCTGTTTATGGAGAAACAGCAAACGGTATTCAAAGAATGTGGGCTAAAGATAGAAATGAGTTGCCTGATGGAATTACTGGTCTACCTGGGGAGGTGTATGCTCCTATAGGTTCGCATGGATCTGGAGATAAAAAAATTCAAGCTTATTGTTTTAGAATGTGCCTGACTAATTTACCTGAGAACAGAATTCCTTTTCCTAAACCTATAAATTACAATGAAAATGATTATGCTATATTATTTGAATATGTAAAATCATATGAGGGTTTTCTTTTTTGTGATTTTATGCCACTTCCAAATAGGAAAACTGACTCTAATAATTTAGGTCCATTCTCCACAGATTTTGTTGGAGCAAATTATGATTATCCCGATGGGAATTATGAAAAAAGGAGAGAAATAATAGAAAAACATAAAACTTATCAAATGGGTTTAATGTGGACATTAGCAAATCATCCTAAAATTCCAGAAAGAATTCGTAATTATTATAAGGAATGGGGTTTGCCTAAAGATGAATTTACGGATAATAATAATTGGCCAAATCAACTTTATATTAGGGAAGGTAGAAGAATGATAAGTGACTATGTAATGACCGAAAAAAACTGTAGTGGTAAACTGTTGTCCACAGAGGGGATTGCACTTGGTGATTATCCTATGGATTCGCACATTGTATCCAGATATAAAGATGCAAATGGTTTTATTAAAAATGAAGGGCAGGTCATGGCAGGAGTACCAAAGCCATATCCAATTGATTATAAGGCAATAGTTCCCAAAAAAATAGAATGCTCTAATTTATTTGTTCCTATTTGTTTATCTGCTAGTCATATTGCATATGGATCAATTAGGATGGAGCCCGTATTCATGTCTTTAGCTCAAGCATCAGCTGTTTCTGCGGTATTGGCTCTTGAATCAAAAATAGCAGTGCAGGATGTAAAATATGAAAACTTAATGCCCGAATTGGTAAAAAGAGGGTTGGTTATAAAATAAATTAAATGAGTGATTTAAATTTCAATGTAATTGGCGCGTATGGTGAAACAAATTATGGGGATGATTTGTTAATGCATGTTTTTGAGAATTATTTTATTAAGGAATTTCCAAAATCTAAATTAAATTTTGAAGGTGAAAGAGCAAATTATCCTAAAAAACTTCTTAAAAAAGGAACTTACAATAAAGCTCAAAATACTGATTGGTTAATTTTTGGTGGTGGGACACAATTCTTTGCATTTCATTCACAAAATAATCTAAGTTTCATCGAAAAGGTTAAAATTGGAATCAAAAATCCTCAAATAGTAATTAACAAGTTAAAGCCCAAAAGGAAAGCTAGTAAACATATAGCTTTCCTTGGATTTGGCTTGGGGCCATTTAATGATAATTTTAATGCTATTAATAATGCGAAAAAAGCAGTCAGTGCCGCTAATTTTGTTGCTGTTCGGGATTTTGTTTCTTGGGAATATTGTAGAGAATGGGGAATTGATGCAGTATTAGGTGCAGATGTTGTTTTCTCATCTTATTTCAGTTTGCCAGAAAATTCAGATCGTAATTCTAAAAAGAAGAATAAAAAGCATGGTTATATTGTTCGAGATTGGGATTATGAAGGCACTGGGCAAGCCTATATTAAACAGCTCAATGATTATTTATTAACGACGTCTAATGATGATAAAGTTATTATTTTAGCCCCTTTAAAAGATAAAAATTGGATTAAGGCTATTCCTCAGGAAAAACTATTAATATGGGATCCTAATAAGTTTACAATAGAGCAGTTTCTTGAAAAGTTAGATGAATTTGATGGTTTTATCAGTGCAAGATATCATGGTGCTATAATAGCGGCATTGCTAAACAAGCCTGTTATTTGTATTGAAATTGAACCTAAACTTAGAATATTAGCTGATCAAATAAAGGAATTTCAATTATGGGAAAAACCCTTTGTTGTTGAAAAGTTAAAAAAAATGGTGGATAGTTTTGATTATTCGATTGATTATTCGGCTTCTTTAATGGAAAGAAAAAGGTTGGCAGACTCTATGTTGGCTAATTTTAAATTAGAATTATATGCAAAATAGGATTTATTTTTATTTACCTCCAGGAACTATTAACGATGCTACTAATTATTATTGTAATTTACTTGAGAATGGATTTTCAAAAGCAGGATTTGAAGTTTTACGCGTAAGTAATAGTAAAGTTGTTCCAAAATTTTCTACAGTATTAACCATACGTTCCGGTGATCAAATTGATTTTTTATTTAAAAAATGTAAATTTCTAAATTGGTTTCAAGGTATTGGTCCAGAAGAATATCGTTTATTACATAAAGGTGAAAAAAAGGCATATGTTATTAGTAAAGTTCTTGAATTTTTTGAAAATAGAGGTCTGAAAAAATCAAAGGTATGCTTCTTTGTTTCTGATAAAATGAAAGAGCATTATGAAAGTAAATATAAATTAGACCTGAATGAAAAGGCTATTATTATACCGTGTTATAACATTCCATTAAACGAATCTTATTTTAATAATGAACTAAAACACGAATTAAAGTTTGTGTATGCTGGTGGTATTTTTGCCTGGCAATGTATTGATGAGACTTTGTTGATATTTAAAGAAATAGTAAATTTAAGAAAAGACGCAACGCTCACTTTATTAACGGGCGATAAAGAGAAAGCGTTAGATTTAATTCACAAATTTGATGTGCCCAACGTTAATATTGATTATGTTAAACTCAACGATCTCCAACATGAGCTTTCAAAATATACTTATGGATTCCTGATTCGAAAAGATGACCCAATTAACAACGTTTCAACTCCTACAAAAATGAATTCTTATATGGCAGCGGGAATTATACCTATATACACACCAGTAATTTCTGCTTTCGAAAAAAATATTGATATGAATAATTTTAATTTAAAGTTTTCTTTAGATCAAAGTTATAAAACTATTGCTGAATCCATTATACGTTTTCATGATTCTGGCTTTAATAAATTAGAAATGTATCAGGAATATAAAAGAATATTTGAACATTTTTATAATGATGAAAAATATGTAAATAATATTGTCCAATATATTGCAGATAAAAATGGAACAATTTGATTTAATATATAATCTAATTTATTCAGCCTTATGTATCATAATCTTAATTGCAGCATCTTCCACCGATTTTAAAGGGACTCAATTTAGTTATTCAACAGGCAAACGTACTATTTTAATTTTTCTAACAATTTATCTTTTATTATTCGGTTTAAGAGATATTGAAGTTGGAACAGATACTAAGTCTTATGTATTAATGTGGGATATTCATAAAGGGTTCACATTAGATAAAGAGTTTTTCACTAGTGCTTTAATTAGCATTCTTAAATATTTTGGATTTGGGTATGGGGTATTTCTTTTTAGCTATACCTTATTTTTGGTAATTCCATTATATTTTTCTATTATATATATTTCTAAAAGATTTGACGTAAATCCTTTATTTATATTGTTTGTCTTCACAAGTTTGTTTTTTTTTAAAAGTATAGGTATAAATATTATTAGACAAGGGGTTTCATTAGCATTAATTTTAGTTTTTATTTGTCAGTTTAATTTTAATAAGTGGTATGCACTTTCATTAAAAACTATTATAATTGGTGCATTGGCTTTTGTTATACATAATACGGCGGTAATTAGTTTACTTGCAATTTTTGTTGTTTCTGTTTTAAAGAACTTAAATTTCAGATATTATATTTTAATATATTTTTTATCTATAGTTTTATCAAGATTAGAATTTGGTATACACCAAATATTACCTAATATTAAAGATTTTGATGAACGACGAGTTGAATCATATGTAGAGAATTTAGGTGATATTTTTGTTGTAGGTTTTAAACCTCAATTTGTTGTTTTTAATACAGTTTTTTTATTTATTTTTTTATTTATACGGAAAAAAATTGGAAAGATACCACAATACGAATTTATCTTCAAATATTATCTTTTAATCAGTGTTTTATTCTTTTTTTCTTTTCAGATGTCATACTCTGATAGATGGGGTATTATGAGTTGGATAGTTATCCCTTTCTTAATTGCCCCTATATATTCAAAACTTATAAATATTCGAACAATTAAAACGAGTATGAGCTTCTTTTTTATTATAGTTTATATTTTCTTCTCTTTCTATTCATAATTTCATGACTAATTTGAAAAATCCTAAAGTTTCTATTGCAATACCATTTTACAATGCTGAGAAATATCTTTCATTAGCAATTGATTCTGTAATTTATCAATCTTATATTAATTGGGAACTGTTATTAATCGATGATGGATCAAATGATTCTTCCGTCGTAATTGCTAAGAATTATGAAAAAGTTGACAATAGAATTCGATTATATAGCGATGGATTAAATAAAAATTTGGGATATCGTTTGAATCAGATTCCTGACCTTGTTCATGGTGAATTTTTATGCCGTATGGATGCTGATGATATTATGCACCCAAATAAAATTGAAAAGCAAGTTGATTTTCTTATTAAAAATCCAACTGTCGATGTTTTAGGAACTAATGCATATTCGATCGACGAGAATGGGAATGTTCAAGGGATTAGAGCTAACACTGATGTTTTAATAATAGATAATGTTAGAGGTTTTATTCATCCAACTATTATGGCTAAAACAAGTTGGTTCAAAAACAACCCTTATGATGTAGATGCCGTTAGAATTGAAGATGCTGAACTTTGGTTAAGAACTGCTAGAAAAAGTAATTTTAAAGTGTTAGGAACCCCATTGTTCTTTTATCGTGAATTTGGTACTCATTATTATAAAAAATACCTTAAGGGAATTCCTTCATTGTGGTATTTGTTGAAAAAGCATAAAATGGGCCTGAGTTTTGTTATGTTTAGCTTAAAGTACCTTATAAGTACATTAAAAATATATTTATATTTTATTTTTGGAAAAGAACATCGCCTGATAAAAAAACGCAATCAGAAGATTATTGAAAATGAAATAAATTGGAGGAATTATGTTTAATAAAAAAATAATATTTTGTTTAGTTGGACCTATTTTTTTATTTGTTAATTTGACTTATGGTCAATATAGAAATATAACAATCTCTCAATCGGTAATTAATAAATATTATACGAATGCTGTGACGATCCCCAATATTGTAGGGATGAAAAATATTACAAATTATCTTCCAAAAGGATTTAAAACTGATGGATCAGTAGATTATACTCCATTTTTACAAAAAGGCATCAATGAAAACAAGATTGTGGTAATGCCAAATTTTCCAGTTCTCATCAATAATAAAGGGTTAAAAATCCCTTCAAACAGAAAAATTTATTTTCAAAGAAATTCTAAAGTGATCTTTTCTGGTCCAGCATTAGGTAAGTTTTATGATATAATTATTCTCGATGGAGTATCTAATGTTGGTTTATATAATGCTAATATTGTTGGAAGTAGAAATATTCCAAAAAAACAGCATGGAGAATGGAGTTCTGGAATATCTATTAAAGATTCTTATAACATTACTATCAAAAATGCTAAAATTTCAGATACATTTGGTGACGGAATTTTCATTGGATCAGAAACTGGGAGAAAAAGTTCGAATATTTTAATTCAAAATGTATGGATTAATAAAGCGCGTAGAAATGGGGTGTCAATCACATCTGTAAGTGGACTAAATTTAGAAAATATTCTGGTAACAAATACAAATGGCACTTCACCTGAAACTGGAATTCATATTGAACCATCTTTGCCTTCAGAGGTGCTGAAATCCATTAGTATTAATGGTATTTTAAGTTATAATAATAAAAACGGAGGATTTGGAATAAATTTAAGTCTACTTAATGGTGCGCCTAATACTAAATCTAATTTAGTGGATATATCCGCAAGTAATTTTAAAGATTATGGTTCCACTAATTTCATTGGCTTTACGTTTAATCCAGAAGGTAAATCTAATGCTGTTGTTGGAAAAGTAAAATTGAGAAACTTTGAAGGAAATGGAACAAAGAAATATAAAGTTTGGTATGATCCAAACCATTCAAACGTAAGTATCACTTCTGATGAAATTTTTAGCAATGATTCAAAAGGGAATAGAATAAAAATTGATTTAACTAAAAAAAGAACTCAATAAAAAGATTTTAATGAACAAAATTATTAGAGTTTCAACTGTTCCTGAATCACTATATGCATTACTTAAAGGACAGCTAAAATATTTGTCAGAAAGTTTTGAAGTAGTTGGGGTATCGTCTTCTGGTGAATATTTGGAATTGACTTCAGAAAGGGAAAACATCCCAGTTATTGCTGTTGATATGGAGCGAAGAATAAATCCAATTAAAGATATAAGATCCTTAATTAATTTATATAAGATATTTAAGAGAGAGAAACCTTATATAGTACATTCCATAACGCCGAAAGCAGGTTTACTTTCCATGATAGCAGCTAAATTTGCGGGAGTTCCAATTCGAATACATACATTTACAGGAGTTGTTTTCCCTTCTAAAACCGGATTGTTTCAAAAAATATTGATATTAATGGATCGGATTCTTTGCGCTTCAGCCACTCATATTTATCCTGAAGGAAATGGAGTAAGAAAAGATTTGATTAATTTTAATATCACTAAAAAACCTTTAAAAATCATTGCGAATGGTAATGTAAATGGAATAGATTTAAATTTTTTTGATCCAAAACTATATACTTCAAGCGCCAATATGCAATTAAAAGAGGAGCTAGGGATTAAGGAAAATGATTTTGTTTTTATTTTTGTAGGACGTCTAGTTCGAGATAAAGGAATTGAAGAATTAATAATGGCCTTTAAAGAAATAAATGTTGTCAATGCTAAGCTTATTCTTGTTGGACCATACGAAAATAAAATTGATCCACTTTCACATCTAACATTAAAAGAAATTAAAAACAACCAAAATATAATTGAAGTAGGATTTCAAAAAGATGTAAGACCATATTTTGCTATTGCCGATGCGTTAGTGTTCCCAAGTTATCGAGAAGGCTTTCCAAATGTGGTCTTACAAGCTGGTGCAATGGGAATTCCAAGTATAGTAACTGATATCAACGGGAGTAACGAAATAATTGAAAATGGTATAAATGGTATTATTGTTCCCCTCAAAGATGTTGATAAGTTAAAAAAAAATATGACGCTAATATTAGACGATGTAAATTTTTATAAAAAGTTAAAGAATAAGTCAAGGTCAATGATTGAAGAAAAATATCAACAGGAACTTGTTTGGCAAACTTTATTAAAAGAATATATTGAATTGATTAACTCTCAACAGAATAAATATTCATAAAATGTATAAGAATATATTTAAAAGGATGATAGATTTATCAATTTCAGCAATTGCTCTATTTTTATTTACTCCTATTTTTTTAATTATTTTAATTTGGTTAGCTATTGCAAATAATGGCAAACCCTTTTTCTTTCAAACTCGGCCTGGTTTAAATGGTAATCTTTTTAAAATTATTAAATTCAAAACGATGAATGATAAAAGAGATAGTCAAGGCAATTTACTTCCAGATAGTGAAAGAATGACTCGTATCGGAAATTTAGTAAGGAAAACATCCTTAGATGAGTTACCACAGTTAATTAATGTAATAAAAGGGGATATGGCCTTGGTAGGGCCAAGACCTCTTTTACCTCAATATATTCCCCTTTATTCTGAAGTGCAAAGGAGAAGACATGATGTTCGCCCAGGAATTACAGGTTGGGCTCAAGTAAACGGAAGAAATGCAATTAACTGGACGCGTAAATTTGAATTAGATGTTTGGTATGTTGAAAATCTCTCATTCAGATTAGACATAAAAATAATCTTATTAACAATAAAAAAGGTTTTTATTAGAGAGGGAATATCGGCGGATGGTCATGCGACTACTGATGGCTTTAATGGATATAATTAATTAATACTATGAAAAAAAATTTAATTGAATATTTGGTAGAAACAGTAAAACTGAAAGGTAATAATATTGCCGTTATTGAAAATGATAATTCGATTACCTTTGATCAACTCTATCAAAATATAAGCGTTGTGGGGGAATTGCTTTTGGAGAAATCAAATGTTCTAAATAAACCAATTGCTATTTATCTGCCTAAATCTATTAATTGTGTAATAGCTGATTTAGGAGTGATGTTAAGTGGAAATGCCTATTTAAATTTAGATATAAAAAGTCCTTCACAAAGAATTGGAAATATACTTGATTTGGTTCAACCGGAACTGGTAATTACCACAAGTAATTTGAAAAAAGGATTAGAGGGTATATATCCAGAAGATAAATTACTTTTAATTGATGAGATTGATTTCGAAGTTGAAACAGATATTCATTTTTTGTTAGAAAGATTGGAAGAAAGAAGTATAGATACTGATATGTCTTGTGTTATCAACACCTCAGGATCTACAGGGACACCGAAATCAGTTGCGCTAAATCATAGAAGTTTTATTGACTTTATTGAAGTTTCAGATGAAATATTTCAATTTTCGGAGAATGAAGTTATAGGTTCGTTATCCCCTGTAATATTTGATATATTTAGTTATGAACTATGTATGTTAATTTCTAAAGGAGGATGTATTGTAGTTCTTCCTGAAAATATGGCTGCTTTTCCAATAAAAATTTTAGAAGAAATGCAAAGAACAGAAGTAAGTTTTATTTTTTGGGTACCAACAATAATGGTAAATATTGCAAATATGGATTTACTTTCAAAAATTGATTTAACCTCACTTAGGTTGGTTTGGTTTGCAGGAGAGGTATTTCCTACTAAACAATTTAATTATTGGAAAAAATCACTTACTCACACAAAATTTGCTAATCTTTACGGTCCTATAGAAATAACGTTAGATTGCACTTATTTTATTGTAGATAGAGATTTCGAGGATAATGAACCATTACCAATAGGAATTCCATATAGAAATACGGATGTATTAATTATCACAGAGGAGGATAAATTGGCAGAAAAGGGAGAAGAGGGTGAACTTTGTGTAAGAGGAAGTTCATTAGCTTTGGGCTATTATAATAATCCAGAAAAAACCGCTGCGGCTTTTGTTCAAAATCCTCTTAATAAACATTATCCAGAGATAATATATCGCACTGGGGATGTAGTGGCATTAAATGATAGGAATGAAATAGTTTTTAAAGGGAGGAAAGATACGCTAATTAAACATCAAGGATATAGGATTGAAATGGGTGAAATTGAACACATTGTTGTAAATTCATTAAAAATAGCTAAGAATGCATGTTGTGTATATAATCGAGCTAACAAAGAAATAGTTTTATATTATGAAAATACAACAGATATTGAGCCTTCATTGTTTAGAAAAGAGCTATTGAAAAATCTACCAAAATATATGATTCCAACAGTTTATATAAGGTATGATGAAATGCCTAGAAATCCAAATGGAAAAATAGATAGAGCATTTTTGAATCAGCAAGCTAATGTATAATTACAATGGAGTTAATACAATCTTTCACATTTTCTGATATCAAGGCAGAGTTATTTAGATTAAAGTCAAAAGAAATGAAAACAAATTTCTTTATGACTGAAAATCAATTTAATAATCTCTATGTTGAAAATAAAGTTCAATTTTTCAAAGCTGAAAACGGTTGCTTTCTGTTAGTTGAAGATTCTAATTTCAAAAGGATTTATTTTATAGTTTCAAATGTGACAGAATTAGGTTCATTTTTGGATTATTTGATGAATACCTATGAAATAGAAATTACTGCAGAAATTGTTGGAAAATCTGATTATATAAAAGATATTAAGAAACTATTCGTTACTTACGGATTTTATGAGTACTCCTCCATGGTAAGAATGAGTAGAATTAGAAAAATAATTGATCAGCCAAATTTTGAAAACATTCATTTATTAACTGATAGCAAGAAAGAAGAATTTCAAAGTCTTTACCAAAAATATTTTGATAAATTTGTAGAACGGATTCCATCGTCAGTTGAAATTGATGAATTTATTGAATCAAATAATGCATACTACTTTTCTGATAATAATGAAATTCAGGGATTTATAGTGTTTGAACATTTAGGACTGACAAGTCATTTGAGATATTGGTTTGTACACCCTAAATATAGAGATAAAAAAATTGGATCAAAATTGATGCAACTTTTTTTTAATTCAAATGAAAGCGTAAAAAGAGAGCTGTTTTGGGTTATCGAAAGCAATGAAAATGCAATAAAAAGATATAAACATTTTGGATTTGTGGAGGAAGATATGCATAATGTAATTTTAATAAATAAAAATAAAAAATATGAAGAACCAAATAGTTGAGATATTGAATGGAATTCGTCCAGAGTTTGATTTTGCTACGGAAACTGAATTCATTTCTAAAGGAATGCTAGATTCATTCGATCTGATAACTTTAGTAACGGAATTAGATGAAAGTTTTGGAATTTCAATTGATGGGACAGATATTTTGCCCGAAAATTTTGAAACAGTATCTGCAATAGAAGCCTTATTAATCAAAAATGGAGCGAAATAATGAACATTAATTTCTCAAATAAAAAGATTACTGGGATACTTAGTATTTTACCCTCAAATGAAGTAATGTTTGAGGATGAGATCCATAATTATAGTTTTTCAGAGGCCAAATCGATGAAATTAAAACAAGCTATGGGATTTAAATCTAAGAGAGTGGTATCTGATCAATCTACGACCAGCTTTGATTTAATTGTTAAGGGTTTAGATTATTTGTTTGAGAACGAATTATTATATAAAGACTCTATCGATGTAATTCTTTTTGTGAGCCAAAGCCCTGAATATATTATGCCACCAACGAGTAATCTCATTCATGGTAAATATGGATTAGACGAGAAGGTATTTTGTTTAGATATTAATCAGGGATGTGCAGGTTTTATTATAGGATTACAACAAGCCTTTATGTTATTAAATACTGAAGGTATAAATAAGGTTGTTTTATGTAATGCGGATGTTTTAAGTCCTAAGGTCTCCAAACACGATCGGAACAGTAATCCATTAATAGGTGATGCCGCAGCAATTACGATTGTTGAGAATACTTTAGAAGAGACTAAAATAGTTGGCGAGGTTAGAATGGATGGAAGTGGTGCAATGGCTTTGAATGTTCCTGCGGGGGGTGCAAGAATGCCTATTACGGAGGAGACTTCCACCCTTTATGAAGATTCTTTCGGAAATAAAAGGAGTAAAAACCATTTAGTGATGCAGGGTGATAACGTTTTTAATTTCGTTCAAACGAAAGTTCCTGAACAAATTAATAACATAGTTAAACGATCTAAAGATAGTGTTGATTCAATAGATTATTTTTTATTTCATCAACCAAACCGATTTATGCTTCAAAAACTAGCTGATAAAATTGGAGTAAACAGAGAAAAGTTACCTTCGAATGTAGTTGAAAATTTTGGAAATTCAAGTGGGGTTACCATTCCTATAGTTACTTGTTTCAATCTAGGGGAAAAACTAGAAAATTCAGATTTTAAAGTCTGTTTTTCTGGATTTGGAGTAGGGTTAACTTGGGGAACTATCATTATGACTATAGGAAACTTAGATTTTTGCAAATTAATTTATAACTAATATTTAAAATACATCATTATATGGAAAATTTCTTAGAACAAATGGCGGAAATTATGGAAGTTGATACAGTTAATCTTTCTGATGAATTGACCTCCTTCGAAGCGTGGGATTCTTTAACAACTCTATCTATAATAGCATTAGCAGATGATGAATTTCAAGTTTCATTAACTAATGCAGAAATTGCTGAAGCAAAAACGATTGAAGGATTGCATCAATTAATTTTAAGCAAGCAAAATGCATAACAACTTTTTAGACTTTTCAGAAAAAAGAATCTTAATTACTGGTGCTGGATCTGGAATTGGAAAAGCTACTGCTTTGTATTTATCATCAATAAATGCAAAACTTCTTTTAATAGATATTAATGAAGAAACCTTAATGGAAACCCATAAATCTTGTAATGAAAATTGTGATTTTTTGTTGGTTGATTTATCTGACACTCATGGATTTAATGATGTTGTTGCAAATAAATTAAAATCGTTCGGCTCATTGAATGGATTGGTCCATGTTGCAGGGATCCCTTATGTGTCTCCATTAAAAACATTGAAAACTGATTCTGTCGAAAGGGTTTTGAGAATTAATACAATAGCAGCTTTAGAGTTGGCAAAAATATTTACTAAACATAAAATGTATAGTAATAATAATCCTTCAATAGTATTCATTTCTTCTGTATATGGATTAGTTGGATCTGCCGCAAATGTAGCTTATGCAATGTCAAAGTCAGCTTTGCATGGAATAACAAAATCTTTAGCTATAGAATTAGCACCTAAAAATATCCGAATTAATTGTGTTGCTCCAGGATTTATAAAAACTCAAATGCTAAATGACGTATCTGGAGCATTTGACAATGAATATAACGATCGTTTAAATCAGTTACATCCTTTAGGATTAGGAGAAGCGGAAGATATTGCATATGGTATTACTTATTTATTATCTGACATGAGTAAGTGGGTTACTGGATCAATTTTATCAATTGATGGAGGCTTTACTTCCCAATAATTTATATTATGAAAGAAACACTTTTTTTAACTGGAGCAACAGCTGGAATTGGAGAAGAAATCGCGATAAGACTTTCTAGTCAATACAATATAATATTAAGCGGAAGAAATAATGAAAAGTTGGAAGCTTTGAAAGCTAAGTGCTCCAAAGAAAACGCTGTGTATGTGTTACAGTTGGATTTATCCGATTTAGACAATTTGGAGAAAACTATTTCTTTATTTATTATTCAAAATCAATTAAATATTGAAAAATTTGTACATTGTGCAGGTTATATGAAAATGATTCCTTTAAAATTGGTGAATCAAGATTTGATTTTTGATACGTTTAAGACTAATGTTTTCTCAGCAAATATTATTGTAAAATTATTAACAAATAAAAAAGCCAATAATTCGGCTCTCAATAGTGTAGTTTTAATTTCTAGTAATATTAGTAATCGAGGAGCAAAAGCTATGAGTACATATGGTTCTTCAAAAGCTGCTTTAGATGGATTGATGCGTTCTCTAGCAGTAGAGTTGGCTCCAAAAGTTAGAATTAATTCAGTATTACCAGGAGCAGTAATTACTGAAATGACAAAATCTATTTTTGAGAATGAAGAAGTAAATCAAAGGATGTCGGCACAATATCCATTAGGAATTGGGCAACCAGAGGATATAGCAGAAATTGTCAGTTTTTTATTGTCTAATCAGGCAAGATGGATTACTGGACAACAAGTAACAGTAGATGGGGGTAGAAGTATAAACATTACAGGATAATGGTTAAAATACAAAGGTTTGAAAATTCACCGATAGATTCTGTAACCTATATCATATCTAATCCCGCTAATCTCGAAGCAATAATTGTCGATCCAGGAACTGAAAACGATGAAAGAATTGTTAAATACCTAAATGATAATCTTCTGACTTTGAAATATATTTTTCTTACTCATGAGCATTTTGATCACATTTTAGGGGTTAATTTCATGAGGAGCATTTTTCCAAAAGTACAGCTCATATCTTCACAAAAAACTTCAGAACGTCTTCCAAATTCAAAAAAAAATCTAGCTATATTCCATAATTATTTCAATTTAGTTGTTAATGAGGCTGATCACATCGTGTCTAATGGAAAAATACAAATGATAGATTTAGATTTTGAAATATTTGAAACTCCAGGTCATACTGATTCTTCTATTAGTTTGAAGTTTGAAAAATATTTTTTTTCTGGAGACTTTTTATTAAAAGGAACTCGAATAGTTACAAATTTACCAAGTGGCTCAAAAAAACAATATCAAGAAAGTGTTGAAAAATATTCTGATATGTTAGATGAACTAATAATACATCCAGGCCATGGGGATATTTACGTTTTTAACAAATAAAAAAAAATGAAGCCAATAATTTTTATAGGAAGCGGTGCGGTTGCCTCTGAAGTAATATCTTACCTTGAAGATATAGAACATTTTAATCCCTCAAATACATTTGAAATATTTGGATTTTTAAATGATAATGAGGAAGATTTTAATACAAAAGCTGAAAAATATGGTTTTCCAAAGTGTTTTTTAGGATCGATAAAAGAACACGATTTTTCGAAGGAATTCAGTTATGTTTTTGGATTTGCTTCTCCTACAGGAAAAGCAAAAATTGCTTCGAATTTAGCTCCTTTAAATTTAGATTTCCCTAATATTATTCATCCATCTGTAGTATTTTCCAAGTCCGCAAAACTTGGTATGGGAAATATTATTTACCCAAATTCCGTAATTGGTCCAAATGTTCAAATTGGAAATTTTAATTTGGTCACATCCTATAGTTTTATTAGTCATGATTGCATAATAGGTGATTTTAATTTTCTATCAACTGCAGGATTAGCAGGTAATGTGAAAATTGATCACCAGAATTTTTTTGGCATTAGAAGTACAGTTATACCTTCCGTTGAGATTGGGTCTAATAATATCATTCAAGCTGGAATAGTTATTGATAAAAATGTTTCAAACAATGAAACGGTATTTTACCGTTTCAAAGAAAAGGTTTCTATAATAAAACAATAATAATTATGTATTTATATGGAGCAAATGGACATTGTAAAGTTGTATTAGAAATTGCCGAACTACTTAATATACCTATAAATGGAGTTATTGATAAATCTCCAAATTCTAGTAGTTTATTTGGATATCCTATTTACAAAGAAATTCCAAAAGATTGTAAAAACCTTTTTGTTTCTATTGGTGATAATAGTATTAGAAAAGCATTAGTAAATCAAAATTCAAAATATAAATATTCGTCATTAATTCATCCTAATAGTTCTATCTCAAGTCGATCAAAAATTGGAAAGGGAACAGTTATAATGGCGGGGGTTTCGATTAATTCACAAGTAATAATAGGTAATTACTGTATTATCAACACAAATTGTTCAATTGATCATGAATGCTTAATTCATGATTTTGTTCATATTTCTCCAAATGTTGCACTAGCAGGAAATGTCGAAGTTGGAGAAGGTACGCATATTGGTATTGGTTCTTCAATAATTCAAGGTATCAAAATAGGAAAAGAATGTATAGTGGGAGCGGGAGCGGTTATTATAGATGATATTCCAGACGGCTCGACAGTGGTAGGGAATCCGGGGAAAATCATTAAGACAAAAATTATCCAAGATAATAATGATTAAATTTGCATAAAAGAATTGTAAAATGACTGAAAAAATATGGTTATCCTCACCACATATGGGAGGTAATGAATTAAAATATATTCATGAAGCTTTTGAAGAGAATTGGGTAGCACCACTTGGCCCTAATGTGAATGAATTCGAGAAAGAATTAGAAAAAAAATTGCTATCGAATGTAAAAGTTGCAGCACTATCTGCTGGTACTGCAGCTTTACATCTCGCATTAATTGAATGTGGGGTTGAATATGGAGACGAAGTCATATGTCAGTCAATGACATTTTCTGCATCTGCAAACCCTATAGCCTATTTAGGAGCAGTTCCCGTTTTTGTAGATTCAGAAAAAGATACCTGGAATTTATGTCCAAATGCTTTAGAGGATGCTATTAAAGATAGTATTTTGAAAGGAAAAAAACCTAAAGCGATAATTGCAGTACACTTATATGGTATGCCATTTAAGGTAGAAGAAGTAATGTATATTGCGGATAAATATGAAATTCCAGTGATTGAGGATGCAGCAGAAGCTTTAGGTTCTACATATAAAGGCAAAGCTTGTGGAACTTTTGGTAAATATGGTGTATTAAGTTTTAATGGGAACAAAATAATTACAACTTCTGGTGGTGGAGCCTTAGTATGCCATAATTTAGAAGATAAAGAAAAAACAGTTTTTTTATCCACGCAAGCACGTGATAATGCTCCTCATTATCAACATTCCCAAATAGGCTATAATTATCGTATGTCTAACATTTCAGCTGGAATTGGTAGGGGACAAATGGAGGTTTTAGATGAAAGGGTTAATGCAAGGAGGTCTATGCATAACTTTTATGTAGATTTATTTGAAGATATAGATTCTGTAAATGTATTTTCAGAGCCAAACTCGGATTACTTTTCGAATCATTGGTTGTCAGCAATAATTATTGATTCAAAAATGTTGAGAAAAACAAGAGAAGATTTAAGAAAAGAATTTCTTATGGTGAATATTGAATCAAGGCCATTATGGAAGCCAATGCATTTACAACCAGTATTTAAAGATTGTAAATATTTTGGTTCTAACATTTCAGAAAATCTTTTCGAAGATGGACTATGTTTGCCTTCAGGATCAAATTTAAATGAAAGTCATAAAGAAAGAATTTCCAAACTTATTGAGGGTTTCTTTTTATAATGTTTTTTGATTTGTAATAAATGTTTATTTAATATAGATTGGACTAGTTTTTGCTAATCAAATTTAAGCTATTTTTTATTATGAAATTTTTTCTTTATTTAATAATACTTTTGAGTCTGTTTTCGTCTTGTGCTTCGAGGAATGACCTTGTATATTTTCAACAAGATTCTACGTCCTTAAATACTGCTTTCGAGCTTAATGCGCCTAAATTGCAACCAGGTGATATTCTTACTATCTCCGTTACTGCGGATGATATCCGAGCAACAACGCCTTTTACGCTTGTTAATGCATATCAAAGTGGATCTTTACAATCAACTAATCCTTTTATCCCAACTTATACAATTGATGAGAATGGTGAAATTGAATTTCCAAAATTAGGTAAATTAAAACTTCAAGGTAAAACTCGACTAGAAGCCACTTCGTTTATAAGAAACCAAATTAAACCCTATATTGTAGACCCTGGAGTTAATATTGGCATTCAAAATTTCAGAGTAACCGTATTGGGAGAAGTTGTTAAGCCAGGGACTTTTACAATCGATAATGATAGAGTCTCCATCCTGGAAGCTTTAAGTTTAGCTGGTGACTTAACAATAAATGGAGTAAGAAAAAATATTTTGGTTGTTCGTGAAGAAAACGGTCAAAAAAGTGAATATAGAATTGATTTAACACAAAGGCAGTCTCTTAATTCTCCAATTTACTTCCTAAAACAAAATGATGTTATATATGTAGAACCTAACGGCGCTAAAATACAATCTTCGAAATATACCCAAAATACCTCTATTTTTGTATCTATTGCGGGTTTAATTATTACTATTATAGCAGTTATTGTTAAATAATACATTCATGAACGAAAATTTACCTACTAGTTCTTCAAGTTTAAGCGATCAAGATATTAATTTCAAGCAATTATTTGAACAATACGCTTTTTATTGGAAATGGTTTATTGTTTCAATATTGATCTTTCTGATAGGTGCAATAATTTATTTGAGGTATGCGGATAATATATATAATATTACCGCAAAAATTTTATTACAAGATGAAAATAAGGCCACTGGTGAACTTTCCGGTTTATCAGAAATGTCTTCCTTGTCTGGATTAGGAAGTAGTACTCCTGCATTTGTTTCAGATCAAATTGATGTTTTAAAATCTCGTAGGATTTTTAGGAAAGTTGTTGAATTAAATCGCTTGAATTTTAATTATAAGATCAAAGGAAACGTTAAGTCTTCCGAAATGGTTGAATCTAATTCTCCTTTGAGGTTAGTGTTTCTAAACCCTCATGTATCAAAATTAGATTCTATATCCTATTCAGTAAATGTTAATAAAAGAGAAGATGCCTTAACAATTGAAGATAAAGAAAGTGGAAAGCGGACGGTTAAAATAGGACAGAAATTTAATACAACTTTAGGTCAAGCAATGATATTAGCTCAGAGTAATAAGAATTATTCTGGAGATCTGCAAATAACCTATACACCTGTTAATTCAGTAGTTGATCGATTATTAGGGGAGGTAAATATTTCACCTAATAAGGAGAAGCAATCCTATGTGGTGAATTTTTCCATGAATTCAGTTGATATTAACAAGGCAGTTATATTATTAAATTCTTTGATTGACCAATATAATATGGATGTAACTGAAGATAAAACACGAGTTTCTCGAGCTACTTCTGATTTTATCGATTCGAGGTTAGAATTAATATCAAGAGATTTAGCAAGTGCAGATTCTAAGGTCGCGGATTATAAGGATCAAAATAATATGGTCGATATGACATCCGAAGTACAGCTTTATATGCAAAATGCTTCTGAAAATGAAAGAAGATTAATAGAATATCAAACTCAACTTCGCTTAGCTGATATGATGGGGGGGGCTGTAAAAACTAATTCAGGAAATTTGCTTCCATCAAATATTGGTTTGGATGATCCCACTATACAATCTACTGTAAAAAGTTATAATGATTTAGTTTTGGAAAGGGATGATATGCTTAAATCCGCAACGCCTGATAACCCTATTGTTCAGAATTTAAATAAGAGTATAACTGAATTAGGTTCAACACTCAATTCATCACTTTCTAATTATAGACAGGTATTACAGAGCAATGTTAATTCTTTGCAATCACAAAAGAATAAATTTGAAGGAAAGATCAATCAAGTTCCTAATCAAGAACGTGGTTTTAAAGATATAACCCGCCAACAACAAATTGTAGAATCACTATATTTATTCTTATTACAGAAGAGAGAAGAAACTGAAATAAAAGCTTCAGCTACACCAGCTATTTTAAAAGTTATTGATGAGGCTTATGGAGCAAAAACTCCTGTTTCTCCCAAAAAGGGGATTATTTTAGCCGGGGCTCTTATTGCTGGCTTACTTTTGCCTTTCATAATATTATACATTAAATTCCTTCTTGACAATAAAATTCATTCACGCAAAGACATTGAAGAGAAATTTAATTCACCAATCCTTGGAGAATTACCAAGTTCTGAGGATCCAATTGTAAAAGATAACGATAGATCCTCACTTGCTGAAGCTTTCCGGATCTTGAGAACTAACATAAGTTTTATGTTGGGGGCAAAAAAGGATTCTGCGGTTATCTTTGTTACTTCGACAACATCGGGTGAAGGTAAGTCATTTGTCTCTACAAACTTGTCGAGAATCTTGGCAATGTCTGGTAAGAGGGTTTTATTGATTGGTGCGGATATTCGTTCACCAAAAGTACTGGATTACCTAGGCTTATCACATTTACAGCATACCAACATCGGTATTACCCAATACCTGATCAATCCGGATATGCCAGTTGAAAATATCATTCTAAAAAAACCTGCACCTTACGATTTTGATATCATCTATTCAGGTTATATCGCTCCAAACCCTGCTGAGTTATTGATGAATGGTCATTTTAATGATGTGATTGAATATGGTCGTAAGAACTATGATTACGTATTAGTGGATACTGCTCCGGTTAGTTTGGTAACAGATACCTTATTGATTGCTGATAATGCAGATTTAACTATCTATGTAGCTCGTGCGAATTATCTGGACAAACGTTTATTGAATGTTCCTAAGGAACTTTACGAAGATGGCAAGTTGAAGAACATGGCTGTTGTAATCAATGACGTTGACTTTGCAAGAGGATATGGTTATGGTTATGGATACGGTTATGGATATGGTTATATTGATTCGGACTCTGTATCCCTGAGGGCTAAATTGAAAAAAGAATTCAAGAAGCTCTTTAAGAAAAATAAAAAGAAATAACGATAGATAATTAAGACTACCACTCAAAAAAATGTTCAGCTAATTTATTAGCAGGGCATTTTTTTTCCTGGCGGACCAAATGATTATGCCCCGGGACGTTTTAATGCCTATTATGAATCGGTAGAAGGAACCACACCTGGAACTTTCTATGGGGTAATGAATCGTCCGGATGAATTTGTGAAAGCGAGGTATCCGTCCTATGAACTACATGATTGACTTTTCAATAATTTGCTTATAGTTCTGGGAATACAGCTCCTTTAGCTTTTTATGGTTTATAGATGCTATGTTGAGGAGTGTGTATTTTAGCCATTGGAATGGATTTACCTCATGTTTCTTACAGATGGCAAAGAATGAATATATCATGGCCGATCGTTGGGCTGCTTCATGACTTCCTGCAAACAAGTAGTTCTTGCGTCCGAGTGCTACCGGGCGAATGGCATTCTCTACAAGGTTGTTGTCGATCTGCAGATTTCCATCATTTAGGTAAGCCGAAAGGGCATCCCAACGTGCATAGGCATAGGCCATAGCTTTTCCGATCTGGCTTTTGGGTAAGGTTTTCTTGATCTCTTGGAAGATCCATTTGCCCATTTTATTGATGATCTTCAGTGATTTTTCCAGGCGCCGTTCTTTTATCTGTTCAGCAGAAAGCTGTTCCTCTTTTGCCTCATGTTCTATTTGGTAGAGTTCCTGTTGTATATTTCGGATCGATTTGTGCCATTATTAGTTTTTAAGAAACTTTTGGTTACATATTCTCTCTTTAAATTGATTTTACGGTTCGATTTGTGCCACGGTCCGTCAATCATCATCTATGTCCCTACTATCTAAACAACAATGGTTTACGGTTTGATTTGTGCCACTTTCTGAGATCAATAAATTACCTTGTCGCCAAAAAAATCAGCGACACATAGTCACTTATGGTTGAAAGCATTCCCACATGCCGAATTGCTCAATGATGATAATCCAGCCATTCGTATCATGCCTGATGGTAAATGTTTTATTTATGGAACTCCATGGAGCGGGAAGACCGCCTGTTATAAAGCGATGAGAGTGGAACTGGCCGGTATTGTTCGATTGCATCAGTTTAAGGAAAATCGTTTTGAACACTTAGAGGGGATGAAAGCTTTCTTAGCGTTGCTCCCCAGCTGCACCGGTATTCGCTGGCATAGCGAATTGTTCCGAAGGATGAACGACATCGTTGAAGGAATTGTTAATAATGTTCCAATTGGTTTTTTACGATGCTTAACAAATGTTGATGCTGCAACCGTTTGCAGAAAAGGATTTTTATTGAATAGGTAAAATCATGTTGTTAATTTCATATTATTTTTTTCTGTAAATTAAGTTTTCTATATGCTTAGGCATATTTTATTGTATTTTTGTTCGGGCATTTACCTGTTTAGAGATATTAACCATATCATACTAATTAAAAGCATAAAACATATAACATGGTTAATGGCATCAACTTTGCATGTTTATTATAAACATTCCTGAAACTAAACTTGGTTCCGCACGTTTGCTATAATATTAATAAGCTCGAATTAGAATAAAATGAATTTAACAGGTTATAATAAATATTTCCGAAAGGATAGCCCTCGATGGGTTATTTTGATGATTGATATATTGATGGTAATATTTTGTTATTACCTGTCAAATTTTGTAATCACGAGTTTTAGTGGCAAATTCTCCATCGAATTAATGGTGAAAAAATCCATAATAGTCACCATTGTGTATTACTTCTCCTTCCTGTATTTCAAAACCTATAGAGGGATTATCCGTCAAACCGGATTTCGAGATGCTTGGTCTATATTTAAGGCGGTAGCAGTGGCTTGGTTGGCTTTGATGTTGATCGCATTTTTTATTCGAGGAAATTTTGAAGATACGGACGTCATAGGTCAATATTTTAGGCTTTCCTATGCCGTTTTATTTACCCACGCTTTCTTTACCACCGTTTGTTTGGTAGCTGCGCGCGTACTCTACAAAAACATTTACGAGATGTTCTTTTTCGGTGGAAGACAGGTGGAACGCGTATTAATTTTTGGCGCCGGTAATATGGGAACAACTACTTTGAATCTTCTACGAAATGATGTGAGAAAGAAAGTTAAAGTAGTGGCCTTTGCCGATGATAACCCGAGCCGTATTGGAAAGTTAATCAATGGCTATAAAATATTAGACCAAAAGGAACTCAATGCAGAATATGTGCGTGGATTGAAGATCGACAGCATCATCATTGCATTGGATGATAATAATAAAGACAGGTTGTCCCGCATATCCTCTTTAATTGAACCCCTACCGGTAAAATTGAAGATCATGCCTACCTCCGCCAAAATGTTGAGCGGAAAGGTGGCAACAAGACAACTACGCACCTTAAAAATCGATGATCTATTAGGTAGGGAGGCGATAAAACTCGAAAACCCGGTAATCCACGAGATGTTCCGCGAAAAGATCATCCTGGTTACCGGTGGTGCAGGTTCCATTGGATCGGAATTGGTCCGTCAGATCGGATTCACCGATTTCGATAAACTGATCGTTATTGATCAGGCGGAATCAGCGCTATATGATATTCAGCAGGAGTTAAAAAGCAATTGCCATAAGGACGTGTTATTTATGGTAGGAAACGTAAGAGATAGACAGTTCATGGACTCTGTTTTTGAGCAGTTCCTTCCGCAGATTGTATTCCATGCAGCAGCCTACAAGCATGTACCGTTGATGGAGCAGAATCCGTACGAATCAATCTTGACCAACGTATGGGGTTCTAAAAACTTGGCCGATATGGCCGATAAATACGGTGTTAAAAAATTCGTGATGGTTTCTACCGATAAGGCGGTGAATCCGACCAACGTAATGGGAGCCACCAAACGTGCTGCCGAGATCTATGTTTCTGGATTGAGCAGACGCAGCAAAACCAATTTCATCGTCACCCGTTTTGGAAATGTGTTGGGTTCCAATGGTTCCGTTATTCCATTGTTCGAGAAGCAATTGAAAAAGGGCGGTCCATTGACCGTGACCCATCAGGATATTACGCGGTACTTCATGACCATCCCTGAAGCCTGTCAATTGGTACAGGAAGCGGCCGTGATGGGTAAAGGTGGGGAGATCTATGTGTTCGATATGGGGCAACCAGTTAAGATCATGGATCTGGCTATCCGTATGATCCGATTGAAAGGTTTCAATTATCCAGAGGATATCGGTATCGAAGTTACGGGTTTGCGTCCAGGCGAAAAGATTTACGAAGAATTGCTTGCCGATAATGAGAATACGACCAAAACACACCATGAAAAGATCATGATTGCAAGGGTCAATACAGATGATCTCGAGATGAAACAGTCTAAGATCGAGCATTTATGTGGAATTGTGGTAAAACAGAGTGGAGACCATAACCCGATGTTATTGGTCGAGCTATTGAAGGAAATCGTTCCAGAATACATCTCCAAGAACTCCATATTCGCAAAACTGGATAAAAAAGAAATTGCATAGTTTTTAACTATTTTTTAAGGAAAAGGTTGTCTGCATAGTAAAGACAACCTTTTTATTTTTCCCTATATTTGTGAGAAAGGATATTAGCTTTGATTACTAAAGAAACGATTGATAAGGTACTGGATGCGGCTCGTATAGAAGAGGTGGTGGGTGATTTCGTGGATCTGAAAAAGAGAGGAACTTCCCTGATCGGGAATTGTCCCTTCCACAACGAGAAAACGCCTTCCTTTCATGTTTCTGTTTCCAAAGGTATCTATAAATGCTTCGGATGTGGAGCGGGAGGCGACTCCCTCAAATTCATCATGGCGCATGAGAAATACCCTTATCCTGAGGCCATTCGATACCTCGCCAATCGCTATAATATTCCCATTGAAGAAGTAGAACGATCGCCGGCGCAGATTGCTGCGCAGGATAAACGCGAAAGCCTTTATGTCACCAATCAATGGGCAAATAAGTTCTTCCGCGAACAACTCTGGGATTCTGATCTTGGTCGTTCCATTGGTCTATCCTATTTTAAGGAACGCGGATACCGTGAAGACATCATCAAGAAATTTGAGTTGGGTTATTCCCCTGATGCCTGGACCAGCTTGGTCGACAAGGCGCAGGAGGAAGGATACAGCAAGGAATTCCTCATCGAACTGGGACTGGCCGTAGAAAGGGATGATAAATCGCTCTACGACAGATTCCGGGGAAGGGTACTCTTCCCGATCCATAACCTAACCGGTCGTGTATTGGGATTCGGCGGTAGGACCCTAAAAACGGATAAGACCGTTCCGAAATATGTGAACTCTCCGGAATCGGAAATCTATCATAAATCGAATATACTTTATGGTCTCCACCTGGCAAAAAAAGCAATTATGGACAACGATGTCTGTTATTTGGTGGAAGGCTATGCCGATGTCCTTTCCTGCCATCAGGCTGGGGTAGAAAATGTCGTATCCTCTTCGGGAACCTCCTTGACGACTGGACAGATCAAATTGATTTCCCGCTATAGCAAGAATGTGGTCATCCTCTATGACGGGGATGCGGCAGGAATCAAGGCTTCCTTGCGAGGAACGGATATGTTGTTGGAGGAAGGCTTGAATGTAAAGGTTTTGTTGTTCCCGGATGGCAATGACCCCGATTCGTATATAAAGACCTTCGGCGCCAGTGCATTCAAGGAATACCTGAGCAAACATAAGGAAGATTTTGTTTTCTATAAAACGAATATATTATTGAAGGATACCGGTGGGGATCCGATCAAGCGTGCAGAAGTGATCCGGGAAGTGGTGCAGAGTATCGCTTTGATTCCCGATGAGATCAAGGTGTCTGTCTATCTGAAACAATGTAGTACCTTGTTGGATATCGAGGAAAGGGTATTGTTGAGCGAACTCAATAAGATTCGGATCGATACAGCGAAGGCAAAGGATAGGAAGGAGGCTAATCAGGCCGCTAACCAAGCTGCCGCAGCTTCAGCCCCTGATCTGGATGAATTTATTCCGGCAGAAATGTTGGCGGCCATGCAGGCAGAAGGAATCGCTTTACCGGAAGTTTCAAAACCGAAGGTTATTTCTTCCGAGCTCCTCATGGAAAGGGAATTTGTTCGCGTACTGTTGAATTATGGTCGGGAACTGGTTACCTGGGAAGGCAATGGCGATGTGCCGGTTGCACCATTTCTGTTGGCAAGTCTGAGTGATGTGGAGCTGGTGGATCCAGCCTGTAAGCTCATTGTCGAAGAATTTAAAAAACAAGCGGAAAAATACCAGGTGCCTGAAGCGAAGTTTTTCTTCGCCCATGAAAATGTGGAAGTATCTGCCTTGGCTGTGGATTCCTTGGCCAATAGGTACGATATTTCACCGAATTGGAATGATGATAAACGCAAGATTTTTGTGCCTGAGGAGAAAGATCAACTAAAAGATTTGGTGAATCAGTTGATTTTCCGGTTGAAAAAGAATAAAATTGAACAGCAAATTCATCAGATTCGGGAAGAATTGAAAACGGTGCAGGATGCTGACGAGACATCCATGCTGTTGACAAAATACCAGATGCTGAAGGAAGGAGAGAAATTGTTGGGGAGCTTACTGGGGAATACGGTGGTTAAATAATTTCTGGAGGATATGACGTGTCGGATTTAGGAAAGAGAGGCGAAGAAATGGCACGGTTATTCTTAGAGAGGCAAGGACTGAAGGTGTTGGAGACGAATTGGCGATTTAAGCACCTGGAACTTGACCTGATCGGCATGGATGGAAAGGTACTTGTCTTTGTGGAAGTCAAGTTACGGGGAAAGGGAGAGTTTGTGGAAATCCATAAGATCTTAAGCAAGGAGAAGATACAACGATTGAGCAGGGCAGCGCTGGCCTATCTACGGATCTCCGGCTTTGAAGGGGAAATCCGTTTTGATCAGGTCACATTTATTGAGAATAAAGTAAACTATATACGAGACGCATTTTGGAAATATTAATATGAAAATGAGCACGAAATTATCGGGTTTAAGCCTTTTGATGACACCTTTTTTGTTGGTCATGAGCTGTAAATCACAAAAAGGAGAACTGGAATTTGTAAATCCGGTCACTGGTAGTAAGGTGTTGAAAGGAGATAAAGTTCAGGTGAAATTGAACTTTACAGATGCCAGTCTGGATTCAGTGGTCTATGCGATCGATGGTGAAGTATTCGAACGTAAATCGGATACGTCTACCGTGGTATTTGATTCCAATGAGATTGGTTATGGAAATAAACAATTGACAGCTAAGATCTATTCAGGCGGAAAAGAGGATATGGCCTATAGTGAATTATTGATCGTTCCACCTACACCTAAGAACTATGTATTTGAAGTGGTCAATACCTTTCCACATGATTCAACAGCCTTTACCCAAGGGCTATATTACGATAACGGGGTATTGTACGAATCAACTGGAATGCAGGGACGTTCTTCCCTACGTAAAGTGGATCTTACTTCGGGAAAAGTATTGCAGAAACATGATCTTCCTTCGGAGAGTTTCGGAGAAGGGATGACCGTGGTAGGAAATAGAATCTACATGCTGACCTGGGAAGAGATGAAAGGGTTGGTGTTCGATAAATCCAGCTTTAAGCAATTGAGTACTTTTGCCTATGGGGAGAGTAAGGAAGGTTGGGGTTTGACCTATGATGGGCAACGTTTCATCAAATCGGACGGTACGAATAAGTTGTTCTTTTTGGATCCTACTACCTTGAAGGAAACAGGTTCCATCGTGATCTATGATGATTATGGCCCGGTTGATAGCATCAATGAACTGGAGTTTGTCGATGGTAAGGTATATGCGAATCTTTACCATGCAGACAGGGATATCATGGTGATCATTGACCCGAAAACCGGTATAGTGGAAGGAAAAGTGAATTTTGTTGGTTTATATGATGGCAAACGCGCTTCGACAGGCAATGAAATGAATGGGGTAGCTTATAGGGCTGATTCGAAAACTCTATTGGTAACTGGAAAGGATTGGACCAAGCTTTACGAAGTTAGGATAAAGTAAACAGATTATTTTTAGATTTCTTTGTTGAAAATTTACTATTCTTCCCAATTCCTATCTAGCCATCTCTCTCTTTAGACTTACTATAAGGGTAGGTATTTCCTGTTGATTTGTGTGAATGGGAAGCTGATTGCTTTCATTGGGGCTACTCTAATATTCCTATAAAAAGAATTAGATAGCCGTTGAGGACGATTGATCCTAGAAAAGGGGATCTCAATATCGGGATTCCCGGGGTCGTAAAACGAGAAGTTTCCACCCCTTAGAATGAGCTCAAGCGTCTGATCATTCCATTTGGAATGTCTCTTAGTAGCAAATGAAAGAATTGGTACCCAGAGATAACAAAAAAGATGTCTACGCCTAGATAGCCGTTCTTAAAATATGGTAAATGTAGATGGTACAGTACCACAGCGATGATGGCCATCCCTCGCAGGAAAGCGATGTCGAACCGAAAATCCATTTTATCCATATCTTTGTTAACTGGTTTAAGCACAAGGTCGTACACGGCGATCAACTACCGAATTTACGTCACTTCACTGAATTGACCATTCTTTTGGGTAATGGGAACAAGGAAGTAGGTCAGGATCGGCTATTCAGTCTGAAAAAAAATGCGCAACCGAATGGACATATTGGTCAGGGACCACCCTATAATGGCCTTGTTCTGCGAATTTCCCAGTTTAAGTTAACAATAAATCATGACTATACCAAGTTTACTCTGTACGATAGGGGCATGGAAATAGGTTTATTTTGTAAATAATATATTTAGGTCTTTATAATTCCCTTTACCAAAGCCTCCCATTGTACAGAAGAGGCACCCAACTTTGCTCCAAGAGCTACAAACAGGTTCCTTATCCTGTCCATAAATGAATCTAATCGCAGATTCATCAGCTCGTTTCGACCATAATAATTAGCGGTTACGGTATTGCCCACCCTTCTTACTTGGAACGTGGAAGTTGCCAAGTTTTTAAAGAAATGTTTGGTTTCATGGTCATCTTCGACATTGGGTTGTGAGCTCGGACGGACAGTTAAAGTAATAAGATCCTGGTCAATCCCAAAAGTTACACTTATCTGTTCGATTTGCACATAGTCGTACCCTCCTGTACTCTTTAGGCCAGGACCTGGAATATCAATTTTTATAAAATCTCCTTCTTGCGGCTCTTCATTACTGTGTTGTCCGAAAGCATCCAGATGCTCAAAACTTGAAGCGGGCAGTTCAGCAACTTGAAACCATTTGTTGATGCTGAGTAATCGAGCCTTTGCCTCTGAGAAAAATTCTTTTGCAATGGTTTCATTTTGAAAATCTACGGATTCCACAATGTCCATCTTTTTGCCTTCGTGATGGGCTGGTATCTTATGCTCCATAATACGTTTTATTAAAGAACAGCCACAAGACTGGATTAGTTTAATTTTATCTGCGATTTAGGGAGATTTCCCAAGGATTGGAAGTGTCTTAAATTTAGCTTTGTGGCTATTTCTGCCGGAGATAAGAAATGGTAACCTAGAATACCAGCTCGGAAGCTCTATGTGGCTTTTTCAAGAATCCCAATCAGGAAATCAGGCCATTGGGGAATTTGGAATCGTTTGAATTTGCCGGTTCCAAATGGGGAATCACTATGTAGGACAGGTCCGTTTTATGTAGATATACTGTTGTGGTCAAGTAATTGATTGGTTGGTTTGTCACTTTGGAGTATTTGAAAAAAATATGGCAACCTTCATTGGCAAAGGGCCAACAATGTGTATTTTTGTCCTAAAAGTAAAGATATGCGAATAATGGCCTTTGATTATGGGACCAAGAGACTGGGGATAGCGGTTACCGATCCCTTGCAATTGATCGCAACGTCCCTAAAGACCCTTCACCCAGATGCGATATGGGATTTTCTGACGGAATATTTTAAGACGGAAGAAGTGGTAACGTTTGTCGTGGGAAGCCCCAGGCAGATGGACGGGACTGAATCGCAGTCTGCCCAACATGTTCGCGGCTTCATACGTAAATTACGGAAGCGTTTCCCCAATATCCCTGTGGTCGAAGTTGACGAGCGGTTTACTTCAAAAATTGCCCAGCGGACAATCACCGAATCTGGTCTTAAAAGGAGACTACATGATAAAGGTCTTGTGGACAGTATTTCTGCCACCATTATTCTGCAATCTTACATGCAAAGTAAATCATCATAATGGCATTAAAGGATATTCATTTTTTCTCGGAGGATATAGATTTTTCCATAAAAAATAAAAAGAAGATAAGGGAATGGATCGCTGCGGTAATCAAGCAGGAAGGTTTTAGGCGCATTGGTGAACTGAGCTTCGTGTTCTGCTCTGATGCCTACCTTCTGGAGATCAACAGGCAATATCTGGCCCATGATACCTATACGGATATTGTAACCTTTGATTCTTCCCAGGATGGGGATACCATTGCGGGAGATGTTTTTATCTCCGTGGACAGGACGCGAGAGAACGCGATAAAATTTGGGGTAAGCCAGACCGATGAACTCCATCGCGTGCTGATCCATGGGATCCTCCACCTCTGCGGCTATCATGATAAGGACAAGGGAGATAAATCCCGGATGAGGGCTAAAGAGGATGAAGCACTCTCTCTTAGGGGATTCGTTTAGAAGTTCCATCTTGTGGGCTACAATCCTTCCAATCAATTGTAAGGTTTACCTTGGTCCACTCCTACATTTGTTATAGCATGAATTTCCAGGGATGATAAGGAAGATTGGACAAATCATTTTTTTGAAACGACCAGGTGCCTGAGGGAAGGATCGGACAATAGCCTGTCCATTTCCGATATGACCAGATCGGATACCTCGGATTTTACTAACCTGTAATTATCATGGACATATTTCTCCTGTAGGTTTCCAATCTTCTCAGCGGGGGAATACTCCTGTTCCTCGAGTTTCAGTGAGCGATGGTCATTGATGATCCTGGCATGGAATGATTTCAGTTCAACCGGGTTCTTTGGATCATCAGCGACAAGACCTACGAATTCTCCGGCGGATAGGGAGGAGATGACCGATGCAGGGATGGCCGTATCCAATTGTGTTGAATGGCTGACGGAGGTGTCATTGGAATTGACCGAAATACTCCTTTTGGGCTGGACGATCCGCCCGAAACGGTCCGATAGCTGTTTTGCGGTCTCACCTGAAACCTGACCTGATATTACATTTCCCACGATGTTTAATATGACATCAGCGAGATCCCTGCCATAATCTTTTCTTAATTGACTGATATCCTGTACGCAAAGTGTCGTGGATACCCGGTTGCTCCGGGCAGTAGCGATCAGACTGTCTATGTTGTTTAGGTAGATCGTTGGGAATTCATCGAACACCAAGCTACTTTTGAGCACATCTTTTCTATTGACCTGTTTGATCAAACGGTTCACATAGAGCGAAAGCACGGCACCATAGGTCTGTATCTTTTGGGGATTGTTTCCCATACAAATTATCTTCGGATTGTCCGGATTGTTGATGTCAAGGTCAAAATCGTTACCTGAGAGAACATAGTAGATCTGGGGCGAGGAAATTCGGGCAAGGGCGATCTTTGCCGAAGCTACCTGTCCCTCGAGCTGCTCCATGGCATCATTCAAATAAGCGTTGACAAAAGGGTTCACCAGGACCTGGATCTCTGGCTGGCTCCTCAGAAGTGAGAAGAGCCGGTCATAATCCTGTTGCATGAGTTCGATGACATGGGGGAGGGTACAATAGGTCCCCTCATCATATTTCCTGAGATACCATATGACTGCAGTCAGGAGGTTGATCGCTGATTCCACAAAGAAATCGCCCTGACGTTTAATCCAATCCCTGTTGAGCCCCAGAAGAATCGTTCTTGCCGATTCGGCAGCATCGGTAATGTCCTTCATGGCCGAAGGTTCCAGAGGGTTACATCGGTGCGTCCTTTGGAGATCATCGAAATCGATCCTGAAGAATGATGTGGATTTCGTTGAACCGCTACGGTTTTTCTTCCAATGGTGGTAGGCGATCCGGCTAAGGTCGTCATATTTAAAATCGTATACGAACATGGTGAACCCTTTTTGGATATGTTGAGAAATGATATGTCTTATGACATAATAGGATTTTCCTGATCCGGGGTTTCCAAGTACCAGGATTGCCCGGAACGGATTGATAATGTTGATCCACCCATTCTTCCTTTTACTTCCAAGGGAGAATTCGGTCGGCAGATTGATCGAATATTCATTCTCCAATAGGACCTGTTGCTGGGGGAAGGTCTGGTTGATTGAATTAAAGATATCCTGAATACCCATTTCCAGATGGATGATCCTGGCAAATTGGGTCATACCGACAATAAGGAGAAGGTATCCTAGTGAATTAATGATGGTATAGCAGATCAGCGAAAGAAAAAGGTTCCCGGTTACCGCAAGAGCCATATGACCAAACAGGTAGAATGAACATCCTATCAAGGAGATGGACAGGGCTATGTGGCTTTTGCGACTCTTATCCTTTTTGCCTTTGACCCCCAATAGGGAAAGTACCAGAAAGAATATAATCGCAGATTTTATGACCGGAACATCCAGAAATCCTGTTTTGAATAAACCGGCCAAGAGCCTGTCGGAAAACCTATTGGTCAGACCGGTACCTAGCAGTTCTGGATAGAACAGAACGTAATAATGGAGCATCAGAAGTACTACCGAAATACTTCGGCTCAGATCGCCCACTTTTCGAAGGCCCTGGATATTCTCTCCGGTATTCATGATATGTCCTGTTTTAACTGCTGCATATGAACTCCCTATGAAATCAGGTGCTCAATAAAGTTAAGTGTAGAATCATTCAGGAAATATACCCCTAAAAAAATAGCTATATCCATGTGCCTAGAAAGAGGGGTAATTGACCATAGACTTTAGGATAAGCTGGCATATATGCTACATGGACCACTTTTTTGAATTTAACCCGAAATCTTCTGATCATGGGCATTCCGGTTTTCCCGGGTTCTTTTCTGAAACTAAAATGTTTTAACATCTATCCGACTATCGAATATTTTCCATATTTTGGCTATTTCAAAATTGAATCAATTGTGTCTCTTATACTCAATAACAATCGACCTACGGTCAGACTTAGGGCATTTCGCGCGATCGATGATCCTGAAACGTGCAAAAGGTTCATCAAGGGGCATGAACACGTTCTGACTGCCATTGGAGTCAAAAAGGTCACTTCCTCAAAAGATGATTGGATGTTCAATCCGGCAGCTTTCGTACTGATAGTTGAATCCCTTGATGGCAATTTCGTTTATGGGGGTGCCCGGATCCATGTGGCTGGCGGAACACAGGCCCTTCCCATAGAAGAGGCGACGGGAATGATGGATCCCAAGATTTTTGATCTAGTTTGGGCCCATGCCCAGTCCGGCACGGGGGAGGGATGTGGACTGTGGAATTCCCGGGAGATTGCAGGCTATGGTATCGGAAGTATATTTTTGACCAGAGCAGCAATTGCCATTGCACCGAAGATTGGGTTAAAGTCACTTTTTGCGCTCTGCGCGCCATACACCATAAACCTTACGAAGGCTGTCGGTTACCGGCAGGAGACGGGTGTGGGTAACAATGGTACCTTCTATTACCCTAAATTGGACCTCTTGGCAACAACCATGGTCCTTGATGATGTTGAGGAGCTCTCCCAAGCCAGTGAACTGGATCGTCAGGCCATTCTGGACCTGCGGCAAATGGGGGTCGGAGCAAGGATTGAGACCCTTCGCTCAAAGGAGATAGAGATACATTACGATCTTGGCCTTAATGATCTGGAGGGATGGGACCTGAATCGGATCATACAGATGTCCAATGGTCCCCGCAGCATAACAAAAGAGAACGATCCTGATAAAATCATAATCCTATAGTATGAAAGAACCTGATTTCCCGAACCGGGAGTGGCAATACCGCCCCAGTTTTTACGATCTGTCTAACCCCAGTGACCTACTGAAGCTCAATATGCTGCGGATGGACGGCCACATCGATCAGGAATACGATCAGATACAGAGCCAGTTGGTGGACCTCTATCTGTGCCGATTTCCATCTGATGGGGAGCTTTCTGGTTTCAGTGATTTTCTCCATTCCGTTCTAAAAGGAATTCCAATTGAAGAATTTGGCCTATGGGTGTATTATCCCTGGAGGCGTAGCCTAGTGCACATTCTTTCTGAGGAGGAATTCATAGAGGTCAGGACCAACCGTAACCAACTGAAGATCCGATCGGAGGAACAACAACTTTTAAGGGGAAAGACAATCGGCATTATTGGTCTGTCTGTTGGAGCAGCTATCGCACAGACGATAGCGATGGAAAGGACTTGCGGGAGGCTTAAACTGGCAGATTTCGATACACTGGATCTGAGCAATATGAACCGTTTGAAATCCGGGGTGATGGATCTAGGGATGCCGAAAGTTGTCCTGGCCGCCCGAGAGATCGCCCAGATAGATCCTTACCTTGAAGTGGAGATCTTCCCTTTAGGGGTGGGAAAGGACAATTATACGGATTTCTTCGGCGGAGGATCACCATTGGATCTATTGGTGGAAGTCTGTGATGGATTGCAGGTGAAGATCGAAAGCCGTATAATGGCGAGGGATTTGGGTGTACCTGTCATCATGGAGACAAATGATAGGGGGATGTTGGATATAGAAAGGTTCGATCTGGAACCGGGCCGCCCGATCTTCCACGGTTTATTGGAGGGAACGGATATTGGGGATCCGGAGAAAATCGACCCTGCCAAACGTTTGGAGATACTGATGAAGATCGTTGATCCGCGGAAAATCTCTCCGCGGATGCAGGAATCCCTTCCGATGTTGGGTTCAAGGCTAAAATCTTGGCCACAGTTGGCCTCCGAGGTCATGTTGGGGGCAGCCCTTTGCTGTTGGACCGCAAGAAAGCTGTTGTTGGGTGAGGCTCTTGCTTCAGGAAGGCAATATTTTGACCTTCATGAACTTTTGACCGGTAAACCATATTAAAAAATAACAAATGCGAAAGTTCCGTCCCTTTTTCCTTTGCCTTGTTCTGTTATCCATTTCGGCCAAAATCCTGGCAGGGGACAACATTATACGTTACAAGGGCGAGGATATCCTTTACTTAGGGAAGAAACTGCAAATTTATTCCCAGGAGTCGGACCAACTTGAATTACGCGAAGTTCTTTCCAGGCCGGAGCTTTTCGAACAGAGCCGGATCGAGGTCCCAAATCTCGGTATCGACCGGGGTGTCCATTGGATAAAATTCGAGATACTCAATGAATCCGATAAGGAGAACCTGATGCTGGACCTTTCCATGCCTAATATAGACAGGGTGAAATTTTATCGTGTAGGACCTAGCGGAACCGATAGCACGGTCTACTTTCTGGGGGAGCCCTTGAACAGGAGGAAGTTCAAGCATCAGTTCTTTCTTTTCGATCTGCACCTGAAGAAGGGAGAAAGGGCCATCTGTTACCTGCAGCTGACCAGTAGCACACAGCTGACTGTACCCGTTTCTCTTCATTCGCTTACTGGGCTTTTCCGTTTCCTCCAGCAGGAGGATACCCTCTCGGCCATATATTTTGGTCTGATGCTATCCCTTATCTTCTATAACGGCTTCATATACATATCCACCAAAGACAGGAACTACCTCAGCTATGTTGGCTATGTGTTCTGGGTGATGTTCGCTCAACTAGCCATACTTGGCCTTTTCGAGCGGATATTCCAGGTGGGCAATGAATGGATCAATTCCAGGGTACTGACATTCGGGGGTGCTATGTCGGGCATTGCGACCATAAATTTCGTTAAGACCTTCCTCCAGACCTCCACAAGAACAAAGTATTTCAATTCCTTGTTGAACATATTTTTGTTGGGTTATCTCCTATCGATGGTCCTATTATTGATGGGTTATATATCCTTATCCTACAAGGCAGTGAACATGATCGCCGGAGTGGGTGGAATAATCGTACTGTTGATGGCCTCCATTTTGGCAAAGACTGGAGGAAGACAGACTAGGTTGTTCCTGTTCGCCTGGTATGTTTTTATCATCTCAGTTCTGGTTTTCATCCTAAAGGATTATCAGATTCTTCCGACAAATGTCTTTACTACACGGGCCATTCAGATCGGATCTATAATCGAGGCGCTGATCCTGTCGTTTGCTCTTGCCGATAAGATCAACAGTTATCGAAAGGAGCTCATTGCAGCCAAACTACGTGAGCTGGAAATCTCCCGCGAAAACCAAAGGCTGATCATGGAACAGAATATGATCCTAGAAGATCAGGTTCAGAAACGTACCCATGAACTTCAGATGTCAAACGAATCGCTCAATAAAACGCTGGTCGATCTTCGTGAGACTCAGGCTCAATTGGTGGAATCGGAGAAAATGGCATCCCTGGGACAGCTTACCGCGGGGGTAGCTCATGAAATAAACAACCCGATCAATTTTGTGACATCCAGTATAACCCCTTTAAGAAGGGACATTGAAATACTCTGGGAACTCTTGGAGAGGTTGGAGGATATAGCGATCTCCGATGGTCTGGGAACGGAACAGAAAAAGGGCTTGATCGAGCTTGCCAAATCGGACCAGGATATTCCTTACCTCAAACAGGAGATCCACTTTTTGCTAAAGGGTGTCCAGGATGGGGCGGAGAGGACCTCGGAGATCGTCAAGAGCCTGAGGGTCTTTTCGCGTGTTGATGAGGATTCGCTGAAGTTCGCTGATATAATCCAGGGGATCGAGTCCACTCTGGTAATCCTAAATACCATGATCAGGGAATCTATCCAGGTCCAAAAGGAATTCCAGGAAATCCCCCTCATCGAGTGCTTCCCGGGAAAGCTCAACCAGGTTTTCATGAACATCCTTACTAATTCCATACATGCCCTTAGTGAAAAGTTCGGTGAATCCTTTGGTGCCAGGATAACCATCCAGGTCCGTCTGATCGAGGAAAACGGTGAGGTAGAAATCCGGTTCCAGGATAACGGAACTGGGATCCCAAAGGAGATCATGAACAGGATATTCGACCCGTTTTTTACTACCAAGGAAGTTGGCGAGGGTACAGGTCTGGGAATGTCCATTGCCTACAAGACGATTGAGCGCCATAACGGAAAGATCCTCGTTGAGTCAGTTCAGGGTGAGGGGACTACATTTATAATCATTCTTCCGGTCAGACAGAACAATTAGGCATTTGAGCGGTAATTCATTAAAAAGTGTTAACAATGGAAAAGAAATTTGATATATTATACATAGACGATGAACAGGCCAACCTGTATTCCTTCAAGGCACTCTTAAGGCTTAGATACAATGTCCACATTACCGATAATACCACAGAGGCACTCAATCTGCTCACCATGAATCCCAATATCAGGATCATCTTCTGTGACCAGAAGATGCCTGGAGAGCAGGGTGTGGAATTCTTTGAGAGGATCCAGATTGATTTCCCGCGACCTGTTCGGATCCTCCTAACAGCATATGCAGATCCCCAGATCGTCCTGGATTCCATCAACAGGGGACATGTTTTCCGTTTCATGGGCAAACCCTGGAACGAGGGAGAACTTCTTTCATGCATTGAAGAGGCAAATAGGTACTATCTCGCAAATACACTTCTTGACCAGAGGAACCAGGAACTGGTCAAGGCATATGATGAACTCGATAAATTCTCTTACAGCGTCAGTCATGACCTGAAGGATCCATTGGCAGGGATGATGAGCGCCATCAAACTTGCCCTTGAGTTCAACAGTGTGGACCAATTGCACGAAATACTAAAGCTCATGAGCAAATCATTGGTCAAATTGGAGGACTATATCGACAGTCTAAGGGACTATTACCTTTTGCGGAGAGGGGGGCTGAACCTGTCAAAAATTGATTTCCAGGAAGTATTTGATGATTTAACGGATTTCTATAAGGTCTATGCAAATGGGAGTGGTGTAAACCTTGATACGCGTGTCGACCAGGTCTATGCCTTCATAAATGATAGATCGATCATCGAACTCATCATCCACAACCTGGTTTCCAATGCCATCAAGTACCAGAAGGAAACCGAGAAGAACAAGAGCATATTTCTGTCCGTGGTCACCCATCCCGATCATGCGGTTCTGGAGGTCATGGATAACGGGATCGGGATCCCAAAGGAGAGCCAACAGATTATTTTCAATCTATTCCAGCGTGCAAGCGACCAGGCGCATGGAATGGGATTTGGATTGTATAATGTTAAGAGCGCGATCCAGAAGCTCTCAGGTGAGATCCTAGTGGATTCAGAGCTTGGGATGGGGGCAACCTTCAAGGTCATTATTCCCACCAAGTGATTGCTAGGAGATTCCTAGGACAGGAGTTTCTGCCTTAATAGGAATTCCAGCTGTTCATTGGAAAGTTCCAGCCTGGAGTTCTGTTCGATTATCTCCTTCTTGTTCAGGTAGATCTGGAAGGCCTTGGAAATGATCCCATCTATTTCGCTCTCGGTCCAGGGCTTGTTCAGGTAGTGGAATACCTTACCTTTATTGATTGCATCGACCACCGCGGTCATATCCGTATAACCTGTAAGTAGTATCCTCATAGGACTGGGGTCCAGTTCGATCACCTTTTCAAGGAACTCCACTCCTGTCATCCCAGGCATTCGCTGATCGGTGATAATGATGTGGATTTCATTCTTGGAAATTATATCCATTGCATCAGGGCCATTCAAGGCGGTGAAAACATTATATTTAAGCCGAAAGCTGGCCTTGAAGGAGAATAGATTGTTTTCTTCATCATCCACATACAAAATATTGATCTTTTCGCCTGTTTCCATCTACTTTTAATTTCTTACAAAATTAGCAATATTTTCCCGAATCTCGGAATATGTATTTTAAGCGGGGAACGGGGACGAAACGGTTACTTCACCTTTTTGGTCCGTGAATTCGTAGAGTCCGTTCCCTATTGGATTGCTTTTGGGCGGTACATTGAGATGGAATTCCTTTTATTATGATGTCTCTTAGGAACGGCTGCTGCAAACGTGATATGCTAATAGTACAGCATTGTAGGTGGTCTATGAATATCGTATCCGTTGGAGTTGCTGCATTATTAATCAGCTGGATCCCTTGTTGAAGAAGAGCATCTTCTATTTTCCTGTCGTTTTCGGGCAACAGTGCCTGCTCTCCAAGAACTACTCTGATCCTGCTCAGCGATGATCCTACCTGCTCTCCATGGGCACGGAATATTTCCTCCAGTGAAGCCAGTGTTGGTCGGTTTTTAAGTCTTGATGCGGGAATGCCTACGCTCAGGGAGACACCATTTCTGTTGGTTATGAAATATAGAAGGCCGGTAGAGGACCTTTTTTCGGATGGTTGGAGCAAACTGCACTTTATGCCAAAGGTCTTGAGCAGTGTGTTCCATTCACGAAGATCTCCAAAGCTATATCTTTCCATTAGATGGGCAGTGGTACGTTCAATGGATAGTTTTGTTGGAACTTTTCCGTAATTCAATTCCTGGATGTTATTGGTGTCTGATTGCCGAATGAAGGGTATTGTCTGCTTTGCCCTTACAAGTCCAAAGATCCGTTCAATTTCCCTCTGTGCAGGATCTGATCTTAGCAGACCTATCCTATGCATCCTTATCCTTCTACCATTTGCCAATATATTGGTTGTTACAATATGTATATGGGGATTCTGGGTGTCTCGATGTCTATATGCAAGGTATGGTTGTTTTCCAAATCCTACGGCTTCCATGAATTTCCAGCAGATGGCCAGCTGGTGCTGGTCAATTCTGGAAAGATCACTTGGATGGAAATTCAGGATGATATGTACAGCCGGTAACAGCACATTCTCATTGAGGGAACATCGTCTGGCCAGGTATTTATTCTTTAATCCCAGATCAAGCGATTGCGTTCCTAAGGGAAAATTTCCCGCTAGGATATAGTCCGCCCTATCCAATGCCACTTTTTTTTCATTATATAATAGGATCTCCGTTGTTCCCTTTAATTCGTATATCAATGCTACCATACCTCCAACATTTTCTCAACAGCCGAATCAAGGGAAAATAGTTCTTCTCTCAGGATTTGAAGGATTCCTATGGTGTCCTCCACTTCTGTTTGACCGATCCGCACATACAGCAGTTCTAGGTTCTTTCGCACCTGGGAGACCTCATGTAGGATATCATCCTGGGATCGGTTCCTATATGTGGAAACGATCCGGTTGGAAAAAAGCAGTTTTCTGAAGTAAACTCCCATATTTGGACAGGTTGAGTTTTGTTGTCTATTCTTGATCTTCATGAATTCCTCATGTGTAAAATAAAGTAGCAGTCTCTTTGTCCTTAAATTCTTCTCATTTTTCATAACTGATATTTATTGCCTGTGGTTCAATCTTCTGGTTGTGCTGTATGGTTTTAGACCGATTTTGCTCGCCCAATCATTCAGGTCCTTATGTCCATCATAAAGCCCGCTCTGGTCATTGAACTTAGGGTCAAGGGAGACAGCATATTGGGTAAGGTTCTTTCCAGGAGGATCATTATCTAGAAAAAGGGAGACTTTTTCATGGGCTTTGAACTTCGGTAAAGCCCTCCCAAATAGGGAAATACCGTTGAGTACAACGAAATCTACTGAATCTGGGCCTATTCCACGGTTCAGTGTCCGAAATGTCAGGAAATCCATGAATCCTTCGAACACCATGACCTCTTTGTTACCTGATAATATACTGGTGATATCCTTTGGAGAACTACTTCCCTTGAAATACGGATTCCTGAGTTCGAGACCGCCATGGTCATTGGCGAATCCAATTCCGAGATAGGATCTGTCGCGTACCCTAAAGGTTATCTCCCTACAATATTCATCAGCGATCGAAATCGATACCCTTCTTTCCTGGATATACCTCATTAAACTATCTGAACGTAGAGATACGTTACCAATGATTTCCATTTTATGATCAGCATGGTGCTGTGTCTCGGGAAAAGCTATCCGATGCGGGCGTAAATTACCTGAGCCGGAAATGTTTTTTATGAGTTCTTTAATGCTCGTGCCCTGATGGATGATAGCAAAATCAATGAGATTGCCACCTTTTCCGATTCCATAATCATACCAACGGTTCAATTTCCTGTTGATCTTGAAGGACGCTTCGGTTTCATGGCGTAGTGGTGAGAGATACCAAAAATCATTTCCCCTGATCCTCTGTGGAGATATTCCACAACTGGCAAGGTAATCCACCAGATCCAAATCCCGGATCTGATCAAGGATGTCATGTGGGTTTGAAGGTTCCATTTCAGCATCTGAGTTACAACGGTCTAATTTCAGGATCAGATTCCAAATCTGGAATACATATATAAAATCGGCAATGGGTCCAATGGAATAATACACCGTTGGAAAGTATATCTGATTTTTATTTCCTGGGTTTGTATAGGGGGATTTTGGTGGAATAGAATATCGGATCATTTTCAAACCTATAGATTCATCTTTCTTTACAAGAATAATGTCATATACCCTTCGACAAGAGATACGTGCATAAGCTTGTCTGGAACTTTCAGCCAAGGCATCCTCCTGAGCTTTATATCGGGCCAGTAAAGAAACGGCCCACAAATTAGAGTGGGCCGTGGTTTGTCTACAGTCTTTTCACTATAGAGTTATAAACCGGATCTATTCTTCATTCCATAATTCCTGGACCCTTTCCACAAAAAGCCCTATGTGGTTGCCATCCATCAATCCGTGATGTCCATGAATGGAAACAGGCATTGTTTTTCGTCCGTTATCCTCTGTTACTTTTCCAAAGGAAATTTTCGGCGAACTGTCAGGGTAGGAGAAACTTCTGGCGTGGGAGAGGGCTGTGAAGTCTATCCATGGAATGGCCGAAAAGTGGATGACACCTTCGCCAGAAACAGCAGGGATTAAATTGTTGGACTGCTGTACTCGTTCAATCTCTTTAAGTGCTGCTGCATAAAAATCGATTTCGTCCTTGTAGTAATCCATATAGGCAAAGCCAAAAGTGCCATTTGGTCGGTTGATGGTAGGCGATGCATCTATACTGTCAAAGAGATACACCTGCCTGTCGTGGATCCTGTAACGGAAATTTTCTATTTCGTTGGCGGCCCTTAATGCTCTGAATAAATAGTATAGAAAAAAGGAATTTCCCTTTTCTTTGGCGGTTTTATATGCCTGTGTGCAGTCAATGTTAACCGTTGCGCCAAAAAACGGTTCTTCAAATTGGGAAAAGAATAGGAAATGTTCCTTTCTGTTCCACTGTTCAATGTCAATCAATGTTTTCATATCTACAAATAGTTCAGGATTCCGTCAATGCTCTTCAGTTCCACAAAATTAACGTGTTTCAAATTATGTTCATGCTGTTCGTATGTCCATGTCACATGGTAGGGAATGTGTCCGCCGTATCCGCCCAATTCCAGAACAGGCAGTATATCCGATTTAATGGAATTGCCCAACATCAGGAAATTTTCCGGCCTGCAGTCCAAATTTTTTAACAGCTTTTGATAATCGCTCACCTTTTTATCGCTCATTATTTCGATATGATCAAAATAGTCCTCCAATCCAGATCTTTGCAGTTTACGTTCCTGGTCTAATAAATCACCCTTGGTGGCTAATATCAACCTAAACCTGCCTTTCAACTGTTCCAGCGTTCTGGGCACGCCCTGCAGTAGTTCGATAGGTTTTTGTAGAAGTTCCTGTCCATTGGCTATGATTTTATCAATCAGTTCCAATGAAGCAGTTCGGTTGGAAACACGGCTAGCGGTTTCCATCATACACAGCATAAAACCTTTCACTCCGTAGCCATAGAGGCTCAGGTTCTTCATTTCGGTATTAAACAGTTCCTGCGATACCGAATGCTGGGGCAGATAGTTTTCAAGCAATTCGCAGAATTGTTTTTCCGCTTCCTGAAAGTATGGCTCGTTCATCCATAAAGTGTCGTCTCCGTCGAATGCTATTGTTTTTATACTGTCTTTCATTTATTTACTTTTGTATTATTGAAATGCAAAAATCAACAAACTGAAAAACTAAAAAAAGGACATTTGTCCCGACCGATATATGTTGCGAACTAACCAAACTTTTTTAGGGTATGTGAAAGAGCTTTACGATAATCAGCAACGTAGGGAAAATATTATGGAAAAGCAATATTCCAAAGGGCAGAAGTTGTTCTTTCAAAATGAAAGGGCAACTAAAGTTATGTTTATCAAAGAGGGTGTCGTCAAATGCTTTTTTACGGAAGACAACGGCAAAGAATATATACTGGAGTTTTTAGGCAAGGGCGAAATCATTGGCGAAATTGAATTTATCAGAAAAATCGTTAGTCTTTGCAATATCGAAGCAATGACGGACGTAACGGTTTATGCTGTATCTCCTGGATATTTTGCGGAACTAATAAAGAATGACATAAAACTTAACAATCTGTTACTAGATGCTTTTGCGGAACGTATAATCAATACGGCAAGTCGGGCTTCATTCCAACAATTGTATACCATAGAGCATAGCTTGGCTAAACTCTTGGAGCTACTATCCAAACAGGACATGCACATGTCAAAAGAGGATATCGCTTCATATCTCGGTATTACAGTAAGAAGTCTTAACAGGGCGTTCAAAGGTCTTTCGGAATGATTTAGGAGATCCAAAAAACGGCCGATTTCTTTGGACGGTCTCCGGGATAATTTTGAAGGTCCAAAAAAGAGAATAACCACCCGTTAAATCTCTACAATTTCTTTAAAATAACATTGCTGATATTTTAGTCAGATATATTGGCATAAATCTGCATTGTGCGATTTCCTTTTCCTTACTTTTTTACCAGGATACCATGCGGAACCCCTTCGGTAAAAAAGCTTTAAAAAAGGTAAGGCTTGTCAAATAACAAGTTTTTTTCATAAGGGAATCCGATTCTTTGTGGGAATATTCAGCTAAGTGCTGAATCCTGCATACTTTCCATTTACTTTAATCCTACATATAACCTGAACTTTCCATTTTTCTCCCAAGCGGTCTTTTTAAGTTAGTATATCTCTAACGATTAAAAGTAACTTTTTGGTAAACCTACTTTTTCCAGCTTTCTATCACCATACCAAAAAAATATTTTCATGCCTTTTTTTATCATTGTGGTAAGTATTAATCCACCGTGAAGTTATTATTCGTTTTCATGAAATATTTGCAGTGGTGCTATTCAAGGATTGATGATAAAATCCTAAATTAGGAATATATAATTTAAATGGGCGGATGTTGGACATAATAGTAAATAAACCATAAAGTTATAGCAACGATATGAAAGAATTTTGGGAAGAACACTTTATTGATAAGCAGGAAATGTGGGGCTTTGAACCTGCCAGGTCTGCTCTGATAACCAGAGATTATTTTAAAGAAAATTGTGTGAGGAATTTGCTTATTCCCGGTATCGGCTACGGACGAAATGCCCAAGTTTTCAAACAGATCGGAATAGATGTGACCGGCATAGAAATATCCCAAACTGCTATTGATCTAGCAAGGAAACACTACGGAAGCGGAATGGTCATTCATCACGGTTCTGTAACTGAAATGCCTTTCGATACCATCCAATATGATGGTATATTTTGCCATGCGTTAATTCATTTGTTGAACAGTAAGGAAAGAGCCGCTCTAATAGCGGGTTGCTATGACCAACTAATCCAAGGAGGGCTTATGGTATTTACTACCATTACGAAAGAAGCCCATACATACGGTCAAGGTAAATATATCAGCAAAGATCGTTATGGAATGTTTGGCGGAGTAACGATGTTCTTTTACGATAGAGAGACAATACAGGAGGAATTTGGGAGATATGGACTGATTGAAGTAACCGAGGTGAATGAAAATTACCCATTTTATTTGATAAAATGCAAAAAATAGTGAAGGAAATGAGGGAGTTATATAATACATGACCTTATAGATCATAAGATTGTTATTTCATTCCAGAGGACAATTCTTCTAATTTAGAGCTCCTCCTTTGATGAAAAGATGATTAGTGATCCCTTATTCGTGTGTGTACCTTCTGTTTATGCTCTTTTTGGATTTATTGAAAGGTGCTTGATTGTAATTGAGGGGCATAGCATATCCGTGAAAAACCGGTCAGTGCGCTTGAGCCACATCCTTTATCTAAGTTAATTCCTCGATTTAAACGATACCTATTAATAGGTTAAAAATAGTCCTCGGTAGAGTTTAGATGGTTTGAAATAATCTGAATGACCAAAATGATTATTATCAATAAAACGATTACAAATACAATCGATATCAAATCGATCATTTTTTCCTTCTGTTCGTTATTTTCCATTATTGGCCGGTTTTGGAGGTCTTACCGAAACCAGATCAGGTCCCAGATTTGTTTCCTCCAACAAAAGTAAACAAAATATGGCTGGAGCGGAAATTATTTTCGTCATTCTAAAGATAAATATTGATATTCCGTAATATTTTTTCGGTTCTGTATTTATGTTTATAGCGGGCCGTTTGGTTTATTGCTCTCCGATAGGTATCTTTCTGAGGCCCATCTGGCCATCTTGGCGTTCGAACGTTTTGCAACCCACGTATCCTATGGTAAATTCCGTCTTTCAGCAGGAATTTTATTGGTATTATATTTTTGTTGTTTTTTTGTAATCCCAATGCAAAGTACATAAAGAATCCTTTGACTTATATCGGTGGTTATGTTTTCTAAAATCATTGGTCATACATTTTCCAAGGTAGCTGGTATCGTTTCCAATAAAATTTTCCTTTATCAGTTCACCATCCTGCCAGTTGAAAGGAATTTAATCCGGTCCATATCCCTAATGGATATCGGAATAAGCAATCGGCCCACCATTGAAGTTCTCTCGGGAATTCCTATTAAATAGACTACAAAATTGCCTGACATAAGAATACACTCCGGAGAAGAAAATGAATGGAATTTTAACGATGAGATTATTATAAATCTCACTAGATATTCTTTAGAGATCAAGGGGAGATTATTTAAAGGAGTATATAGAGAAATCTTTATCAAATCATTATCCGTCGGCTCCATGCATATTTGGCAAAATCCTCAGTTTCCCCTAAGATATAGTAAAGTACCGATCCTAGAGTATAGAAAGCAATTGTATTTTTCCCAATGGGGTTATTTCAAATTCATATGGATAATTTAGCAACTTATCTGTCTCCTTTTTCTTTGATGCAATCTTGGACTTCTTTAATAGCCTTGATAGAGATTGTTTAAATTCCGGATAAACCTCCAGATCAAGTAAACTCATATTGTGATATACCCTGTTCAGGATAACGTGTTCAAGATTTAATAACTCCATAACACATTTGTATAAAGCCATAATTTTTATCAGAAGAATTAACGTTTTAGTTAGATATGATTTAACGTTGTGTATTATACAAAAACCAAAAGGAATTGTTTTATATTTTTTTGAACTCTTGGGATTTTCCGTTGTACTATATATAATCGATGACTTTTCCATTGTAATTATAGTAATTGTTTCAAGATGGTACAATGGTGCCATCTTTTTTTGAAAGTATATCTTCCCAATAATTCCATTTGACTAATTTCAAAAGACAACATGTAATTTAATTTTTTTTGGTTAGCTTTAACCTGATAATATTAGTCACCCTGCCGTTGGGTAAATTGGTTCGCAAGCCTACATTACTCGATCGTAGGCTTGTTTGTTTGAGTTATAAGGGTCGAATTATTACTGGGCCGGAAAACATTAGCGTTTTTTTATTCTGCTAGGGACCCATGGTAGTATTTGCTATGGATAGCATTAAACAGGATTTTCCCTTTTTCGGGGGCTCTATTTCATTACATTCTATGGTTCCCAAAATATTTATCTGAAGGAAATTTTTACAACGTAGTAAATCCAATATTTTTTATTCCAAAAATAAAAAAACCACTCCGAAGAGTGGTTCTGAGATGAATAATTATAGAATAGAATATTTAATCCGCTTTACTGTTAAGGTTTGTGTCCGCCAAAGCCGTGAGATTTTTATCGCAAGCTTTTTCCTCCTTTAGTGTGGCCAAAAGTAATTTCACTGCTTCTTTGTGCCCTAGCACCTTGGCAAATGCAGCCAAAGTCCCATAAGTAGCTATTTCGTAATGTTCAACCTTCTGTGAAGAAGCTATTATACCTGCGTCCCTAACGGGTCCCACCTCAGTTTCCTTCATTATACCCTCACTTTCCTCCAATAGACCAGCCATTGCATCGCATTTTTCTGCCGAGGCCTTCTTACCTATGGATTTAAAAACTTCTTCCAACCTGGAAACGTGTTCCTTGGTTTCTTCTAGATGGGATTGCACCGCTGATTTCAATTCTTTAGCTGTAGCATTTTTTTCCATTTTAGGTAGAGCTTTCACCAATGCCTTCTCTGCCCAATAGATATCTTTCAGGCCATCCTCAAAAAGGCCTTGAAGATCTTTTGCTGCATCTGCTTTTGCTTTAACTTTTGTTTCGGTGGTAGGACTTTTTTTTGTTGTAGCCATAATTTTAAAATTAGATTGTCTTTTTAATAGTAAACACTAACCATCCTTTGTAGTTTTATTTTTTTTTATTTTGAACGATAGATATCTGCAATTTTAATTTTCAGCCAATCATTCGTGCGGAACATTAAATGTGTGTTTTGATAAATTGTAATTACGCGATTGTCATATTGCGATTTATTGACTTCATTAATTCAGGATTATTCCTATATTTCTGGAATGAAAAACACCATCACGGCTAGGATGACTATACCCAACCATATATTCTTGGAGCAGGGTGGTCTATCATACCTTCAAAGTCAGATCAATATAATCTCAAAAGACCTGCAGCAAGAATATGGATATAATCACATTGAATATCTTGATCATAAATTGGAGGATTCTCATATGGATACTGCCGATTCAGACCATCTCGTATTTGTGATAACTTTTGGAGTGGAATAATTTTTATCTTGCCTCAACCTTTTTATTGGAATTATAAACCTGCATATTTTATTATTCAATTCGAATGGATAAGGAATCCTTATTATCTTAAATAATTTGCATAAATGGTTTAATATCCGTTTTATTAAACTTTCCTTAAAATTTAACTTCCCTCCTTCAGCCATCCCATTTCGAAAATATTAATTATGAATAGCTCTAATATTGAAATTAGATAGCAGGACGCCTATACTTTCTTAACATTTTGTGGAATTATTACAAAATGTGGTATCTTTTTAATTATTAAATTTATAACATGGAAAAATTAGCTCATTTACCATTGGATAAAAGGGAACAGATTTTGGAAATTCTTGAAATCATTAAGGATGTGGCTTTACCTGAAAAAGTGATCTTATTCGGGAGTTTTGCTAGAGGGGACTGGGTGGATGATGAATATCTAGAAGGAGGAGCAACCTATAGTTATCGAAGCGATTTTGATTTTTTAGTTGTAACAAATGGATCTAAACTTCAAGAATTTGAAATAAAAAACCGTATTGAAAATAGAACAGGGAAATTTAAACATCCTGTAAATCCTTTGGTCCATGAAATTGATCATATAAATTATGGGCTAGAAAGAGGTCAATATTTTTTTCGTGATATAATTAAGAATGGAATATTATTATATGACACGTTTAGGACAGGTTTTATTTCTACAAACCCTCTTTCAATTCCACAGCAAATTGAGAATGCTCAATTTTATTACGAGAATTGGGTGGAAAGTGGGAGTAGAATGTTAGATCATGCAAAATTAATTTTTGAATCCTCTATTTCTAAGGGATATAAATTAAATGAGGTGTTGTTTTTACTACATCAAACAGTAGAAAGGTTATTTGCCGGATTAGGTTTGATATTTACGGGTTACAAACCAAAAACACATAGTATAAAAGAATATAGAAACTACACAAAGTCAATTTCAGAAGATATTAATAATGCGTTTTGTTTTCCACCTACCTCAGAAGAAATTAGATTATTTAATATTCTTCAAAAAAGTTATATAGATGCTAGATACAAATCAGATTTCTTTATAGACAAATCTGATCTCCAAATGTTAATAAATAAAGTGGAAATATTAGAAAAATTGGTGATTAAGTATTCAAAAATGAAAATAAAAAGTTTGAGAGCTTAGCTTCTTCTTTTTTTGCGTGTTGAAATATACTTAGGCATATCTATTTCAAAATTAAATAATTCATTTGGCTGAAGTTCTAAAGCTTTACATACTGCAATTAGACCACTAACTGAAATGTTATTTTTTCCTCTAACTATTCTATATACCTGACTGTAACTAAACCCAGTTCTATCTTCAATATCTTCAAGTGTGATATCCTTTATTTTCGCAGTCTCCCAGAGTTTATTTCTAATTAATTCTAATATCTGTTTGTCAATGTATTGTTCAGGCATAAACAAATAGACATTTAAAAAAACGAATTTGTTATTCCAAATTTGGAATAAAAATTAATTATTAATATCTTTGTTAAACATTCATTGGTCAGGCGTGAGAAACCTAGAACCAATTTGAATGAATATTATAAACTTACATTTCCCTATAAAAAATTCAGGAGAGGCCTCCTTTGGTTTGTGGACGCGTAGTTTCTCACGCCCAACCATGGGACAAAGGAGCGGCCTTTTCTGTCAGTACAGATCAGATTCATTATATCTGATCTACGACCTTAATAGGTTGGTGATCTCACCTCCTGAATGATATTAGTCTTAGTCCTAAACTGGACAGATCAATAATTTCTTTCGACTATTATTTCTTAAAATTCTTTGGTGCCGTTCTGATCAACAGAGCAGTGTCCAAAGGAAATATTACCAATTATGAAAACTTATTTTTTTTATTCAGCTCGAAAGCATTTAAGATATATGCATTTGCTTTCATATCCATTTATTTTCACTCGACTCATAACCCGTCTATGTATTAAGTGGAAATTATCCCTAATAGTACCAACGTTAATCTGCTTTGTAAATGTGTTAAATGCCCAGCAGATCCGTTCAAATCAAGCGAACGGGGAAATTCAGCGATTGGAGATCTCTGAAGGTGCACACCTACCGGAACCAATCTGGAACATTTCTGTGGACCTGGTTAACCATCCTAGCGGAAATTCCAGAATGTCGCTGGGGGAAATCGCGAATACTGAGCTTGTGGTCCTGGATTTCTGGGCCACATGGTGCGCACCATGTGTTACCGCCATACCAAAGAACATGGAGATCCAGCAGGAATACAAGGACCGATTGATGTTTGTTCTGGTTAGCAGGGAAGATCGGGAAACTCTAAAAGGATTTCTGGATAGACAGTCATCAGATCAGGGTCTATGCCCATCCTGGACCGTATGGGGAGACAGTACCCTTCACAGGACCTTTCCAACAAGGCTGATACCACATTATGTGATCATACATAAAGGGATCTATAAAGGAGCGTTGGAGGCAGACCAATTGACCCGGGAAAATATTCAAAGGATGCTAGAGAATGACTGGGAAGGAATAAAGTTCAAAAAAAAGGAGAAGGCAATTACACATAGGTATGATGAGAATGGTCTTCTCTATGTTGATGGGAATGGTGGAGGTAAGGAGTTTATAGCATACCATTCCGTCTTCGGACCGTATAATCCCTCCTTGGGATATGGTAGCACCAAAGGGATCATCCCAAGTGAAAATGGAGGAAGGCTGAGCTTTCTGAACATATACATACCATGGTTCTACCAGGTGGCCTTCGGTGCTGGAAGGAACACCTATTACCAGCTGAACCGGGTGGTTCTTGATGTTGCCGATCGATCAAAGCTGATACATACGGACTCGGGCCTCGATGCAAAGGAGTGGATAGAGGCAGGGAACGTCTATAATTATGAACTTTCGGTCGGTCCTGCCCTAGGGGGCCGGTTCTATGAGATCATGAAGCAGGATCTAGCGAGGATCTTTCCCCAATATACCGCCCATGAAGAGATCAGGGACATGGACTGTTGGGTGCTGAAGATCATGGATAGAAACAGGCTGGATGGCCACCGGACCAGGTCCCGGAAGACCCGCACAAAATTTGATATGTTCGGGATCTCGCTTGAGCGGATCTCCCTTAACGGTTTTTTTTCAATGATGAAGGACTATTTCATGCAATCCAGTACGGAACCTTTGATCGCGGATTACCAGTATCCGGACCTTATCGATATCGAACTATCCACCCAGATGTCGGATATAAATAAGGTCAATGATTCCCTGCGGGAATATGGGATCCGGTTCATTAAGGAGAAAAGGCCCCTACAGGTCCTTGTGATCAGTGATAACCCCAAAAAAGATCAAGATGAAAACTAAAGATATAATAGTACTCCTGTTCATTATTTTTCTGGGTATGTCCCAGAACGCCAATTCCCAGCAACTCCTACGGGGAGTCGTACTGGATGCATCCAGCCAGGTTCCCATCCCACAGGCCGTTGTACTGCATAATGGAAAAAAAACCATGACCGATTCCGTTGGAGCATTCCACCTGAGGGTCCGGACCGGTGATAGGATAAGGGTGACCAATATTGCCCACCATCCAAAGGAGCATGTTTTTTCGGATGCGGATGGAACAGATCTGACCATATTACTGGAACCATTGGTAGAGCAGCTGGAGGAGGTTGTTGTCAGTTCCGGGTACCAGGAGCTCTCCAAAAAGGATGTCACGGGATCCGTAGCTGTTGTTTCCAGGGCCGAGCTGGAAAAGAACCCTCACCCGAATATCCTTTCCAGGCTCCGTGATGCGGTACCGGGATTGATATTCAACAAGCTGGACGTCCTACAACGGCAGAGCATTTCCATAGGGGGGAAATCCACCTTGTTCGCCAATTCCGAACCATTGGTGATCCTGGACAATTTTCCCTACGAGGGGGATATTTCTGACATAAACCCCCAGGATGTCCAGAGTATCACCGTGCTCAAGGATGCTGCAGCTGCAGCAATCTGGGGAGCGCGGGCAGGGAATGGGGTCATCGTGATAAAGAGTAAAAAAGGGATAATGGGACAATCCAATAAATTCAATGCTTCCATGAACCTGGGTATATCGGATCCCGTCGATCTTTTCTACAATGCCAGGATGACAAGCCCCGAGTTCATAGAGATGGAAAAAAGACTTTTTGAAAATGGATATTACCGTTCCCAGGAGTCATCCCAGAGCAATACGCCTCTATCCCCCGCGGTCGAACTTATGATCGCTCACCGTGAAGGTCTGATCAGAGCCGATCAGCTTGACCTTTCGCTCATGGAACTGGGCGCACATGATGTCCGAAATGACCTGATGAAGGAAGTGTACCGACCTGAAATGCGCCAGCAATATGCAGTCTCCCATTCCTTTTCCGGCAGGGGTAATGCGGGCATGGTTTCCCTGGGCTACGATAGGAACAGGGAGAACCTGCAGGGGAATTCCAACGACCGGCTCACCCTGACATTCAACCAGCAGATCAAGGTATGGAAGGATCGGATGACCATTACGCCCGGGATAGGTTTTACCCAAAGGGCGGGTGATAGGCCAAATAGGATCCCTGTCGATCTGCGTTTCGGTTCGACCTCCATATATCCCTATGCGGTCCTGAGGTCACCCGAGGGCGATCCCTTGGCAGTAACGAGGAGCTACCGTAGAAAATTCCTGGAATCTGCGCTGCAGCAAGGGCTTTTGGACTGGGAATATGTCCCCCTTTCGGATGTGGAACACCTCCAGTTCAGGACCAAGGACAGAATGCTCAGGGCCTCCCTGAATGCAGACCTTGAACTGCTCAGCGGTCTGAAGCTATCGGCAGACTATCGCTGGTTAGGGAGCTGGTCCTCCGGGAAGAGCCTCTATGGTCCCCAGAGCTATTATGCAAGGGACATGGTGAACAACTATACCTTCCTTAACGGCGGACAGCTGCAGTATGGAATTCCACAGGGAGGGATCCTTGATGGCAGGTACGGGAACGGGAGTTCCCATAATCTCCGTACCCAGCTACAATATGGTAAGGACTGGGAGGACCATCGGTTGAACATCCTGGTCGGAGGCGAGGTGTCCGATGCAAATTCACGGACCGATTCATACCGCCTATACGGATATGATCCCGAGCACCATGTAAGTGGTCCGGTGAACTATCTTGTCAACTATAAGCAGTACAGCAGTCCGTTCTCCAGGAGGATTCCCTATCAGGACTCCGGATCGGACCTGACGGATAGGTTCCTTTCCTATTATTCCACATTGGGATATTACCTGAAGGACAGATATCTGTTCAATGCCAGTGCCAGATTGGACCGAAGTAATATTTTCGGGGTCCGGAGCAATCAGAAGGGCATTCCATTGTTCTCCCTTTCTGCTGCTTGGTCACTGGATAGGGAGGATTTCTTCCGTCCATTGAGCCACCTTTTTTCCGGTATGAAACTTCGTTTGAGCTATGGACATACGGGGAATGTGGATAATTCCCTTTCCTCCCTGATGGTCGCTCAGAGAAGTCCTGTGACAGCCGACCACACTGGGCTGCCCTATTCGACCATTATGAATCCGGCAAATCCCGAACTGAGATGGGAACGTGTGGCAATAAGCAATATTGGGGTGGATATGGTACTTTTAGGGGGGAAACTGGACGTGACCCTGGATTCATATAGGAAAATTGGAAGGGACCTGCTGGGCAGCATAGATTTCCCAACGTCTTCCGGAATTTTCAGCTTCTATGGCAATACCGCGGGTACAAAGACCTGGGGGACCGATATCTCCCTGAAGGGTAGGTTCCCGATCAGTGCAAAGGCCTCCTCGACCACTTCCTTCATGTTCTCCTACAATAGGGATGAGGTCACCCATTACACGCTGGAACATCCGGTGACAAGTGTCCTTTCCGCGGGCCATATAGGGAGCTTCCCCGTTGTCGGTAGGCCCATCCACAGTATCTTCGCGTACCATTGGAGTGGTCTTGATTCCGAGAATGGTAGACCGCTGGGCCTGATCAATGGGGAGGTTTCGGGTGATCATAGAAAGATTATCCAGTCCTCAAAGTTGGAGGACCTGCTCTTTGTTGGGACCTCCAGGCCAAGGATGTTCGGATCCCTGCGTCAGGAATTCATCTATTCCAACATGAGCCTTGCAGTCGGACTTTCCTACCGGTTAGGATATTGGTACCGTAGGGAGTCCGTCAATTATAACCATCTGTTCACGGCGACCAGGGCGCATGGGGATTTTTCAGAGCGTTGGAAGGTCCCAGGAGATGAACGTTACACACAGGTCCCCTCCATGCCGACGGTAAGGGATAATAACGAGGTCCTGTTCTATACGAACTCGGCCATTCTGGTGGAGCCCGGTGACCATATACGGATCCAGGACATTCGGGCACAGTACCGTTTCCAAACAAGGGAAATCCCCGGTACAGTGGCACTGTTCGGACATATTGAAAATGTTGGGATGCTGTGGAAGAGCAGCGGGAAGAAGCTGGACCCGGATCATCCCAACCAGAAGGCCCTGAGGTACTGGACATTTGGTATGAGGATCGATTTTTAGGATTATTTATTATGATGAAGATGAAAAATAGATTTATGACGATGGCCATGATCGGTATAACAATGGCCATTCTGGGATGCGGAAAGGATTTTTTGGAGAAAAGGAAGGATATTTCCCTGGCCGTACCCCGGACACTCGAGGATGCAGAGCTTCTGCTCAACCATACCAACCAGAACTTTGGTACGACCCCAGGCCTGCAGATCATCTCTGCCGACGAATACACTATGGAAGAACCGAACCTGAACTCCCTCAGTATTACGGAAAGGAGCAGTTTCCTATGGTCGCGTGATTTCTACCAGGGGGAAAGGTTCAATCTGGATTGGACCTATATGTTCTCCCAGGTATATTACGCCAATACCGTGATTGAACTGATCGATGGGATGGGGGCGTTGGAGGGACCACAAAAGGACCGTGCCGATGGCCTACGGGGCAGGGCGCTGTTCCATAGGGCCCATGCCAACTGGTGGCTGGCCCAGCTGTTTGCGGAGAATTACAGACCGGGACAGAACGACGGTTCACTGGGCATTCCACTTAAGAGGACCGGGAATATCCATGAGGATCTCAGGGTCTATTCCCTAAAGGAGACCTATGATTTTATCCTTTCGGACCTCAGGGAGGCAGAACGGCTGCTTCCGGCAGTCCCGAGCGGACTTTCCAGTCCATCCAAACTTGCCTGTGATGCATTTTTTGCGCGGATATTCCTGGATATTGGAGATTATGGCCAAGCCCTGGCACACGCTGACCTTGCCATCCCGAAACTTTCCCTAATGGATTACAATCAGTTCGGACTGGAAAACGATAGCAGGCGCCCGTTCCCTGGACTCTTTCCTTCGGGGAACCCTGAAGTAGCCTTTTTCTCAAGTGCGATCCCCTACGGTTGTCCCGTTTTTGGCAACGGATGTCGGGTGGACCCGCAAATCTATGCTTCCTTTGAGCAAGGTGACCTTCGAAGGAACCTGTTCTTTTATCGATTTGACGACCAGCAAAATGTTATTTTCCGGGGCTCCTATGGCGGAGCTTCCGTGTACGCACTGTTCACTGGCCTCGCATTGGACGAACTCCTGCTCATCAAGGCCGAATGCCTGGCAAGGGAGAACGAAGGGCCAATGGCGGTCAAGGTCCTCAACGACCTACTGGAGACAAGGTTCGATCCGGCCTCATTTTCCCCAAGGGTCCATACCGATGATCGGGGCACCCTTGATATGGTACTCATGGAACGCAGGAAACAACTCCTGGCAAGAGGGCTCCGCTGGTCAGATCTGAAAAGGCTGAACAGGGAAGCAGGTCGGGAGGAATGGTTGAAACGTTCCTTTCCTAAAATGGGCGAGTTTGTACTTTCCCCCGAGGATCCCAGATATATTTTCCCTATTCCAAAGGAGGAGGTAGAGCGTTACGGCCTTGAGGTATATCCCCGATGATCTGGGCCTAAAGTAAGGGGAGGTTGACCAACCCATTGGCCTAGCCCCCCTTGCTTCCTATTTCCCATGCAATGGGGACAGTTTATATTAGGGGGGCTGATGGCACTTCCCATGGATACATTCAAATGATGCGGAGGTAAGGAGCCGCTCTGATTGCTGGCCCCCTTATTATCATCTAGATTGCCCGGCGCATTCCTTTCCAAAATAATAGGGCTGATGAGTTCGCCAACCCCAAATAGGAACAAAGTGGGGAATTTGCCTATAAATCGTAAACTACATCGAGCCTATTCCGACCACTGGCATTAACCCCAGCTAAAATAGGTGCTACCACTGTTCCATTTCCCAAATGGCCCAGGTATTGTTTCGCCGGTGTACAACCAATGGGATAAGAGTGGGCCCTCCTTTTAGCTCAATGCTCCAGATCCCAGAGACCCGGGGCTGGAAATGGCAGTAATCCTAGAAACAGATAGAACCTTGTATCGACCATCTTTATGAACATATGATCGGTTGCCAATTTGTTCTAATTTTCCCAATCGACAGTGCATTTGACAATAAATGGAAATTACTTTGCTTTCCCGGCTACAGTGAGCCGCCTAATCCATTTTTGCCATATCGAGCATATTAGGTATTAGGTTCAGTTTCTGACCAACAGAGGAAACATATAATAAATTGAGTTATTAAAATTTTATCTTTATATTCATGCCAATAAAATTTAAGGAGAAAGGTTTTATATTTGGACAGCGAACTAATTCAATGGACCATAGTTGTCATCCTGATCGTTTTCATTGTTCTGGATATCCTTCGTGTCGTTAACAGACATGGAAGGGACTGACCATGCAGACTGATCTGATGGCCCTATTGTGTACCAGATGTAAACTTTCACTGATTATGTCCTGTTGGTCGATCTGAACGGCTGCATTGCCAACCTCCTTACTGTGCTGATCCAGTGTCTTTGACCGATAGCAAAAGCTTCCCTCCGATAGAGCTGGGTTAGAATGGAACAGATCTGTCATCTGTTGCGCATGGGCAACCCGGTACGGCCCTATATTTTAAGGAATTCTTTTATGCTCCTGTTATTGCCGTATATCACAATGATCTCTCCTTCCTGTAATATGGTATCAGGCTTAGGGATGCCATGAAGAACTGTGGTTACTATCCTGCTCCTGCCGATAAGTGTATCACGTTCCGTTTTTTTGAGGATGGTCAATACCAGGATCTCATAATGCTCTCTAAATCCAATCTCCTGGATCGATCGACCCACGTACTTCTGTGGGATGATGGCCTCAACGATACTGTAGTTGGCATTTAGTTCAAACGAGTCCACCAACCCACTAAGACAGAGTTTTTTTGACCATCTTTCAGCAGTTTCCTCTTCGGGATGGACAATTTCAGAGATCCCGATGGCATTCAGGACCTTCTCATGTAGACTGTTTACCGCGCGGCTTATGATCCTTTTGACGCACGCTTCCTTGCACAGTGCAGTTACCATTATATTTGCTCCCTCGTCCTCGCCAATGGCAACAATGACCACGTTTGTGTTTTTCAAAGGAAGGGAGTTGAAAGCAACCGGATCGGATGCATCTAAGGCAATGGTATGGGTGATGTGTTCCTTTAGAGCTGAAACGCGTTCCAGCTTGATATCCACACCTATCACTTCGTTACCCTGTGCCGTAAGTTTTATAGCTAGGGATGCGCCAAAATTTCCAAGGCCAATAATAATGAATTTCATAAGTCTAGTTAATGGTTAGTTCTTCCTTTGCATACCGGTATCCGGTAAATTTTACCTTCCTGAAAACCGCGATCATAATGGAAAGCATCGTTACCCTCCCTATGAACATCAAAACGATCAGCACGGCCTTGCTTGCCATGGACAGCTTAAAGGTGATCCCGAGTGTAAGACCTACAGTGCTATATGCCGAGAAACACTCAAAGGCGATCTGAATCAGGGTGAAGTCGTTTTCAAAAACACTGATTAGCAGGATGCAAATCCCTATGACAAATAGAGACAGGGTCATGGTAGCGAATGCCCTTTTGATGGTGATTTCCGCGATCTCCCTCCTGAAGATCTCCAGCCTTTCCTTTCCTCGCACCAGGCTCAGGATGTTCAGTACAGCCACAGCAAATGTACTGGTCTTGATGCCCCCACCCGTTGAGTTCGGCGAAGCCCCTACCCACATCAAAAAGATTACCAAGAGGATGCTGTGTACCTGAAGGTTGGCGAAATCTATGCTGTTGTACCCCGCAGTGCGGGGGGTGCTGGCCGTAAACAGGGCAGTTATCCACCGTCCAATAGTGCCATGCCCACTGAAGGCTGACTGGCCCTCCAATAACCATAGAATGATGGTAGCAGTTAGGGTTATGCTGAATGTCGTGATCAGGTTGATCTTGCTATTGATGTTTATTACCCAGGGTTTGGAGGGATATTGGTCCTTTGAATATCTGTTAATCAGTCGATTGCTTAGGTGCTTGATGTACCGTAAAAGGTTGATCACGATTGGAAAGCCCAATCCTCCCAGAACGAACAGAATGATGATGATAAGCTGGAAAGGGTAATTGTATACCAGGGTTTCATCTGCAAGCCCAGATTCGAGCGTAGAGAAACCAGCATTGCAGAAAGACGAAATGGAATGGAATGTACAGAAGAACATATGCTGGACAAATCCATTCCCGACAGGAGGGGTGCTGAAAAAAAGTAGGGCTGCCCCAACCGCCTCAATGGCAAAGGTGATGAGTATGATCCGCTTCAAAAGAAGGAATACTTCGCCCAACTTATCCGAATTTGCAATGTCCCTACTTGCCAATTGGTTCTGGTAGGAAGAACCCCCTTTGAAGAAATAGGCGAAATATGAAGCAAATGTCAACATGCCTAGCCCACCCAGCTGGATCAGGATCATTATTGAAATCTTGCCAAATGTTGTGAAGGCCGATGCAGTATCCACGACAATAAGACCAGTCACACATACTGCACTCGTTGCAGTGAAGAGTGCGTCTATCCAGGACAGCTGCTGGGTATTGGACACTGGGAGATGTAGGATCATCGCGCCCAATATGATCAGAAAAATAAAACTACCGGCAAAAAGCTGGGCAGGGTTGTAAATTCTCTTCAATTCTAGTTCCTTTCTCCAAAATTAAAAAATAGTTGCGAAAAAATAACAGATGCTCCAATTTATCTGAATACTGTCCTGTGTGGTTCAGTTTATTTTTTTTCATGCCTTTTTTGGATCTGTGTCGGAAGATGGCCCACCATCCAACCTTCTTTCTGCTTTTCGGCACTCGGGAAATTCAGTACTATATTTCATCTTACCTGAATGTACAGCAGGGACCCAAAGATGGCTCACGGGATCTTTTTGTTGTTCATCAGGAACCAACTGGCATTCCTATACCGATCCAGTTCCTTTTTCAGTAGTTCTGGCCATTTTTCCAGAGATGAAATAATAAGTTCTTCACCATCACTGTATTTCCTTTTTGATCTGGCCAGTAACTGTAGCTGGTCAAGTTCGGTCTGTTCGGGATATTTTTCCATCGTCTCGCATAATATTGGGGACCCCCATATTTCCTTTCAGATCTCTGTATGTGCCCCCGGGTTTCCATGATAATAGATATGGTCAAAAATATCAAAAAATATCACGGAACGTAAGTCATCTACTGATCATAAGAACTCTGGGAATGCTGGTTAGAGGGCGCTGGCTCCAACCAATTCATGGGATATTTTTTTCATGACACTGCGTTTCAGATTTTTATCGGTATATTTGTCTACGTTTATTATGGTAACTTGAACAAAGTTTACTATCCAGAGGCTGTCTAAAAAGGTCTCTTAAAAGAGAACCCCGTCATTAAAAAATGGCGGGGTTTTTCTGTTTTTTGTCCTCAAGATTTTGTATCTTAAGGTGCAACCAAAAAACAATATGGCAAACA